>Ga0172379_10002228_pt1 | contig 35129 bp, 35 predicted proteins | sample GrowelOW334metaG_FD_119756 | JGI IMG/M metagenome (GOLD analysis project Ga0172379, IMG submission 119756) | Groundwater microbial communities from an aquifer near a municipal landfill in Southern Ontario, Canada - Groundwater well OW334 metaG | ecosystem: Environmental > Aquatic > Deep... | reverse complement strand
TAAGTAATAATAAAAAAAACAATATGGCAAGAAAAACACAAAAACCGGATCTCGTTACAGTCGATGGGGATCTGTGCTTCTGGATCAACAACGGCCCGGCCCTGAGAAACATGAAGGATCTCTCGGATGCGCTCAAGAACATCAGCGAGGAATCATATGCCTATCATGTGAATTCCGAAAAAAATGACTTCGCGAACTGGGCATTGAATGCGCTTCAGGATGAGACGCTTTCATTAAAGCTATCTAAATCAAAAAACGTAAAAGCAGCCATCAAGGCGGTGGATGACAGATTGAAAAAATACAACGTATAGTCAATTCATCATTGCCTGTACGAGAATATTGTATAACTTTCTATCATTAACATAGAACTATGTCAAAAAAGATAGCTATTATTGAAGATGACATCGAGATAAGTGATATGTACAAGATCAAACTGGAGCTCGGCGGGTATGTGATTGTCAGTGCAGAAAATGGCACCGATGGATTGAAGTTGATAAAGTCAGAAAAGCCTGACCTGGTTTTGCTTGATCTTCTGCTTCCAGAGAAGGATGGCTATGAGGTGATGGAAGAACTGAAAAAATCCAATGATCCATACATAAAATCACTGCCTATTGTGGTCATTTCAAACCTATCGAACGAAGACGACATCCTTGAAGCCAAAAATCTGGGCGCTACGGATTTTCTCGTAAAAGCAAAGATCAATCCGGCAAGTGTTTTGGAAAAAGTGAATCTGGTGCTTCAAGCTAAATAATTTTGTTAGAAAAAAAGGATCGAAGAAGTAAGCTTCTACGGCAATGTGTATATAACACAATAAAATGAAGCTTCTTGTTTTATATAAAAAAATAACACTGAATAATAAGGATGAAGCAAGAGCAAGAGCTTGTCATCACCAAACAGAAACAGAACATTGTTCTGATGTTTTTTGTTGTTTTGCATCTATGTATTCATAAAGGCATAGGGACATCGACCAGGTTACTTTGCCTTATTTTCTGAGACTCCTCAGGAAACCTCCTCGCCTTCTCTAAATTCAGAAAAGGTTTGTTTATGATCTGTAATAATTCCTATTACCGATACAAGAAAAAATTGAGATATGGATTTAAACCAGATAATATATTTTTAGGAATATTAAAGAAGAAACATATCGATTGCTTTTGTTAAATTACATAATTATGCTATAATAAATTAGATTATCGAAACAAACTAGATAATGTCGTTTTGTAATGTAAACAATGCCACACATAAAAATCGAAAATGCATGCGTCATATATAATGAAGGATCCGATAATCAGGTCAATGCTTTGATGGATGTAAATTTTGAGATCAAGCCTCAGGAATATGTCATAATATTCGGACCTTCAGGTTGTGGAAAATCCACATTATTGAACCTGATCGCGGGACTTGAAAAACCAACAAGAGGCAAGGTTATTATCAACGAACAGGACATAAGTCAGATGGATGCCAATGAATTCGCAAGATTCCACTGTACTTCGATCGGAATGGTATTCCAGGCGTATAACCTTCTATCAAGCTTGAGCGTGATCGACAATATACTTCTTCCGCAAATATTCCTAGGTAACGCCAACAGAAAAGAAAGAAGAGAGAAAGCGGTCAAGCTTTTGGAAAAATTCGGCATAACGTCGCAAGCCAACAGGATACCAACCGAACTATCCGGAGGCCAGCAACAGAGGATTGGAATAGCAAGAGCCCTTATCAATGATCAGCCGATATTGCTTGCCGATGAACCAATCGGAAACCTTGACTCCAAGTCTGCGCAAAACGTTCTGAAGATCTTTGACGACCTGAACAAGATCGACAAAAAGACTTTTATAATGGTCACCCACAATCCCGAAAATCTGGAATATGCCGACAGAGTTTTTTATATGAAAGACGGACGCATCGAGCATGAGGTTGTGAACAAGAAAAAAAATAAAAAGAATACAGAGAAAGGCGGCGCGAAGGAAAGGGAATTCGAACTTTTGATGAGATCGTTTCCCGGACTTTCGGAAGCTCAGCTTCATATGCTTATGATCCCGTTCAAAGCGAAAATACTTTCCGAATATCTGCTGACAAAAACCAACGTAGATCAGAATCAGAGGCTCGAAGAATTTATCAGAAACAGAATAATTGGAAAATTCAAAAGAGAAGAATTGAGATTAATGCTCGACAGATCGATCGAAGACGGAGGCGTGGGGCTTGACGAAAGAACGGCTACGGATTTTTCACACGGAGTTGAAAAAGTGCTGGACAACGCAGAGATCATTCAAAGCGATCTCAGCGGCATTTCATCCAAGCTCGGATATAAAGACTCCAGACTTAAAGCAAAACTTTTTGTCCGATATTTCAAAAGAGCATTTCTCGACAACACCACGCGGGAACAGATCAATCGGCTCGAAGATCTTTTGGAAAAACGATTGCTGAATGAAATAGGACATGAATTATTCGCCGAAAAGCTTGACTTGCCGTTCAAGGAGGGCGGAGTGGGACTGGACAAGAGAGTAGTCAGGAAGCTCATCAAGGAGTTTGAGATAACATTGCTTGTGAAATTCGGCATAAAAAAAGAATAACCTTTAATGTGATATAAAAGTGCTAACAAGAGATATCCTACAACTTGCAACGAGGGTATTCAAGACGAACAAGCTTAGAACTCTTCTTACGATCTTGGGTATCGGCGTGGGAATCGGAACAATATTGTTCTTGGTGTCTCTCGGATTCGGCTTGCAAAAACTGATATTGGAGCAGATTACAACATCCGATGCGCTTTCGACGCTGGACATATTCTCCGAAAACGCCGAACTCGTCGACCTCAACCAGGAAACTTTTCAAAAAATAGAGGCGACTGCGGATGTGGTCGAAGTCAGCCCGATGCTGAACATCCCTGCGCAGATCGAGATCAACAGCTTGAGTAGCGGAATAACAGTTAATGCGATCAAGGCGTCATATTTGAAGCTTTCCGGAATAGAAATGAAGGCTGGAAGATCATTCACCGATGGAGAAACGAACAAGATCATAATATCGTCCGCGATCCTGAAGTCTTTCAACATCGAAAACGACAGCGATGCAATTTCTTCAATTGCAGCGCTGAAATTATATCTTCCAAGGAAAACCGACGAATTATCGCCAGCCGCATCCGAAGATGTCGAGGAGGTAAATCTTCCAAATGATTTTGAGGTTGTCGGAATCGTAGATGATGATTTCTCGGCGTTCGCATATGTACAGCTATCAGACATCGACTATCTGAATCTTCCAAGTTTTTCCAGGGCAAAAGTTAAAATTTCCAATCAAAATAAAGTTGAGGGGGTGCGCGAAAAATTGATAAATATGGGATTCAGCGTTTCATCGCTCTCTGATACGATCGATGAGGCCAATAAGATATTCCAGGCAGTCCAAATCGTTCTGTCCCTGTTCGGAGCCGTCGCACTTATAGTATCTGCAATCGGAATGTTCAACACTATGACCATTGCGCTTCTGGAAAGAACGCAGGAAATCGGCGTTATGAAATCGCTTGGAGCCTCCAGGAGCGATATTTGGAAGCTGTTCCTCGTCGAGTCCGTGCTTATCGGATTCCTCGGAGGCGTCAGCGGCATAATGCTGGGGGTGGGAGCGGCAGCGGTCTCCAATTTCGCAATCAACAGGCTTGCATCGTCTTTGGGCGGAGAGTCCGTAAATTTGTTCTTTACTCCGATCGAATTCGTTATAACCATCCTAAGTTTTTCGACAATAGTCGGATTCATGACCGGACTCTATCCCGCAAGACGCGCCTCAAGGCTCAATCCACTGGACGCATTACGATATAAATAAATTATCGTTATAAAACAAAAACAAATGAAAAATTCACCAAAAGTAGCGTTAATCGAAGATGACATCGATCTCTTGGAAATGTTCAAGTTGAAATTAAAGCTGGAAGGCTTTAACACCGTAACGGCAGAGGACGGCGTTGCGGCCATCAAACTCATCCAAGATGAGATACCGGATGTTATCCTGCTCGACATGCTGCTTCCACTGAAAGACGGATTTGAGGTCCTAAGAACAATCAAGGGATCCGGCGACCGAAAGATCAGATCGATACCCATCATCGTAATAACAAACTTATCAAGCGACGAAGATATCTATGAGGCAAAAAAACTGGGAGCGTCGGAATATCTAGTAAAAGTGGACATAACTCCCGCTGACGTCATATCGAAAATAACAGATATGCTATACAAAAAAAGTAATAAAAAACGATAGTACATAAATTATCTGAACATTTAATTTATTATAATAAAACAAAAATATGAAAAAATTTAAAAAAGAAGCGTATATCGAGCAATACGAAAAAAACTTGGCGATCTTCGGGCTGTTCGTCTTCATCGTATTTGGTGTGATCTTCATGACCTTTCTCTTGCCAAGCATATACAATATCAAGAACAACCCGAATACAGCGCCTGATAACAACGCATCCGTATCGACATATAATACGAAGCAGAACCTGAACAGCTATAAGTCCGGTTTAGCATCCGCTAAAAACACAAACTACTCTGAGGCTTTGAGCTTCTTCGAAAGCGCCGTTGAAAAAGAGCCGAATAACATAGAATATCTCACGGAGCTTGCGATGACGCATTATCGCTTAAAAAATTATGATAAGTCAACGGAGATCTACAACAGAATAATAAGCCTTGAAAAAAATAATGTTTTTGCGTATAATAGTATTGGGAACAATTATTGGATCAAAAAGGATTTCACAAACGCGGAAACATCTTTCAGAAAAGCAATACAGATAGATCCATATTCGATCCCAAGTTACAGCAATCTTGCGTTAATGCTGGACGAGCTTGGAAGAAAACAGGAAGCGATAAATGTCTTGAGCCAGGGGCTGGCGGCCAATGAGAACAACTCAGAACTGAAAATATTACTCAGGATCCTGCAATAACGAATGCAGGCGATTCGCGTGATTAGCGGATAGTCAGAAATACAGCATTCGTTTCACATGAACGGCCGGCTTGGTCTATAATATTCAATGTTTAAAATTCAAACCAAGAAATAATCACTTTTTTCCGTAATTATCAATACAAAAATGACAATTCAAAAAAAACAAATAAAGGCGGATATGCTTTTCGAGATGTCGTGGGAAGTATGCAATAAAGTTGGAGGCATCTTTACGGTTTTGAGCTCCAAGGCGAGGCACATGAAAGAATACTATGATGATAATTACTTCTTGGTCGGTCCATATATCGCAGAATCTACAAGATCATCCTTCAAGGAAGAGTCTGTACCCGAAATATACAAAGACAGCTACAACCAATTAAAGGAAAAGGGGATCATCATCCACTTCGGAACTTGGCTTGTAGAAAGCGAACCTCAAGTTATTCTGGTTGACTACAGAAACTACTGGTCTGCAGTAAATGAGATCAAAAAAGATATATGGGACAACTACGGTCTTGATTCCTTGAATAGTCCTTATGACTTCAATGAACCGGTCCTATGGAGCTGGGCTGTGGGAATATTAATGGAGAACATCATGAAGGTCCATTCGAAAAAGACCATTGTTTTGCATGCTCATGAATGGCTTTCGGGCGGAGCGATCCTATATTTGAAGAAGAACAAGATAAACGTTGCAACTGTCTTTACGACGCATGCGACAACTCTTGGCAGGACCATAGCCGGGCACGGAGGCGATCTTTATTCGATTCTCGATAAAATAAACCCGAGAGATGAGTCATATAAATATGGCGTGAACGCCAAACACGACCTTGAAAAAATAACCGCGCACGCTGCGGATGTGTTTTCGACAGTAAGCCAGATCACCGCGCTGGAATCGAAGTATATATTGGAGAAAGATGCCGACGTGCTGCTTCCAAACGGCCTTGATATGTCGAAATTCCATAGTTTTGAAGAACTGACATTGAAACATAATGCCTATAGAACAAAGCTCAGAGAGTTTGTCTTATATTATTTCTACCCATATTACAATATAGATCTGAAAAACAGCTTGTTCTTCTTTACGGCCAGCAGATACGAATTTCACAATAAAGGCCTGGACATATTCATCGAATCGCTGGGAAGGCTGAACGATAAACTGAAAAAGGACAAGAGTAAAAAAACCGTCATTACATTCTTCTGGATACCGGCGTCCATAAACAGCATCCGGCAAGACCTCATCGAAGCAAGAGAATCTTTCCAGGATCTGAAAGATCTACTCGAGGAAAATCAGGAAGAGATCAAAGAAAATCTGTTATATACGCTATCTTCACAGAAAGAGATCAATGAAAAAAATATTATAGGCAGCGATTCATCCCTGGAACTTAAAAGGAAGATAATGCAGCTTAGATCAAAAAGCGGGAGAGCGCCAGTGTCAACTCACGAATTGATCGACCCGGATAACGATCCGATAATGAAAGCGTTCAAGCAGGCAGGCCTTCTTAACAGCGAAGAAGACAGGGTCAAGGTTATTTTTTATCCCATCTATTTGAGCGGTGCGGACGGACTTAGCGATCTGGACTACTATCAGAGCATTCAAGCCTGCCATCTTGGAGTATTCCCTTCTTATTATGAACCCTGGGGCTACACCCCGCTCGAGACCGCGGCGCTCGGCGTCGGTTCCCTGACAAGCAACTTATCCGGATTTGGACGGTACTTTTATGAAAAATTACACGACATTGAATTGCCGGGCATATATATTCTTGATATAGAAAAAACCAAAAGGGAGGAAATGATGAATACATTCGTCGATATCCTGTATAACTACACCAATCTGGACAAAAGAGGCAGGATCGACAACAAGATCCAGGCAAGAAAGGTAGCCTTTATGGCAGATTGGAAGATATTTGCGGAAAATTATATCGACGCCCACAATATGGCGGTTTCAAAAATCAATAAATAACTCACGCACAAAACATGATCGAGCTTCGAAAGGACTATATACTTGACAGATGGAGCTATATTGCGCTTGATCGGGAAAACAGGCTGAAGCAATTTAAGGAAAGCGGAGACAGCAAGACGGAGGGCGTTTGCTTCTTTTGCCCGGGAAATGAAAACATGACTCCTCCCGAAATTGGCCGGATCGGTACAGCGGATTCGTGGAAAATAAGATGGTTTCCAAATAAATTTCCAATTACCGAGAGCAGCGTCCAAAGCAATATCGATTTTGGCAAAAAGTTTTTTACAAAAGGAAACGCATTCGGATATCATGAGGTGATCGCGGAGACTGCTGACCACAAAAGACAGCTTTGGGATCTTGATGAATCGGAATTATGCGAACTATTAAAAGTATATGGGTCAAGGATCCGTGAATTATCGAAAAAAGATGGAGTTAAATATGTCCAGCTGTTTAAAAATAGCGGAAGCGAAGCGGGAACTTCCATTATACATTCGCATACGCAGATAGTAACAACAAGCATGATCCCGGAGTCCGTAGTTGAAAAAATAGCAGCCACAAAAAGATTTGAGTCATGTCCATACTGTGAAATCATAGAGATCGAAAAGAACAGTGAAAGATTCATATATGAAAACGATGATTTTATTGTTTTTGCGCCATTTGCACCGAGATTCAACTATGAAACATGCATATTTCCGAAGAAACACTGCAAGGGAATATCCGATCTGCAAGAAAAAGAATATGCAAATTTGGCTTCCGCATTCAAAAAAATCCTATCAAAACTTGCATTACTGAATGCACCATATAATTTCTGCCTGCATCATTCTACGGAAAGCGCAGATCTGCATTTTCACTTTGAAATAATGCCGAGACTGAATAAGTGGGCGGGTTTTGAACTGGCTACTGATTCATATGTAATTACAGTGTCACCGGAAAATGCAGCTAAGTTTTTTAAAGAATAATCGCATGATGAAAAAACCGCTTATATCATTATCCGACATACCCGATGCGATCATGGGGCTTTGTCTTATATTCGGAATCGGCTCGGTTTTCGGATTGCTCGTCTTTGCGTCATTCGAGATCGAGAGGACTAAGGTTTTGGAGGCAAGAGAATCGACATCTCTCGAAGGTGAATACTTCGGGAATAAATTCATACTGGTTAAAACTCCATATAAAAATTCAACGATAAGCAATCCCGCTTATGTTTCAGGAATGGCCAATGTCTATGAGGCTAACGTCAGAATAAGGATCAAGGAAGAGGGCAATGTGCTCGCAGACACCTTTCTGACCGCCGAGGGAACAGCGGATGATCTGTATGACTATAATGGCGATATCATGTTCTCGTTTCCCGAAAAGCCCAATGGCTCGATAGAGATATTTGAAGAAAATCCGAAAAACGGAAAGGACACCTATAAAGTCATTATTCCGGTAGTGTTCGAGGATCACTCTGAACTGATCAAATGGAATGTTTTCAGCGACAGCGCAAATGGATATAGCTTTGAGCATTCATCCGAACTGACGGTAATTACAAACTCCGAAAAAGAAACGGTAATCTCACACAAAACACCATACAGACACGCTAATTTGTGCATTAATGAAAAGAATAGGGACATAAACCTAGATGATATTACTGATTTTTATATGTCGATCGGTTATATGAATGATAATGCCCTGAATTCGATCCGCGCAAGTGAAGACATTGCGGATCTGAAAGACGAAGGTTTGGAAGCTACCGAATTTGGAGGAAAAAAAGCATATTACATCGACAACACTGAAAGCGGATGCGGAACTACTGATTATTTCATGGAGCTTTCCAAAGACGAAACGATTATCATCAAAAGGCAAACAGTTCCGGAATTTTCAAAAAACATCGGATCATATTCATCGCTGAAAAATTCTATCATACCCGCGAACGACATGATATCGCCCTCAAAAAATGATTATATATTCGATCATATCGTATCGTCCATTCGAAGTATTAATTAATTTTATACAAACAAATACATGCAAATAACGCATGAATACAAAAATACAAAAATAGTCAAAAACACCGATGAAAGCACGGGCCTGATCCTTGGAAATGACATGGGTAATTATTATTATATAGCCAACCAGGATGAAACAAGATATCAGGGGTTTTTTTATTCCGATTGCAAGAATGTCAGAAATGAATTTATGGTGTATAAGATCATCGATTCGATTAATATGATCGATTCCGGGAAATTAACCGAGATCAGAAATGGTTTTTTTGAAGTAAGCCGGAAATATGAGAATGGCATCAGTGAAAAATATTTTTTGCCTAATGGCCATAATGCACTTTGCATCAAGACAAGCAGAACAAGCAAAGCCGAAATAGTGCTTGATATCAGACATCCCTATGATTCCAGGCTAATGGGAAGATTTTATGAGATTGAAATCAAAAACGATTGCGCTCTCATAAAATTTACGAAACGCAGGGACCAGAACGAAGACGGACTTGCAGATAAAAAGGAATATTCGCTATATCTTGCCATTAAAACCGACAAAGAAGAATACAAGAGCATAGGCCAATTCTTTTCAAAATACTATCAAAAAGATCACAAACGCAATTCAACTCCTTGGGACAGGTTTGTTTACAAAGCCGTTGAAATTGAATTCAGGGAAGCGGTTTTGGCAGTCGGAAGAACCCAGAAGGAAGCCATGGACGAGGTTTTGAGAGTTTACAAGAATTTCGACAAATTATATGAAAAACAAGCCGACACTGTGCACAAGAAATTAAAGTTTCCGAAGATAAGCGATGAAGAGATAAAGATGGCATATTTGTGCGCGCAAAACTCCATTTACACAATGCTTGTTGAGGCTAATATGAAAAAGGGAGCATATGCGGGCCTTCCCTGGTTTTTCCAATTTTGGACCCGAGATGAAGCAATATCGCTCTTGGAGATCCATAAATTGAAAGAAGATCTTTCACTTGAGATCATAAACAAGCACATCAGGTCGATCACCGGCGACGGGCAATTGCCAAAACAAAGATTCTATGGAGCATCGGAAAATGTGCTGAAAAGCGCAGATTCGCTGGGCTGGCTGATGGATCGAATAAAAAAATTAAATGATGCCAAAAAACTTCCCGAATACCTTAAACTGGAGATCATAGACACGATCGAGAAGGTCATACCCGACCTGATGCAAAAAAGAACGATCGATGATCTTGCCATCAATTATAACAACGAAACCTGGATGGACAGTATCGAAAGATCCGGTCAAAGAATTGAGATACAGGCAGGAAGGCTGAAAATATACAAGACCCTATACGAACTGACTCGGAATGATCAATATGAAATACTTGAAAGCGAGTTAAGAAAAAAAGTCCTGAGCAAGTTTTATGAAAATGGCATCCTCCTGGATAGCCCTTCCGATAAAACGGCGAGGCCGAATGCGTTCATAGCGGCCTATTTATATCCCGAACTGCTGTCAAATGAACAATGGGAAACATGCTTTGATAAACTTCTTGAAAGGTTATATCTTCCGTGGGGAGGCATCTCCACCGTTGATATAAAAAGCGACATGTTCATCGCCCACGACACGGGAGAGAATAGTTTAAGTTATCACAATGGCAACAGCTGGTATTGGATAAACAACCTTGTTGCGTTAGTTCTGTATAGGATCAATGCCCATAAATATTCCGAATATATAAACTCGATCATGGAAGCTAACACGAAAGATATCCTCTATGAAGGCATAGCCGGACATCACAGTGAAGTAAGCAGTGCCGAAAAAAAGACATGCTCCGGATGCAATGCGCAATTATGGAGCAGTGCCATGTATCTCGAGGTTTTTGACGAAATGCTGAACAGCTGATCATGATATGTTGTTTTTGATATTTTATTTTTAACTTTTTGTTATGGTGATGGCGATGAAAAAAAAGCATTATTACAAGGCACTAACCGGCGGACAAGCGGTTGCAGTGGCGATGAAGCAGATAAATCCCGACGTGGTTGCGGCATATCCTATCACTCCGCAAACACCTATTATCGAAACATTCGCTCAGTTTGTTGCTGATGGAAAAGTGGACACCGAACTCATAGACGTCGAATCCGAACATAGCGCAATGAGCGCCGTTGTCGGCGCATCCGCAGCCGGGACAAGGGCCATGACGGCAACTTCTTCCCAGGGACTTGCACTGATGGCTGAAATCGTTTACATTGCTTCCGGATCAAGACTTCCTATCGTGATGGCTGTTGCAAATCGGGCGCTTTCGGCTCCGATCAATATTCATTGCGATCACACAGATTCCATGTTCCTGCGAGATGCATCATGGATACAGCTATACAGCGAAAATGCCCAGGAGGCATATGACAACACGCTGATCGCAGTCAGACTTTCGGAACATGATGACGTTCAACTGCCGGTTATGGTCATGCAAGACGGTTTTATTACTTCTCATAGCGTTCAGAATGTCCTTATATTGGATGACGCCAAGGCAAAAAAATTCATCGGACCGTTCAATTCCCATTCGCCCCTGCTTGATATGAAAAAACCCGTTACCATCGGCCCGCTTGACCTGTTTGACTACTTTTTCGAGCACAAATACCAGCAAGCGGAGGCAATGGAAAAAAGCAAAAAAGTATTGAAGCAGATAGACAGCGAATATTACAAAATGACAGGAAGAAAGTATGAATTTATAGAAAAATATAAGACGAATGACGCAGACTATATCATAGTCGTATTGAGTTCAACCGCAGGAACCGCAAAGGTTGTCGTCGACAATCTCCGAAAGGCAAAAAAGAAAGTCGGACTCATCAAGATAAGGTGCATGAGGCCTTTCCCGAATAACGAGATCGCCAAAGCGCTCTCGGGCGCCAAGGAAGTTGCCGTATTGGACAGGTCTATATCATTTGGAAACTACAGTCCTGTGTTCACAGAGATCAGATCTTCACTTTACGAAGTTAAGCGCAAACCAAAGCTTTATAACTACATATACGGCCTTGGAGGCAGAAACATAGGACTAAATGATATCGAGAATGTATATAATGATTTGATGAAACACAGAAATAATGATAAAATAAAATACATAGGCTTAAGAAAATAACGAAAACGATGTATAAAAGCATAAACGATCTGGTAATAGATACAAAATCGCTGCAGATACAGGGAGCATCAAGTGTGGCAAAAATTGTCATTGACATCCTTTCAGGCAATAAAGACAATCTGTTGAAAAAATCCAAGACTAAAGATGAATTCATCGAAAGCATCAAAGATGTGGCATCAAGGCTGGCATTGGCCGAACCGACGCAAACAATGGCTCAAAATATCCTCGGATCTCTTATTGTTGAACTTCAGGACGACAAGATCGTAAGTATCGAAACCTGTGTTTCAGCTTTTGACAAAACACTCAGTGATATTGAGAAAAAGATCATCGAGAACGAAAAAAGATTCATCGAAAACGGAGTTGCGCTTATAAAAAGTCTCTCCAAAAAAAGCCGCACCGCGAACATTCTGACACACTGCCATTCATCGGGCGTCAGGAATGTGCTTAAGGCTGCCAATGACGCCGAAGTTCCCTTTAAGGTCTTCAATACCGAGACGAGGCCGGTTTTCCTCGGCAGAGCGACTGCAAAAAAAATGGTTGACGAAAATATGGATGTCACAATGATAATCGATAGCGCAGCGCCTTTCGTTATAAGCGGAAAAGCCGGAGATAAATTCAAAACCGATGCAGTTCTCCTGGGTTGCGACACCATGACGATAAACGGCGACGCAGTGAATAAGATAGGAAGTTATGGCATTTCTCTTTCGGCGTATTTTAATAAAGTTCCTCTGTATATCGTCACAAGCTTGCTTAAGGCGCGAAAGGGTGTTTATAATATACTGGACATTCCGATGGAGATCAGGCCGTGCAGCGAAGTATGGGATGATGCACCCGCCGGACTCAATATAATAAATTTAGGGTTCGATGTCATACCCAGTGAATTTATTACCGGCTACATTACGGAATTCGGCATAATAAAGCCCGGTGACATAAAGAACACCATTTCAAGAAATTATCCGAGACTATTGTAAATACCGATTAAGACATTATCTCAATAGTCCTTTTCGGGACTATTTTTAGAACTATAAAAAGACCTATGCGAAACAACATTTTCATATTGTCGCTCGGAGGATCATTGATAGTGCCCGGTGAGGTAGATCATGAGTTCCTAAAGGCATTTGTCGCGCTGATCCGCAAAAAAACGCAAACGGGAAATAGGTTTATTATTGTCTGCGGAGGAGGGGGAGTCAACAAGCTCTATAACCAGGCAGCAACCAAAACAAGAGCAATGACCAACGACGAACTGGATTGGATCGGTATTTATGCGACCCGATACAACGCGGAATTCATCAGAATTCTTTTTTCGGACCTGGCCTATGGAAAAGTTGCCGCCAACCCTCACAAAAAATTCAAAACAAAAAAACCGGTGATCATCGGCGCGGGATATATGCCCGGATGGTCAAGCGATTATGATGCAGTATATCTGGCCAAAACATACGGCGCAAAAACAGTCGTAAACCTATCCAACATAGATTATGCATATGACAAAGACCCGAAAACATTCCCTGATGCGAAAATAATCGAAAACATAAGCTGGACCGATTTCAGAAAAATCGTGGGAAATGAGTGGAAACCGAGAATGAACACGCCCTTCGACCCGATCGCAAGCAAAGAAGCGCAAAAGTTAAAACTTAAAGTGATCGTGATGAACGGAAAGAATATCTCAAATCTCGAAAATCTAATTGACGGAAAAGATTTCAAAGGCACTATTGTCTCATAATTGTTGGTTTTTGCCCTGCATTGAACTATTCTGAACATATAATATAACGCGCATCCTAGTAAAAATTATCGCATATGGAACTGTTGTCGCTGGATCTGAACAATAAAGAAAAATATGATGACCTTATAAGCAAAGCCGCCTTCTCTTTGAAAAGCGGCAAGGTTTTAGTGTACCCGACAGATACGCTATATGGACTCGGGGCAAACGCCTTTGACGCAAAAGCGATATTGAATATTTTCAAGATCAAGAGACAAGACCGGAGCAAGCCGATATCAATTATCGCAAGAGATATACCGATGGCAAAAAAAATAGCCTGCATAGATTCAAGGGTTGAAAAAATACTGAAGAACATCTGGCCGGGACCGATCACAATAATCCTAAGAAAGAAAGATATAATTCCTCATATACTGACGGCGAACGGCGAAACAATAGGAGTGAGAATACCTGCTTTCAAATTCGTAAACGACCTTATGAGCTCGATAGATTTTCCGATCACAGCCACAAGCGCCAACATATCAGGCGAGAAAAACCTTCTTGCTCCCAAAGATATCTTAAGCAAGTTCTTTCAAGGCGAAAATTGTCCCGATGTTTTTATTGATGCCGGAAAAATTAGAAATCCGGAGCCTTCAACGATAATTGACCTGACGACTCAAACGCCCAAAATAGTCAGAATAGGCGTTGTCGGTAAAGAAAAAATGCTAGATATTTTTAAGAAATTCATTTAGTGAATATGTCCAATATTTTCGTAGATCACTTTTTAATGCACAGACTGAAACGGGAGATATCGGAGCTATATGCGACTATCACCATCAAGGACTTTGCATTTTCAATGATGGCGCTTTATGAACCGATTTTCCTGTTCAAACAATTTAATTCGATCTCTGTCGTTTTTTTGTTTTACACGATAGTCTATGGAATGTATTTTATCTTTCTCCCTCTGGGAAGCAAACTGGCGGCAAGATATGGTTTTGAGCACTGCATGTTTTACAGCATACCATTCGCGATATTTTATTTTTTGACATTATCCCAAGTTCCCGGACATAAAGAATTGATCATTCTATCCATATTTCTCGTTACTGCATATAAGATCCTTTTCTGGCCCGCCTATCACGCTGATTTTGCGCATTATAGCACTTCAGGCTACAGGGGAAGGGCGCTTAGCATGCTATCGTTCGTTTCCACCTTTTCGACGATAATCGGACCAATAATCGGCGGATATATCCTTTCAAGATTCGGATTCGAAGTCCTTTATCTCACAGTATCGATCATAAGCCTTGCGTCAATTATCCCGCTGTTTACTACGAAAGAACAATTTCAACCTCACATATTTTCATACAGAAAAGCCCTTGAGCGGATCTTCACTCCCCATGATCACTATAAAAGAAAAGACTTTTGGGCTTATTTCGGCTTTGGAGAAGAGATCATAGGAGCGGTCGCTTGGCCGATATTCATATTCCTGATAATTGAAAAGTATTACCTTATGGGTATTATCATAGGCATTTCAACTATTGCCCTTTCGTTTATATCGCTTTACGTCGGAAAACTTTCCGACACACTCGATGTGGGCGGCAGAAAAAAACTGCTCTATTCAGGCGAAGCTCTGAGGTTCATATCTTGGTTCCTGAGGCCGTTTGCGGCGAATTGGCTCGGTGTCCTGCTCATTGACGTTTTATCTTCAGGTTCGAAGATCGGAATAAATTATCCACTGATGACCTCTGCCTACAATAAAGGAGACGACCATAAGGGATTTTTGAAATATATGACTTTTTTTGAAATGTCATTGGCAATGGGCAAGATGCTGATCTCATTTTTTGCTTTAATTATTACACTCCTATTCGCGGGCTACGACATGTGGCTTAGCCTTTTCTCATTAGCGGGATTCTGGTCCTTATTATTCATTTGTAAATATAAAAAAGCATGACGGACATTCTTCAGTCAATCTTTCTCGGAATCGTGCAGGGGGCTTCGGAATTTCTTCCGATATCAAGTTCCGCTCATCTGATCCTGATACCGAAAATATTCAATTGGCAAGACCAAGGCTTGGCTTTTGACGTAGCCTTGCATCTGGGTACGCTGTTTGCAGTTTTGACATATTTTTTCAACGACTGGAAACAGGTGATCGCTTCATCGCCGCTATTCAAGATCAATAAATCCCCGAGACTGTTTGATTCCCTGAGATCTGATCCGCTTTTTATTATCATCATTTCAACCATACCCGGTGCATTATCCGGGATCCTGCTGGAAAAGAATGCAGAATCTGTTTTCAGAAATCCGATCCTGATCGCAGGCACCCTGTTCCTTGGAGGTTTGATATTATTCTATGCCGATCGAACCGGCAAAAAGAATTCGAACAGCATAACGCTCAAAAAAGGATTAGTGATCGGATGCGCTCAGGCTTTTGCGATCATACCGGGAATATCCAGAAGCGGAGTCACCATAGCAGCCGCGCTTATCATGGGATTCGACAGAGTTTCCGCAGCACGATTTTCATTCCTGCTTTCAACACCGATCATCCTGGGAGCCGGAATAAAAGAACTTCCCGTGCTGATGGAGCGGGGGATCGATGCCGGACTTATTTCAGGGATCGTATTTGCATCACTGAGCGGATATCTTGCCATAAAATACATGATCAGTTATCTTGCAACGCGGAATTACGACCTATTTGTCGCATACAGGATCATTCTGGCAATATTTATCTTTATTTCATTCATGAACACACAATGAACAAAACCTACATTAACAAGATCGGATGGTTTGCATCATTAATGGCGGTCTTGATGTTTTCATCATACATAGACCAGATACGCCTGAATTTATCCGGGAATAAAGGTTCGATCATCCTTCCCATTGCCACAACGGTCAATTGCATATCCTGGTCAGCCTATGCAATGCTCAAGGAAAAGAAAGATTGGCCGCTTTTTGTCTGCAATGCGATAGGAATTGTTTTTGGCGTCATCACTGCCATCACTGCTCTTGTCTAAGCGATAAAAAAACAGCTCAATCTTCATAATTGATGCCGTTTTTTTATTCTAAATCCCTTACTATTCGCTTAGCCTTCATCATATTCCTATCTCAAGTTCATCGCGATCCTCCTTGATGCAGGATTTTTTGATCAATTCGGCAACCAGATGCACTTCTTTATCCGTCTTGAGCCCCAACTCCTGCGGCTTCATCACAAATATTTCGCTTGAAACTGCGCTGTCAAGATCGCTTGAGCCAAGATGAACTCCTTTTGCTTTTTCAACCTGCACCCGATCTGCAAAATCTCTTATTTTATTGATCACCCTCGACACATTGTCTTCGCCCATCAAATGTTCTATATTATGCCTGATGTCGTCGAAATCAATCCTTATCTGATCGCTTCCATTGTCAATCACTATTTCTTTCTCACTAAGAAACTCCATCTCACCTCCACTTGATGGATCCGCAAACTCCATGCTGTCTTTGAACTCCATATATTTGCAACTTATTGATTATTTTGTCTGTGTGCTAAATCCGATGAAATAATAGCATTTTTCTTCCCAATAATCAAATAAAAAAAGAGTTTATATTATGAATTTATAAACTCCCAGAATATTTTTCTTGCGCGTTCTATGGTCAGATCGGTCATTTTAACACGTTCTATCTGATCTTTGTTGCGCTTGCCTTTATTATATTCCTCGATCTGTTTATCGTACAAGGGATATTCAGTTTCGCATGTTCTGCCAGTTATCTGATAAATCTTATTTTTAAAAATCATCCCCTCCAGCCCATGTTCATCAATCGGCAAAAATAATATAATCGAATCAAGACATACGATCTTCGGTTTTCTGTTGAATGAACCGAAAATAAACATCTCATCTTCACCGATCTCGTCCGATATTTTTTTTATTTCTGCAGCCGAAAGATCGCCATGACCCAAGAACTCAGCACTCTTCCTGGCTCTTGATATCAAGCACCAGGACGTATCGTTCATACCATTTTTATTCTGTCCCATTCTCAGACCGAATTTTGTCTTTTTTCTAAAGTGTTTCACAATGAACTCCAAGCTCAAGATATTCACCTCCAAGGATAAATTTGATAACTAAAACCATTATCAAACAGAGTATCATAGCATATACAGCTTACTATGTCAACCCTTAGCTCATTCTATGATGAAGTAATTATAAAATAATGACCCCAGCTCCGCTACCAGCTTGACTTTACATAACTGGTCCTGTACGGCCAGCGTCGCCGAAGGCTGACGGCGAGGCGAGTAGGCAAGTACTGGCACCATAATAAAAAGGGATATCATATTTATTTTCCGATAGTCCCTTCAATAATTACCTTTGCCTCCGCTAATGTTATGAACTTTATATTTATCGATGTTTTTTTTGAAAGAATCGGGAATCGTGCCGACTTTGCCTTAAAGTCATCAAATTCTTTCCCTTCTTTCCTTGAAACAATAAGCACTTCGTTCCTTTTTAGCAGATATGCCAATCTATTGATCTCGGAAGTATCTTCCGTGTGATCTGTGCCAAGGTAGATCCTAATCAGCTCTTTTTCATTCAAGTCTGTTGCGATCTTTTCGATATCTTCTTCCAGAAGGTCCAAACAGCCCTCTCTTTCTCCTTTTTCATTATATAAAATAGCATTTTCTATCACACAGCCTTTTGTTCTGATCATTCCATAGGTCAAACCAAATCTTAACTTCTGGCCCAGATCGAATTTCTTTATTCCAAAGTTTTCCAGAGTTTTTTCACCTACGACATTGAACAAATAATTCATTATTTTTTTTCCGATTGTCACGATAATCGCTCCTGTTGATCATTGAAAACATTATCAACTAAAGAGTATATCATTTAGCTTGCAATATGTCAATATATATAGGGGGCATACCAGCCGAATGGAACAGGCTGCCTAATAGTATTTGCAAGAAAGCTAAGCTTATTGACAAATACAGAAAAATGTGATAGTTTCCATGCAGGAGGAAAATGACCGACCAAGATAGAATTAATAATATTGAAGAACTGAAAAAAAATATTCTTGCCGATAAGAATATCGATCCCGACAAGCAAAAAGACGCATTACGCGGTCTGGAAAGAACTCATACGGCGCTTTCAAGAACTGACGAATACTACGTAACTCAAAGAAAAATAAAAAAGATTGAAAGTAAAATGACAACAATATTTTCACTGCTTTTCCTGATAACTTTCTTTGTTTCTGCATGGGGTATTCCGAATGTCATCGCCCGTTCATCCGACCCGATTTTCTATATAGCAATGATTGCGCTTGTGCTATGGATGACCAGTTCGTCAATTGCGCCAATAATATATAAAATGCAGCAAAAATTATACAAACCGAAAAGTGCCTGAAAGCACTTTTTTTCTAGCCTTAGAATGGTTGACATTTAGCAATAAATATGCTATATTTTTCCACAGAGGTGTTTTATGGCAAAGACCAAATTAGAGCTATGTCGCGATCTTGATAGTGTGATAAAAGAAATCGATAAAGGCATAGAAGGACTTCCTGAGGAAACGGGCAGGATAATAAGAAAACGTCTGGTGGAATCCGTGTATGAAACCGATAAACCTGACGCATATTATCCGACAAGAAATAGAATTATAAACGTGATAATGTATGTACTCACGCTCGTTCTGGTAATTGAAACGATAGTTATTTATGCTTTGCGTGAATCGCATATGCTGAACGCAGATCATATTGTTTACATATTCGGAGCAACATTTATTTTATTATTTTTTGTGCCAAACAGTGACAAACTCACAGAAAAAATACTAAGGTCGGATAACTTGACCTTAAGAAAAATATTCATACCGCAAAAAAACTGAGCCAAAAAAAGCTCATTTTTTATTATCCGCCAAATTTGTGCCGGAGGAGGGAGTCGAACCCTCATGAGTGTTAGCCCACACGATTTTGAGTCGTGCGCGTCTGCCAATTCCGCCACTCCGGCATGGATAATTCAAAATTTAAATATCAAAATGAAAAGTTATACTTTATTTAAAGGGGAGTTCGATCTGTTTTATCAATATTTTTGATTTTAATACTTGCATTTTGCACTTTATGTGGTCCCTTGACATTTTCAAATCATTCTGCCATTCTAAATTTACAATAATTAGCCGGAAATGAAGTCTCAAATGGGTAACAATATAAGAATATATTAATCTGGCAATTTGTCAATTCATGATATTTATAATATAATAAAAATATGAATATTATATCATTAGTTAACCAAAAAGGAGGAGTAGGGAAGTCTACGACCACGATGAATTTGGGAGCTTATTTGGTTTTGCATGGAAAAAAAGTCCTGCTCATAGACATGGATTCTCAGGCAAACCTCACCACCGGACTGGGCTTCCGTCCGGAAAATCTTGAGAAAAACGTTTATCAGGCCATATCCGGAAAGATAAGACTTGAGGATGCGGTTGTTACAACCTCGCTTCTTAACCTTGATCTCATTCCCGCGACACCGGACCTTGCCGCAGCAACCATAGAGCTGGTTGAGACTGTTGACAGGGAATATGTTTTTTATAATGCTGTGAAAGTTATCAGCAGCAAGTATGACTTCGTGCTGATCGATTGCCCTCCCAGTCTCGGGCTTTTGACGGTGAACAGCCTCACGGCTTCGGACAAGATCATAATTCCGATACAATGCGAATATTATGCACTTGAGGGATTGAAACAGCTGTTGGAATCCATCAATCTCATCAAAGATAATCTCAAAGATAATATACAGATATTGGGCGCGGTGCTCACCATGTTCGATAAGCGAAACCAGCTGTCGCATCAGGTTGTCAAAGAGGTCAGAAGACATTTTCCCGGACATGTTTTTGATGCGATCATACCTCGAAATGTAGCATTAGCTGAAGCGCCAAGCTTCGGGAAAACGATCCTTCAATACGCCCCCGATAGTTCAGGAGCCAAGGCATACAATTATCTTGCCAAAGAGGTGATCATTAGAACAACATAAACAAAATAAACATGATGAAAAAAAGCAGCTTGGGAACGGGACTTTCATCTCTGATCCCCAGCAAGATAAACAAAAATGAAACAGGAAGCGATTCGTCGAAGCATTCTCACGGCCAGGACGAAGTTCTCAAAATACCCATCGAGAATATCGTGCCAAATCCGAATCAGCCCAGATATTATTTTGACGAAAACAATCTTAAGGACCTTTCTGAATCCATCAAAGAACATGGCGTGATCCAGCCTATAATCGTAACGAAGATCTCAGATAATAAATTCGAGCTTATCGCCGGCGAACGAAGACTCCAAGCGTCCAAATTGTCAGGTCTCAGAGAGATCCCGGCGATCGTAAGAGTGGCCACGAATCAGCAGAAACTCGAACTTGCTCTTGTCGAAAACATCCAAAGACACGACCTCAATGCCATAGAAGAGGCAAAAGCATATCGCAAGCTTCAGAACGAATTCAATTTGAGTCAGGATGATGTCGCAAAAAAAACCGGCAAGAACAGATCGACTATTGCGAATATAATCAGACTTCTCGAACTTCCGATCGAGATTCAAAGAGGAATAATTGAAAGAAAAATCACATCGGGCCATGCTCGGGCCATTTTGGGACTTGATAATCCCGAAAAACAAAGAGCTCTCTATGCCTTAATATTGAAAAACGACCTTACCGTCAGAGAAGCCGAGAACAAAGTCAGAGAAGTATCAGTTCATGCGCATAAAAGGAAAATCACAGAGAACAAAGATCCGAGGATTCAGGATATCGAGGATAAGGCCCAGCAGAAACTGGGAACAAAGGTCAAGATCAACAAAAGCGGCCCCACAGGCAGAATATTCATAGATTTTTTTTCAGACGAAGAATTCGACAAAATAGTGGGATTTATCAGCTGATATTTTCAAAATCAATTGGCTGAGGAAGTTTAGCTTTATCTGAGTAGGCTTTTTTATTTGACAAAACATATCATAATTTGAGTCGGGGTGTAGTATAATGGTAGTACGCGAGCATGGGGTGTTTGTAGCCCGAGTTCGATTCTCGGCACCCCGACTTAGACCATGAGATCTATTTTGGAACTGGAAAAAAAGTGACGATCAAGCATGCAACACATATTCCGCCGAATAACAATGCTCATATGGACCTGCAGATACTATACGAGTTAATTAAAAACGAACCTTCCTTCAGATTAAAGCAGATCAAAAGAGCTCTGTTTTTTGATGTGATCGAAGATTGGGACCAGGCAACAACGCTGCCAAAGAGCCTCAGGGACGATCTCAAGGATAAATTTCCAATCTCGATCAAAGCAGAATGCCATGTTTCAAAAGATAATTCAACAACAAAAGCGCTTATCACGCTGGACGACGGAGAAAAGGTCGAATCCGTGCTGATGAAGCATGGGGACGGAAGAAACACGGTCTGCCTCTCCTGCGAAGTCGGATGCCCGCTCGGATGCGAATTTTGCGCAACGGGAAAGATGGGCTTCAAGCGCAATCTTACATATTCCGAGATCATTATGCAGCTCTTATTTTTTGAGCGCCTATTGAAAAAAGAAAAGGGGAGAGTTACAAATGCCGTATTCATGGGAATGGGAGAACCTTTTTTGAATTATGATAACGTCATGGAGTCCATACGGACCATGAACAGCGAAGAATGCTTCAACATCGGAGCTCGCCATATCTCGATCTCCACGGCCGGTTTGACGGACGGGATCGAAAAACTTTCAAAAGAAAAATTACAGGTCAATCTTGCCATTTCATTTCACGCTCCAAATGACGAACTTAGAAGCCGGCTTATGCCCATAAACAAAAAATATCCGATCGGCGATATCATGGCGGCCGTCAGAAAATATGCGAATGCCACCAAACGGAAAGTCATGTTCGAATATGTCATGATCAGCGGCGTGAATGACGGCGAAAAAGAAGCGCGGGAACTTTCCAAACTGATGAGACACCGCCTATTCCTCGTCAACCTGATCTCCTATAATCCGACCGGCCTATTCAGTCCCTCCGAGGGAGAAGCGATAAAGGTATTCAAAGATATACTTCTGAAAAATGCCGTGAGCGTGACTCAAAGATATAAATTCGGCGTCGGAATAGATGCGGCCTGCGGACAACTTGCTTGTAAGAAATAAATTAATATGACCGTTTTTTGGCTATAATCACGCATTATTATGACTATTGACAAACTAATTAAATATGATATCATTAGCTTAATAAATTTTTCCCAGCCTTATATGCGGGGATTTTTAAATGGAATAATAAAACAAAATGGCTAAACAATTCATTACGAAAGAAGGATTAGATAATTTAAAGGAAGAATTGAACTATTTGAAAACAACAAAAAGACAAGAAATTGCCAAAAGGATACAAGATGCGAAGGAGCTCGGAGATCTGAGCGAAAACGCCGAATACTCGGAGGCGAAGGAACAGCAGGCGCTGAACGAGGCAAAAGTATCCGAGATCGAAGAAACTATCAAAAGCGCAAATGTCATCGACGACAGGCATGCGAAATCAAATGTCGTGCACATCGGATCAACGATAAATGTCAAATGCGGAAAATCCGACCGTACGTTCACAATAGTCGGTTCAAACGAAGCAAATCCCCTCGAAGGGAAGATATCAAATGAATCGCCGCTGGCAAAGTCTTTTTTGGGACACAAGGCCGGCGACAAGATCACGGTTGAAACGCCCAAAGGAAAAGTTGTTTACTCGATAATCAGTGTTTCCTAGAAGAGTCCATCTGATACAAAACAGCAGGTTATATAGGCCTGTTTTTTTGTATCCGGCAACATCATAACATCCATAGGTCAGATTTTTTGACTTTTTTGATCTTGCGGTTATAATTACCAAAAAGGAGGTTGTGAAATGTTATTTGAAGCATTAAGGATCGTCGGAGTCATTATCAGGAACATAATCAGCACAAACGATCCATGGCTCTTCTATTTAGGAGTTTTTGCGATCAGTTTCATCATCATGTTGATATATATGGCGATCATAGACCTGGCCGAATGGCTTCTTGAAAGCAAGGCATGGTTTTGGATCAGCCTGCTGGGGAAAGGAATAACTCCGGAATATCCCGTGAAATTTGATAAGATCAGGAACAGGGGATGCTATCCCATAGAAGCAAGCAGCGGTCCTTATCGCACTTCGCTCGTAAAAATAGTCCTGAAAATGGAACTTGGACACACCACGTCCTATGTCAATGTTTATGCCACGCCTTGAAAACACAAGGCTTATTTTTTTGACTAAATGAGACTAAAATAGTATATTTATTAATAGAATATAAGAAAAAAAACGGCATCATTTATGCCGTTAATGTCAAGTTGTTAAATCACAAAAATGATAAATGAAATTAGAGAAGCGCGCATAAATAAGCTAAAAAACTTGATCGATTTAAAGATCGATCCTTATCCGGCAAGGTCCAAGAGAACGCATGTCATTGCGAACGTTCTCAGAGATTTTGATAATATTCTGAACTCGAATGAAACGATATATCTTTGCGGAAGAACGAGAACCGTACGAGAGCATGGCGGACTTACATTCATGGACCTCGAGGACGAGAGCGGAAAGATACAGCTTTTTTTCAAAAAAGACGAGATTGGGGAGGAAAAATACGGATCCATAAACAATCTTGACATCGGAGATTTCATTGAAGCTCATGGCAATGTGTTTACGACAAAAAAGGGAGAGAAGACGCTCAATGTCCTGGGCTACAAGATCCTCACGAAATCGTTGATGCCGCTTCCGGAAAAATGGCATGGCCTTTCGGACGAGGAAACAAGATACAGAAAACGATATCTCGACCTGGTCATGAACAAAGATGTAAAACGGCTTTTCGGAACAAGAACGAAATTCGTGAATAATGTCAGGGAATTCTTGAACAACAACGGCTATACTGAAGTTGAAACTCCAGTTCTTGAAAGCATTCCGGGCGGAGCGGATGCAGAGCCATTCATTACGCATCATAATAAGCTTGATATAAAATTATACCTCAGGATCTCGCTTGAATTGCATCTGAAAAGGCTTATTGTCGGAGGATTTGAAAAGATCTATGAACTTGGAAGGGTTTTCAGGAACGAAGGGATGAGCACCCAGCATCTGCAGGAATTCACCATGCTTGAATTTTATTGGGCCTATGCGGACTATGAGGATCTGATGAAATTCGTCGAAGAATTCTATGTCACAGTCATAAAGAAAACATTCGGAACTCTTGAGATCAAATATCAGGGAAAGATCCTGAATTTCAACGCACCGTGGCCAAGATTCGATTACAGACAGATCATAATCAAAGAATCAGGCATCGATATCGACAAATATCCGACCAAGGAAGACATGCGGAAGATTTCCCTCGAGAAGGGGATAAAAGTAGATCCGAAAGCGGGCAGGGGCCGGCTTATTGATCAATTATACAAAAGGCTCGTCAGACCGAAACTTTTCCAGCCATGTTTTCTCATAAACCATCCGCTTGATATTTCACCTCTGGCGAAGAAAAAAGATGAGGATAAGGACAAGGTCCAGAGATTCCAGGTACTGATCGCCGGCGCTGAGGTCGGCAATGGTTTTTCCGAGCTTAATGATCCGATAGACCAGAAGGAACGCTTCGAGGCGCAGGCAAGACTCCGCGAAGAGGGCGATGCCGAAGCTCAGATGATGGACGAAGATTTCGTCGAGGCCCTTGAATATGGGATGCCGCCAACCGCAGGATTCGGCGTGGGTATCGACAGATTCCTTGCAATACTCATGGACCAGAAAAGCATAAGAGATGTTGTTTTCTTTCCAATGATGAGACCGGAACAGAAAGTCGAAAGTGGGAAGTCGAAAGTGGAAAGTAATGTCTCGAACATAAATTTGGGCATTGATTCAACAAAAGCAAAAGACATAGTTGATAAATACATAACGGATAAAAATACTAAGCTGCATTCGATCGAAAGCAAGGTGATTATGGAAGGAGTGGCGGAACATCTAAAGCAAGACAAAGAGAAGTGGGGGATAATCGGGCTTTTGCACGATATAGACTGGGATCAGACGAAAAACAATACGGCTGAACATTGCATAAAATCTTCGGAGATCCTAAGGGCTGAAGGCGCAAGTGATTTTCTTATCAGTACCATTGAGTCTCATGGATATGGTTGCGTAAAGAATCCAAAATTTAACGGAAAATCCAGATCCACTGACCTTGAACATCTTTTGGCTGCGTCGGAAACGCTAACCGGACTGATAGTGGCATCAGCCATCATGCAGCCCGACAAAAAACTTGCAAGCGTAAAGTTAAGCTCTCTCAAAAAGAAATTTAAAAGCAAGAGTTTCGCCGCGAATTGCAACAGGGAGATCATAAAGGAATGCGAACTCGCCGGAATAAAACTGGATGAATTCCTGGAGATTGGATTGGAGGCGCTTCAGGGGATAGGCGGGGAATTGGGAATGTAGGGTCTAAATTATAAATATAAAATTATGCTCGACATAAAATTCATCAGAGAAAATAAAGATAAAATAGAAAAGGCCGCAACCAGCAAGCATATCAAAATTGATATTGATGCGCTCCTTGCAGTTGATGATGAAAAAAGAAAACTTCAGAAAAATATTGACGATCTTAATACTCAGAGGAACAAGCTTGCGAAGGATGCAAAAACGGGCAAACCTTCTCAGGAACAGATCGAAAAAGGAAGGAAACTTAAAGAAGAAGCCTTCAAGAATGAAACTGAACTGAAAGAAGTGGACAAGAAATTCCTTGAATTGATGGTAAAGGTTCCAACGATCCCGTCAGAGGACACTCCAACCGGAAAAGATGACAGTGAAAATGTGGTGGTCCACAAATGGAAAGGGCCTACGAATTTTGACTTCAAGCCGAAAAGCTATCTTGAGCTTGCGTCCGACCTGGACCTGCTGGACCTCGAACGTGGAACAAAGGTCGCGGGATATAGAGGATATTACGTAAAGAACGAAGCGGTCCTTCTGCAGATGGGAATGATGATGTTTGCGCTTACGAAACTTATCGGGAAAGGATTTACTCCGATGATACCTCCGACGCTCATAAAAGAGTTCGCGCTTTTTGGAAGCGGCTATTTCGGAGGAAAGGAATATAATCCCGACAGGGACGAGATCTATAAAATTGCAAACGATGAAAAACTTTCGGACGGCACCGTAAAAAAAGAGAATAAATTCCTGGTAGGAACGGCGGAGCCATCGCTTCTTGCATATTATGCGGACGAGATCCTGGAGGAAAAAGATCTTCCCATCAAGATCTGTGGATTCTCGCAGTGCTATAGGAGCGAGATCGGAAGCTATGGAAAAGATACGAAAGGCATATATCGCGTACATGAATTTATGAAAGTGGAGCAGATCTGCATCACGAAAGCGGATGCAAAAGAATCCGACAAGTTGCAGGAAGAGATGATCGGCATCTCAAAAGAACTTCATGAAGATCTCGGTCTTCCATATCGGCAGCTTCAGATCTGCACCGGAGATATGAGCGCAGGGAAATACAGACAATACGACCTCGAAGCATGGATGCCTTCGAGAAATGGATACGGGGAAACAGGATCATGCTCAAGTTTTCTGGACTGGCAATCACGCCGGCTCAATGTGAAATATAAAAATAAAGACGGTAAGAAAAAATACGTTTATATGCTGAATAACACTGCGCTTCCAAGCGTCAGGCCGATGATCGCGATCATGGAAAACTACCAGCAAAAGGACGGCAGCATAGTCGTTCCGGAAGTTCTCAGGAAATTTGTCGGAAAGGACATAATAAAAAAATAAAGCATGACAATTTATGCTTTATGATATTTCAGCTGCTTCCCTGGAAACAACTTTGTTGTTATATATTTTGAAATATTGCTCATATTTGTAGTGAATGTATAACGCTGTACCCAAATTAACATACAAAATATACTCGACAACCCTGCTTCCCAGCCACACATTTTCATAGAAAAAATAATGGTAATTAAGAAGATATACCGCCATTACTGCGTAAGTGGAAAGATGGAAAAGATACAACGCGTGAGCTTTCCATTTTTGAGAATTTACGGTCCTAAGAAACCACCAGGCGAAAGATGCGCCGAATGTAGATAGTACGAATATTCCTGCCCATAGAAGCAATATTATCAACGACCAATCCATTTTTGTAACCTCCTTTTCTAATATCTAGATTATATTAACAAATGACTGCAAATGTCAACAAAATCTCGGAAAGAGACGTGCGAATAAACGATTTGAATGTTCACTACAGAACAGCCGGCAACGGAGAACTTGCTGTAATTTTTCTTCATGGATGGGGGATCGATTCCGAAAGATATACTGAAACCGCAGAATACATGCTTCGCGAAGCCGAAAGCTGCGGCCTCAAGGCTAAAATCATCATTCCCGACCTTCCCGGATTCGGTAAAAGCGATGAGCCGAGATCGGACTGGAATTTGGATGATTATGTCGAATTCACGGATAAATTCATTGAAACCGCAACCCGAGGAAGAGGTTTTGAACTTATTAAGAATATAATGAAAAATATTAACTTAAAGAGCCTTGCTTCTGGAGGTCTGACCTCCAGTAAGGAGGTCAGACCTCCAGTGAAAATAATTCTGCTCGGACACTCGTTCGGCGGAAGAATTGCGATCAAATATGCGGTGAAATATCCGGAGAAGATCGAAAAACTGATATTGACAGGGGCGGCAGGGATCAAACATCCCCTGAAAGTTAAGCAGAAGGTATTGTCTGTCATGGCGAAAATTGGGAAAAAGATCTTTTCCGTGGCGACACAAACTAAGCTTCCAGTTGGAAGATTAGCTTCAGCAAGTAAGGATTTATTATACAGGATCGCAAGAGAGAAAGACTATAACTCTGCCAGCCCAAGAATGAAGGAGATCATGAAAAACGTCATCGAGGAAGATATCGGGCCAATACTGAATCACATAAAAACACCGACTCTTCTTTTGTGGGGAAGAGATGACCACTCAACGCCGCTTTCGGATGGCAACACGATGCACGAAAGCATTCGGGGTTCTATAATGACGGTTATTGATAATGCGAATCACAGCCTGCCATATCAAAAACCGGAAGATTTTGCAAAAATAGCCATCAGCGCCATAAAAAACGAAGCGCAACGCGCTTCTTAAAAGACTTCGGATAGTATCAAACATGTCATAATCAATCCGACGCCTATGGATATCCCGCCGAATCCCGTTCCGAAATAAATTATTGTTTTTTCAATTATTTCATTCGTGTTTCTCGCCTCTAAATAAAATTTAATCGGATTTACCTCTAATGTCAAATTTAGTATTCATATTGATAATATTATTTGCTTTCAAGATATTCCGCGACATCTTATTTTATCTATGGCTCTGGCAGATAAAAGAATATCGGACGGACAGGATGCTCGCACACCTGAAAAACGATCACGAAATGAATAAGAACGGAATTATGTATTTGATCGCGTTTATCCTGATGTTATTGCCACAGATTTTCCAAGAAGACTTCCGCGCTCTGCTGCCGGTCATCATATTATTCTTTGTATTTACAGACTTTTATATCATTAAAGAGATCCGGGACCACGCCTTCAAGCGCCCGGTGCCGACCCTTAAAATCGCGACGATCGCGATCGGAACCGTTCTTCTCATAATCATGCTGACATATCCATTCATAGGGAGTGGCATGATCAATGAAGCCGAGATACCTCTTGTCATCTATATTCTTTTGCCGTCCATAATTTCTCTGGCCGTATTGCTGATAAATCCATTTTTCGATCTTCAGAAAAAACGTATATTGATACATGCGGCTGCAAAAATGCGTTCATTGAAAAAAGTGCGGACCATTGGAATAACCGGAAGCTATGGCAAGACCAGTACGAAAGAATTTTTATATTCGATATTAAGCGATAAATACAAGACCGTTAAAACCGAAGGAAATAATAACACAAACATCGGAGTCGCCTATACGGTTCTGAACAAGGTCGATGACGATTTGGATTTTTTTGTCTGTGAGATGGGCGCCTATAAGATCGGCGAGATAAAAGAAATCTGCGGGATAGCACGGCCCGAGATCGGCATACTGACCGGAATAAACGAACAGCACGTGGAACTGTTCGGTTCGTTGGAAAATACGATAAAAGCGAAATTTGAACTCATCGAGTCGCTTCCGGAAAACGGGCTGGCCGTGATTAATGAAAAATTAAAATATCAAAATGATAAATTACATTTTAAGGTTAAAAAATCAACATACTTTAGCTTGGCTACAGTAAATAGCATCAGAGTCCATCGCGATTATTCGGAATTTGAATACAAGGGAAAAATATTCAGATTGAATCTGCCAGGAAAGCATTATATAGAAAATCTTATGTCTGCTATAATTGTTTCGGAATACCTTGGAATGAATGTTGATGAAATCAGTGATTCTATTTCAAGAATAAAGCCAACCGAATATCTGATGAAAAAACTGGAAGGAACTAACGGATCGATTTTCATTGATGACAGCTATAGCGCTAATCCAGACGGCGTTTTGGCAGCTCTTGACTATTTATGTGAAGCTTTTCCGGATCACAAAAAAGTCATCGTGTTTCCAGGATTTATCGAATTAGGAGATGAGTCTGACGATGCCTACTGTAAATTATTCAAACGAATTTGCGAGGTCTGCCAAACAGCCTATCTCTTAAATAGCCGGATGCGGAATGCGGAATGCGGACATTCTAAAACGAAATTCATCTTTGAAAAAGATTTTACGAAGACTGCAGACATGCTAAGAAACATCCTGGATAAAAACACAGTAGTACTATTCGAAAGCAGAGGCGCAGGAGCAGTGATGCGAAAATTTAAAAACTTAAAATAAAAAAAGGGATTGTTACAGTTATAATTTTCAATTCTCAATTTACAATTTTAGTTAAATCGTAAACAATAACTGGCTAGCCATGTTCAAACGTTTCCAACCTATAGCTGCGGCCCTTGCGCCGAATTATACATTCCGGGATGTTTTGATCGCCATGAAATACGTCTATTTGCCATGGAAATGGGGATCGTTGAAAAGAGGCAACAACCAAGACAAGCTCGAGCTCGCTTTCAAGGAATTTATGGACGCCAGATATGCGATCAGTTTTGACAGCGCAAGATCCGGTTTTTTTGCGATCCTGAAATGTCTCGGAATAGGAGAAAATGACGAGGTGCTTCTGCAGGCATTCACGACAGTTGCGTTGCCGAATGCTATAATGTGGTGCAAGGCAACACCGATCTTCGTCGATATTGATGAAAAAACATTCAACATGGATCCGGGTCTTATTGAAAAACATATCACAAGCAAGACAAAAGCAATCGTTGTCCAGCACACCTTTGGAAATCCCTCAGATATGGACAGGATCCTGAGCATCGCGAGAAAACACAATCTGCTGATCATTGAAGATTGCGCTCATTCACTGGGCGCGGAATACAGAGGGAAAAAAACCGGCACATTCGGAAATGCAGCCTTCTTCAGTTTCGGAAGAGATAAAGTGATCTCGGCCGTATCCGGCGGAATTGTCATCACCGCAGATTGGAATTTGGGCAGATCGATAACGGATTTCAGAAATAAGCTCCCATACCCATCCGATAAGCATATTTTCAGGCAATTGCTTCATCCTATGATCACAACGAAATCACTGAAATTATATAATTTCTTCGGAATCGGAAAGTTTATGATGTATGCCATGGCAAAATCCGGCATTCTGACCAAGGCCTATGATATCAATGAGAAGAAAAACATCATGCCACACGGGTTTCCGGCGAAAATGCCCAATGCTCTTTGCGAGATCGCTCTTCATCAGCTCAAGCTCGCCGATGAGTTCAACGATCACCGCGCCAAGATCGCCAGCCTATATACTCATAGGCTAAAAGACGAGGGAGAACTTTCACTTCCCGAAACGACGCACGGTGCAAAAAATATTTTTCTCTGGTATACGATCCTGACTGAAAACAAAAAACAAACTATTGCCAATGCAAAGCTGTCAAACATATTTCTGGGCGACTGGTTTCCGGCACCTGTCGGACCCATCGAAGTGGATCTCGAGAGATCCGGATACCGACCCGGAAGCTGTCCCATAGCCGAAAAAGTTAGCTCAAAATGCGTCAATCTTCCGACGAATAAGAACACGAGCAAAGACGACGCGATCAAGGTCATCAATTCATTAATTCAATAGCCAATCATGGAAATAAGAGAAATATCAAACAAGGAAGAATGGGAAAAATTCATCCTAAACGAAAGTCCCGATACATTCCTGCAAAGCTGGAACTGGGGAGAAATAAACAGGAACACAGGCGATAGGATATGGAGATTTGGGATCTATGAAGACAATATTCTGCGATCGGCTTTTCTGGTCATCAGAATAAATGCAAAAAGAGGATCCTTCTTGTTCATCCCGCACGGACCGATCGAAAATAATTTAAAAATGAAAATTAAAAATGAAAAATTGTGGAACACTTTTTTTGAATATTTGAAACAATTAGGAAAGCGAGAAAGGGTTGATTTTATACGAATAAGTCCGATCCTTGAAAATAATGAACAGAATCTCGAGATATTCAAATCCGCCGGGTTCAAAGATGCGCCCGTCCATATGATGCATCCGGAGATGACCTGGCTTTTGGATATATCTAAAAACGAGGATGAGATCATGAAGGGCATGCGCAAGACGCATCGCAACCTCATAAGAAGAGCTGAAAAAGAAGGCGTAAAAATAATTCAAGGAACCGATGAAAAATATCTGAAAGCATTCTATGATATACACATGGAAACCGTAAGACGCCATAAATTCGTTCCATTCTCCTTCGACTATATACAAAAAGAAGTGGATCTTTTCAAAAAAGACGGACAGGTGTCCATATTTTCGGCGGTTTATAATGAGGAAATTATCTCATCGGCTATAATCGTTTTTTATGGAAATGAAGCATTCTATCACCATGGCGCTTCTTCCTCGAAATATTATAAGGTTCCTGCGTCATACCTCGTACTCTGGAATGCGATCAAAGAGGCAAAGGGCAGGGGGTGTACGATATTTAATTTTTATGGCATCGTCGAGAACAAACCCAAGCATCCATGGACAGGGCTTTCGAATTTCAAACAAGGTTTCGGGGGATATAAAAAAGAATTGGTCCATTGCCAGGACTTTGTTCTGAGAAAAAAATATATCATCAACTATTTCGTTGAACACATGAGAAAGTTGAAACGCGGATATTGATTATTTGAGCTTTAATTTGCCTATAATGTTCATATTCAGAAAAAAAAGACGGCCTTCCGGACGGTTCAAAACACCGATCTATCTTAAGAACCGCAATTTTCACTATTTCAGCAAAAAAAGAAGCACCATCAATTACAAGATGGTATCTGTGTTATTTCTACTTCTCCTTTTTTCCTATTTCTTTTTCTTTTCGGGATTCTTCAAGATCAAGAACATTGTTATTGAAAATAACGTCAATCTGAAAAAAGGCGATCTGATAAGATCAACCGAGGAAAGCATTTCAATAAAATTGATCGGTGTCATCCCCTCGGATAATTTTTTTATTGCAGATGAAAACTCCATAAGATCTTTCCTTGTCGACAGATATCCCATGCTTGAAAAAGTGGAAATAAAAAAAAGTTCATACAACTCGCTGACCATTGATGTCAAGGAAAAGGGATCGAGGATCATTTGGTGCAGACCGGAAAACTGTTTTTATCTGGACGGGAATTCTGTCGCGCTTGCGAACGCTAAAGAAGAATTGAAACTGAAAGACAAACCGATCAAGATATTCGAACAAAAAGAGATCGAAGAGGAGATAGGAGATGAACAACCGGATAAAGCCGCAAATGCCCCCGAAAAAGCAACCATATCGACTACAGACCCTTCCGCGGAAAACAAACCCGATGAGGCAAAAAGAGAACCTGAAACTGCAGTTGAAACTCCCATAAACATCGGTGATCGCGTTGCAGATGCCAAGTTCGTCCAATTCCTGGATGATCTCGACAGGTTGATCGCAAAAAAAACCAGCCTGCAGATCAAATATTACAAAACAAAAGGAGTGGAAACGAGAGAAATTATAGCATACACCGACAAAAATACCCGCTTATATTTCGACTCTTCGGCGAGCCCGGACCTGCAAACTGATTATCTGACGTCTTTTTTGAACGAAAGCGTCGATAAAGACAAGATTAGCGCGCTAAAATACATCTATCTCAAATCGGATAATAAAATATTCTACAAATAGCGCGCCAAAGGCTTGTTCCGCGGACATCCAAAGTTAAACTTTCCGATGCCGCACTCCGTTTTGCCGAGACTTGACAGAACTACTTGTTCATTGATCCGAAAAGATGCAACGCAGGCATTTCAGAAATATGATAAAATTGTTATTTATTGAAATAAATGTTATAATTAAGCATATATTTTATATATAAGATCTTCTATGAACGATGATAATATTAAAAAACGGCCAAGCGATTCTTCCGAAGTTACGGATGAGGCAGAAGAAAGTGAACAAAAAAACAGCAGTTCGGATGATGCATATTTCAAAGACATTGAAGAATTGGAGAAGGCGAGAAAAGAACGCGAGGACAGAAAGAAAGAAGAACTGGAAAGATTGCGTAAGGAACGTTCCATAAAAGGAAAGGAAGATGATGAAAAAGGCACTGAGGGGAAAGAATCATCGAAGGATGGCGCAATAAAAATCGGAGGACAGTCGGTATCAAGGGTCAAAAAAGAATTTTCAACGGAGAAAAAACTGTTCAGACATAATAAAATGTTCGGTTTCAGCGGTTCCGGAGCCGTAAAAATAGATAGGGCACTAAAGAAAGCCCATATCAATACTGACAAAAGAAGGGATCTCATAGATGCTTTGGCAGCATACAATCCGAGCAAGACACTTCTCAAGAAGAGAGATTTCGTGTTGTTTGCGAGAAAATTCAAGAGTAAAAATTTTTCCGGGTCGCGATTCAAGCAGGCATCAAAGACCCTTGACATCAAAGGCATGAGAAAGGAATTTTCAAAAAGAGACCTGAACAAGTTCAGAATGGCCGTAACCGGAGAATCCGATGCGCACAGATACCAGACAAAGACCGAATTCACTAAGGCCGGAAAACCGGACAGAAACGCGCCTACAACAAAAAAATGATTATTTTTTAAAAGAAATATTGAAACTTCCTCCATATTGACTAAGTTGGGATATTGTGGTATAATGAAAAGTCAATATTTACCCCTAAATTCAAATCTATGGAATTTCGAGGAAATGAAGACCCTAAGAGTTCAGCTGAACAGCTAAAACGTTTTGAAACTGAAAAAGAAAAATTAGAAACCATATATGATTATTTGATCAATGGCAAAGACAAAGAGGGAAACGAAATAACCACCAGGGAGGGCAAGAACAGGGCAAAACAAGATAAAAAAGAAATAAAAAGAAACATTACGGAGCTGACAAATAAAATTAATGTTATATCTGCAACTTTGGGCAAGCATCAGGAAGAAAGCTCAACTGATAAAAAAGAAATTGAAGAGCAGGGCGACGACAAAGAAACTGGCGCAGAATATTTCGGAAGCAGCATGGAAGATATCAGCTTGGTTGCAAGCACGATATTGG
>Ga0172379_10002227_pt1 | contig 35130 bp, 25 predicted proteins | sample GrowelOW334metaG_FD_119756 | JGI IMG/M metagenome (GOLD analysis project Ga0172379, IMG submission 119756) | Groundwater microbial communities from an aquifer near a municipal landfill in Southern Ontario, Canada - Groundwater well OW334 metaG | ecosystem: Environmental > Aquatic > Deep... | reverse complement strand
GCGGAAATTGCGGATATCGCCTGCGTCAAAGGCATAGGAAAAGCCAAAGCGTGCCAGATAGCCGCCGCTTTTGAACTGGGCCGCCGTTCGGCGACTCATCGCGACGGTCGCCGGCCGGTCATCAACTCTCCCGACGATCTCGTTCCGCTCCTGCACGCGCAACTCTCCGCTCTCGAACAGGAAACCTTCAGCGTCGCGCTCCTCAACACGAAAAACGAGCTGCTTCGGGTCGTGCCGGTCTCTCAAGGCACGCTTTCCGGTTCGATGGTTCACCCTCGCGAGACGTTCCGCGCCGCTATCGCAGAGGGTTGCTATAGCGTGATACTTATCCACAATCACCCGAGCGGCGACCCGGAACCGAGTCAGGACGATATTTCCGTTACGCGAAACCTCGCCGACGCCGGCCGCATCATCGGCATCCGCGTACTGGATCATATAATAATTGCAAGAAACGGGTTCAGCAGTCTTAAAGACCTCGGCGTCATCTCCTGACCGCCGACTTGAAAAGAAAGCTAACAACTTTAAATCAGCTTGTTATAATTGGATTAAACGGCCTATTACGTATAACGCAAATAGAATATTATGGAATTGCAAAAGGGGGATTCGGCGATGAATGTTAAGGGAAAGCGAGTAATGGCAATAGCGGCGCATCCGGATGACGCGGATTTCTACTGCGGCGGAACAGTAGCGTCATGGATCAGGCAGGGCGCGGAAGTGGTTTATGTTATCTGCACGGACGATTCGTGCGGCTCGGACACCGGCGATATCACACCACGCGAGCTTGCCGATCTGCGTCAGAAGGAACAGGACTCGGCGAACAAGGCTCTCGGCGTAAAGAAGACGGTTTACCTCGGGTATCCGGATATGGGCTTATATGACGGCGAAGAGTTGCGTAAAGACATAGCCCGCGAGATACGAAAATATCAGCCGCATATTCTGCTTGCATTCGACCCGTGGCTACGTTACGAGGTTCATCCGGACCACACAGCGTCGGCTCACGGCGCGCTGTACGGACGTTTTGCGGCTAAATTGCCGCTAAAGTTCCCGGAACTCCTGAGCGAGGAGGGGCTGAAACCGTGGGCGATCGAAGAGGTTTACTTCTTCAAAACGGATCAGCCGAATTTCTGGGTTGATATCGAGGACTGTCTTGAGCTGAAGGCAGAAGGGCTTATGTGTCACCATTCGCAGTTCGCCGACCTCGTTCCGAACAAAGAACAGGGCATGGGGCTGTTGCGGATGCTTTCGCACAAGGACCCCGGAACAGGCCGCATCGCTGAACGCTTCAAATTCATGCCTCTCGAAGGCATTGAAGGCCTTAAAGCCTATATTTCGCTGTAAGTTTCCGGGATCGCCTGCCTTTTTAATTAAAAAAGGTTTCCATTGCTTTTAAAAACATCTAAATTTGGGCTGTGCCCGCGACATTTTATGTCGTATGGATAGATGAAAGAAAAGGAACCAAAAATGAAGAAACCGTTTTTACTGCAAATCCTATCGCTGACAATAGTTCTGTTTGCGGCATTACAGTGCCGAGCCGCGGAGTTCGGGAGCCTTCCTATTACGGAATTCTATGCTTACGATCAGAAAGCGCCACTTAATGCAATATTAACGCCGCAACCGGGCTCTGGCGGCTATACCCTTTATCGGGTTGATTTCGATGGAGTATGGGGGCGCCGGGTTCCCGGCCTCTTCATGGTTCCCCTAAATCTTACGAAACCCTGTCCGGCTATCATTTTCGGACATGGCTACACAGGCAGCAAAGATGACGTGCGTTCAGCGCTTGACAAAGTGGCGTCTGCCGGCTTCTGCATGCTGTCAATCGACATGTGGTACCACGGCGACCGCAAGGTCGAGGGCAAGAAAATGTATTCCCGCGATCTTTATCAGATGCGCGAAGGTCTTGCCCTATCGGTGATAGACCTGAGGCGGGCAGTAGACTTTCTCCAGAGCCGGAAAGAGGTCAATCCGGACAAGATAAGTTATGTCGGAGGCAGCATGGGAGGCATCCTGGGCGGTCTATTTGCAGGGATGGACAGCAGAGTCCAAGCGCCTGTTTTCATAGTAGGCGGGGGAGACTGGCCATACCTTCTCAGGAACAGCATAGTTGGACAGGTTGATTTGGGACTCGACTATAATGAGACACAGCGCATGGCCCGTGAAGCGGCTAAGGCGCTGGCCCCAACAGACACCCTGAATACGGTCCAGTACATAGCCCCGCGACCGATGCTTATGATCAATGCCAAGCACGATATCCTTGTCAATCCGTTCTCCAACAAGGAGATGTTTCTTCGCGCCGGCCCGCCGAAGAAGATCATATGGTTCGACTCCGATCACGGCGTGCCCATTGATGATGCGATAGGCATAATGCTGAAGTGGCACGACGATTATCTGATAAATGGACGCACGCCTGACTTCACGGCTTCAGTTGAAGGGTACAAAACCACGCCTTTGGCGATAAACGACAAAATCAAACTGCCGCCCATTGTTACGGAATTAAGTGTCAATGAATATTTAAGGTACAGTCACGATATGCCTTTGCTCAGTTCAGGGGATTCCTATGACTCTCTCAGTGAGCGCGTGTCCAAATACAAAATCACCTTCCAGAGCGCCCATGACCGTTTCGTTAACGGAATTCTGAACATTCCGACGAAGGGCGCCTCTCCATATCCTTGCGTGGTTTTTGTCCACGACCTCGGAGGCACCCCGGACGATGTCGAGATAATCGCCGATATTCTGGCAAGAAACGGCATAGCAAGCATTGCGGTAGGGGTTTATGGCTTCCTCACCGGACAGGTCAATCAGATGCCAATGCAGGACGCAATTACGGGAAACAAAAAGAGCGGCAACGGCGGTGATCCTGATAGTAAGAAGGTTAACAACGGACAAGCAAGCGCTGACTATTATGTAGCCGAATCAAATATTTACACAGCGCGCAATCTGTTGGCGCAGAGCGTTCAGGATGTTCAACGAGCAATTGATATGTTGCAAAAATACAAGGATATATCTATACAAAATCTGACGATTACGGGTTTGGGCATGGGCGCGAACGTGGCTGCCATGGCCGGAGCGACGGATGACCGCATAAAGGGTGTTTTGATGATCAATCCATATAATCATATATATACAGCGCCATCGATGGACGTGGAAGGCGATAAGAAGCCTGAAGGGAAAATGCCTAAAGAGATTGTTATGGAAAGCAGAAAACAGCTTGATATACTAAACCCTGAGATGTATGTATCCGCGCTCTCACCGAAGCCGGTCACGATTATAGTCACAATGACGGAAGCGGGAGGAGTTGATGAGGTCCCGGAGATATATAAGAGCGCCGCCGAACCGAAGGAATACGTTAGTGTAGAAAGGGACGGAAGCGGCGTGTCCAAAAGACTTGGGATTACTATGAGAACTGTCGCAGGATTCATGAGAGATGTCATTCAAGGCAAGGGGCTTGGAACCTCGGTGACACACCCTGAAATGACTGTGGCCATGACGGGGACACCACTCAAAGGGCTTGATAAATGGGGGAAGAACGATATTTCCACCGAAGAGTTGAAAAATTGCTCCGTCGAGAGCTTGGAATGGGTAGGAAAGGCTGTTGAGGGTGGCAAAATGATAATATTGAATGCGAGAATAGGGAAATGCGCGGGAAACGGAGCGACAGTGATATCCGAAATTAGAGGAAACGATGGCGCTCTTGATTACATTCAGTTATACGATGACGGGAGGGGTTCGGACAATAAAGCGGGCGACGGGATATTTACCGGGAGCTACAGCGCGCCTAAGGAGACCGATGGGATACGGATAACAATCGGCGGCGTTGGAGACAAAGGCGAAGCGATAATAGAGAAAATGGCGACAATAGGAACCAAATAAAGAGAAATCTGTTAAAGAGAATATGATTCAATATTTATGGTTGATACCGCTTGGAGTAGCGGTTGGAGCGTTCGGAACGTTGATAGGAGCAGGCGGCGGATTTGTGTTGATGCCGGTTTTGCTTTTGTTATATCCGAATGAGTCGCCGCGGATAATAACGAGCATATCCCTCGCGGTAGTGTTTTTCAATGCGCTCTCAGGATCGATTGCTTATGCGCGGATGAAGCGGATCGAGATAAAGGCCGGCCTTCTTTTTTCGGTGGCCGCCGCGCCCGGAGCGGTTCTCGGCGCGCTGACGACGTCATATATACGCCGAAGGGAGTTCGATGCGATATTCGGTATTCTGATGATCGCCGTGTCGGTATATCTGATATGGAGCGCCGGCCGTGAGAAAGACAAAACGGCGGCGTCGGAGCGCGGTTCGAGGCGCTTCAAGGTCGATCTTGTGGATTCTGAGGGCGCGCGGCATATCTTTTCGTATAATCCGGCTCTCGGAGTGGCGATAAGTGTTTTCGTTGGTTTTATTTCGAGTTTGCTGGGAATAGGCGGCGGGATTATTCACGTGCCGGCGATGGTTTATCTATTGGACTTTCCTGTGCACATAGCGACTGCGACATCGCATTTCATCCTCGCGACAATGTCGCTGACCGGCACGGTGGCCCATATCGTGACGGGAGCGTTCACGAGAGGCGTCCGGCGGACGATCTGCCTTGCGATCGGGGTTTTAATCGGGGCTCAGATCGGCGCGGCGTTTTCGAACCGGGTTAAAGGCGCGTGGATCATCCGCGGCCTTGCCATAGCTCTCGGCCTTGTGGGATTAAGGATTTTGTTCAAAGCTGTTATGTAAGCAAAAACAAGAGTTGCGTATCGATTCGTCTGTATTATGTTATAATTGGGCCGAGAATCGGGCGGGAAATAACAGGACAATGAAAACAGGGTTTTAATAACGAAGAGATATTTAATAGCAATTAACAACCTGCCACCGATATTGAGGAGTTATGAATGATCGGCGATAAAAGATTCATTGAAAAAATTAAAATAAACAATATTTCATCATTCGGGCCGGACAGCGAAGAGATCGAGCTCAAATCCCTCAATGTCCTCGTCGGCCCGAACGCGTCGGGGAAATCCAATTTCATCGAAGTTATCAAAATGCTCAAGGCCATGCCGACTGATATTAGATCATTTGTTAACACAAGTGGCGGTCCGTCAGAATTACTTTGGAAGGGCGGGGAAGGGAATACTACGGGGATAATTAGTACACAAATTTATTATCCCTTAACGCACCCACAAACATCTGCAGTTCATAATTTTACATTTGGAAGAAAATTCCTTTTTAGTTTTTATGTGACAAGTGAAAATATAATATTATCGAATAATGATATTATTTATACAAATGCTGACGGCAAAGGAAAATTCACAACTGAAGAAGCGCCATTTGATATCTCGAAAATAAGAAAAGAGGACGCAGAAGCATCTGTTGCTAAATTCCGGGATGAAGAAATTGATCACTTCCAGTCAATTTTATCACAAAGAAAAGGTCCCGATTATTTTGGTTTAACTTTTATTGCACTCAATTACTCTCGCATAAAAGTATTTAGTCAATTTGATATCAACTCATCATTGCGAAATCCTCAAAGAACTGACATGCCTGACGATTTTCTTGAAGAAAATGCGTCTAATCTTAATATGATAATTAATGATTTGGACCATAATTATCCCAAAGTAATAAACGACATAGAGAAAATACTTGGTGATTTAACCAATAATTTCAGCAAAATGAATATTAAACTCCATGCAGGAATGGCGCAGTTGTTTTTTAAAGAGATAATTAACAATAAAGAAGTTGTAATTCACGCAAATCGACTTTCGGATGGAACATTGAAATTCCTATGTCTGCTTATCGTTCTTTTTCATCCAAAACCGCCGCCGCTGATATGCATCGAAGAGCCGGAAGCGGGTTTGCACCCCGACATGATACCGATTATCGCCGACCTGCTCGTTGATGCATCCCACAGAACGCAGCTGATTGTGACAACGCACTCCGACATTCTTATAGACGCGCTGACAAAAACGCCCGAAGCGGTTATTGTCTGCGAGAAGCATGAAGGCTCGACAACCATGCGGCGGCTGGATGAGAAAAAGCTCAAGGCGTGGTTGAAGAAATATTCCCTCGGCGAGCTGTGGCGGAAAGGCGAAATCGGAGGCAACAGATGGTGATCCGAATCTATGTCGAGGGGGGCGCGGACAACAAAGCTCTCGACAGTAAGTGCAGAAAGGCTTTTAGTGAATTTATAGAGAAAGCCGGCTTTGCCGGGAAAATGCCAAGCATTTCGCCATGTGGGAGCAGAAACGAAGCTTTAAGCGACTTTAAAACCGCTCTATCAAATAAAGAGCCTGACGAGTATCCGATTCTTTTAGTAGACAGCGAAGCGCCGATTGCAGATACGGAGAAGCCTTGGGTTTTTCTTAAGAAAAGAGATAACTGGAAGAAACCACGCGGCGCGGAAGACGAAAACACCCACTTCATGGTTCAATGTATGGAGTCGTGGTTTTTTGCGGATAAAGCGGCCCTCAAAAAATATTATGGGAAAGACTTTAAAGATAAAGCTCTTTCCAAGCAGAAAAATATAGAAGTGATTTCTAAAAAAGATGTTGCCGGCGGATTGAAGAAAGCGACAAAAGATACTCAAAAAGGCGAGTATGACAAAGGCGCTCATTCCTTTGGAATTCTCGAACTAATAGACCCTGAAAAAGTAAAAAAAGCGTCTCCTTATGCGGCAAGGTTTTTTGAAGTCCTCGAACTAAAAACCGTGTTACAGAGTAAAGCATAAGCTGGCAAGATGCCCGTGCTCCCAAAGCATACGATCCCGCATCACCGCAGTTTATATTAATTTGCCGTTTTAGTGGGCGAGAGCGCTTGAGGCATTCGTCCGGGCCGGAGGGGAGCATGCCGTATTTTCGTAGGATAAGTGGCGCCTCATTCTCAAAAAACAAACAGCGCAATCCAAGCTTATGGCTCGGCGAGAAAAATCCGGAGTTCAATTTTGCCGCGTTGAAAAGCTTTACTCGTATCTCAGCGCGTCTATCGGGTCGAGTTGAGAGGCTGTGACCGCCGGGTAGTAGCCGAAGAAGATGCCGACGAAGGCGGCGAAGCCGAAAGACATACCTATGGAAGAAAGCGATAGGGCGAGAGGCCATCCGAAACCGCGCGCGGCGAAAAACGCGCCGATCGAGCCGACGACGATGCCGATGATGCCGCCGACGAGGGAGAGCACGAGGGCTTCCACGAGGAACTGGCGGCGGATGTCGCCGCGGCGGGCGCCGATCGCCATCCGGATGCCGATCTCACGTGTTCGCTCGGTGACCGACACGAGCATGATGTTCATGATGCCGATGCCGCCGACGAGCAGCGACACGCTGGCGATGCCGCCCAGCAACATGGTGAACATGCCTGACATCTGATTCGCGAACTCCATCATCTCCGCCTGACTGCGGATGTCGAAATCATTGTCCGCGTCCTGCGCCAGCCTGTGCCGTTTGCGCATCAGCGCCGAAATTTCGGCGGACGCCTGATCCATCTGTTTCATCGAGCGCGCCTCGACGCTGATCGCCCGCACATACTCCAGTCCGAACAGGCGCCGCATCGCCGTGGTCACCGGGATGATTATCTGGTCGTCCTCGTCCATAAAGCCGGAGGCTCCCTTTGTCACAGTCATGCCGATTATCTTGAAGCCCGTGCCGTTGATTTTAACCGTTTGTCCGACCGGGAAATTTGTTCCGAATATATTCGCGGCCGCTGTCGGGCCGATAACCGCCACTTTGCGCGAAGCTTTCACGTCCTGTTCGGTAAAGAATTTGCCGGCCTGAATTTTGTAGTTGCGCACACTGAGGTAGTCCGGCGATGTTCCTATGATAGTCGTGCTGGAGTTCATATTTCCGAATTTTATCTGCGCGTTATTGCGCACTTCCGGCGCCGTTCTAAGGACGGAAGGGCATTTGTCCGCGATCGCCTCCGCGTCCTGCAGTGTGAGCGTCTCGTTGCTGCCGAACCCTCCTCTGACTGCGCCGCTCTGCGACTGCCCGCCTCTTACAATAAGCACGTTTGTGCCCATCTGCTGGATGCGGGCCATCATCTGCGATTTAGCGCCGTTCGCGATGGACAACATGGTGATCACCGCTCCTACGCCGATGATGACGCCCAGCATTGTCAGCGCGGACCGCATTTTGTTCGCGGCCAGTCCTTCCAATGAAACTTGTATGCTTTCCCAAAGATTCACGATTCAGCCTCCACCGGCATTTTTGCCAGCTCCGCGCGCGCGCTCAGCGGGTCGGCGACTTTCAGATCGGAGACAAGATGGCCGTCCTTGAAGCGGATTACGCGTTGCGCGTGTCTTGCGATATCTTCTTCGTGCGTGACGATGATCACCGTTTTCCCTTCGGCATGGAGTTCCTGAAAGATCACAAGAATCTCCTCGCTGGTTCGAGTGTCGAGATTGCCCGTCGGCTCGTCCCCGAGGATGATGACCGGGTCATTGACGAGGGAGCGGGCGATGGCGACCCGCTGCTGCTGGCCGCCCGAAAGTTCGTTCGGTTTGTGGTGTATGCGGTCGCCCAGCCCGACACGTTTGAGCGCCGCTATCGATTTCGCCTCGACATCGGTCGCATCCGGGTTGTACATCATAGGCAATATGACCTGTTTGATGGCTGACCGGCGAGGGATCAGGTTGAACGTCTGGAAAACGAACCCTATCTTTCGGTTGCGCACGCGCGCCAGCTCGTCGTCGTCCATTCCGGCGACTTCGATGCCGTCGAGCGTGTAGGAGCCTTCAGTCGGTTTGTCGAGGCAGCCGACGATGTTCATGAAAGTCGATTTGCCTGAGCCTGACGGGCCCATTATAGCGACGAATTCGCCCGCTTTGATTTCGAGCGACACGTCCTTAAGCGCTCGGACCGAGATGTCGCCGATCTGGTATGTCTTGAATAGTTTTTTTGCGTTTATCACGTTGCGCCTCGTTCATTATGAACATTCGCTGTCCGCGCTCGCGCGGACGCTTGCGGATCAGTGCATGCCGCCAAATCCCATCGGCGGCCTATGCCCTCCCGCTCCTCCGCGAGACCCACCCTGCCTGCTACCGCCTTGGCCTTGCCTGCCCTGTCCTTGTCCGCCTTGGCCCTGTCCCTGACCGGCTTGAGCGGCTCCGGCTGTAGCCGGCGTCGGCGTATATATGGAAGTAATGACTTTCTCGCCTTCTTTCAGCCCGCTGATGATCTCCGTATAGTCGTTGCCTTCAAGGCCGACTTCAACTTTGCGCGGAACCTTTTTATCGTTTTTCAGCATGGTCACGGATTTGCCCATGGGCGTGTTATTAATCGCCTCGTTCGGAACAGACAACACGTGTCTCGCCATGCCGGTGATAAAGTCGCAGGTTGCGTTCATGCCGACCTTGAGTTCGCTGTTGGGATTCATAATTTCCACCGTAACGGGGACGGTGGTTACATTCTGGGCCATTGTCGCCTGCGGAGCGATCTTCGTCACTTCGCCTCTGAAGCGTTCATCCGGATATGCGTCGAGAGAGACTTTGACGCGCTGCCCGATTTTAATCTTGGCGATGTCCGTCTCGTCCACATTCACGAGAGCCAGCATTCGAGTTGTGTCAGCGAGCGTGACGATGGTTACGCCTGCTCCGGAACCTGAGAACGAAGACTTTCCTGCGGTGACAATCGAGCCGACCTCGACGTATTTTTTGACGACTACGCCGTCTCGCGGGGCTGTTACGGTTGTGTAGCCGAGCTGCGTCCTAGCGTTCGCCACGTCTTCGCTTTTAATTTCAATCTGCCTTTGAGCGGCCTTCGAGGATTCGAGATTCGCTTCGGCCACCTTTACCGCCGAGCGAGCTGAGTCAACGTCCATTTGTTTCAATTTAATCTGAATGTTGTTTGCTTTTGCGGTATCGAGTTGCGCTTTGGCGGAATCATAACGCTGCTGCGCGGAATCCACTACGCCCTTGGAGACGAATCCGTTGGCGAGAAGTCCTTTTTGGCGCTGGAGGTCTTTTTGCGCATAATCGAAACTCGACTGCGCCTGTTCGAGAGAGGCGCGGGTCAGTTCCGGCTGAGCGTCGAGCGATTCGAGGGTCTGCGCCAACCGCGTGCGCGCCGACTCCAGCGAAAAACCGGCCGATTTCAACTGCGCCGCGCTTTGGCGGCTCTGCATGTCGAACGATACTTCAGCCTGCCGAAGCGCTGTTTCCGCGTCTTTCGGGTCTATTCGCGCTATCAACTGCCCGGTTTTAACGGTGTCTCCTTCGTCAACAGCGAATTCAACGACCTGCCCGCCTACGTTCGATTTCACGTCGACCGTTGTGAGCGGCTGCAGGACTCCGTTGCCGGAGACGCTTGATATTACGGGTCCAAATTCGACGTTCGCTGTGCGGATGACTTCTTTACCGTTGGCGGAGCGCTTGGCGCGCAGGTAGAAAAAACCGCCTGTCGCGATTAGAACGACCGCCGCGATGATGATGAGTTTTTGAGTTTTTTCCCTGTTCTTTTTCACGTTATTTTTCACTTGGAACCTCCCCATGCGCCGGTGACGTATTCGAGTTGCGCGAGTGATGTGTAGTAGTCATATCGGGACTGCGCCAGATTGCTCCGCGCGGAGACGAGCTGGAGTTGCGCGTTCAGCAGATCGAGCGGTATAGCCAGCCCCTGTTTATAGCGCGCTTCCTGAACGTCGTAGTTTTTCTGAGCCGCGTTCAGGCTGATGTCGCTCGCCGCCATCCGCTCCTTTGAACTGGCAAGGTTCAGATAGGCCTGCTGCACTTGCGCCTGAATGTCCTTTGCGGCCTGCGCGGCGTTGATTTCGGCGTTCGAGAGGCCGAGGCGCGCATCGCGGTAGGCTGCCCGGTTGCTGCCGCCGTCGAAAAGGTCGAAAACAAAGCCGCCGCTCAGCGTAAAAGCGCTGTCTTCGCCGTTCATCAGAGATTTGTCGTATTCGCCTGTGATGGAAGGGCGGGGGCGTAGCGAGATGCGCGCCGATTTAACGGATGAATTCGCCGACGTCACGCTGGCCAGCGCCCGTTTGATCTCAGGCCGTTCGTCCAGAGCTTTGTTAATATATATGTCCATATTCTGCATTTCTTTGTCTGTGGGAATGTCGGAGTCGAGGACATCGAAAACCGGCTGCGGGGCGAGTCCCATGGCGGATTGAAGCGCCACCGCCGCATTTTCCACATCGTTTTTAGCCGAGAGCCGGTCCACATGCGCTCCGGCAAGTTGCGCCTCGATCGGCAGGGCGTCAACCTCAGCCGCGTCGCCAAGACTAACGCGCGCTTTAACCAGATCGAGCTGTTCTTCGAGATATTTGACCCGCTCTTCCTGAACGCCGGAAAGGGTTTTGGCCCGGAGAAGAGCGAAATAGCTCTTGGTCACGTTGAACACGGTTGTCTGCCGCGTCCGCGCAAGTCCGTATACGCTTTGGTCCGTCGAGGCGCGCGCGCCGGTGACTTTCGCTTCGCGCAGGCCGCCGTCGTAGATGTTCTGAGATATAGAGAGCGATGCGCTTTCGTTCGCTCCCGAGCGGCCATCGGCGCTCGAATCCACATGGCTTCCGGACCGTTGCGCCGAAACCTGCGGGTAATAGCCGCTTTTCGCCTGAGTCTCGCGCGCTTTCGCGCTTTCAACCGAATTTTGTCCGATCAGGATGTCGGACTGGTTCGATAACGCTATGGTTATGCAATCATCGAGCGAAAACTTGTCCTTGACGGGCAGCGTTATATCTGTTGCCGGGAGGGTTACAGCTCTCGCTATCCCGGCGATGATAAAGATAACGCACGCTGTCAGCAATCCAATTCTCTTTGTCATTTTTCAGCTCCTTGCGTTGTTTCTCTTCGCGCCTTTCATAAAGGTGTTCAAAACCGGCCGTTCATGTGATTAGACGCCGAAGAAAGGGATATTCCGGCAAATTCCGAATTTTTTTCTGAGATACGCTTACGACGATCTTTATCAGGGTATTCGACCGTCGCCGGATTTCGACTATTTCTCCAAACAAATTCCGGCTTATTATGCCACATATAACAAATTTAAACCACTTAAGGTTCATTCCGCGCACGGTATGGCGCTGGCAGCTTTTTGGTGTTTGATGTAAAATAGCTTTAATATTAACGAGGGATCCTTTTGAAGCATCGAACGAAGATATTTCTGCTGTGCATGGCGCTGTCGCTGCTGTCGAACGGCGTTTTGGCGTTTTTTCTGTACTCGCAGTTTGGAAGCATGCAATTTCAGGAGATGCGCAGCAAGGCGTTGTCTGTAGCGGCTACGGCAGCAACGCAGGTAGACGGCGAAAAGCTGGCTAAAGTCAAAACCCGGGCGGACGAAAAAACGCCTGAATACAAGGCGATTGTTAAGCAGTTGCGAATAATTCGGGACGCTAACCGGCGGGAAGATGTCTACATTAAATACGTGTACACGATGATGCCGGATCCGAAAAAGCCGGGCGGTTTTCTGTTTGGCGTTGACGCGGAGGAAAAGAAATCGGATATAGCGCACGCCGGGGAGGAGAGCGAGGGAAAGCTGGGAGTGAAGCTTGATATCGACAAGTATGCGGCGGACGAAAGATTCACGGTGGACAAGTGGGGAGTATGGTTGAGCGCGTATGCGCCTGTTCTCGGGTCTGACGGCAGGCCGGTGGCGGCGCTCGGCTCGGATTTAAGAGCGACGGATGTTATTGAGAAAAAGCGGCGTGCGCTTTGGGCGGCGGTGATGGCGCTTGCGGTGTCGCTGACGTGCGCGGCCGTGATGTCAGGCTTTCTTGCGAATAGCGTTAGCCGGCCGCTGCTAAAGGTTCGGAACGCGGTAGAGGCGATAGGAAAAGGCGATTTCGAGACACAGGTGGACATAAAGGCGAAGGACGAGTTCGGAGCGGTCGCGGAATCGGTAAACGCGATGGCGACGGCCCTGAGGGAGCGCGAGATGATGAAGAAGATATTCGCGCGGTATATCTCCCGGCAGGTGGCGGAAAGGATCCTCGAACCGGCGGAGCCGGGAGGCCGCAAAATCACGGTGTTGTTCAGCGATTTGCGGGGTTTCGACGCCGTTGCTGAGTATTTACAGCCGCAGGCAGCGGTTGGCATGTTAAACGAGTTTCTCGGGCGAGCCGTCGAAATTGTGGCTGCGAATAACGGAGCGGTGGATAAATTCATAGGGCACGCGATGGTGTCGGTGTTCGGGACGGACGGTGACAATGCGAATCAGGAAAAAAACGCGGTCCGAACCGCGATCGAGATGCGGCAGGAGTTGAAAAGGCTCTGCGGGAAATGGGAGCTTTTCGGGAATGAAGGATTTTCGCTTGAAGCCGGAATAAACACGGGCGAAGCGGCGGCCGGCGGCGGATTCCCGTGGAGAATGGATTTTGTCGCGGCAGGTGACGCGGTGAATCTGGCTGCATCGCTGAAAAGCGAAGCAAAGAAGCTGGGAGTCGACATATTGATGAGCGAGACGGCGCGGGTAGCGCTCGGGGATGAGTTTGACATGAAACTGACGGTAAAGATCGTTGTGAAGGGCAGGCCGCAGCCGGTGACGGTTTACGCGCCGGCGTGATTATGGGATTGGAGCGCAAAGACATGGAGGCGCATAAGCCGTGAGCTACCGGGCGAAAGTGTTCATGTTTTGCATGGCCCTGGCGTTTGCGTCCAACGGTTTTCTCGCGGTTTTTATGTACACGCGTCTGAACGGCATGTTATACGAAGATCTTCGGAGCAAGGCGATGTCGATAGCCGCCACGGCGGCGTCGCAGATGGACGGCGACAAGCTTGCCAGGATCAAAACCCGCGCGGATGAAAGCGCTCCCGAATATAAGGCGATAGTTAAACAGTTGCGAAAAATGCGGGACGCCAACCGGCGCGAAGATGTTTACATCAAGTACATGTACACGATGATGCCCGATCCGGAAAAGCCGGGCGGTTTTCTGTTTGGAGTCGATGCTGAGGAAAAGAAATCGGATATAGCGCATGCCGGCGAAGTGAGCGAGGGAAGGCTGGGGGTAAATCTCGACATCAACACACTTTTGGCGGATGAAAGATTCACGGTGGACAAGTGGGGAGAGTGGCTGAGCGGTTATGCGCCTGTGAGGACGGCGGCGGGCAAACCGGTGGCGTCGCTCGGGGTGGACATGAAGGCGTCGGATGTGATCGGGAAAATGCGGAGAGTGTTGTGGATGACGGTCTTTGCGTTCGCGATCTCGCTCGCGTGTTCCGCAGGGGTATCGCTGTATCTGGCGAACAGCGTAAACAGGCCGTTGCTTGCCGTGCGGGAGGCGGTCGGGAAGATCGGCGAGGGCGACCTCACTACACGGCTCGAAGTCGGAGCCAAGGACGAGTTCGGTGAAATTGCCGGCGCGGTCAACGCTATGGCGAAAGGTCTTCAGGAACGCGAGATGGTGAAGAAACTCTTCTCGCGATATGTCTCGCAACAGGTTGTGGACTCGATACTGAAATCGGGCGAATTGCCGAATCTGAAAGGCGACCGGCGCAGGATCACAGCGATGTTTGCCGATGTCAGGGGATTCTCGGCGCTGGCCGGGGAACTGCCGCCGGAAGGCATCATAGAGGCGCTGAATGAGTGTTTTGAGGAGATTGTCGAGACGATTTTCCGGCATCATGGCGCGATAGACAAGTTCGCGGGCGACTCGATGGTTGTGATATTCGGCGCGCCGCTTGACGATCCGCAACAGGAAGAGCATGCGGTCCGCGCCGCGCTCGAAATGCGGGCGGCGCTGAAAGCGCTTGGCGCGAAATGGCTGAAGGCCGGCGCGAGGGAAATCAGAATCGGCATGGGAATCAACACCGGCATGGCGGTCGTCGGAAACATCGGCTCTCCGGACCGCATGGAATACACCGCTATCGGCGACACGGTCGATATCGCGGCGGCGCTCGAAAGCGAAACGAGGAACCGGGCGGCCGGCATTCTCGTCAGCGAGGCGACCGCCGCCGGAGCGCGAGGCGTTGTGGCTATGAAAGAAATCGGCGAAATGGAAGTTATGAGCGGGAATAAGCTCGAAAGGATAAAATTTTTCACGCCTGCGGCGGAAGAATGAATAGATATACTTCATGAAATCCATTTTGCCGGCCAGCCGGCTTTGATTGAATGCATGAAAACCTTTTTCGGGAAAAAGGTTTTCATACTTTCCCAAAAGCTTTATCAGAGGGCCATAGAAATCTATTCTCAACATTTCGATTTTCTTAGCGACAATTTGATGCGTCGGAATTATTCGGGGAAATGCAATTGTTCTGAATGATGATATTAATCATAAGAAGACTGCTGAGGCCCGAATAAAAAGCCAGCTGGCCGGCAGCGGAGCGCGCGGAGTCGCGCGGAGCGTTAAGAAGTTTTGAAAGGATCATAAGGGAAACTTTTTCAAAAGTTTCCCTTAAATCTTTTTCTTTCTTTTTTCTTTTCTCCGTCAATTGCTTTCCAGCAAACCGAAAGCGGCGGCGTGGAAGGCGAGGATATTGCCGATTCTCGAGCGCCAGTAGCGGGCGGTATGCATGCCGTTTGCGTTCAGATCCGTGGCGGGAATGATATGCGTCGCGGGCGAGGAGGCGAGCCCTTTCTTATCGAGCGCCGACTGAAACTTTTTGAAACCGGCGAACTGCTTCATGCCGGCGAATGTGTCGTTTGAGCCGGCGTCGTAGTAAATCTTCACGTCCATGCGTTTGAGATTCATCAGGCGGTAGTAGGGGTCGTTTCTTTTCAGGAATTCCTTATCGATTTTCGAAGCTTTTCCGGCGGGTTTTGCCGATATGACGGTGGCGATCTCCGGCGTGCTGCCCTGCATGTAGCTGAGAGAGAATGGGTCGGAAAGCATGTCTGTAAGCGTGTAGAGCGCGCTGAGCGAAGTGGCGGAGACGAAGACGTCCGGGTTGCCGAGCAGCAAGTTCATTGAGCCGATGCCGCCCATGGAGAAGCCGCCGACGCCGCGGAGCCCGCGGTCCGGCATAGTGCGGTAAGTTGAGTCTATGTATTTGACGAGATCGTTTGCGATGTAGCTTTCGTACTGGCCGGTGGCGCCCTTGCGTACGCCGTCGACGAATTCCGGGCCGTCGAGCGGCGGCCACTGTTTCAGTCCGTCCTCGCGGTTCATGTAGAAGCTCGAATCGCCGTCCGGCATGACGACAATCATCTCCGGCAGCGGCAGCGGCGGATTCGGATAATCAACCTTCATCGCGTTGACGATCGCTTCCGGCAGGCCGACGCCGTTCTTATCGAGGCAGGCGAGCAGCGCCGTGTAGTCGGCGACGGTGAACAGGCAGTCGGCGACCAGTCCGAGCTGTTCCTGATCCATCCAGTGGTTTTCCTCTTCCTGAGGGATGAACCGGTCCGGATTGTTGCGCGCGAAATTATAGCCGTGCAGCAGATAGACGACCGGATAGCGTTTGGCCGGGTCTTTTTCATAACCCGGCGGCAGATAGATGCGGTAGGCTTTCTCGGCGCCGAGCGCTTCGCTGAAGAATGCGCTTTTGTCCGGCGCCGCCGCCAGCGACCGCGCCGCGAGCGCCGCTATCAAAGCGAGCGCCGCTATAATCGTCCGTTTACTCATCATGCGAACACCTCTTTAATCCATAATGCTCCGGCTGCTGATAATCTAACACAAACGCGGGCGAAAATCAGCATTTGGGAAGGCTTGGCGCCGTATTAACGTTCAATAGGAATTGATGCATGTGTCCTCCGGCATATTTGAACGGGTTGTCGCGTATAGAATGCAGCGCGCGCTTCAAACGGGGCCGATTCATTTTCGTTCCGACATATTTTTCTTAGCCCGGTTATGGTATAAATAAAAGGTGGATTTCATTCAGCGTTAATGTGTTTTTCTAACAGTGAAATTATAAGGAATCGGGGAAAATGAACATAGTATTTGAAACGATTCAAAAACACTATGGAATAGGCGTGGAATTGCAGCAGAAAATCCTTTATTCGGCGATAATTATTCTGTTCTGCCTGATATTGCAGTTTGCCGCCACAAGATTGGTTAACCGGAATATAGATGACGTAAAGCGAAGGTATCAGGCGCGGCGCTGGATAAGTCTTTTCACGGCCGTCCTTATGTTTGCGCTTATCGGGCGCGTATGGCTGCAGGGACTGCGTTCGCTGACAACGGTTCTCGGAATCGCCAGCGCGGGATTGCTCATAGCGTTGCAGGATGTTGTCGCCAATCTGGCGGGGTGGGTGTTCATCATATCGAGAAAGCCCTTTATAGTGGGCGACCGCATTGAAATCAGCGGCGTGAAAGGGGATGTGATTGACATAAGGATGTTTCAGTTCAGTCTGCTTGAAATCGGCAACTGGGTTGCCGCCGACCAGAGCACGGGCAGGATCGTTCACATACCCAACGGAAAAATTTTCAGGGAACTTCAATATAATTTCACGCAGAGTTTTGAGTATATATGGCACGAAATACCCGTGCTTTTAACGTTTGAAAGCGACTGGCGCAAAGCGAAAGGCATTCTTGAAAAGATAGCGATAGAAAAAACGGGTTCTTTTTCCAAGATGGCGGAAAAGGAAATATCGAAGGCCGCCGAAAAATACATGATACTTTTTTCAACGCTTGCTCCGATTGTTTACACAACAGTAAAAGACTGCGGCGTTCTTCTCACAATGAGATACATTACGAGGCCGCGCCAGAGAAGAAACACCGAACAGGATATCTGGGAAAATATTCTGGACGAATTCGCGAAGCATTCCGATATTGATTTCGCATATCCGACCACAAGATTCTATAATAATCCGACCGAAGGCAAACCCGGCGAAAGCCGCGAAAAATGATGCCGCGGTAGCGCAATAAACATCATTGGAATCTCCATAGATTATCAACTCTATTTCATGTTATTTGCGGGTTATTTGCCTTCGCTAAAATTCATCGGAATAATGAAAAAGAAACGATTCGCGGAAAGACGCATAATGATCATGGCTATTGTGGCAAACAGAAACTCAAGATACAATAATAATATTATGAAAACTCCCTGACTTGAGGAATTGTTATATGAAAAGCGTGAGGGCTGGCGCAAGAGGGAAACAAATTGTGAGGCCTTGTGTCGCTCCGGCCGTGGCAGAGAGAGGCCGGGTATGACGCTCCAAAAAAGAATTACCGTCATCCTGGGCGCATTGTTTTTATGTTTTTTTCTGATATTGAACTATTTCATCAACGCAGTCCTTCTTGATCGTTTCGTCGTTCTGGAAGAGCAGAAGATACAAAGGGACTTCGAGAGGATACGGAACGCATACGAGGCCGATCTGGATAAGAGCCAGACGCTGGTGAAGGACTGGAGCGAATGGACGGATACCTATCGCTTCATCGGCGGCGAGGGGCGGGATGCGTATATCAATAACAACCTCATGGACGACACGTTTACGCTCACGAAGATGAATCTGATAGCGTTTGTGGACACAAAAGGGCGGGTTAACTACGCCAAAACTTATGATCTTGAGAAGGGAAAAGCAATCGCATTGCCCGGAGAATTTAAGGATTTGGCGGGAAGCGGAGCCATTCTTGCTCCTCGCGAGAAAAGCGGGCGCAAAGGAATTGTCGTTCTAAACAAAATGCCTATGCTTTTCTATTCGTGGTCCATCCTCACAAATGAGGGGAAAGGGCCAATGCGCGGGACATTGGTGATGGGCCGTTTCTTCACGAAATCCGAGCTTGGGATTTTATCCGGTGTGACCCAATTGCCGCTGACCATAATCGCATTAGACGATCCGCAACTGCCCGAAGCGATCAAAAATGCGGCTTCCGTTGTTTCCGATAAGTTCAAGATTTCTATATTGCGCGACAGCGAAACGAAGATAAACGGATATATGCTTTTTCGTGATATCAAGGGCCGCCCCGCTTTTGTCCTGAAGTTCGAGCAGCCTCGAAGCATCTATCTTCAGGGCAGGGAAAGCATCCATATTTTTAAACTTTTCTCAATCGGCGCCGCCCTCGTTTTTCTCTTCGTTATGCTTTTCTTGATGCAGAAACAGGTAATATCGCGGGTCGCGGGACTTTCAAAGTCGTTCGGGATTATAGCCGGCAGCGCGGATTTTTCCGCGCGGGTTCCGGCAGCCGGGAAAGATGAACTGGCGAACCTTTCCGCCGATATCAACCGAACGTTGGAAGTTATGGAGAACGCGCACGTTGCGTTGCAGAAAAGCGAGGAGAAGCACCGCCTGCTGGCCGTAAACACGCTTGATCTTATCTGGCAGATGGACCTTAATCTGCGTTTCACTTATTGCAATCCAGCAATATTCAGCATCTTCGGATATACGCCTGAAGAGTTCATCGGAAGCCACTTGTCGGCTTATTGTTCAATGGAACAATTGAAGCGGATGTACGATATCATGAGCGAAAAGCTTGTGAGCGACGACAGACACACGGGATATGTTTATGAGTCCGAGCACTTCCATAAGTCCGGCGGCATCATTCCGGTGGAAATACACGGAAGCATAATCTTTGATGACGCCGGCATGCCAAAAGGATTCCAAGGCACAACGATCGACATTACCGGGCGCAAGCGGGCGGATGAGGCGTTGCGGGAAAGCCGCGAGAGGCTTGAGTTGGCTCTAAAAGGCGCTAACCTCGCGCTGTGGGACTTGAACATAGCCAGCGGCATGATAACTTACAACAGGCGCTGGGCGGAAATGCTGGGGTTCCCGCAGGATGGGCCGAAAGTGCATGTCAGCGAGTGGGCGAAACTTGTGCATCCGGACGATGTCGCGCGCATGACGGATATTCTCAACTCACATTTCTGGGGCGATTCGCCGTCTTTCGAGATGGAACACCGCGTCCGGGGCGCCTCTGGAGACTGGATATGGGTGCATGACTGCGGCCGGGTTGTCTCGCGGGACGCAAAGGGAAATCCTTCGCGAGCCGCCGGCACGCTGCTCGACATCACCGAGCGCAAGCGGGCGGACGAGGCTCTGAGGGAAGCTATCTCTATCATTGAAAGAAGCCTTGCGGTGGCTTTCTTATGGAAAAACGAAGAGGGATGGCCTGTTGAATTTGTTTCTCTGAACGTCGAGACGCTTTTCGGTTACGCGGCCGAGGATTTTATTTCCGGACGCGTGGATTTCTCAAAGACAATTCACCCGGAAGACATAGGCAGAGTCACGGAGGAAGTTGAGAGCTACAGCGGCGAAAAAGGAAGAATAACGTTCGCGCACGAACCTTACCGGATTATCGCAAGGGACGGACAGATTAAATGGGTTGACGACAGCACGTTCATAAGGAGAGATGAAAACGGAGCGATCACGCACTATCAGGGCATCGTTATAGACATCACAGAGCGCAAGCGGGCAGAGGAGGCTCTGCGGGAGAGTGACGCTCGATTCAGAGTTCTATTCGAAGGATCTCCGATCGGCGTTTCTATAATCAGGCGGGAGGAAATCCTGTATGCGAACAGGGCCTTCGCTGAAATTCACGGCTACGATTCTCCATCGGAACTTGTGGGGACTTCGTTTCTGAATCTGCTCGCGCCGCTGCCTCGTGAAAAAATCGCCGGGGAAATGAACGCGAACCCGGAGCCGGCCGCTTTAATTCCGGTCGTGACTGAAATTGAAAGTCTGAAAAAGTCAGGGGAAATCTTCCCGGCTTTTGTGACAGCCTCCCGAATCGAACTGGCGGACGGACCGGCTACCGTCGCATTCGTATCCGACATATCGGAATTCAAGCAGATGGAACATGAGAAGGAAACGCTGCAAAGGCAGTTGCTGCAGGCGCAGAAAATGGAGTCCATCGGCACGCTTGCGGGCGGCGTGGCGCACGACTTCAACAACATGCTGGCGGTTATTCTCGGCAACGCCCAGCTTGCCAAAATGGACATGCCCCGCGACGATCAGGGGCGCGTTGCGCTGGAGGAAATCGAACAGGCCGCCCTGCGCGCGAAAGACCTTACCATGAAGCTGCTCACGTTCGCCCGGAAGGAAAAACTTAATGTACGGAACGTTTCCGTGAACGGCATTCTCAAGGATCTTGCCGCCATGCTGAACAGGAGCATTTCCAAGAAAATCGAGATAAGAACCAAGCTGGTGGATGATTCGCTCGCAGTCAGCGTGGACGTCAACCAGATGCAACAGGTTTTTCTTAATATATGCAACAACGCCTGCGACGCGATGCCCAGCGGCGGCGTTCTGACAATCGAGAGTTCGAAGGTTTTGATAGACGAAACATACGCGAAACAACACGTGGAAGCGCAGCCGGGCGAATACTGTCTTGTGCGGATCGGCGACACCGGCATCGGAATGATCGAGGATGTGCGCAAGAGGGTGTTCGATCCGTTCTTCACGACAAAGGGCGCCGGGAAAGGCACCGGGCTGGGCTTGTCGATCTCCTACGGAATTGTGAAGAGCCATGGAGGAACCATCGGCGTTTACAGCGAACCCGGCAAGGGCGCCGATTTTAAGATTTATCTGCCTTTGGCAAAGGGCGCAATGGCGGACAAGGAGCCGGAAAACCTTGGCGAGGCCGTGTTGGAAGGTTCTGAAACCATCCTTGTTGTGGACGACGAGGCTTCCGTGCTCGATCTTTCCGGAAGGATATTGGAGAAAGCCGGATATACCGCCCTGCTTGCGGATGGCGGAAAAAATGCCGTGCAACTCTACCGCGAGCGCGGGGACGAAATCGCGCTCGTCGTACTGGACATGATTATGCCGGGAATGGATGGCAGCGATGTGTATAAAGCGCTCAGAAAAATAAATCCTGATGTCAAAGTAGTGCTTTCATCTGGTTTCAGCGTCGACGGGCAGGCTGGCGCCCTGATGTCTGAAGGCGTCCTCGGATTTATCCAGAAACCATACAGAATCGACGAATTGTGCAATACGGTTCGCCGCGTTATTGACGGCAGTCAAGCAGGAACGACTTAATCCGGGCGCCTATGTTTTGGCCCCAAAGTATTTCTTTGCATTTTAATCCGAATCCGACGCTTTTGTTGCCGCGCCGCTTGATCAATGGTCACTCATCGAGTATAAATTATCTATATGAAGCTTGTATAGTGTCGCGCTCAACCATTCAGCAATCGCCGTCAAGGGCATGGCCTTTGATATGCTTCGGGGCAGGCGCGACTTCATTTTAAACCAATCCGATAAATTAAAAAATCAAGTGAGCTGACCACAGCTCACACATTGGAGATTATTGCAATGAACGAACAGGAACAAATGGATTTTTTCTATGAGATATTCGATGCTTCCATGCCCCGCTTGGGGCCTGGAGACGCCGCATCGACGCTAAATGCGCTCGATATTTTGCTTTCTTCCCGCATAAGTCAAAGCGATGGATCTAAGAGTTTCGCCAAACTTAGAATTTTGGACCTTGGCTGCGGCAACGGCGCTCAGACAATCCAGTTGGCGAAACGCGCGGAATGCGAAATCCTCGCCGTGGATAACCACCAGCCGTTTTTGGACGAACTGGCGCGCAGGGCAGCGGCCGAAGGCGTTTCCGGAAAAATCAAGATCCAGCGAGGCGACATGAGGAACCTGGGATTTGACGGAGAAGTTTTTGACGTGATCTGGGCGGAAGGGTGCCTCTTTATTATGGGTTTTCGCGAAGGTCTCGCGATGTGCCGCTCTATGCTGGCGCCCGGCGGATCGCTTGCGGCTTCCGAACTATCATGGCTGCGGCCTGATCCGCCTGATGAGTGCCGGCAGTTCTTTGAAAATGTATATCCCGCCATGGCCGGCATTGAAACTAATCTGGCGGCCATCAAAGACTGCGGCTATAAGATTCAGGGGAGCTTCACTCTGCCGGAGTCGGCATGGTGGGAGCCATTCTACCATCCGCTGGAAGATAGGCTTCGACCGATTCGCAAGAAGTATGCCGAGGATCCGGAGAGAAATGAGATGGTTGAATTGATTCAGAAGGAAATTGACATATACCGTAAATATTCAAACTATTACGGCAATGTATTTTATCTGATGCATTTCTGATGCCGTAAAGCTAAAGCCCCGGCGGCGGTATAACCTCGCCGGGGCTTTCTTTTTCATCTTTCCTGGATTATAAGAAACGCATGACGCTTTCGCGAAAGAGGCCGGAGGGCAGAAGATGCTGTTAGTCAACTAAAACAATACCCGATTAGGAAAGTATAAAGGATTTTCAACAAGCCTGCTGATCGGCGAGATGAACTCAGGGTCAAAGGAAATATCAATTCAAATTACCGAGGTAACGCCGGGCGACATGCAATTTTTGCATTCTCACGAACAGGAACAGTGTTACTACATTCTCGAGGGCAAAGGCTTGATGATTATTGATGAAGAATTCTGTGAAGTTAATAAAAACGACGCCGTCTACATCCCTTCAGACGCGCCGCACGGGATAAAAAATATCGGCGACGAGATGTTGGTATATTTAACGGCGAACAAAGCGTTCGGCAGCGCTCGTGAAGCTGAAGTATGGCCGTTTGCGATTTAAAAATGTAGAGCGGGAAGTTTTGCCGGGCAGACGGCTTTTCCAAAACTTTTGGTTTCGGGCATCAGTTATTTACGTATGTTTCATAGCGTTACTCGCACAAAATTACCTTTACTGAAGTTTTTTGGAAAGCATGAAAACCTTTTTCTCAAAAAAGGTTTTCATGCATTAATATTTTCTTTCATTTATTGTCATGCATTCGAGGCGAGGCCGCTCATTACGAGGTCGTAGACCGCTTCGCTTTTGTCCGAGAGCCTGCCTTTGCCGCCGAGGAAGAGCCAGCGCAGAGCGAATGCGCGCAGGGTTGCGAAGACCATGTAGGCGGCGTCTTCCGGATCTACGCGGCGGATGAATCCCTGCCTGATGCTTTTGCGGAATTCTTTTTCTATAAATCGTATGTGTTCCCGGTATGAAGGCACTATCCCGTTTTTCACTTCGCTCTCGAAATTCAGCTTTTCAATCAGCAGCACTTGGAAAAAATCCTTGCGACTCTCGAAAAATTCGAGCTCGGTCCGGATCAGCGCCATGAAACGCCGCTTCGGGTCTTTAATGTCTCCGATCTTCTTCTCGACGGCTCGCGTGAGAATCGAGAAGCCGCGCGCGAGTATCCCGTCGAGTATCGCGTCCTTGCCGGCGAAATATTGATAAACGGTGAATTTCGAAACGAGGGCGCGTTCCGCGATTTCGTTCATCGTGGCGCCGTAAAATCCCTTTTTAAGGAATATCTCCTGCGCGGCGTTCAGAATCTCGTCGAAGCGCTTCTGTTCGCGCATAACTTTTTTTGACAGATTTTCCATTTATTATATCCCGCTCCGATCTTAAATAACTTACCGAGAGATTGAAATCAGACCAATAGTATGATAAATTTATAACACACGAAGGCATGGCGTTCAAGAAGGGGCCGAATAAAAACGGTTCGGCGGAGATATATCGAAAGAATAGTATTTTGGACGCGTCGCTTTCGACCCGAAAGAAAATTGTCTTTTTCGCTGAAGTGTGATATGTTTGCGGAATAATAACGCAAAAATAAATTGATTTTGGGAGGCTGAATCATGGATAAATATTTAGTAACCGGAGCATGCGGTTTCACCGGCTCGCACATCTGTGATATTTTGAATGAGCGGGAAATACCGTTTCGAGCGACAGACCTCGAATCGGCCAACCGGCAGTGGCTGCCGGCGGGAACAGAATTCGTCGCGTCCGACCTGACGAAATCCGAAACGCTGAAGCCGGTTTTGGAAGGGATCAACATAGTTTTGCACCCTGCGGCGATTTTCGACTGGTGGGCCAGCGAGGAACAGTTGAACGCAGTGAACGTGACCGGGATGGAGAACCTCTGCGCGGCCTCGAAAGCCGCCGGAGTCAAGCGGCTCGTCTCCTGGAGCACGAGCGGCGTGTACGGCGACCAGAAATTCGATAAGCTGCCGATATGCGAGGACTACCCTGCGAAACCGATGGACAAATACAGCATTTCGAAACACAGGCAGGACAAGATAGCGCTGCGCTACTGCTGCGAAGAAGGTCTTGAGACGTCGGTCGTTCGGCCGGGTATTGTCTACGGGCCGCGCTCTAAATACGGCGCCATGCAGTTCTTCGAGGGTTTATCGCTGACGCCGATAGTTCCGGTCCCGTTTAACTTCGACAAGTATCAGCTCGGCACAGTGCACGCGCGCGACATAGCAGGCGCGGGCATTTTCGTCGCCACTAAACCGGAAGCAGTCGGCCAGATGTACGGCGTCGTGGACGGTTCTGGAGTCACCATCGCGCAGTTTCTGCGCTACATCGCCGCCGCGATGGACAAGCCCACCATCCCGATCTATGTGCCGCCCATGCTCGCGCGCCACGGCGGACTGCTCGTGGCAGACATACTCGCCGTCATCTCCAAAAACATCACCAAGAAACGCCCGATGGTCGAGAAAGAACCGATCTCTTTCTTCCCGACGTCACTCGAGATCAGCAACCAGAAAATCCGCGATCTCGGCTATAAGTTCGAGTATCCCGATCCCCGCATCGGCGTCATCGAAACGGTGGACTGGATGCGCGCTGAAGGCCTTATGGACATCACGATAATCGACAAGCTGAAAAGCGAGTTTACTCCGGCGTAAAGCGGCGGTTGGAAAAACCAATAAACGGAAAGCAAACAAAAGGGGCGGAGCTGACACCGCCCTTTTTTCATGTATTTGATTTCACGCCTAATCCTGATTCGCCAAAAGAAAAGCTAATCCGGGTTTTAGCCAACACATGAGGCCCCAATAAAAGCCCGCCTGCTCAATCGTAAATGCTGAATTTTCTTTCGCCCGCGAGGATCTTAAGAATATTTACGGCCTTTTCGCCCATTACGGGCGCCGGGCGGCCATCGACTATGACAACCGGCTGAAACTCTACGTTGACGAGTCCCTGTTTGTCAAAAGAAGCGGTCATTATCGCCGATTCGCTGCCTGCCGTCCGCCTGTCGTCGTAAATGAAGTTTCCGAGGCTGTACGCGATGAACGATTTGTCTTTCATTTCATAAGGCTGAAGAACGTGCGGGTTGAAGCCAACGACGAGCGATGCGCCGGCGGCAACCGCGACGCGCGCAAGTCCCTTTTGTGTTTCAGTCGGCGTGAAACCATAATCTTCTCCCCAACTGAACATGGCAATCACCACGTCCGCCTTCTTCTTTGCCGCAGCCACCGCGTTTCTGACGATAAGGCCGTCCACCGCTCCGAACGGGCCAGGCTGCGTCAGATATACTTTGCTTACCGGCGGCGTCTCAGAAAACGAGACAAACGCCAGTTTTATTCCTTTGACTTCCGAGAAGGACGCTTTCTGCGCTTCCTGCGGATTAATCGCCACGCCCATTCCGACTATTCCTGCGTTATACAGGTAATCCACCGTGTCCATCATCCCGTAGCGGTCCTGATCGAGAATGTGCTTGTTCGGGAGAAACATGGCGTCGAAGCCGGCGCCCGAAAGCGCCACCGCCATGACCGGATTGCAACTGAACGTTTCCTTGTCCTTAACCAATATTACTGTGTCTATAAGAGGACATTCGAGATTTCCGACCGCAAGGTCGGCTTTTTTGATTTCGCTCGCGACGCCGGTGAAAACGTAAGCGGCGCCTTTGGCCTCGATTGTTTTCGCCACGCCGCGGTCGAACATAATGTTGCCGACAAACGACACCGTAGCCGTCGGCGTAGCGGAGGCGGCCGGGTTCTCCGGCGGCGGCGCGGCAATAGCTAATGAGCAAAAAAGAACGCATGCCGCCATCGCGGCCGCTTGTAAGATGAGCGCTTTTCTTTTCATGCCGTATATTTTAGCGACTGTTTCGAATTAAATGAAGGGGCGCCCCGCCAAGTCGCATTAAGGTTGGGCGCGGCATGCCGCGCCCCTACGATATTACAAACCGTCATTTCTGCTTGTAAAAGATAAGCGCCGAATCTCTCGGAGCGTCGAGAGTTATGATGAGAGAGTTCATCAGTTCTTTGCCCGTCGCGACCAGTTTGATATTCGTCCCCGAATAATCGAGTTCGTATTCGGCGTCCGGAGAGAGGCCCCTGAGCTTTACGCTGAGTTGCGGGTCCTGATTGTCCTTGCGGCGGAAAGCGAGGACGATGCCCGCCCGCATGTCGTCGCGGTGAAACTGGTACGCCATCCAGACATCTTCAGCGATGCTGTAGCCTGTCAGCGGGTAGTAATCTCCGAAGTAGAACATGCGCGCGCGCTTGAATTCGGCTGCGAGGGTTTCGGCTTGCTGAAAAGGGAAGTCGGGCTTTGTCGGGTTCCACGAGATGACGATTCCGTTGTTCATCGCGCTGCGAAAATCGTATTTATCCAATGTGCTTGTGCCTGTGCTTGTGGTCGGCAGCCAGAAACCGAGACCGTATGTTTGCGATTGAAAGCCGGTCGCCATGAGCGGGTTGCGGATGTCGGCGTAGTCGGTGCGCCAGAGGGCGACGCTGCGGGAAACTGTTTCGAGGTCTATCCTTCGGCCGCCGCTGGCGCAGTTGTCGATGATGAGTCCGGGATGGCGCCGCACGAGTTCGTCCCAGTATTCATACATGCCTTCGATGTGGCGAATCTCGGTCATGCCCTGCCGCATCGGGCTGTCGGCGTAATGCCATATTTTGATGGGATCCATGTTGAAGTCCTGCCGGTAGATGCTGATGCCGGCGGTTTCGATCAGGCCGGAAACAGTGTCCGTGAGCCAACGGCGCGCTTTTTCATTGCCGAGGTTAAGCAACCCGTTCCCCAGACTCGCGAATGTCCTAAGAACCCATTTCGGATGCTCGGTATCCAACTGAGCGCCGTAGTAAACGCGCTCCGGCTCGACCCACAGCAAAAACTTGAAACCGTTTGCCGCCGCCGCTTTTCCCACAGGGGCAAGGCCGTTGGGGTATCGTATCGGGTCCGGAAATATATTGCCGACGCCGTTGCTCCAGCCGCCTTTAAACCAGCCGGCGTCGATCCAGAAATATTCGAATCCGATATTTTTAAATTTGTCAGCCGCGATAGCCGCGAGCTCGACCATGTTCTTCTCGGTTGTGTCGTTGAAAACATAAGTTCCATGCACCGAAAACGACAGGGGAAGCGTGACGGTTTTGCCTCCGGCCTGCGGCGAATAATGCGTGAGGATCATTTTGCGGAACATGTTCTGGCCCTTCATGTAGTCCGGGCCGTCCCAGAACATGAGCAGAATTCTCGGAGTTCGTATTTCCTCATTCGCATAGAGCTTGAGATGAGTGAGGGCCATGCCTGCCCGCGCGCGCGCCGCTGAATCGTCAAGCCGGTTGAATGTCGCCGCCCATTGCCCCGACCAGCCGATCGCCATCATGACGCCGCCGCCCGGCCTCGCTTCGAGATTGAAAAAAGGAAGCGAGGTGATGTCTGACGACCTCCCGCCGTTGGGGCTGATCCGCAATGTCTCGGCGGTCCGGATGGGCGTTTCCACCGGGGCGAAGTCTTCGCTGGTGATCGCGCCGCCGAGCGCGTGGTGAAGCAGGACATAACTGCTCGTCGCATTTTTGAATACCGTGTCGAGCGCCTGAATATCTTCGATCAAAGGAGACGTTTCGGCGGCGTTGTTTCTGATTCTCAACACCCATTCGACAGCCTGGAAATCCTTGTAAAGGATGCATTCTGCGCGTATCTGGAGTTTTGTTTTCGGATCGGTGTACGTATAAATGCGTTTCGCGCGCACTGCGTCGAGCTGTCCGTCCTGGCGGCCGTAATCCCAGTTCTTTAGAAAGCCGTTTGAGTTCCGGCCGTCGTATGTGAAGGAAAAAGGCGGATTAGCGCCTTTTGCGAAATTGGCGTCGAGCCATTTTTCGGCCGGTCCGGATTCAGCGCCGGCGAAAGCGCAGGCGCTGAAAAGCGATAATAGTAAAACGGCTGTAGCGATTATTTTTTTCATGTGGGTTTCCTTCGATATCTTGAAATGTTTTCGAATCCGCGGATGAATCAGCCCTTTATGCCGCTCATAGTGATGCCGCGGACGAAGAATCGCTGCAGAGAAAGGAACACGATGAGAGCCGGCAGAACGGAGACGAGCGAGCCGGCCATGGCGATGCCGTATTGTATAGAGGCGGTTGTGCCGCCTAGTCCTGAGATGGACATTGCGATGCCGACCGGCAGCGTGCGCATTTTATCGGTAGCGATCAACGGCCATAGGAAACTGTTCCAGGAGGACATGAAAGTAAAAATCGCGAGCGTTGTCAGGGCGGGTTTTGAGATCGGCAGGACTATCTTGAAGAAAATTCTGAAATGGCCGCAGCCGTCCATGAACGCGGCCTCCTCAAGCTCGCGGGGAATAGTCATAAAGAACTGGCGAAGCAGGAAAATGCCGAAAACGTTTCCGCACGTCGGCAGAACCAACGCGAGAAAGCTGTCGAGCTGGCCGACCTTCTGAAACATGAGGAACAGCGGGACGACGGTCACCTGAAGAGGGACGAGAAGCATCGAGACGGCGAGAAAGAAAAACATGTCGCGCCCGAAGAACTTCATGCGCGCGAACGCGTAGGCGGCCATCGCGTCTATCAGAAGCACGATGACCGTTGAGGCCAGCGCCGCGAAGATGCTGTTGAAAAACCAGCTCGCCACCGTATATCTCTGGAACATCATTTTGTAATTTTCGAGAGTAAACGTTGTCGGTATCCATTGAATGCGCGAGGAAACGATCTCGCCTTCCGGCTTGAGAGAGGTGCTCAGCATCCAGACGGTCGGGGCGATCTCGACGACGATGATGCCGGCGAGCAGCGCCAGCATAACTATTTTCATCATCCTGTTGGCCTGTCGCGTGTTCATTTCGCCTCACCCTTGACGAAGAAATACTTGAGCTGCACCATCGCAAGAATCATCAGCATCAGGAACAGAATATATGCGACCGCCGAAGCGTAGCCGAGCTGGTAATCCTGAAATCCTACTTTGTACAGGTATTGAACGAGCGTGATCGTGCGGCTCAGGGGGCCGCCGTTTGTCATCACGAAAACCTGGTCGAAAACCTGAAACGAATTGATGAGAGTTATCACAATAATGAAGAAAGTTGTCGGCTTGAGCAGCGGGAGCGTGACGTGCCGGAAGCAGCCCCAGCGGCCGGCGCCGTCGATGCGAGCCGCCTCGTAAAGCTCCTCCGGGATGTCCTGAAGGCCCGCGAGGAAGATCACCATCGTGTATCCCACGTTCCACCAGAGAGTCGCGATCACGACCGCCGGCATCGCCATGTTGACGTCCGTCAACCAAGGGATGGCCGGTATGTGCAGTTTAACGAGGTAGTAGTTCAGAAGCCCGAACCGGGTGTCGTAAATCCATTTCCAGAGGAGGCCGACCACCGTGGGCATCATCACGTACGGCGCAAACGTCGCCACGCGGCCGAACACCGCCGATTTCGCCGGCTGGTTGTACAGCAGCGCAAGCCCGAGGCCCAGCCCGACAAGCAGCGGCACGGACATTCCCACGAAGTACAGCGTGTTCACCATCGCCGTCCAGAACGCCGGGTCGTGCATCAGCCGCGTGTAGTTCGCGATCCCGATGAACTTCGGCGCGCCGACGATGTTCCACTCCGTCAGGCTGATCATGAATCCGCCGATCACCGGCCCCAGGCGGAACAATATGAACGCGACAAGAAACGGCAGCAAAAACAGAAACGCCGTCCCTCCGTATTTGTTCTTGTTCATCGTTCTGTCAACCCGTGTTCCCGCGGCTGTTCCGCGGGGATTTCTGCCTATACCTTATTTCCCCGCGAGTATCGCGTCAACCTGTTTCGCGGCGATGTCCAGCGCCTCTTTAGGCTTCTTCTGGTCTAGCATGACTTCCTGCATGGCCGTCATCATCGGCGTGCTCGCGTTCGATGCGAATATCATAGAACCCTTTTCAAGCTTCGGCAGGTAAACCGCGTCCGGAACCGAGTCCACGAACGGTTTCAACAGCGTGATCGCCTTGAATTCCGCGCTTTCGGAAACGCTCTTGCGCACCGGAATCTGGCCGCCCTTCGCCCAGTCGAGCGAGTTGTCGGAAATGAATTTCAAGAGCCGCAGCGTCGCTTCCCGGCGTTTCGGGTCCGCGTTTTTCTGCATCGGCAGGCACAGCCCGTGGCTGTTCGCCCACACAGACTGCTTTGCGAAAATCTTCGGAAACCGCGCCGTGCCGAAGTTCAGGCCTTTAACTTCGCTCATGCCCGGAACCCACCACGGGCCCTCGAATATCATCGCCACCTTCTGCGACTGGAAATCCTTTGCGACATCCGTTTCCTGTTCCGGCGCGACTTTTTCCTTGTAGACTAAATTGTAAAGAAACTGATATGCTTCAACGCCCTGTTTCGAGTTGAACGCCGCCTTGCCTTTAGGCGACATGAACTGTCCGCCGTCCTGATAGAGAAGGCTGTACCAGTAGCGGTAAGCGTGCTGGTGCGTGGCGGGAACCCCGACTCCGTATTGTGAAACTTTTCCATCCGGGCCTGTTATCGTCAGTTTCTTCGCCGCTTCGATCAGCGATGCGCCGTCGACCGGCGGTTTCTCCGGATCGAGTCCGGCTTTCTTGAACATATCCTTGTTGTAGTACATCGCAAACATATGTATATCGAGCGGCAGCGCCAACATCTTGCCCTTGTACTTGAATCCTTCCCACGCGCCGGCATCGAAGTCTTCCGGTTTCAGGCCGGCCTTGGCGATAGCCTCGTCCATCGGTTCGAGCACGTTCATCGCTGCGTATTGCGGGATGTCCGTCTGGTGCATCGCTATAACGTCCGGCGCGTTCCCGGCTCGCATCGACATCAGGAACTTGTTGAAAAGAGGATCCCACTGGAAAGTCGTCAGCGTGACTTTGACGTCCTTGTTCTTTTCATTAAAGGATTTGACGATCTGCTCCATCGCTTTGCCGTCCGGGCCGGTCCAGCCACCCCAGAACTGTAGTTCGATGACGCCGCCGGGGCCTGTCTTCGGCTGCTGCTTGCAGCCGGTCACTCCGGCGACCGCCGCGAATGCGAGAAAAAGAACGATGACTTTTGCGATTCGCTTTTTCATAGACGTACCTCGTCTTGAGATTGCCCGGCGGCAATTGTCGGGTTCCGCCGCGCCTGACTTCCGTATATTATCACGCGCGAACTGTAAAACTCAACATCGCGCCGCAAAAACGGCCCCGCCGAACCGATTGAACGCCCGGTTCCGCCCGCCTCGATCAGCGATCAGTGAGAATCGGAAAACATTATAAATTGCAATTACGAATTGGCCGTTCCAGAATGTTAAAATCAATGTCATTTTGGCGGCGGGCGTGATAAAATTGCGTTCGATGAAATATTGTGAATTTTTTGTGTGAGGAAATGCGATGAAGTGCAACTGGCTCGGAAAAAAGATTGTGTCCGGCGACGCCGGACAGGCAAGATACTCGCTCGTCATCCTGACGCCCAAAACGCTCGACTACCGGATGAAAACCACAATAAGCGGGCTGTCGGGCATTATGCCGCTGGAGAACATACTGAAGTTTCACGCAGACGGATTTTTCATTCTCGCGCAGGCGGACAACGCGGCGTCCTTGGGCGTCATTGCGAAAGGCCTTAAAGCGATCGGGATATCATCGCTGATTTTCAACGATTCGAAAATTTTCGATGTCCCGGAACTCGCCGAGCCTTCAACCTGCCGCATAGACGGCGACAAGCTCGTTTTTCTGCCTAAAAGCGGAGGCGACGTAACGATTTTCGGGAAATATGCTCGCCTTCTCGTCGTTCACTCACAGATTGAAGAGACCCCGCAACACGGTTCGGCACAAGCGCCGAATGCCCCTTTTCAAACAATGGCGCCTCCCGCATCATACTTTTCTTCCAAAAAATCGGAAAACAGCACGATCAGCGTCGCCGCCGTTTACGACATGATTGGCGCCGCCGCGGTTAAAATCCGCGAAGGCAGTTTCAATTTCAAGGATTTATTGAAAGACAAAACGCAGCCCGATTTCAAGTCCAATTTCATTTCCTTGCTGACGGAGGCGGACAGCGTTGTCTCGCGCATAAATGTGGACACCTCGTTCAAAACCTCTTCTCTTCCGCTGGCGGAAGCCGAAAAAAGCGTGTCGCGCTCCGGGTCCGGCTTTTTCTCGCAGGCAGGCAACCGCGTGTCGTCGTCTGAAATGAATGTGTTCGAACAGTATTCGAGATTCAGATATATTGCCGAACAGAGATTGAATTCCGAATAACAAGGCGGAAATCAGTAGACGGTAGACAGCAAACAGTAGACAGCGGAAAGAAAAGCCGAAAGACGGTAGTTGGGAACTGGTAGTTGGTAGTTCGGAAAAAGAAAAAGAAGAAAACAACAGAATTAAGACGACAGATATTTTCTGCTTTCAGGTGGGAATTGAGTTCGGGATTGCCGCGTCAGCCTTCGGTTTCCTCGCAATGACGCGCTTTCCGTTCGGGATCGCTTCCACTGCTTAAAGTATGCAGAGAAAAAGCAGGGACAGGCAGTGTAAATATCCCTGTCCCTGTTTTTTTCTCAGCTTGGGAAGCTGATGCTTTTTAAATTAGTTTCTAATCCGGAAGTGTAATAAAAAACAATAGTTGACAAAAACGCTTGACAAAGGGCGGGGCGCGTTTTATAATCTCGATAGACTTAGTAGGGATGAGGCGGGGCATGTTAATTTCGAAAAAAAGCAGATATGCGCTCAAAGCGGTGTTCGAATTAGCCAAACGCAAGGGCGAGGGGCCGGTGAAGATTGCCGATATCGCGAAGCCGCAGGCGATTCCGCAACGGTTCCTCGAAGCGATTCTGGTGCAGTTGAAGCAGGCTGGCTTGGTTGAGTCGCGCCGGGGCAGCGAGGGCGGCTATATGCTCGCCCGCGACCCGGAAACGCTCACGGTCGGCGATGTGCTGCGCGTGGTTCAGGGGCTTCCGGAGCCGGTGGAATGCGTCGGCAAGCCGGACGCCAACTGCCCGATGAGCATGAGTTGCGTCTTTATCCCCATGTGGGAAAAGATGATGAACGCCATAACCGATGTGTACGATTCAACCAATTTCAAGGACTTGCTTGCCGAGGACCTGAGAAAATGTAAAAAGGCCTCATCCGACTATGTTATTTAAGGCCCGATTTTTTTTGGTCGCATACTCTACTAAATATATAGGGATTATCGGGTAGAAAAGGAGAACGTAAAAATGCCAAACAAAAAACTAGGTATCGAAACAATCGCTCTGCATGCCGGCCACACGCCGGACAACGACACGCTTTCGCGCGCCGTGCCGATCTATCAGACGTCGAGTTATGTATTTCGGGACACTGACCACGCGGCGAATTTGTTCGCGCTCAAGGAATTCGGGAACATTTACACGCGCCTGATGAATCCGACGACCAGCGTGTTGGACGCGCGGCTTGCGGCGATTCACGGGGCGCCCGGCGCGGTGTCGGTGGCGTCGGGCATGGCTGCGATTTTCTACGCGATCACGGCGATCACGTCGGCCGGGCAGAACTTCGTGACGGGCGGCAACCTGTACGGTGGCACGTACACGATGTTCAACGCGCAGCTTAAGCGCTTCGGGATCGAGGCGCGGTTCGTGGATTCGAGCGACCCGAAGAATTTCGAGGCGAAAATAGATGAAAATACGCGCTTGATATACACCGAATCGATCGGTAACCCGAAGGGGAACGTGGACGATTTCGAGGCGATAGCGGAGATTGCGCATCGGCACAAAATACCGTTCATCATAGATAACACGGTATCGCCGCCGCCGCTGTTCAACCCGTTCGAGCATGGGGCGGACATCGCGGTTTACTCGCTGACGAAGATGATCGGCGGCCACGGCACATCGATCGGCGGCGCGATTGTCGAGAAGGGCGATTTCGACTGGAAAGCGGCGGGAAAGTTCCCGGAGATAACGGAGCCGGACAAGTCCTATCACGGAGTGAATTTCTGGGATGCGTTCGGCGGTCACGCGGGCGCCGTGGCGCCGGGTCAGGCGTTCACGCTGAAGATCAGAACTGGCATGTTGCGCGATCTCGGAGCGGCGCTGTCGCCGTTCAATTCGTTTCTGTTCATTCAAGGGCTTGAGACGCTGCCGTTGCGGGCGCGGGCGCATGTGGCGAACGCGCGCGAGGTTGCGGAGTTTCTGAACGATCATCCGGCTGTTTCGTGGGTGAGTTATCCGGGGCTGTCGAATCATCCGGATCACGAGCGGGCTAAGAAGTATTTCCCGAAGGGGCCGGGCGCTGTGTTGGGATTCGGCATCAAGGGCGGCCTTGAAGCGGGCAAGAAGTTCATCAATTCGGTGAAATTAGCGTCTCATCTTGCGAACATACTGGACGCGAAGACGCTGGTGATACATCCGGCGAGCACGACGCATCGGCAGCTTACGCCGGAAGAGCAGGCCGGGGCGGGCGTCACGCCG
>Ga0172379_10002226_pt1 | contig 35137 bp, 40 predicted proteins | sample GrowelOW334metaG_FD_119756 | JGI IMG/M metagenome (GOLD analysis project Ga0172379, IMG submission 119756) | Groundwater microbial communities from an aquifer near a municipal landfill in Southern Ontario, Canada - Groundwater well OW334 metaG | ecosystem: Environmental > Aquatic > Deep... | reverse complement strand
GGGTGTTCCGATTGCAGCGGAATTAAACAGCCGGAACTCAGTTTCGTTTGTAGACCCGTCCCTGAAACTGACTATTAACTTGTTGTATTCGTCGTCTGCTGCAACCGTGACATTGGTAGGCGGGGCCGGAGCGCAATATGCCGCCGTGGCAGCCGAAGCAGCACTGGTTACCGTACTCCCGCTGCAGCCGTTGGCCCGGATCTGGTAGGTGTGATTGTTACAGTTGCCCGGAGTGTATATATACGGTGAAGTTACGTTGGGAATCGTTGTTGTCCCGTCCACAATCAGGTCGTAACTGGCAGCATTAGTCTGAGCGGGCCAGGTTACCGTCACATTATTACAGTTTCTGGCTACACTTACGTTTCCGGAAAAAGTAGCTCCGACCGGAGTACATTGCTGACAGGGACGCAAAATTCCGGCAGATCCTGCCCGCAGGTCATACCAAGCTCCACTGGGACTCCAGGCATCGATCTCATACCTAATGGTTTCCCAATGCCCGTTTGATGACAATCTGGCTTCAATCGGATACCAGCCTGCTGTCGGAGCATTAAATGTCACTGTTGTCCCCGGATCCCACCCGTAGTCTACTATCTGTGCTGCTCCGCCTCCACCTGACTGCTCAAGCAATGCCACTGATGGGGCTCCTGCATTCGGTGTCTGGCCAATATACAAATAAGCTCCGCCTCCTGGCTTCCAGAATATATCCCTAATCCGGAAGGTCCATGTCCCGGGTGACAGATTAATATATCCCCACCACCTCAGAGTATTTGCTCCTCCGGCACAATATTTTGTCCCGGCCACGTCTACCCAATAACTGTCGCTTGCCAATGAGTTATATGCCGGGCTTGAAGCCAGAGCATACACGTTAAACGGCTGACTGTCCCAGTTATACCATTGCCGCAGAAGCCCGGTACTACTTGATCCTAACCCCATACTCTCGCAACTAATCTGTGATCCGAATGTCCAATCACAACCCGGAGGAGGTGTAGGTGTTGTACCGGGTGTCGAATTCCAAGCACATTGCTGATCTCCGGACGCATTTCCGCAAGCCACCCAACACTCATTCTGTATCGTCGCGGCATTACATACACTCTGACTAGTAATATGATTGCAATCCATATTATTGGCAGAACTATCGCACCACCAACCATATATACAGCTTCCTCCTGATGGACAATTCAAGGCAGTATCGCAGTATATATTTGCATTAGAACAATGATTACTTTGCCTGTCCACTCCGCATTCAATAGTCCCGTTACACGCCGCCTCAGCAGGCTCTGCAAAATCAAGCCAGGAAATCGGCTTTTTCAGTCGCACTAATCTGCCTAGATTATTCTTGCTCATCCACCCCTCGAAGCTTATCGCCTCACTCCAACACTTATCTGCCGAACCTCCTTTTGTACCCAACGCCCTGCATAAATACATATATAAATCCCTGTCCAATTCCCCGTCTGTGGCCGCAATCTCATCAAATTGTTGTGGAGCATAATACACATACATCACCATATTTCCTGCTTTTGTCTCTCCGCCCACACTTCGGACTACGGTAGTGTTTGACTGGTCTAGCCTTAACATATAAGGTTGTTCCTTTGTCGTATAAATTATTCGAATGTTCCTGACCTTTCCGGCCAGTCCCTGCTTGTACAAGAACAGATTCACCCGGGCAGTTGAAACCGAAATATTTTTTCCTGGAAATTCACTCTCCGTCTTCACTCCCACTACCAATAAGCTGCCTATGTATACCAACCCAAAACCCAGCCCGAACGGCAATACAATTGCTAAAACTACCAACCACTTTCTCACTCTTCTATACTACCTCGAGCGTCTATTTTAATACCAGTCCCAAAATGTACTCGGTAAATTTTGCATCTTTATCAATGTATGCCGCAAGTTCTCTCCAAACATCGCGTGAAATATCATACTCCTGCCCGGGGCCGCAGTTCCCAAACGCATTCCTGGTCGCCAAACATTTATCCGGATAATTAATCATTTTAATAATTGAACCTGCGCATCCTTCTACAAACCAGGCTGAACCGTTAGATGTACCGCGACTGCGTAGATACCCATCCAATTCTAGATACAAATTTGTAGCTCCCAGAAGTCTCCCTTCCCCATCCACCCCCAAAAATACACTTCGGATCGGCTCTGGTTTTGTACTTAACATACTGTCAATATTTTTCGTTATCAGCACAGACATCCCCCGCCTTGGATCAAGTAATTCCTGTTGATACTTTCCGTCTTCGGTTGTCACCCACATCAGTATTTCTCCTCCGTGTTCCTGCCCCGCCAATAATTTTTTATATTCTTCAAAACTGATTTTGTTTCCCATAATCTCGGAATACCTGTAGTGATATTCCCGTAAAAACGCATCAGCAATTGCATTAGCTCCTTTTTGCGTCATCCACACACTTTGGATCTTATCCTTACTGCCTTGCGCATCTGCCACACCAAAAATAATCGGTATTTCCAGATTCCCTGCATCTGTTTCCGCCTTTCCTACAAATGTTTCTTTCCACACCGGAGCTGTCAACAACCCGGAGAATTCCAAGCTCTTCCCTTCATTCATGGGCGATGAAATTTCCTCAGTCCATTTCCATTCTCTGGATATCTGATCAAACCATTTCACCACCAGTTCTTGATCACGGGTTGTCTGCGTCACCACCAGTTCCCGGGTTTCTCCCACCAGTAATTTCAGGTCACCGTGGACTCCTGCTTCAGGCAAAACATATACTCCTTCTCCCGATCCATATCCGGACGGCTCTCCAGTTAACATTTGATTCTGACCGGTTGTCGCCCACACAGTCTTTCCTTCCTGATTTTTAAATACTGCCCCAAAACCACATCCCTTTCCTATCCCCACTCCGGCCAAAGTCAGGTTATTCTTCTTCACCCAGGATGTATTCTGCAATTGTTTGACCTGTTCATATACCGACGGGTTTCCGTTCTCACCTATTTTCTTTTCAGCTTCAGTCCACCCCGTCAGCGGCTTATCAATCCAGCTATATTCTGCGGTAACTACCGCTTCGCCTGCTACCGCCACCTCCTGCGGATTCAGATTACATGTCTCCGGCACTTTAGGTGTCTCACTTGGAAAAGGCACTACCGTAGGGGCTGGAAATGGTGTTGCTTCGATTCTGGGAGTGGGTGTATATGGCGCATGTACTGTCGGGTTATCCGGGGTATCTGTCTGATATCCGGCCTGGCCGATATCCGGCGTACATCCGGCCACCAAACTGCCTACTGCTACTAAAGCTATCGTATACATAACCGCTCTTTCTGCCTTGCTCAGGTCCATCTTGGAAATTTCTTCCATGAATCTGCCTAAGCCTATCGCCTGTCGCTGAAAATCCGGATCCCCAATTAATTTCCTCGCGTCATACCTGGCCTTGCGCCTCTCATCTCCGGGTTGGTTCCACTCGTAACAATTTCCACCCATATTAACTCCAGATTATACATCTTTCCGTACTATAGGTCAAAACTTTCCTTAATTTTCCTTCGTCTTCCGTGTAAAAGTTTATGTTGTATATAATGAGTACTTTTTTTACTCAATATTACTGATAATCTCCTTCAATTCGTTAAAATCCTTCACGATAAATTGCACTCCCAAAGCCTTAAAAGTCGCCTCGTCTGCATATGCCGACTTTATCGCCGCCACCCGCATTCCGGCTTCCAAAGCCGATCTGGCTCCGGCCACCGAATCTTCCACCACCAGACAGTTCTCCGGTTCTATCCCCAGCTTCTGCCCCGTCAGGACATAGATCTCCGGATCCGGCTTAGGCAGATACACTTCCTCTCCGGTAGTGGTCACTTCAAACGCCAGCATCAGTCCCAGCTCTTCCAGTTCCTTCTCCACCGTAAACCAGTCGCTCCCGGTCGACAGCGCCGTCCGCCAACCTCTTTGCTTAACCGTTTCCACCACTTCCTCTACTCCCTCCCGCAGCTTCAGATCCTGATTTAAATCGTTGTACTCCTTAACTGTTTCGCTGACCGTTTTCCGTACCTGCATCGGATCCTGAATTTCATTTGCTGCCAGAATATTCCGCCAGTTCAGCGTCAGTCCCAATCCCGGTTCATGCTTCCACCCGTTCTTCTGTCGTAAACTGATTTTCAGATTTTGTTTCTTCATCACCTTCACAAACGCTTCTTCCCACAATTGTTCGTTATCAAGTATTGTCCCGTCCAGATCAAAAATTACCGCTTCCGTCATCTCTTCCTCCCTTTCTTCAGGTCTGTTCCTGACCGTTCCCGTCTTTTCTCGCCCACTTAGGCGCATATTCAACTACCCTGTTCATTATTTGCTTCGCCTGTTCATCCCTGGCCGCAAATTCGTCCTCAACCCTTTGTCTGGCTTCCGCCGGTACCCGCCACAAAAGACCCCGCCGTTCCCTCTCAATTCGCTTCTGTTTTTCTTCCTCATTTTGCAGGGCTTGATTTGCCACCAGATTAGCCATCACTTTCATCAAAGCCCCGTCATTCTTTCTCTCCCCCCTTAATTCCCCCAAAGCCGCCTCCAGCTCTATCCCGGTTTTTTCCCAATCCAGCCGCGTCTCCCCCGGCCGGAAAAAATCCTTAAACTTTAAATCTGTCTTTATCACTTCTTTCCCTTTTAATCTGGCCACGCTTATCCCGGCTTCCAGTACAGAGGCTATTGCTCCCCGTAGTTCCTCCTCGGTATATGTTCTTCCTTCCCAACTCCCGTTATGCCACTCTCCCGACTGGTTGACACTGAATAACTCCTGCACTTTCCCGGCCAAAATCTCACCTACAACCGCTGCAGCTCCCTTTGTTTCTCCACCCTCTTCCATATTTTTATAGTACCACAAAGCCGGTATATCCTCAATTCTCCGTCACAATCCTCAGCCGCCCGTAACTGTATACCGCCGTATCCGCCGTCAGGGTCTTTGCCTGCACCCGGATCAGGTTTTTCCCCTGCCAGAAATTTACCTTCCCGGAAGTCACAATCGCCGCCGTTTGGGATTGGGATCTGATTTCGCTTCCGTCTACCCCGATTCCGTGCGTCGCATCATACAAACGTATGTACGCCGTCCCGTTCCCGTTCACTAAATTCACATTCGCCTCAAAATACACCTCTGTCAGACCTGGGTAATCCGCCTTATCAAAATAAATGTCTGTCCCGGCCAGATTTTCCCAGCTTAGAGATTTACTGCTCCCCGACCCCGGAATAGTCACATACTGCACCGCCCGGGTTTTAGTCTTTACCGCCGTTGCCGGTTGTCTTACTGTCACCACCGGTCTTTCCGTCGGCGGCAAAGTCACCGTCGGTTCGCCGGCCCCGCTGCCGCCGGCCGTAGTCATCTCTTCCCGCAACTTCTGTATCTGATTTTGAATCTCCGCCTGACACCCCAAACCGCACTCATCCCGGGTCTGTGGTTCCGTAGTTTGGGTCTGCGGTGGCTGTTTCCCTCCGGCCACTATCTTCCATCCTCCCCAGCCAACCGCCGCATTTAAAAGTACTACATCCGCCACCGCCACTCCCATCCCCACTTTTTTCCAATTCACCTGCATGCCATTATGATGAACTATCTGCCAGAAACTAGCAACTTCTTCAACACCGGTCCGACCGCCGTATCCAATACCGTCCACCCGCTTTTTTCAATCATCAGCCGGACCTGATCCGCTTCCACATATTTCCCGGCCCGGCGCAGTTCCTCCCGCTTCCCGGCCATTTCCTTTATCTCTCCGGGGGCTTCATCCTTCAGTTCCATACCCAGCTTCAGCCCTAAAATCTGATCCCATTCCAGCAGCTGATCCAGCTTGTCATAATCCGGAATGTTGCTGCCGATCATCTCCCATACCGTCGCCACCGCCTTCGGAAATCCCATGTCCTCATTTGCGGCCGTCAAGAATTGCTCCCTGAATCCTTCCAGTTTCTTTTCTTTCTCCTTGGACAGTTGTTTTCTGGCTCCTTCCGCCCCTTTAGCCCGCACTTCCAGAACAAACCTGTTCAGTTTATCCCAGGCCGTCTGCGCTGCCGCCAGACTCGACCAGGTAAAGTTAATCCCTTTCCGGTAATGCGAAGTTAAAATCAGATACCGCAGCGCCAGCGGGTTAAACCCCTTCTCCATCAGATCCGTTACCAGCACATTATTTCCCAGGCTTTTACTCATCTTTTCCCCGTCAAACATCAGCCAGTCATTATGCAGCCAGTAGTTGGCCGTCTGATGCCGGAAAGCTCCGTATCCCTGGGCAATCTCATTGGTGTGGTGTACCGGTTTATGTTCCTTGCCGCCGGTATGAATATCAAACCGCTCGCCCAGGTACTTTACGGACATCGCCGTACATTCAATATGCCATCCCGGAAACCCCACCCCCCAGGGGCTCTCCCATTTCATGATATGTTCCGGCTGATTTGTTACCCACAGCAGAAAATCCCACGGCCGTTTCTTCTGCGGATCTACTTCCGTCCTTGCCCCGGCATTCTGGTCATCTAAATTCAATCCGGCAAAGTCCGCATAGGTCGGAAACTTCCCGGTATCAAACACTAACCCGGTTTGTGTCCGGTAGGTAAATCCGTTCGCCTCAATTTTTTTAATCAGTTCAATCTGTTCAGGAATATGCTCCGTTGCCCGGCACAACACATCCGGCCGCTGAATATTCAGCTTATCCATGCTGTCTAAAAACTGCTTAATATACTTATCGGCAATCTGCCATACGGTCAACCCTTCCCTTCTGGCTCCCTTTTCCATCTTGTCGTCTCCGACGTCCTCGTCTGAAGTCATGTGTCCCACGTCGGTCACATTCATCACCCAGGTGACTTTATTTCCCATATACCGCAGTACCCGCACCAGAGTATCCCATTGAACGTAGGCATACATATGCCCGATATGCTGATTCCAGTACACCGTCGGTCCGCACGAATAAATTCCCACCTCCCCCGGCTTAATCGGCTTAAACTCATCTACCTGTTTGGTTAAAGTATTAAACAATTTCATATTTGGTAATCGGTGTATTTAAATTTATACTCCGCTTCGGACGGATCACTGACAACATGGTACCACTCAGAATGATTAATCGCCAAAAACAGTCCCAGCGGTAGCTCCAGACTCTTCCCCAGTCTCTGACTCCGGTGCGCCCGGATTGCCCGCCATTTCCTTATCCAATTCCAGCCTAAATCCAACCGGTGTGTCGGTGCTACCATCTGGGCCTTAACCTGATCCATGCCGGTAATCACCTCCCGGTCTTTGAGTATCTGCGGCACTGCCATAAACCACAACTCCCACTTTTTTCCGCCTTTGTTCGGCTGTCGCCGAAACTGCTCAAACATATACTTGCTCACGGCAATGTGATCCGGATGACCGTAAAACCCGCTCGGATCATATGTCACCACCGCCTCCGGCCGATACTCTTCCATTACCTCATCCACCCATCTCTTCCACCCCGTCTCTGTCCGCAGTCCGCCGTCGGTAAAGTCTCCGATCACTACCGCATCCGCTCCTAAAATCCCTACCGCCCGACGTAATTCCTCCCGCCTAATTTCCTTTAAGGATTTACCGTTTCCCCGAACGTAAATTTTCCCGGCTCCGCCGGCAGTTAAACTTACCACTATCACTTTCCATCCGGCCTGTTTAGCCGCAACCACCACCCCTCCTACCGGCAAACTTTCATCATCCGGATGCGGAAACACGGTTAAAAGCGTCTTCCCGGATCCGGACTTGAGCTTATCCATTAAGTCATTCATAAATGAAAAACCCGCTTTCTGCGGGTCTGTCAGCCGAATCTCCGTCTCCAAAAGACGTTAATCCGGCAGCTGCAAACAACAACTAACCAATCTGACTGTCATTCGTCTGAATTTATCCTGCCCTCTCCTGCCTGTCAATCGGTAATTATCTGCTTCCTCTCCTAAACCCGGTAAAACTCCGCTTCGACTGAAAATTACCGAAGTTTTTTATAAATCCTCCCCCGGTTTTAAACGGATTGGTCCCTCCCTGACCGAAGTCAGCCGGAGTCAATTTATTTTTTTCGGGTTTTGGTGTTTTCGTTTTCATAATTCATTAATATTGTAACATTACCCCGCCACTTTATTCTGCGCTTCGTGTGAACCCTTACGCAACATTTTCTTCCAGATCGGCTCCTCGGCTTTCTTCTGCTCGGTGACCTTTTTCTGCTGCTCTTTTTGCCTTTCTTCCTTTTTCTCCGCCTGTTTTTGCTGTTGTTCCTTCCCCTTTCGGATTCTGGCTATTTCTGAGTTGATTTTCTCCAGATTCTGCCTGGTCTGGTTAAGCAGCTGCTGGCTCTGGCCGGCCACCTGCTGTTGTTGCTGCTGGCTGAGAACTTTCTGCTGTGCCTGTTCCGTCCCCGCCCCGTAATCTCCGCTCACCTGTTGTTTGGCGTCCTGACCCATGGCCGTTACCGTATCACCGACAGCCTTAACTGCCTGCTTCATCTGCTTCTGCGCCTTACCGGATATCCCTTCGATTGTCTCAAATGAATCCTGGTTTTTTATCATTCCTACCGCCATTAAACAATAATACCAAAAAATTTCTTCCGCTTCCCCACTTTTACTCTCTCACCCGGAATCAGTACTCTCTCCTGCCTTCCATGGCTTTGGTCAGAGTTACGTCGTCTGCATACTCAATATCTGCTCCCACCGGCAGTCCGTGCGCCAGTCTGGTGACTTTTACTTCGGGGTGATCGTGCTTAACCAGTTTATTGATATACATACAGGTTGCCTCCCCTTCCATATTCGGATTTAAAGCCAGGATTATTTCCCCAATCCCGTCGGTTTCAACCCGGCTGACCAGCTGCCCGATCCTGATTTCTTCCGGCCCGATATTATGCAGCGGGTCAATCACTCCGCCCAGTACGTGGTATACCCCGGTATAACCGTTTCCGCGTTCTACCGCCAGCACATCCAGAGGCTGCTCCACTACGCAGACCGTTTTTCTGTCCCGGTTCCTGTCGCCGCAGATGTCACACGGATCGGTTTCCGCTACATTAAAACACACCGCGCACTGCCGGGTATTTTTCTTCAGTTCGCCCACCGCCGCCGCAAACTTATCCAGATAATCCTGCGGTACAGCCAGAAGATAATAGGTCAGTCTGGCAGCCGTCTTCGGCCCGACTCCCGGTAACCGTTCAAACGCTTCAATCAGATTATTGACTGCCCTGGCCACTCTCATAACACCAAGCATTGTATCCCAATCTTTGGCCTATCTCTATACCGTTTCTTTAGCCCATTCCCCCGCCGGACACGTTCATCAGTTCCTTAGCTGCCATTTCCTGGCTTTTCCGGATCGCCTTGTTGATTACCTCATTCAGAACTTCGTTGGAAATTCCCTGAATCGACAATTCCACAATCCGCTGATCTCCGGTAATCACAATCTTTACTCCGTTTTCTTCCAGAGTGATCGTCTGCCCTGCCAGACTTTTCTGCATCTGCATTGCCTGCTGCCGCAGCTTGTTGATATCACCGAGATTTTTTAGTGTGTCACCGATACCCATATGCGAAGTATTGTAAATTACCTCCTCTGATTTGTCCAGCCGTTTTTTCTCAAATTGCCTTAATCTGTCCGCCTATACCGCTTCCACTCCGAATATCTCCTCTGCCGCTTTCACAATGTCCTGTCCCACTGCGTCAGCCGACAGTTCTTCCTTTTTCTTTTTTCCCTGACCGAGTTTTAAATACAGTTTAACCACCGCCACGGAGAAAATTTCCTTCACGGCGTTCTCCACTATTGTCCGGCATTTCTCCGTCTCCAGTTTGTCCTTATGGAACTTATAAAACACCTCCAGTTCCAGTTTCTCCCCGTCAAAAGCAATCGGTTTGGTGGACCTTAAAAGCGCTTCCACCGAATGATTCATCGGCCGGACCGATTTCAAAATCTCCGCCCACTTTCCCTCCAGATCCGCCAGGGAAAATGCTCCTCCTGCTGTTGCGGCTGCTGCCGGCTGCGGCTCTTCCGGCTTTACTGCGTCCTTTTTTTCTTCCTTTTCTTCCTTCTTCTCCGGCTTAGTCTCCGCCGTTTCCTGCACCCCGGTCTTTTCGACTGGTCCCGGCTTGGTTGTGGTTGACTGCTGCCCTCCGCCGCAGACTTTGACCACGAACACCTCTAAAGGCAGCTGCGGCAGAACGCTGCTTTTCATCTGCTCGTATGCCGTATCCATATCCGCCAGCCAGCTTAAAAGTCTGGCTGTTTCTGCCTGATTTTTTCCCGCCGAATTTAACAGTTTTTCCCGCCATATTTCGGCGGCCGACTCGGCAAACCGGCGCAGATTAACTCCCTGTTTGTCCAGTCTCTCAATCAGTTCCAGACTCTTCTTCAGCTCTGTTTTCTCCACCAGGTCCGTAAACTCCCGGGCGTCATCGGTTGTCATCACCCCTAAAACCTGTTTCACCGTTTCTTCCGTCACTTCCCCCGCAAACAAACTCACCTGCTCTAAAAACTTTGTCGCATCCCGGAAGCTCCCCCTGGCCGCTTTTACCAGCATCTCCAATCCCTCTTTCTTCGCCTTGATCTTCTCCCCCTCTATCACCCGTTCCAGACTGCCCACAGCCTCCGCCGGAGTGGGTTTTCTGAACACCACCCGGGTGCATCTGGATACCACCGTTTCCGGCAGCTTTTCCGCCTCGGTCGTACATAAAATAAAGCAGGTATTCTCCGGCGGTTCCTCCAGCGTCTTTAGCAGCGCGTTAGCCGCCTCGGTCGTCAGCATGTGCACCTCATCAATGATGTACACTTTGACCGCCGCCCGCATCGGCGCCAGTCTGATTTTCTCTTTCAGCTCTCTTATTTCATCAATCCCCCGGTTTGAAGCCGCATCTATTTCGATCACATCCACCGCCGTCCCGGCCGAAATTTCCCGGCACATCTCACATTCATTGCAGGGTTCTATCCCTTTTCGCTTCTCGCAGTTTAATACCTTGGCCAGAATCCTCGCCGTGCTGGTTTTCCCCGTTCCCCGCGGTCCGGAAAATAACCAGGCGTGCGGCAGCTTATCCGTCTTCCCGTCCTTGACCCCGGACAGCAGTTTGGTCATCATTTCTTTTACCTCAGTCAAATCCAGATCAGCGATTCTTGACGGACGATACTTCAAATACAATGTCGACTGCATAAACAAAATCAATTTACCTGCGCCGGCACTAAAATACAACCCCAAATTTATTCATGATGCACCCCCAAAAGGTGCAGACAACCGTGTTCCGCCAAAAACCCCATTTCTTCATCCGTCGACTTCCCGTTTGCCTTAGCCTGCGCCACGGCTACCGGATAACAGATGACGATATCCCCGAGCCTCACCACCCCGTCCGGTCCGGGCGTAAATATCTCCCCGGTTCCCGCTTCAGTCTGCGGAAACGACAGGACATCCGTCACCTCATCCGTCTCCATATACTGTTTGTGCAGCCGCTTCATCTCCGTTTTCCCTACCACGCTTACCCCCACTTCCGCTTCACCCGGATATCTCTTTTGCACCACCCCGGCCACCCCCGCTTTTATTTTTTCCCGGTCAAACTTCCATTTCTCCTGTTCGCAGCTTATCTCTACTCTGGTCATAAACCCAATTTCTCCCGCACCAGTTTAGCCACCAGCGCCCCGTCAGCCTTTCCCCTAAACAGCGGGGATATCACCTTCATTACCGGCCCGAACTCCTTCACTTCAATTCCCTTAAGGGCCTGCTCTATTTCCGCTGCCAGTTCCGTCTCAGATAACTGCTTCGGCAGATACTCCTGCAAAATCTCCAGTTCCTGCGCTTCGCCTGCCGCCTGTTCTTCTCTCCCGCCCTGTTTAAACGACTCCACCGCCTCCCGCCGTTTCTTTACTTCCCTTCCGACCACTCCGGTCACCTCTTCATCCGTCAGCTCTCTGCCGACTTCAATTTGTTTGTAGTTCATCTCCGACAGCAGCATCCGCAGCACTGACACCCGCAGACCCTGCCCGGATTTCATCGCCGGGATCAAATCCCCTTTAATTCGGTCGGTCAGACTACCTGAAGACACGTCGTCTCCCCTTTCTTCGCTCTTTAATCTTCTCCTGTTTAATCAGGGAAGGTTTCCGGTAAAACTCCCGTTGTTTAAGTTCAATCAGGATTTCATCGGAAATAACTTTCTTTCGGAAATCAGAGATTAATTTGTCGTCGGATTGACCCGGCTTTTTACGTACTACTGTAGGCAACTAAATCGCCTCCCCTCTCATTTTACCGGCGATTTCATCTAACTCTTCGCCGGTTAATTTCATAAATTTATCAATTTTTACTAAAACCGGATGTCCGTCGTTTTTATATCTGGGGATGACCCGGATATGGGCATGCTCAACTTCCATCCCTAAAGTAATGTAGCTGACCCACTCAGCTCCCAGCCTCTCTTTAGCCGCTTTTCCCACTTTCTTCGCCGCCTCGAAATACTCACCGAAATTCGGCACCTCATCCGCCCAGCGGTAATGCTGCTTCGGAATCACCAGCGTATTTCCCCGCGTTAACGGCCTGATATCCAAAAAGGCCAGAAAATTTTCATCTTCGTACACCTTTCGGCTGGGTATCTCTCCTTTGGCAATCTGACAAAAAAAGCACTTATTCATACTGCCGGATTATAAATCAAAACCCTCACTCCGGACAAGCCAAAAAAAACACTATTTACAGACCTTTAGCCTGTGTTCCAAGCTGATCCAGTTCACCGGTGTCCACCTGCAGATTAAGATCTTCCAGGCTTTGCATCATTCCGTCCGGCGAGTCCGGACTTTGCACCTGCTTAACTACCCCGCTGGCCAACGGGTTCAGGCTGTTCAGTCCGCCTGTCCGCAGCAGAATTATCGCTGCCGCCGAAAATACCACCGCCAGCAAGACCAACAGAAACGGGTCTTTATAAAATACCTGGTGGGCCGTTTGGGTTTTGACTTTAGTTTTAGCCATATGATTTTAATCAGCTGCCTTGGTCGGCGTCGGGTTGCCCATCTCGTGAGCCAGGGCCACAATTGCCTCTGACACTGCCCGCTTAGCTAATCTCACTTTTTCATTTACGGCAGACAGCTGCTTCTGTAAATCAGAAATTCCCTGCCTGACCTCAGCTCCCAGATTTTTTTCCGAACCGGAAATATCGATCACGCATTCCAGTTTGGCCTGGTTCAAAGCTGCCGTCCTGGCCTGTTCAATCTTGGTTCTGGCTGCCGTTACTGCCGCGGTAATTTTGCTGATATCCTTTCCCTCTGTCTTCAGCTTATCCGCTCTGTCCTCCACCTTATCTAAAATCCCGCTCATCTTATCCAAATTCTTCTGCATCACCTCTATCCGGTCCTGATTAATCACACACATCCGCGACTGAATTTTCTTCACCAGTTCCGTTTTGCGTTCATCACCGATCAGATTTAACCGCTCTTCAAATCGGGAACGCAGCTGTGTCTGCTGCTGCTCATATTGTCGCAGTCGGTTATTAACTGCCGAAGTCGAAATTGCCGTTGCACCGGAAGCCATTACCAAATTCGGTATAAATACCAAACCCAAAACTAAAATACCGGTAACTCTATTCTTCACTTATCCAAGTGAACCATATTTCGCCGGTCCGTGTCAAGCTGTCTTTCGCAGATTATAATCACCCCCAGATGTTTACCTTCACCCCCCATTCCCGGCTCCCCGGTTTCGGCCGGACCGGTACCTTAGAAACTCCTCACGGCGTGATTCACACTCCGGTTTTTATGCCCGTCGGCACCAACGCCACCGTTAAATCCTTAAGCCGTCAGGATCTGACTGCCGTCGGCGCCCAGATTATTCTGGCCAACAACTATCACCTGTTTTTACGTCCCGGTGCGGAAAATTTGCGGAAATTAGGCGGCATTCATAAATTCATGAATTGGCCCGGACCGATCCTTACCGACTCCGGCGGCTTCCAGGTCCAATCCTTAAGCCGGGAGGATGTCGACCTGTGCCGGATCAAAACCAACGGGGTGGAATTTCGCTCCCATCTTGACGGCGGCGCCCTGCATTTCTTCACCCCCGAATTGGCTACCGCATCACAAATTAATATCGGCGCTGACATCATTATGGCTTTTGATGACTCCACTCCGGCTTCGGCTACCCGCAAACGGGCCAAATTAGCTATGGACCGCACTCATCGCTGGCTTTTGGCCTGCATCCGTACCTGGAAAAGCTCCCGCACTCAACAAGCCTTATTCGGCATCATTCAGGGAGGTGATTATCCGGACCTGCGCCGGGAAAGTGCCGAATTCGTCATTTCCCAGGACTTACCGGGTATTGCCATCGGCGGAGCATCTGTCGGAGCCGACGCCGCCCAAACTGCCGAAAACATTGCCATGGTCAGGGAAATGCTCCCTAAAAATAAACCCCTTTATGCCATGGGTGTGGGCGTCAAACCCTCAGACGCAATTGCTGTTATTAAAGCCGGAGCGGATATGTTTGATTGTGTTGCCCCGACCCGATTGGCCCGCTGCGGTCAGCTCTACAATCTGGATGCCAAAACCGAATATATCGATATCAGTAAATCCGGTTTCGCTTTGGATCAGCACCCCATAGATGCTTCCTGTGACTGCTCTACTTGTGCCGACTACACCCGGGCGTATCTGCATCATCTTTTCAAAACCCGCGAACTGCTTTACTACCGCCTGGCTTCAATCCATAACCTGCGGATGATGATTAAAGCCGTAAACAGTATTTCGGGTTCAGAATAACCCTAACCGTAAAACAATCCATTCGGCCTTTACTTCCGGCTTTATAATGCCTCCAGGATTAGTTTTTTATCATCTCTGTTTCCCGACTATTTAATGGATTACTCTAAATTATGACTGACAAATTACGTGATTTATCGGATGACGTTAAAAACCGGATCAAATCCGTTTCCCGGCATGATTTGATTTGCTATCTGGCCATCGATATGCCGGAAGTGGCCCTGGACTTAGCCTATCTTACCCCCAGCCAATACTCTCAACGGATTAAAGAAATCATCGAATATGACACCAAGTCTTTAAGACGGGAAGATGAAAACGACCGGGCCCAATTAGAAGACCTCGAACGTATTTTGCTTTTCTTAGCCAACAACGGCCGACCATAACAAATAATTAAATAATTTTATTGTTTCAACTCCAAATTGACTCATGCCGGACTCCGTTTATCAGTTTTCTCTCCCTCCATCTCTTATCGCCCAAACCCCGGCCGTCCCCCGTGATTCCTCCCGTCTGCTGGTAATCGATAAACATACCGGCAAACTAACTCACCATATTTTCCGCAGCCTGCCCCGACTGCTTCGTCCTTCCGATGTTCTGGTTTTTAACAACTCTGCCGTCTTTCCTGCCAGATTACACGCGGTCAAACCCACCGGCGGAAAAGTAGAGATTTTATTACTCAAAAATATAAAAAAGAACCTTTGGGAAGTGATTTCTCACCCTGGGATAAAACCCGGACAACACCTGTCTTTTTCCTCCCAACTCTCCGCGGCAGTTGTCTCTGCCACTTCAGTTGAATTTTCCGTTTCCGGTTCCGATCTGTCGGTTCCGGCCCTGATTAACCGCATCGGTTCCACCCCGCTTCCGCCGTATATTCACTATTCAGCTCCCGAATCCCTGCTTCGCCGCCAATATCAGACTGTCTATGCCAAAGCCTCCGGTTCCGCCGCGGCTCCGACCGCCGGCCTGCACTTTACCCCCCGGCTGCTTTCCCGTCTTTCTGCAAAGGGCATTCAGCTGGAATACGTCACTCTCCATGTAGGTCTGGGCACTTTCAAACCTCCCACTAAAGACCAGATAACTGCCGGAGTACTCCACTCCGAATGGTTTACGTTATCCCCGGACACTGCCGACCACCTGAATGCCGCCAAATCCGCCGGCCGCCGTGTTATTGCCGTCGGTACCACCACCACCCGGGTTCTGGAATCCTGCGCTCACCCGTCCGGCCGGCTTGCCCCTCAAACCGGTGAAACGAATATCTTTATCCGGCCGCCGTATAAGTTCCGGTTTGTAGACGGACTGATTACCAACTTTCATCTCCCCGGCTCAAGTCTCTTAATGCTGGTGTCTGCTTTTACTTCACCGCAAATTATCCGTTCGGTCTATCGCACGGCCGTCAAAAACCGGTATCGGTTTTTCTCTTTTGGTGATGCGTGTCTGTTTACTTAAACCAGTTGCCTAACGCTTCGCCCAGTCTGGTCATCAGACCTCCGGCTTCTTTACCGGCCTTTTTCACCCGTGGGTCTGCCTTAGCTCTCTTCAAAGCCGTTTTAGCCCCTTTACTGACTCTGGCCCGCACTTTTTTGTTGCTGGCCAAAGCTGCCACACCGGCTGCCGCTGCTAAAGCTGCGGCTCCGACCAAAGCTCTCCCTGTCCCTGATTTTTTCTTTTTACTCGCCATCTTCTTTTTTACTTCTCCCCCCTTTCTTCTCGCCTAATTTGTCAATAAGTTTTGATACTAAAGCCGTCATCACCGTCTTTAAGTTTTCCTTAACCGAAACCACATCCGAAACTGCATCCACTAAGTTATCGCTCACTGATCTGACATCCGTTAAAATCTTGTACAACTGTACCGATACGGCTACCGCACATCCGGTCAGAATCAAAAACCCGATTCCCAAACTCAGATAGAAAAAATCGCTGGCAGCTATCACAACTACCAGTTTACAGACACGCTCTGCAATGTGCAAGACGACAAATTTTTCTTCCTCCCGGGTTTACTTCCCTATCAGCTTTCTCGCCCATTCAAACACTCCCAGCCGCCACACATCCTGCAGTGAAATCAGTACCATTAATGTCAGCAGAAACGTCATTCCGATCGAATTGACCTTCTGCTCTGTTTCCGCCTTAATCCGCCGCTTCAGAATGTATTCCAGCCAGATAAACAGCATCCTGCCGCCGTCCAAAGCCGGAATCGGCAGAATATTGAATACGGCCAGGTTTACTGACAATACTGCCACCAGTTCCAATAGTGGCAGCCAGCCTTCCGCCGCCACGATTCCGGTTAACTGGTAAATTCCCACCGGACCGGATACCCCTTCCGGCGCTTTTCCGGCTACCAGACTCTTTCCGATCGACCGCAGCCCGTCGACTACCCGGCCTATCCAGACTCCGGCGCTTCTGACTCCCTGTTCCACAATCGCCCCCAGACAATTTATCGATGCCACCCGGCATCTGGTCATCTCCAGATACGGATAATCAATTATTGTCACCCCTAAAGACCCCTGACCTTCAGGCGGTTTTTCCCGGGGTTTAGCTACCGTTTTAACTGTTTCTACCTGTCCTTCCGCAATCCCCTCAAACAGCACCGTTACCGGCCCCCTTTCCACCGTCAGATTAACCTCCAGTTCCGACCAGGATTTCATCAGTCTCCCGAACTGATCCGTACTCACAATTTCTTTGTCTTCAACTCCGACTACCCGGTCGTTAGGTTTAATTCCGGCCGCTTCTGCCGGTGACCCGGCCGCCACATCCACCACCGTCACCTTGGACTTAGATTGGGTCGGTACCCCGACCATACTGTACAAAATTCCGAAGCTCACTAAAGCCAACACCATATTCATCACTACTCCGGCCAGCACCACCATCAGCCTCTGCTTTTTTCCCCGGCTCCAGAAATCCCGCCCGTAATCTTTATCCTCAGACCCTATCTCCACATTTGTTTCTTCACCTAAAAGCCGCACGAATCCGCCGAAAAACAACGGATAAATGCTGTACTGGGTTTCCCCGCGTTTGAATCTCAGAATCGGTCGGGTAAACGGTAAACCGAAAGCAAACTCCTCTACCTTAATTCCGAATATTTTGGCGGCCAGAAAATGTCCCAACTCGTGCACCAGTACTAAAATCGACAATACTAATAAAAACACTAACCACGTCGGCATTTGTTCAGTCTAGGGGTTTTCACCGCCATTTTCAATCAGATCCTTAGCAGTTCCGCTTCTTTCGCCCGCCCCATCTCTTCAATTTCTTCCATCATCTTGTCCGTCAGCTTCTGCAGTTCTTCCTCCAGCCGTTTTCTGTCATCCTCATTTAATTCTCCCTCTTCTGCCGCCCGTTTAAGTTCCTGCATCCGGTCATGCCGCGTTTGCCTGATCTTTACCCGTCCGTCTTCTAATTTCTTATGCAGCATCTTCACATATTCCATCCGTCTTTCTTCCGTCAGAGCCGGAACGGCTATTCTGATCACGGCATTGTCCAGTACCGGTGTCAGTCCGATGTTGGCCGCAATAATATCCCTGCGGATATCCCCGATTATTGACTGGTCATATGGAGCAATCACCAGACTCTGCGAATCCGGAGTACTTACCTGAGCCAGTTCCACCACTTTCATCGGGGCTGTCCCGCCGTAAGCGTTAATCACTAAATTTTCTACCAGCGCCGGCGTAGCTCTTCCTGTCCGTACCGTTGCTACATCCGCCTTCACAAACTCCAGTACTTTCTGCATCTTCAACGGTACATCACCCAAATCCATGCCCATATCTTACCATAATTTTTCAAAGCTCACTGATGGCTCTTACTCGCTGCCGTCCTTCTTTTCTCAACCAACCGCCACCTTTCCCGTTCTCTCTCAACCCTTTTTGCTTCTGCCAAAGCCCGATCCAATACCGCCATTAACCCCTGTACACATCTGGCGCAATTTACTTCCGGTCGATACCCCTGTCCGTTTTTCATTTCGGCTAACAGTTCTTGAGCATTTGTTACTTCCCCGACCTTGTTTACCAGACCGCCCGGCTGCCGGCTTTTTTCCGCAACTGGAGCATACTTGCATCCCGAACATTCAGTTTTTATTGCCATGAGACGGGATATTATCATTAGTAAGCCATTTTGCGCAAGACGATTTTTCATTTAAATATTCTCCGTACCGGGTCCTCTTTCACCCACCCAAAATTCTGAAACTGAAATCAAACCGGCCGACTCTAAATACCGCGGCGGTTAACTCCCTACACTTTCACTATCCGGAAATCCACAATCTGAATATTTTCTCCCAACTTCCCGATGACTTCTTTAATCAGGGCTTCAACTGTCTTCGACGCATCCCGGACATACTCCTGTTTCAGCAGTTCCTCCACATTAGCAGGTCCGCTGGCGCAAATATGCAGCGCCAATTCCTTCCCCAACTTCTGAAAATCATCTGTTTTGGCCACAAAATCAGTCTCGCAGGCCAGTCCCACCATCGCCCCTATCCGGCCGGTGTGATGAATATACGAAAACACCATTCCTGCTTTAACCTGCCGGTCCGCCTTTTTCTCTGCCTTCTCAATCCCCTTCTTCCGCAGCCATTCAGCTGCCAGTTTCTGATCTCCTTTGGTTTCCTCCAAAGCCTGCCGGCAATCTGCCACTCCGGCTCCGGTTGCCTCTCTTAATTTCTTTATCTCATCCACACTAACTTTCATCTTTAGCTTTCGTTTTGGTTTTTTTAACCGGTTTGTCTTTCGTCTCCGCCTTTTTCTCTTCGGTCTGTTCCACGACTTTTGCTTCCGGCTCCGGTTTTACTTCCGTTTTGCTTTCTTCTGCCTCTGCCGCCTTTTTCGCCGTCTCCGCCTTGGCTTTCTTCCCCTCTTCCACCGCCTCGGCAATTGCTTCCACCACCAGCTCGATTGACTTCACCGCATCGTCATTTGCCGGAATCACGTAATCTACCTTATCCGGATCCGCATTTGAATCCACCATCCCGACCACGGTTACTCCGGTCTTGGCCGCTTCGGCTACCGCCACTTCCTCTTTGTGTGTATCTACTATAAATATCGCCTTTGGTAAACCGGTCAGATTTGTCACTCCCCCGAAGAACTTCTCCAGACTGGCCACCTCCCGATCCATCAGCAGCCGTTCCTTTTTGGTATATTTCATCAGTTCTCCGGTCGCCTTTTTCGACTTCAGGTCAGCCATTTTCTTCATGCTCTTTGACAGCTGGCCGAAATTGGTTAATAACCCTCCCATCCACCGCACTGAAACGTACGGCATCCCTACCCGTTCTGCTTCTGATTTAACAATTTCACTCGCCTGCCGTTTTGTCCCTACAAACAATATATCTCCGCCTTCACTGACCACTTTCCGCACATAATCACACGCCTGAGTCAGTCCGTCCCGGGTTTTGACCAAATCAAAAATATGCACTCCGTCCCGCTCACCGTAAACATACTCCTGCATCTTGGGATTCCATCTGCGTTTCTGATGCCCGAAATGGCTTCCCGCTTCCAACAACTGTTCCAAAGAAATATCTTTCATTTTTGTTGTTCTCCTTTAACCTCCCCGGAAGTCAAAACTGTCAGGAGAACTCTCCCGGGTGCGAAATAACCTGCCAATTGTAACAAACCTTACCCCGACAATCAACGCGTATATTTCCGCGGTGCCCTTTCGCCCTGCACCATCATCCGGTTTCTTCCCTCCGGATCTCCCTCTTCTCCCTTAGCCTGATACATCAGTTTATCGGCCCGGTCCAAAAGCACATCCGGCTCATCTCCGAATTCATAACCCGCAATCCCCGCACTGATTGTCAGCTCCTTAATTTTCTCCGGATCTAAACCCGACTGCGCCGCCAGCTGCTCTCGGACTGTCACCCCCAAATCATTCAGCACCCCGGCCAGCTCCGCGGCCCCCAATCCCGGTGCCAGCACTAGAAATTCTTCTCCTCCCCAGCGTCCGCCGGTTAAACGGTATTTTTTCGCCCACTCACCCATTGTTCTTACAAAAATTTTCAGCACCTCATCCCCGGACAAATGCCCAAAAATATCATTCACCTTTTTAAAATAATCTAAATCGAGCATTGCCACTCCCAGCGGCATCCCCTTTTCCCGTTCCGGACTTCCTACTTCCCTAAATAATTCCGCCCGCATAAATCCCCTATTCCAGGCTCCGGTTAACTGATCCCTCATGGCATTCTGTTCCAGCTTATATTCTCTTTCTGCCAACTCCCGGGCCAATTCTTCTATCCGTTCGGGTGAAAATCTTGCCCCTTCAATTTGTCTTCTAATTCCCCCTGCTCTGGCCGCAACTGCTTCCGCATCTGGTCCCCGTTCCACCTTTCGTCTTTCCGGAATTTTACCGGGTACATTTTCACCTTCCATTATTTTAATTTAACAAAATTTTTCTTTTTTACCTAATCGTGTTACCCTATCCGCATATATGGATCACAGCCCGGAAACCCGCTCAAAAAATCCTTTCCGAAATTTTGTCCGGCAAATCAAAACCGATCTTCATCCTCAGTTTAATCCCGACCGCAGAGCATTTGTTCTCGGCACTCTTCCGACCGTCGCAGCCGGAGTCCTACTTTTAACCGGTTGCAAACCTACCGGTCCGGAAGATGAGACTGCCGCTGCCACCGCCACTATGGACAAACTCAAAAAAATCGCTGAGACCACTGATGACGGCTACGTTCGTCTCATGTTTGAAATTGCCTCAGATCCCAATTTCTTCCCCATCGCCGGCCACGACCTCTCTCCCGAAACTCTCACCGCTGTCGGCAATGAATACTGGCATCTGCTGCCTCAGACGGATTTGCTCTCAGGCCAAAATCCCGACCAGCTCAGCCCGTCAGACCGGGAGCGTCTCTTTGCCCCGGTTCTGCTTAACCATTTCCATAATTACCTCTTACCCAAAATGGCCGCCTCTGCCTACCCCACTTTCCCTCAGGTCGCCTCGCTTATCACCGATAATCTTATTACTCTTGACGCTTTTTCTTTTTCCGGCCGATATCCGCCCGATCAGGAACTTAGAATTAACGCCCTGGCCGAAGCCACTCCGGATAATCACCTCAACTTTAATACCGACCAAGTTGATGCCCTTGTCCGGCAGCCCGACGGACTTCTGGCCGCTGATCTGGCTCACGAAGCTTTCCATGCTTCCTGGCGCAGCATTATGATTGCCGTTGCCACCAAAGCCTACGACTCCCAGCTTCCCTCCGATTTTATTCCCGTCCTCGACTCCGGCCAGACCCGAACTCTTTCTGAAGCCTATGCCTGGTGGAAAACCACCACGATTTATCGGGAACTGGCTCAAATTAATACTTCACTTTTATCCGACAAACCATATTTACAGCAGGCGGTTGAAATTCAGCAGGCAATTCTTAACGACACCTCTTTAAAACCCCGGGAGCGTAATCAGTTTGACCGGCGCTGGGCTGAATTCACTAATTCCATCTATCTTCCGGGTCTGTAAATCCTGCCGCCTTTAAAAACTTCGCTTTTTACTTTCTCCCTGTTTGCTTACCGTCTTTCTGTTTAAACCCGTACCAGTCTACCGCCCCGGCTGCCAATCCCACTGCAAACAGTCCCAGCACTGCCGCGCCTTTCAGTGACTCCGTATATCCCATTCCGTAGCTTTCGGTATTTGCCAGCAGTAAAGTCATCTCCCGACTGGCCAGTACTGCTCCCACTGCTACCCCCAATGTCACCATGGCCTTTTCTCCGATTTCTGTTTTCCGCTCTTTCAGCTGATTCAGTTTCTCTCCCGCCCAGGTCATCGCCCCGGCCAGAGTCTGTTTTACTTTCGCCCACCGCCCGGACTTGTTTTCCCCTTCCTTTACCGCTTCCGTTACCTCAAAACCTTTAGTCAGTATTCCGTCAATCTCCTTATCAGACAGCGCTTCATCCAGTCTGGTCGCTTCGGCCGGTCCTTTATCCGTCCGGCTTAATTTCCGGTCGGCCGTCTTTATTGCCGTCCGGCGCACCCGGTCCCATTCCCCGTCTTGTTTATTTTCCTCCCCGCCTATCTTCTCTATCAGTTTTGTCTCCGTCCGGGATATCTGCAAAGCCGCATTCCTTTTTGCCAGACCTTTACCCATTTTTTCTTCCTGATTTTTCGCCAGTTTCCACATTACCAGTGACCAGTCGGAATCCTCATATTCGGCCATTTTGGCTTTAATTCTTTCCTCTCTCTTCCTGGCCGCGGCCGACCTTTTTATCATTCTTTCCGCTTCCTCATTCCCGAGTCCCAGACTCTGCACGGCCTCTGCCACTGTCATTCCCCCTTCTCCGGTTGTCGCCGGTCGGACATATTGTTCCCAGCACTCCTTTAACAGCCGCTTACGTTGGGCCTTACCTAATTCCGGCAGTCTGGCCAGTTTTTCCTGCCGCTCGTTTACTTCCAACTGTCCCAACTCCACCCGGCTTAATACGGACATTTCTGTCATGCCGCGATTATAGCACATTTAGTCCTATAGTAGAAGTGTTTTACTCTTTCTCCCTCAGCTCCAGTAAATTCCTAAACAGCATGGCTACCGTCACCGGACCCACCCCCCCGGGCACCGGAGTTAAAAACCCCGCCGTCTCCCGTACCCCGCTTTGCACGTCTCCGCCCGGGTAGCCCACATCTATTACTATTGCCCCGGGTTTAATCATTTCCGGACCTAATAAATCCGGCTGTCCGGCCGCACTTATCACTACCTCTGCCTGCTGCAGCTTTGTCTGATCCAGCTCCCCCTTGTCCATACCTAAAAGTTCAAATCTGCCGTCTTTAACATAGTTGTGCATTATTCCCCGACCGATATTTCCCCGGCTTCCCACTACCGCCATCTTCAGTTGTCCGGACCCGGCCCGGCCGGTTTTCTCCAATCCCTCTTCGACTATTGCGGCTACCGCCCGCACCGTGGCCGGACAAATTCCCGACGTAGGATTCAGTCCGTCGGCGTCTTTGGCCGGAACGATTAACCGGCATAACTTTTCATCCGCTTCTCCGCCCGCAAACGGCAGTTGGATCATTATCCCGTTTATCCTCTCCCCCTTATTCAGGGTTTTAATTATTCTTTCCGCTGCGGCTACCTCCGTCAGATCATGCGCTTCGAACTCTATCCCTAACTTTTCCGCTGTTCTGGCTTTAATCTGCGTATAAGCCTTTGCTGCCGGATTCCGCCCGGAAAGTATCGTTGCCAGTCTTATCGGCCGGTCAATCACCCGCACTCCGTCGGCCACCTGCTGCAGTATTCCTGCTGCAAAAGCTTTTCCGTCAAATAAATAAGCTGCCATTCTCTGATTGTACAACCCCGGACTTATTTATATAATCCGCCCATGTCCGACCCCAAAGAGAATCTCCGCGTGTTTCATGAATCCCTCCGCATTTATCAAAATCCTAAAACTGTTCAGCCGAATCTGTCCCGGGATGCTTCTCAAATTAACTCCGCCTGGATCGAAAAACACTGCGGTAACCAAGTTGCCGAAGAAAACCTCTTTCAGTTCCTGAAAAACTCCGGTCAGGTTAGCGGGAAAGGCTAGGTCTTAAAAAACGGATTCACTCCGGCACCGGAAATTTCTGTGCCAGCTCTCTGACCTGCCCGGCTATTTTTACCAGCTCCGGATCATTGCTTATTTTCTGTTTATACGCTTTCCTGGCCGCCTGATCAGCCGCTTTATCAGCTGTTTCTCCCCCGGCATTTCCGATCCCGCCGCTCTCCCGTTTTGCCGCCCCGATCCCCAAACCAATCAACTCAGCCACCTTTTTCATCTCCGTCTCTTTCATTCCCCGGGTCGTTACCGCCGGCGTTCCCAGCCGCAGTCCGGACGGATAATATGCCGGTCTGCTGTCCCCGGGAATTGCCTGACGGTTGGTCACCAGCCCCGCCGCTTCCAGAGCCGCTGCCGCCGTCCATCCGTCAATCCCCTTATCGGTCAGATCCATCCACACCATATGATTTTCCGTCCCGTTTCCCACTAATTTAAACCCGGCTGTCTTTAACTCTTCCGCCAGGGTTTTTGCATTTGCCACTACCTGCTTTGCATACTCCGCAAACTCCGGTCTGGCCGCTTCTTCAAGGGCCACCGCCAAAGCGGCCACCGTTTCCATGTGCGGCCCTCCCTGCACTCCCGGAAATACTCCCTTATCAATTTTTTTAATCAGCTCCGGATCTTTCTCCGTCCCTCTTGCCGTCACCATAATCATCGCTCCCCGCGGCCCGCGCAGACTTTTATGTGTCGTCGTCATTACTACATCCGCCCATGGCACCGGCGACGGATGTACCCCGCCGGCCACCAGTCCGCCGATATGGGAAATGTCCGCTACAAAATACGCCCCCGTCTCGTCAGCAATTTCCCGGTATTTTTCCCAGGCAAATATTTTGGTGTAGGCCGTCCCCCCGGACCAGATAATCCGCGGTTTAAATTGTCTGGCCTTCTCTCTCAGCTCCTCCCAATCCACCTCTCCGTCTGCTGTTAACCGGTAATGTTCCGGATGCATAATTACACTCGTTGCACTCACTTCCTGACCCATTGATAAATGTCCTCCTGAAGACAAATGTTGTGATAATTGTACATCTTCATTACTCACTCTTAGTCCCCATAAAATTGCCTGGTTGGCGATCGCTCCGGACCAGGGTTGCACGTTGACGTGTTCCGCTCCGAACAGTTTTTCTGCCCGGCTCTGGCATTCCCTCTCCAACCGGTCTGTCACTTCATTTCCCTGGTAATATCTTTTCCCCGGATACCCTTCTGCATACTTGTTGGCAAACACCGAACTCATCGCTTCCCGCACCGCCCGGCTGGCATAGTTTTCCGAGGCAATCAGTGTCAGTGTTTCCGCCTGACGTTTCTCTTCCGCTTTTATCAGTTCCGTCACTTCCATTCCCCTATTTTATCCTAACTCCGGCTATCTAAACCACTTTGTTCAGTCCCACCTGTTAATTTGCGGTAACCCCAGCGTCCCCACTGCCCGCAGCCCGAAGAAGCTTGTTACCGTCTCCTGTATCTGTGCCTGCACCGTCTCCGGGCTTTGATTGGCATCAATCACTCTCCATCTTTGTGGCTCACGGGCCGCCATTTCCGTATATCCGGCCTTTACCCTGGCATGAAATTCCAATGCTGCCCCGTCCAGTCTGTTCCACTCATTCTGCAGCTTTTTTCTCTTCAGACCTTTATCCAGATCCACATCCAATAACAAAGTCAGATCCGGTTTCAGCCCTCCGGTAGCGTATTCAACCAGCAGCATTAAAGTCTTTAAATCCTTTCCGTGACCGTAACCCTGATAAGCTAAAGTGCTGTCGGCAAACCGGTCTCCGACTATCCAGACTCCATCGGCCAAAACCGGGTTTAACAACTCTCTCACCAGTTGCGCCCTGGCCGCCTGAAATAATAATGTTTCCGCTTCCGGAACCAATTCAGTGTTACCCACATCCAGAATAACCCTTCTTACCTGGTCACTGATTCTTGTCCCTCCCGGTTCTCTGGTAGTCAGAACTTTCAGACCGAACGTCCGCAGATATTCTGCCAGACCCGTCAACTGAGTGGTCTTTCCTCCCCCTTCACCGCCCTCCAAAGTAATAAATTTACCTCTTTCTGCTGCTCCCGGGGTGAGTGGTTTTTCTCCTTCTTTCGCCATATCCGGCTCACTTATACCATAATTTTTTCAGACTTCCAGACCCGAAATTACTTCATCCCGGTCGACCCCAGTTTTCCTCTGTCCGGATTTTCCAGTTTCTCCGTCTCCGTAAACTCCAGTTTCTCATTCTTAAAAAGCAGCATCTGCGCAATCCGTGTGCCCTTTTCAATCACCACCGTCCGGTCGGTGAAATTCAGAGCCGGAAACACATACTCGTCATTGTCTCCGCAGAAATCTTCATCAATTATCCCCACCGAATCAACCATAACTATTCCCAGCTTATGGGTTGAACCCCTCGGGGCGACTAAAACAAAATATCCCGGGGGAATTTCCATGGCTATATTCAAAGCAATTATGCCCACTTTTCCCGGCTCAATGCTTACTGTCTCTCTGGTATACAAATCCGCCCCGGCGGCCTTTTCACTCTTATAACCCGGCAGAGGTAAGTCCCGGTCGAACCTTTTAATCTTTACCCGCACCGCTATCTCCCCTTCACCGTCATGGCTAACTGCACGATTGTCCAGATTCTTGCGCCTACCGTCAGAATCGGTGCATCTCCGCCGACTCTCACCCATCCGTATCTGTCCGCCATCTGCAGATAATTTTTTCTGGCCCGGTACCACTCATCCTCGACGGTGTTATAAATATGCCCTTCTCCGGGACGCAGATCTAACCGCCGCGGCCCGTCAATCAGGATTGACACATCCGGATCCAGAAACTCTTTATTCATCTCTTCCATTTCTTCAACCGGCAATCCCCGGGTTACTCCCCACACCATCCCGGTACCTTTGTAATCCTCAGCCAAAACCGTTACCCCGGAATCAATCCAGCTTCTTAAAGTCGGCTCAAAATCTCTCCGGTTTTGGGCAAACAGTTTCTGCATCTCCTCTTCCCCCACCTCAGCTTCCTGATGCCAGAGAATCCTTTTCAGTCTCGGTCCGGCAGTTTCCAAATCATAAATGGGATACTCTACCCGCCGCACCGGTACCCCCTGCTGTCTTAATCTGTCTTCAAGCAAATCCAATTGCTTGGTCTTTCCGACTCCGGATGGTCCGTAAAGCACAATAAATAAACCTTTACCGCCGCTCATACGTCCTCAATTGTAACCAAACCTCCTGCTTTTGCAACCTCTCAGCTCAGAATGTATAACCCGATCATGGCTACAGCCGCCAATCCCAATCCTCTTTTGGCTATCTCGGTCAGTCTCTCCCACACCCCCGGCTTTTTAATTTCAGTTTCTGCACTCATGCCTCTATTTTACTCCCGCCTGTCTGATTCGTCGCAGCCGCCTCGGTTGTTTCCGGCTTAGGCTTAGTCCAGCTGGCAAAATCACAATTCGGATAATTGCTGCAGCCGAAGAAATTCTTCCGGGTTTTAGTCCGTCTGATAATTACGTCTCCGCCGCATTTCGGACACTTCACCCCGATCTTTTCCTGGTAATTTCCTTTAAAATCACACTCCGGATACCGGCTGCAGGCTAAGAACTTCCCGAATCTGCCTATCCGCACCACCACGTCTCCGCTACCGCATTTCGGACATTTCTCCCCGGTTGTTTCCACTTCCACCTTGACCCGCTCCGCCGTCTGTCCCACCGTTTCCAGTTCCTTTTCAAACGGCCGGTAAAAATCCGCTATCACTGGCCGCCATTCCCTGTCGCCGCTGGCAATTTCGTCCAGTTCCTCCTCCATTCCCGCCGTAAATCCGTAATCTACAATCTTCGGAAAATTGGTCACCAGAAAATCATTTACCGCCGTCCCCAATGCGGTTGGTTTAAACCGTTTCTCCACCCGCTCCACATACTGTCTGTCCTGAATCGTCGACAGTATCGGCGCATACGTACTCGGCCGGCCGATGGCCCGCTCTTCCAGGGCTTTAATCAAACCGGCATCGTTATATCTTGCCGGCGGCTGCGTAAATTTCTGCTCTTTATTTATTCCGGCTAAAGTCAGTCGTTCTCCTTCCGTCAGAACCGGCAGATTTCCGCTGTTTTGTTCCTCCCCGTTTTCCCCGTTTTGATAACTTGCCCCGTACAACTTCAGCCATCCGTCAAAATTAATTGTCTCTCCTTTCGCTTCCAATCCGTAAATATTTTCCGCATATTTACCGCTCACGCTTACTTTCACACTCACCCCCCGGGCCTCCGCCATTTGACAGGCAATAAATCTTTTCCGAATCAGCTCATACAGCCTTTCCTGATCCCGGTTCAGTCCGTCTGTCGGGGAAATTTTCGCCACATCCGTCGGCCTGATGGCCTCGTGCGCTTCCTGGGCCACTTTTGATTTCGTCTTATATTCCCGCGGTACCGCTAATGCGTATTCCTGCCCAAAAAAGCCGCTGACATATTCTGCTGCCGCTTTTACCGCCTCCGCCGCCAGGTTGGTCGAGTCTGTCCGGTGATAAGTTATATTTCCCTCTTCATACAGTAGTTGAGCCACCTGCATGGTCTTCTTGGCGCTCCATCCTAACTTATTTGCCGCCGCCTGCTGCAGTGTGGAAGTCGTAAACGGTGCCGGCGGCAGTTTGACTATTTCCTTCTGCACCACCTGCTTGACCCCGTAATCCGCTCCGCTCAGATCTTTCTCGACTCCGGCTGCCACTTCCCCGTCAGTAATTTTAAATTTCTCCCCGTTTTTCTCCGTTACCTGAAATGTCGCCGTTGCTCCCCGTTCCGTTTGCAGATCAACTCCGACTATCCAATACTCTTCCGGATTAAACCCGGTTATTTCTTTTTCCCGCTCTACCACCAGCCTCACCGCCACGCTTTGCACCCTTCCGGCCGACAGCCCTTTTCGCACTTTTCGCCACAACAGCGGCGAGAGTTTATACCCCACCAGTCTGTCTAAAATCCGTCTGGCCTGTTGGGCGTCTACCAGTTTTAAATCCACCTCCCGGGGGCGTCCCAATGCTTCATTAATTGCCTGCCGGGTGATCTCATGAAACGCGATCCGTTCAAACCGCATCTTCCGCACCGCCGGTACATCCGCCTTCAGCACTTCCCGGACATGAAAAGCGATTGCCTCACCCTCCCGGTCAGGGTCGGTCGCCAGATAGACTTTTTCTGCTTTACCCACCAGCTTTTCCATCTCCGCCAGCCTTTCTTTCTGCTTGTCCGTGACTACATATTCCGGTTCGAAATCCACTACCTCCCCGTCTTCCCGTTTTATCGTCAGTCCGAATTTCTTTTCCGGTAAATCCCGGACATGTCCGTAAGTTGCCCTGACCTCATATTCCTGCCCTAAAAACCGGGACAGCGTCTTCGCCTTTGTCGGACTTTCTACTAAAACCAGATTCATAGTGATTACCTTCCCATAACCATACCATCCGCGTCAATACCCGTCGGTCTTTTTCATTTATTCGCTTATTTCCTGCCTTATGGACCCGTACGGGTAGGTATCCGTTACTGCAAAATACTTGGCCAGAATTTTTCTGACCACCGGAGTCGCCACGTTAGATCCCTCTCCTCCCCCCTCCATCAATACGGTTACGGAAATCTGCGGATTATCCGCCGGTGCAAACGCCGTCAGCCAACCATGTGTCCGCATTTTTCCTTCCGAAGTCATATATTCCGCCGTTCCCGTCTTACATCCGATCAGAGGCAGCGGTTCTCCGTTCTGTCTTTCCGCATAGGCCGACCTGGCGCTGGATTGACCGGCCGCCTCATTCCAGTCAAACAGCGGAAACGCCGTTCCCCCCGGACTACATGCCCCCACCATTCCGGTTTTAATCAGTTTCAGCGCTTCACTCGACACTTCCACCTGATCGCATTTGCTTTCCGGATTATTCCTGGAAATTAAATGCAGCGGACACTTCTTTCCGCCGGTTGCCCAGACGTTCGTCATCCGGTTTGCTTCTGCCGGCGTCAACAAAATATTTCCCTGACCGATGGACATAATATAAGTGTCTCCCAAAAACCACCTCTCTCCCTTCATCTCCAGTTTCCACTCCGGATTAGGCATCACCCCGACCGTCTCTCCCGGCAGGTCCACACCGGTTTTTTCCGTCAGCCCGACTCTCTTTCCCCATTCGGCAATTGTATCCGGTCCGATCATTTCCCCTACCGTATAAAAAAACGTGTCCGTCGACCGGGTCAGCGCCCGGGCAAAACCGACGGTTCCTTCCGTTCCTCCGCTTTTGCTGAACAGCCAGTTATAGTAGCTGAACGTTCCTACCTTAATTACTCCCTGATCGGTATACACAAATCCCGGTTTAACCTTTCCCGAATCGATCGCCGCCGCCGTGGTAACCATTTTAAATATCGATCCCGGCGGGTATGTTCCCCCGATTGCCCGGTTAAACATGGGCAAATCAGAATCAGACAACACCTGCACCACCTTTGCCTCCCCTTCCGCTGTCAGCTGTGTCGCAAATAATCCCGGATCATAAGTCGGCGAACTGACCATCGCCAGAACTTCTCCGGTTGCCGGTGCACTCACCACCACTGCACCTTTTTTTCCGTCCATTGCCGCTGTCGCCGTCTCCTGTAATCCGGCCTCAGCCGTCAGCCGGATATCCTGCCCGGGGACCGGCTCTCCCCGTCCCAGCTCCCGGGAAATTTCTCCCCGGTTATCTACCTCAACTAACCTGCCGCCGTCTCTTCCCCGCAGCTCTTCCTCATATACTGCCTCTATTCCCGTCCGGCCTACCCAGTCCCCCACGTTGTATTTACTCCCCGCTTCTTTTAAAAGTCCTACTTCGTCTTCGGCCACTTCCCCCAGATACCCCAAAATATGCGCCGTCTTTTCCGCCAGCGGATAGATCCGCCGGTAAACGCTCTTTATCTCCCCGTCCTTAATTATGTTTTCCTTCAGGTTATCCGCCAGCACCACCCCGTTCCGGTCTAAAATCTTTCCCCGCGGTGCCGTAATTCTCACCGTCTTTACCCGGTTCTCATCCGACAGCAGCCGGTAACGCTGCCCGTAAACAATCTGCAGCGTCACCAATCTGGCTACGATTATCCCCATCCCGATCAAAACCGCCATCCACACCAGCCAGCCCCGGCGGAAATTCCGCTCTTCTCCGTCGGCAATTCTCGATCTGCGCGACTGACTGTCTTTAATCACAAAATCACCGAAACTGGCCCCGGGTCTGAATCTTTTCATTTATTCGCAATTATTAACTTCCTTCTGAAAACTTACAACTCACAACCGGCAATTAATTTATCTTAGTCCCCCCACCACCATCACCTTCCGCAGCAGTAATTCATCATCCAGCACTTTACCGCAGCCGGTAACCACTGCCGTCATCGGATCATCGGTAATGTACACCGGCATTTTGGTTTCCTCACTCATCAGCCGGTCTATCCCGGCAATCAGCGACCCGCCTCCGGCCATCACGATTCCCCGTTCCAGGATATCCGCAATCAGCTCCGGCGGCGTCTCTTCCAGCAATTCGGTTGCTGCCCCGGTAATTTCCTTCAAAACCGGCGTCAGCGCTTCCCGGACTTCATCCGATGTCAGCTTCAGACTGCGCGGTAAACCGGTTTCCAGATCCCTGCCTCTGACCACCATCACTTTGCCGGATTTGTGTTTCTTTTCCTCTTCTTCCTTGCCGTCTTCGTCCGTGTTAGAGGTAAATGCCGACGGATGTGCATTCCCCAACGCTATTTTTACTTCCTCTGCCGTCCGTTCGCCCAAAAGCACGTTATATTTCAGCCGCACGAAATGAATTATCGCCTCATCCATTTCGTCTCCGGCTACCCGGATGGATTTATTCAAAACTATCCCTCCCAAAGAAATCACCGCAATCTCTGTTGTTCCTCCGCCGATATCAATCACCATTACTCCGCCGGCGTCGGAAATCGGCAGATCCGCTCCGATAGCTGCCGCCATTGGCTCCTCAATCAGATAGCATTTCCTGGCTCCGGCCGACAGCGCCGCTTCCTGGACTGCCCGCCGCTCCACTTCCGTTACTCCGGACGGAATTCCGATTACCACCCGCGGCCGGGGCAACCGCGGTACCAGCCGTCCCGACTCATGCACCATTTGAATGTAATATTTCAGCATCGCCTCAGTCGCATCAAAATCGGCAATTACTCCGTTTTTCAATGGTCGGATTGCCTCAATCGTTGCCGGTGTCCGCCCTAACATCTTTTTAGCTTCTTCACCGATGGCAATCACCTGCTTTGTCTTTTTATGCCGGGCCACTACCGACGGTTCCCTGATCACAATTCCCTTACCTTTTACATGAACTAAAGTGTTGGCTGTCCCCAAATCTATTCCCACATCATGAGACAGTAATCCGAAAATATAATCAAACATAGTAGCCGGAATATATCACTCTTAAGCCTTGAGTCCAATCGGTTCCCCGTTTATAATCCCACCACAATTAAAGAATATGGCTGTATTTAGTCAAGAAATTGGATCAGGTGATTGTTTAACCCGCCTGTTCCTCAAAAAATCCGGCGATCCCCGCCTGGAAGATTGCCCCGCCGATAATACCTGTACCGGTAAAAAATGTGTTGCCATTCAGGCAAACCAGACTGGCTTCCATGGCCCGGCCGACCCTAATACTCAATTTTTGGCTGACACCATAAATGATTTTCTCTCCGGCACTAACCCTGTAGACACGGATCCTTATACCTAAATTTTTTCCTAAAAATATCCATATACCTCTCCAAATCGACCCCGATCTTGAATCTAATTGATCCAGTCTGATACAATAACCGTCATGAACAGAGAACAAATTCCCGACCCTTATGATCCTGAAGCCGCCCGGCGGATCCAACAAGACACCGGCGTCAGCCCGGAAGAGGCGGCCAGGATGCCGCTACGGAAATGTATGGAGCTGCAACCACCCGTTCAGGTGACATTAATTCAACCCAAACTTACTGCAACAACCTCAGATATCCCGAAAGCCTTCCGCCTTCCCGAGGCGCCAGAGAAGGTGCTGCCGCTACCCGCAGCCAGGCAGCTAGCCAATTAGGTGTAGATATCTCCGGTCTTTCTCCCCGGGAAGCTGACAAACGTCTGGATGAAGCCACTAACAAGTGGCTGGAAGATAACAGTTAATCTCCAGTCATGCGCAGCTAAATCTGCTTCATGATATCAAGATTAAATCGTCAGAATTCTTCCCCTTGACAAGTACTTACTATAGGATGTAACATAGTGCCACTATGGAACAAAATCCTAAGCAACCGACTCCGGAACATAGCAATCTCAAATTCCGGCTTTGGGCAGGAAGTATATCAGCCTTGTTTACCTATCTCGCCTACAACGCTTACGCCGGATCACAGGTAATAACCAGTGATATTGAAAATCCCTTGATCGCCCAATCTGAGCAACTCCAAATCGCTAAAGTTGGCATGATAGCTATGGCTGCCATCAGTGCTGTATGTGCTCTCGCCCCGTCTCGGAAAAACAACTAACTCAAGCCTTTATCGTCTTCAACCATTCTGCAAACTCTTCTCCTATCTCCGCGTGTTTTAATCCCATTTCCACTACCGTTTTCATGTATTCAAGTTTATTTCCGGTATCAAAATATTTTCCGTTTTTGATTTCGCACGCGTAAATCGGTACCCCCTGGTCCCGCAGCACATTAATCGCTTCTACCAGCCAGATTTCTCCCCCCTTGCCCGGTTTTAGTTGTTTTAAGGCTCCAAATATTTCCGGCGGCAGAATATAGGCTCCGTGCGTTGCTAAATTTGACGGCGCCTGATCCGGATCTGGTTTTTCCACAATCCGTTTGATTTCGAATACGTTCTTATCTACCGGTTCCACTTCGGCTATCCCGTATTTCTTCAGATCCTCTTTCCGGTCAATCCGCACTCCGGAAATTACCACTCCGCCGTATTTTTCATACACTTCCATCATCTGTGCCAGTCTGGGCGGATCGGAATAAATAAACTCATCCCCCCACATCACCACAAACGGCTCTCCGTCTACCACCGGTTCGGCGCACAATACCGGCGTGCCGTTTCCGTACGGACCTTTTTGGCGGATATAAATGAAATTCGCCATCTCGGCAATCTCTTTTACCTCATCTATTTTCTGTTGTTTTCCCCCGGCTACCAAATTCTTCACCAAATCCGCGCTGGGCATATCGAAATGATCCTCAATCGGCCGCTTGTTTGACCCGGTTACAATCACAATATCTTTTATCCCTGAAGCTACCGCTTCCTCCACCACAAACTGAATCACCGGTTTATCTACTATCGGCAGCATTTCCTTCGGTGAGGCTTTGGTCATCGGCAGAAATCTGGTTCCGAAACCGGCCGCCGGAATTACTGCCTTAGTTATCTTCTTTCCTGCCATGGGGTTTAATTGTAACTCCTTTTTTAAAAAAAATCTCCGTTTTTACTCTCACCGCATTCTTTTAAGTTTTATCCTCTTCTCCGGGCTGAGCTACATGCCCGGTTGAAGTCCATCTGTCCGGCAATTCTCTTGTGTTTCCGTGCGTCGGATGATTTCTTGCCCGGGCCCTGGCTTCTTTGGCTGCCTGTTCCGGATCAACGTGTTCCATTAGTTGACTGTGTATCCTTCCTGACCTTTCTCTTTGTGCAGTTTCCTGCGCCTCCATCCCCTGCTGGTATTGTTCATAGCTGATCTTTCCTTTCCTAAATTGCTCAAAAAGTGGCACTTGCCCACCTCCGTTTTCAGCAGATCCGTCGCCATTCATCCGTTCAGTATAGTACAATTGTCGGGTTACTTCTATCCACCCTCTTAAACTATGACTGCCAACGAAATCCCCCGGGGCAAACGAGGCAAAATTTCAGACCAGGAGCGTCAGGAGGCTGATGCTTGGTTGGAAGCCAACGCCGCCAAAATTCCCCCGGAGCTGCAAGATGAACAAGGCACCAAGGTTCCTTTAGGCAAATCCGGCCGTTTCGTTCCGGTAGTTGAACTCAACGAAGAAATTGCCGGCCCCACCAACGCCCCGCATCCCACTCACGCCGGACCGACCCCGCTTTCCCCCTGGCCCGGTCAAAGTTCGGCTGC
>Ga0172379_10002225_pt1 | contig 35150 bp, 31 predicted proteins | sample GrowelOW334metaG_FD_119756 | JGI IMG/M metagenome (GOLD analysis project Ga0172379, IMG submission 119756) | Groundwater microbial communities from an aquifer near a municipal landfill in Southern Ontario, Canada - Groundwater well OW334 metaG | ecosystem: Environmental > Aquatic > Deep... | reverse complement strand
TACATCTTTAATTTCATTTGAGTGATACTCGATATCGTAATTGTTGGTAGACAGGGTGAAATCTGAAGCGAACGCCTTCTGATTTAGGAAATAATCCTTAATGTAGTCTGCCTTATAACCCAGGGCTAGTACGAATTCGTTATAGCCAAAATGAGCGTATATTTTCATGATATGCCAAAGTATTGGCTGATTACCCACAAATACCATTGGTTTAGGCTTAAATTCAGTTTCTTCCCTTAACCTTGTACCGGTTCCGCCACACAAAATAATCGTTTTCATTTAGTACGATTATATATAATAGGATAAAATTTATAAATGATGAAAAAATTTTTCAAAGACAAAAAGGTTCTGATAACAGGACACACAGGTTTCAAAGGCTCTTGGTTAACTCAAATATTATTGAACTGGGAAGCTGATGTATGCGGGCTGGGCTTACGGCCAAACACAGAGCCCAATATGTTTGATGTACTTAATCTTGAATCTCAAATGAGAAACTATTTTATTGACATCAGAGATATTGAGAAAGTCAGAACAGTGCTGCAAAAGGAAAAGCCGGAAATCGTGTTTCACTTGGCCGCTCAACCAATAGTACGAGAGAGTTATGATGACCCGATCTATACTTTTTCAACCAATGTAATGGGTATGGCTAATCTACTCCAATCTATTAATGAAGTTGATTGTGTTCGTGCGGCAGTTTTGATTACCACTGATAAAGTATATGAAAATAAGGAATGGATTTACCCGTATAGAGAAATTGATCCTCTCGGAGGGCACGACCCTTACAGCGCCAGTAAGGCGGCGGCGGATATTATTGCCACGTCGTTTATAAAGTCGTTTTTTGACATTGAGAGCATTGGAGATAAACACAGCACATTAATTGCAATTGCCAGAGCAGGAAATGTGATCGGGGGCGGTGATTGGGCTAAATATCGAATCGTCCCGGATATTGTTCGCTCTATTTACGAAAAAAACGAACCGGTAGTGTTGAGGAATCCAAGCGCAGTCCGCCCCTGGGAACACGTACTTGAGCCACTGTCGGGATATTTGATGTTGGCGAAAAACCTGTATGAGAAAAGAAAGGAATTTGTGGGGGCATGGAATTTTGGCCCAGAAGGATCGGACCTCGTATCAGTAGAAGAATTGACCAAAAAAGGTATCCTAACTATCGGAAAGGGTGAAATTGAGATCCTTGGAGACAAATTGAAACATGAAGCTCACCTGCTCACTCTTGATATAAGCAAAGCAAAAAGTGAACTTAAATGGAAACCTATTCTTGATCTCGAAAAGACGGTCGAGTTTACATTCGGGTGGTATAAGAACTTCTATGAAAATAGCGGCAAAATGATAAATCATACAAACGATCAAATCGATACTTATTTTAATAAATGAGCTACCCGAAGAAAGAAACCAGGAAAAAACTGGCGATAATTGGAGCAACCGGTCAAATCGGTAAAGCTTTGGCAGAGGTTTTATTAAGAAGAAATGACCATAACATATTTTTGTTCGCGAGATCGATAGAGAAATTGAACCATTTCGCTATGATGATTAAAACGGAAGGCGTGTGCCATACGGATATTATTGATAATTTTGGAGATAATGACTTTGACACGGTAGTTAACTGTGTAGGGCTAGGGGCTCCAACAAAATCCATTAAGGCAGGCGGTGATATCTTCCGAATAACAGAAAAATTTGATGATTTAATACTCGACTATGTCAGCACTCACAAAAAGACACTTTATGTGAATTTAAGTAGCGGAGCGGTATATGGAAAAAGTTTCAATGAACCGGTAAATGAAGACTCTTCGATCCAAATATATGTTAACAATCTCAGAAATGATGATTTTTATACTATCTCTAAAATAAATAGCGAAGCAAAGCACAGATCATTTCCAAATCTAAACATCGTTGATTTGAGAATATTTTCATTTTTCAGTAAGTTTATTGAAGAGGGTTCCGGTTTTTTGTTAGCTGATATAATTACGAAAATCAAAAATAAAGAAACGCTTAACACATCTCCCGATAATATCGCCAGAGATTATATTTCTGCAGATGACTTAGCAAAAATAATTGATTTGTGCGAAAGCAAAGAAACAATAAATGATTACTTTGACGTCTACAGTAAGGAGCCGGTTAGAAAATTTGAACTTTTAGATTATTTTGCAAAGGAGTATGAACTTTCCTATTCTGTAAGCGATTCGAGTGACAATAGTCCTACGGGATCAAAGCCGAAGTATTATTCAACCAGCAAAAAAGCAGAATCACTAGGATACAAACCAAGTCTTAGCTCGATGGACTCTATTAAGAAAGTAATGAAGGAAATACTGGTATGAAGAACGAAACTATCTCTGTTAGCGTAGTTATCCCCACGTACAACATGGGAAAAACCATCGAGCAAACAATTCGCAGTGTTTTGAACCAGTCATATCAAAATTTCGAAATTATTGTCCAGGATAATTGTTCTACCGATGATACCTTTAAGGTTGTGAGTAGCATTCATAGCAGTAAAATCCGTTTTTTCAAAAACAAGAAGAATCTTGGGTACGCCAAAAATCTAATTGAGGGGTCAAAAAAAGCACTAGGAGAGGTATTGTTTTTCTTGGGAGCCGATGATATTTTGTCAAAATTCGCTCTTCAAAGAACTGTCCTGGCTTTTGAAAAAGGAGCTGATATTGGTGCTGTGACCAGGCCATATTATTGGTTCCAAGAAAGTATCGATTCCCCCATTAGGGTTACACCGTCGCTTAATACAAAACATGATGAGATTGTTGATATTGATGACATTGAAAAAGCAATGTACGTTTTACACAATGAAATACTTGGCCAATTATCCGGCCTGGCTTTCAGAAGAAATTTTTTAATACCAGAATTCTTTACCCATGACAATGATTGGATTGCTCATGGTTATCCTTTTGTCAACATCTTTAAGGATCACCCTGTTGTATTTCTTAAAGATTACCAAGTTGCAATAAGAATTGGCGGGAATAGTATCCGTCAAAAGGGAAGCAGTTTGTATACAGTTTCTCCGACAAAAAGATGGGTGGAGATGCTGGATGAATTGCTAAATGAGACAAGGTTTTTGGAAATAAAGAAACGATACAAGAAAAACATAATCGGTGCTAATTATATTGGCTTGGTGCAGATACGCTGCTATTCGACGCTTAAGAACTTCCTGAAAGAAGTTTTGGTTTTGCTGGAATTGAATTGGTTGAATGCACTAAAAATCGAGTTTTGGTTTTTTGTACTGGGATGCGCCGCTGTTCCCCCATCACTTTTGGCTAAAATGGTGGACACGTATAAAAAAAAGATAAACAATCAAATAATTAGACGGCTTAAATTTGAATATAATATCGACTAGACCTTCTGAAGGATCATCTCCCAGTTATAGTACCCTAGGATGGGGATTCTGATCGATCTGATTAGCTTCCAAATCCAGGTATCTCTGTCTCTAGTGAGTCGTGAGATTCTCTTGGCGAGGAAGTCTATAACAGGAAACCACTGAAGCGATTTGGATGACCTGATTGTTCTAAACTTGCCCTTAAAATATTGGGTCAATTGCTTATCTTGTTGATACTCTCTCAAGTGAGTGGGATCCAGCACCCACCCTGTCTCATTACGGTAAAAATACCAACCATACCACTTTTTAAAGACTGTTGAAAGATATACCCTCCCGTTTTTCTTTATTACCCGATACATCGTATTTATCATCTTCTCATCATCGACGTGTTCTATTACTTGAGTAGAGATAAATAAATCAATGGAATTATTTTTTATCGTTTCTAGAGTTTCAGCATTATCAACCGCCACTGTAAACTTTGAATTGATTTTTTTAACCAGCTTGACTCTGGATTTGGAATAATCCACGCCACAAACGACTTTGTCATGTAAAAATCCCCTCTTGTTTAATGCATGAAGGAGAGAGCCGTCGCCGCAACCGCAATCAAGAATCGATTTATATGCATGCGTTTTGACCAAAAAAATTAGCATCTGCGGGACTTCGTCGGTGTAGTATTGCGGGGCTACTTTTGAGTATTCTTCGATGTCCATACAAGGAATCATACCAGAAAAAAGAAGGCCCAAAGATCACCCCAAGATGATACACTCTAACTACAAATGAAAGAGAGAGTCATTCCCCAAATTTCTGTAGTTATTCCAGTTTTTAATGAAGAAAAAAACGTTGTCATTCTTCACCGTGAATTATTTATTGTACTGAATAAATTAAAAATTAGGTCAGAGATCATCTTTGTTGATGACGGCTCGACAGATAATACTTTTACGGTGTTATCTAAATTACATTCAGTAAAAATAATTCGGTTGCGGCGAAATTCAGGTCAGACAATAGCGTTAAAAACTGGGTTAGACGAGTCCCAAGGAGAAATAATAGTTACCTTGGATGGCGATTTGCAGAACAACCCCAAGGATATTCCTAAATTACTCAAAAAAATTAACGATGGATACGATTTGGTAAATGGATGGAGACGGTGGCGGCGAGACGTCATTTCCAAAACTATCCCATCCAAAATCGCCAACTGGATGATATCGAAGATATCGGGGGTTTACATTAGGGATAATGGGTGCGCGTTAAAGGCGTTTCGCCGTGAATTAATCTCCGACATCGACCTTCACGGCGAAATGCACCGCTTCATCCCTACCTTAGCGGCTTGGCGCGGGGCGAAAATTGCTGAAATAGAGGTCAATCATCGGAAGAGAATTTCCGGGATTTCTAAATACGGGATTTCACGAATACCCAAAGTTATTCTTGATCTCATAACAATCAAATTCCTTTTCAATTATTTTGATCGGCCAATGCGTATTTTTGGCTCAACTGGCATTATTTTTATATTGATAGGCACTGTCGTATCTTTTATTCTTGCATGGAATAGAGTTATCCATGGAGTTCCTTTGTCAAACAGGCCTTTAGTGCTGGTCGGAGCGTTTTTTGTGGTAATTGGGTTCCAATTTGTTTATTTTGGTCTTTTGGCCGAGATAGCGATCAGAATATATTACCGACTCGGACAAAAAGACAGCTATATTATTAAAGAAATATTGGTCAATGGAAAGAATTACTCAAAACGACGTTGAGGATTTTCAGACAAATGATTTTCGCTCTGATTACCGGTTGCGCGCATTGCAGAAGATGTTACCGTCTATAAAAGAGAAGGTTTTGGACATAGGGTCAGGTAACGGAGAGATCGCTATTTATCTTTCACGAAAAGCGAAAATTACCTATGCTACCGATTATTCAACAGCGCTTGTCAAGCTCCTAAAGAAAAAGGTAAACAATATCCCTCGTTTAAGGGTACTGAGATTAAATGCAGTTAATTTTTCTCTAAAAGAGAAAGATTTCTCGCTGATCACGGCCTGTGACGTTGCTGAACACTTAGAAGATGATGATGCTTTTTTTAGAAATTGTTTTAATCATTTAAAAAAGAATGGTCTGTTGTTTGTGAGTGTTCCGGCCGGACGATTACTTTACGGCATCCGAGACAAACGCTATGGACATTTCCGTCGTTACGAAAAGAAGGAGCTTGAGGAAAAGATCAGGATGGCTGGGCTGCGGATTATCGGCTTGCACTACTGGAACCTGATCGGCGTTGTGCCTTACTGGATAAGCGAAAAAGTGATGCGGAAGGCGTTAATCGGCCCGGCTAGGAAAGTGGAGCAAAATATATGTTCATATTTGGTCAATCAGTGTTTATATATTTGGCTGTCAATTGAAAGTAAAATTAAGTGGCTGCCTTTTGGTCTATCGCTAATAGTTTTAGCTAAAAAAGATAACAAATGATACTAATAAACGAAAAAATCACCTTTGTTGACCTGATCTTAAAATATACACTAAGGGATACGCTACTGGGATTGCTTCGTGGGATACCGGGAACAATAGGAGTAGGGTCGAGATTGCTAATACTGCCGTTATTCTTAAAAAAAACCGGCACCGGACTTACCGTAAAAGAAGGGGTGGTATTAAAATTCCCAGAAAAAATCAGTATGGGTAGTCATGTTGGAATAGGGGAATACACCATTATTGATGGTAATGGAAAGGTTGAAATCGGTGATTATGCCAGAATTGCTCATCACGTTTCAATCGTATCTTTTGAACATAATTTTAGAGATCGGAAGGTACCGATAAAACTACAAGGAAAGAAATTAAAAAAAGTCATTATTGGAGACGACGTCTGGATTGGAACTGGATCAGTGGTGCTAGCCGGTGTTGTGATCGGTAAGGGCGCTGTAGTAGGTGCCAACTCAGTGGTTAATAGTGATGTTGCTCCATACACCATCGTAGCGGGTAGTCCGGCCAAAATCATCGGGAAAAGAGTCTAACAAGACTACTCAATCTTTTTTTGTGTACAGATGAACCTCAGCTATATTGATTCTATATGGATTAAGCCACCAGACGAGGCCGTTGTTTGATTCAATGTCAAGATCAATTTTTTTTATCTTTCTAGTATCAGGCAAGTAAACCTTTTCGATTTGCCAAGACTTTGTTGCGATCATTCGAGACTGTCCAAGAAGAACTCCTTTTTCATCGGAAACATTAAGAACAACAACGAATCTTGAAAAATGTTTAGTCAAAAGGTCACCGTCTAATTTAAATTTAATTGCCACTGTATATGCATCTTTTGGTTCTTCAAACACAATGGATTTTCCGATTTTTTTTATTTGCGAAGACCACTTCAGATCACTCACGATTGGTGTCCAGGAGTATGTTATTTCTTCCCCGGAATTAATTTTCACTGTTGCTTGTCTTTGAGCCATCACGATAGCCGATTCATTGTGCATTACAGTAAAGTAGTTTTCCAAAATAAATTTTTCAATTACGTTTCCTTCACCGGCAAAAACTGGCCCATCTTCATACCCCAAAGAGTAATATCTGGGAATGTCCCCTCTTAACTTGCCAAAAAGAGCTCCGCCGCTATTCGCAGCAATGTTAATCACTACATACTTGGGTCTTCTTACGGCTAATTCTTTAGCGATCCTTTCCCGATCTTCGTCAAATAATCCTGGTAAGGGGTCACTGACAGGAGAGCGTCTTCCGGAAGTGAAGTTGTATATCCCCCATGAGTAAACATAGACCAAATCTTCTTTTGATGTGTTAGCTATTAAATAATCGGAGATTTGCCGATAGTCGGATGCCAGCGAGCTCTTGATTTCCATACCGGCTGACGGATAGAGTATTTTTTCGATTTGAACAGGCTTTGTCTGAATTTTTGTTCGATTAAATAAGTCTATAACTGGCTTTGCGCTTTGTGTAAATATAAACCAAAGAAAGATAAGTCCGATCAAAAACCAGGATCTTGCCAGTTCACGCTTCTTTTTTATTTCACGTTGATAAATCAAGTCTATTTGTATCGCCATGAGTAAAAAGAAAGGTATCAGTCCATAAGTGAAATAGCCTAACGCCGGTGTGTCTAAAGTCCTTACATATATTAGTAAGCCATATATGGCCAGGCAAAGTTTTGTCATCTCTGTTCTGCTCACTACTCTGGCTCTAATGATGAAAAGAAGAGAGTTCAAACCAATTAGAACATAGAACACAAATACAAAATATAAGTTAAGTTTCTGTAGAAAATTCATGAATACGGGAGAGGATAGATTAAACGCGACCCCGTGAATGTCCGATAAACGAGGAAAACTGTCCATCCTTGCCGGAGAAATAAAATGAAAGTTCGAAATAGTTGCAATTGTAAATGACCAATACTTGAAGAATATCCCCCTGATCAACATCCATATGAAGTAAGGTCCCAAAACCATCCCCTCTCCCAATGCAAACGAACCAAACACTCGGATGATTTTTTTTCCTTTAATAAGGATAAATACCAAGGTAACCAAAACTAATGTAAGGTTAAGTGCCATTCCGTATTCGAAACTAGTCATTATCGAGAGGCCCGCCACAATACCACAAATGAATAAATTTCTAACCTTGGCCGTAAGGAAATACAGTATCAAAAAAGAAAGACTTAGTTCGGCAATAATATGACGTGGTGATTCGTATATATTGTTGGAGCGAAATAGATATGCAAAGAACAAAAAAATGATTATCAAAGAGTGTTTTCTAAGGGTGTTCTTTGCAATTAAGTAGCTTAGCAGAGACGCTACGATTGGTAGGTACAGATTACGAACAAATAGAAGAGCGTAAAAGGTTTTCCCCAAAGTGATATAGGGAATTGACTGTATTAACATGTAAAACAGACCGTAGCTTGCCCTATGATAATAGTCCACAAATGGCATCTTAAGATTGACAAAATCGTTTAGTATCCTCCATTGATGCTGAAAATCCGCGTATCCGAAGCTGAAGGATGCACCTTCGATTGCCGCAATAAAACCCTGCCAGATAACCAAGGAGTAAAGGACTGCCAACAAGCTATAAAGAGAAATAATTACGATTTTTCGTGACACACAATCATTATAACTAACTTGCTGAACAATCACTACATTTTTCTAGGAGTAATCAGCTTACGAAAGAAGATAGATTAGACCAACTAGAAACCTCAACATTAATACACCAATGGAAAGTCCGGGATTGCGAACTATCTTGGTCCATCTCCCATTCTCAACAAAAACCTCGAAATATCGGTAAAGTGGACTAAATTGCTTTCTCACGTCCGCGTCACCCCTTCCCCATTTTTTGATGTAGACATCGAAACTTTTGGCGTAGTATCCTTTCTTTGAGAGATATTTTTTGAAATTGAATTCTGCTTCGTTGTGGTAGATTGGCTGTTTAACCAAACTCACTTTTCCCCGAAGTCTGATTTTTTTATCAAAATCCCAGTCTTCCGGCCCGGTCATGGAGGTATCAAACCCTTTGACTGCCCTGAAATCCGTGGCCTTCACAAAACGGACGCAGTCGACCACAGTAGCATCATAGAAGCTTCGTTCGAAACGACGCACTTTGCTCCAAAAGCTATTTCCGGTGACTATCTCCGATATATACAAGCCAATGATTTCCGGATGTGCAGAAACTTTTTTAACACATTCAGAGATGACGTTTTTGGAAAGAGTCATGTCGGCATCCAGATAGAGAAGATACTCACCCTTCGCCTTATAAAGACCGTAATTTCTTTGAGCAGAACGCTCCGGACCTTTATTAAATACAAACTTTGTATATTTCTTGGCTATCTCCTTGGTATGGTCTGTTGAAGCATTATCTACTACTATTATCTCAATTCTGTCTTTGAGATAGTCTTGTCCCTTGATTGATTCAAGACAGTTGCCAATGTTTTTTTCTTCGTTTTTTGTGACAATGACAACTGAGACTAAAGGAGTGTGTTTTTTCATCTTGACAATAGCCATCATTATACCCAATGATTGACCCTATATGGTAATATGGTAACCAATATGACGAAAATAACTCTTGATCGGAAACAATGTATCTTTTGTGGTCTTTGCATTGAAGTAGCCCCCGAGGCTTTTGAGGCAAAAGGAGAAAAAAGCGCCGTAAAAGACAATATAGATTTCAGCAATAAAAAGACAATGGAGAATGTCCAGATGGCAGTAGACGCATGTCCGGTGAGGGCCATAAAAATCGTCAAGTAATTAGCACCGATTGTCTTTGACTTGTTTGGGGGAGAAGTCCATCATATGGCCGATAAATCTCCAGCCGGCCAGGGCGTAGTACTTGATATCATCCAGACTTCGGATTGCCAGTATTTTTCTCAACACAAATTGAGGTGAAAGAAAGGATTTGTACAAGTCCTGGGTCAGAGACATGATCTGCTCTTGGGTAAGAGGAGCCTTCATCACCGGACGTCTCATGTCGTAGTCTTCATAGTCTTCCGACAGAAGCCAGCCTTTTTCTTTGCACTCTTTCCAAAGAGGTGTGCCGGGGTAAGGAATGACTACTGTAGCCTGAAGTGTATCAACATAGCCTTTGGCGAAACATTTTTTGGCCAACTCCACCGTCTTCTTGGCGTCTTCGTAGGTTTCCCAGGGATAGCCGATCATGATGGTGAGATGAGGATCGAGACCGCCTTTCTTGGCCATCCTGACTCCTTCTTCGATCTGTTCCACTTTGAGACCCTTGTCAAGGTGATCCAGGGTGTATTGATTGGCCGACTCCATGCCGTAGAGAATGAAACGGAAGTTGGCCTTGCCCATGAGATCGTAGTGCTCTTGCTTGAGGGCGTTGAGACGCATGTTACAACCAAAGACAACCTTTTTATTGTAACCCGAGTCGATCATCAGGTTACAAAAATCAATTAGGGGCTTGCCGATCATGAAGGTGCCGGCGTCGTCAAAAATTTCTTTGACATGGTATTTGTCGACAACGTGTTTGACTTCGTCAAAAAGACGCTGAGGAGTAAATCTTCTGTATGAGCCGATGGGGTTTATGGTGTGATCCCAGACACAGAAAGTACAGCGATTCCACCAGCAGTCCCGACCTGAATACATATATGTAGCGGGTGTGTATTTGTAGTTGCCGTTGTAGACAGAGTAAAGTTCCCATTGAGTCAGATCACGATCGACAAAAGGCAGATCGTTGAGGTCGTGGGCAAGACTCGGCTTGCCGGAGTTGGCGTAGACTACTTTGCCTTTTCTTTTGATAGTGGCGGCTGGTTTGGCTTTAACCCGCTTATCACCCACTCTCCACCAGACACCACCTTCGAGCGTTGCGCCTTTTGTAATGTGATCCAGGAGATTGACGATGACAAAGTCGTAGTCACCGCCGGTAATCAGATAATCGACCTTGCTATTGTCCAGCATTTCTTCCGGCGCGAAAGTAACATGATCCCCTACCCAGACGGTAATGATTTTGGGGAGAATCTTTTTTACCTCAGCAATCACCTGCCAATGTTTTCTGACGATGGGTGATTTGGTTTCCACCATTAAGACATCCGGTTTCCACTGCTTTAGCTCGTCGAGCCATTGTTTGAGAGTTTGCTCCTTGGCAATACCATCCATCCATTTCACTTGATAGCCGTGTGCTTTGGCATTTGAGGCGGCGTAGGCCGGCACCATCGGGTAGATGTAGGTCTTGGCGTTGAAGTATTGAAACTGACGATTCTGTGACAGCAGAGCTACTCCTTTGTCTGAGGGCAGAGGCGGATAGCCGACCACAAGGCGAAGAGGTTTTGATAATGTTTTTTGGGTTTTTGATTTGATCATTTATTTTTATAGATTCCCGCCCTTGCGGGAATGACTAAAGATTATGGAAATAATTGTTTGCCGTTTTTGTCCTTTATAGCTATGGCCAGTACTGGACAACAACGAGCGGCTTCTTTGACGGCTTCAAAATCGTTACCGTCTGGGTCGATGATAATGGCCTTGCCATCCGAGTCACGGAGCAGAAAAGTGAGAGGAGCGGCGATGCTACATGGTCCGGCGGCGATACATTTATTCAGATCAACGGTGATTGTGTGGCCGTCTTGCCGAGTGGCTTCGCTTTTATCTTCGGTGGTAATGACTTTGGACATATATCGTAATAGTTTAGCATTTATATAGATCCCCTGACAGGCGCTGATGATAAGGACTGCTTTGTCAGGTTGCTTTCGGGTATTATATGGTGTTAAATGGATATATGACCAAAACAAAACCCAAAGAAATGGAGGTGCAAATTTATAAATCCAAAGATGGTGTTATCCAAATGGAGGTCAGGCTCAAAAAAGATACCGTCTGGCTCACACAGTTGCAGATATCACAACTTTTTGATGTAAACGTACCAGCCATCTGGAAACATATATCGAATATTTACCGCTCTCATGAGCTATCTCGGGAATCAACTCTTTCCAAAATGGAAATAGTTCAAGACGAAGGAGGAAGATCCATTATAAGAAATTCAACCGTGTACAACCTTGACGTGATCATTTCGGTTGGATATCGAGTGAACTCACTTAAGGCTACTCAGTTCAGAATTTGGGCCACAAAAGTTCTAAAACAACATCTCTTACAAGGATATTCCATTAATGAAAAACTATTAATGGCGCAGAAGGACAAGCTAAATGAAATTAAGAGTGCCATAAATTTTATTGAAGACAAATCTCATCAAGAATTGTTGAGAGACCAGACACAGGAACTATTGCTCTTAGTAAGACAATATACAAAATCTATAGATCTGCTTGATCAATATGATCAGAGAAAGATAAGGAGGATCAAGGGTCAAAAACAGACATATTCGTTGGCTTACGAAGACGCAAGGCGAGTGATTGATGATATTAAGCGAAACCTGTCAGATGAGGGAAAAAATGTTGGTTTTTTTGGAATTGAATCATCGGACAAATTAAGAGGTATTATCGAAAATTTGAACCAAACGTTTGACGGTAAGGAACTCTATCGGACTATCGAGGAGAAAGCAGCAAATCTAATATACATGATCATCAAAGACCACCCATTAATCGACGGAAACAAGAGAAGCGGGTCAATACTCTTTATTTATTATTTGGATAAAAATAATCTTTTATACAGAACAACCGGTGAAAGAATAATTAATGAAAATGGACTAGTCGCTCTGGCTTTGCTGATAGCCGTAAGCAATCCAAACGAAAAAGAAATTTTGATAAAAGTGATAACGAGTTTGTTAACGGACTAGTTTGTTGGTAAACAGGAAGCCTTGGATGAAGCGGGCGCCGTACCAGAGATGAGTAATGAAGATGGCCGGGATTGAAATAATTCCCTGGAACACCTTCCTTGATTTACGATATATCCAGATGGCGTTGAGGAAGAGAATGGCAAAGTAGACGGAAAATAAAATCAGACCAAAAAGCTGGATTGGTTTGTATAGATTCCCGATCGGGTCGGGAATGACAAAGTCCGGCACAGCAATCAGCAACAATCCTAGAAGCATGAGGGAGGGCATGAAATAAATGGGCTTGAGTGAAGTTTGGGGCAAAATTCTGGCAAATAAACCGCGATGAATACCAAAGTTACCGTTTTGCCTGAGATGCGGTAGCCAGAGAGGACGACGATGATGGAATACTTTTGCTTTTGGTTCGTAGATGATTTGTTTGCCCAGTTTCTTGGTAAGATCCAGACAAAGTTTGGTGTCCTCTCCCGGCCAGTAATCCGAGTCGTAACCCCCAACTTTGAGAAAGTCAGATTTCCTTATCGAAAGATTCATGCTGGGATAATCATCGATAAATTTTCTCTTGCCGGGGAGAAATCTGTAGGTATAGAGTCCGGCGCCTACTGGTGATGCCGAGGCCCAGCCTGAAGCCTCTTCTTGCCAGGAAACCAGCGGAGGGGTGATGCCGGGGCCTCCGACTCCGGCAATATTATCCGGTGCGAAATGAGGAACAAGGCTCTCCAGCCATCTCGGGTGAGGATAGGCGTCATCGTCGATAAAAGCAAGAATCTCACCCTTGGCTACCTGCCCGCCGTGATCCCGTTTGAAGGCGGGTGACTTGTATTTGCCTTGATAATCGATAATTTTTAGGTTGGGATATTTGAGAGAAAGCGGATGATCCGTTTCCAGAATAATTTCAAAATTGCGATAAGTCTGTTTTTGGATGGCGTCGAGACACTCGATGAGATAGGGGTTGGACTTTTTGTAATCGATAACGATGATAGAGACCAAGGGTATGCTTTTCATTTTTCGTGCCTGATTTTGTATTTATTTGACTTTGTTTGTGATTTGAAGTATATTTTGCTCAGTTAAGGACCAGCATGAGCGGATAGCCATGGCTGGTTCTTACCGTATTCTGAGCCTGACCAGATAACTCGGGTTGGTTTTTGAACGCAATTTTCTTTTGAGAAAATTTAGCTTCATTTTTCCGATAACACCAGGTATTGCCCTAGCCTTGTTGTATTTGTGTTCGTAATAGAACCTAGAAATAAGAGCTATACTGTCGGCTAATTCAACGTCCGGATCCTCATTGCCCTTTGTTACAAAACTTAACGATGTAATATGCTTCCTATACGAAGGACTACTGTCCTGATGATAATGATGCGATTTCAGTAGAAAATAGTCTTGTTGCGTGTCCGATTCAACAATGACTCTGCCAAATAGCTTGGTTTTTGTTAGATGAAGTTTAAATCTCCTTAATAGTGACTGATAAGACCTATTCAATATGGTGCTGATTTTCCAGTTGTGCTTTTTTGCTTTATTTTTATTGACTATTATGGTAACGAAACAAATATTTTCGTTGTTAATAATACTTATTAAATCTGACCAAAAATTAGTTTCGACTTTTTGATTTTTAAGAACTGCAAATGATCCAGCCTTACGGAATATTTCTCTCGCGTGGAGCATGATTTCTTCGTCTCCGAAATACTTACGCTTTAGTTTCCTTAACAGCTTGTTTATCCTGTTTTTTTTTGATTGTTCAATAATCACACCGCAGAGAACAAAGTATTTCGATGGGTGATTGTAGGAAGCCTTACCTGTTTCATCAATTGAAAGCAGTTTGTAGATTTTCATAAATATCTGAGTTTGAGGTTTTTGTCGTCTTGCCAGAGATCTTGATAGCCGTCGTCGTAGTAATGAAGAATATAAGTGCGATAGAGAATGGCCAGGTAGTCGATGGCGAAGTTCTGGACTGAAGAAAGACCAATGTTGCTCATGTAGTTGTGTTCGAGATCTACCGGTGATTCATAAATCCGATTAAATCCCAGACGATTGGCTACCGATAAGATCTCCAAATCAAAAGCCCAGCGCTTCACCAAAAGCCGCGGGAGGACTTTGACCAAGACCTTTCTTTTGAATACTTTGAGACCGGTTTGGGTATCGGAGACGTTGAGACCGAAGAAAAACATGGTGGCTCTCTGAACAAAAAATGACAGGATTCTTCTTTGCCAGGGGTAGCTGACTTTGCTGGCTTTGTGACGCTTGGAACCAATAATAATGTCGGCGTCGTACCACTTCATATGCTCGAGAGCCAGACCGATACCTCTGGCGTTTAGGTCGGAGCCGGCATCGATAAAGGCGATGATGCCACCCTTGGCTCTGGCCATGCCAAAACGCACCGCATAGCCCTTGCCTTTGTTCTCTTTGTAGGAATAAACTTTGATGGTGGGACAGACTGCCTTGACGGCTCTTTCATTGGTGTCGTCTTGAGGTGTTTTCTTTCCGTCTACGACGCAGATAATTTCGTATGGCCGATTTAGATCATCCAGATAATTTCTAATCGAGATCAAATCCCTTTTGATGGTTTTGCAGTTGTAGGCCGGAACGATTACCGAAAGTAAATTTGGGTCATGAGGCAAAACGACGAAACTTTTTTTATGTTTTTTGATGTGTTTTTTGACCTTGGTGGCCATAGGCAAATTCTAGCACGCAAAGGATTACAAATAATTACTTCAATTTGGAGATATAGGTAAAAGCAAAGATAATCAAAGAGATGAGAACAATGGCGCCTCCGGCAGGGAGATTGAGATAGAAGCTGGCAAAAAGTCCGGCTATGACCGAAACAAGGCTGATAATGACAGAGAGAAGCAAACTCTGTCTGAAGCTCTTGGAGATCTGGGAGGCAGTGGTGACAGGAATCACGAGAAGGGCGCCGATAAGAAGAGAACCGATGATGCGGATGGAAAGTGACACGGCCGTGGCGGTAAGCACCATAAGCAGAATATTCAGAATCTTGACGTTTATGCCGGAAACTCGCGCTCCTTCCTCGTCGAAGGCGATATAAAGAAACTGTTTGTAGAAAATATAAACAACGGCAATAATGAGCAGACCAAGAGGAACAATAAGGTAGAGATCAAAAGAGGTGACCGTGGTAATTGAGCCAAACAAATAAGAAAGCAGGTCGACATTAAAGCCTTGAGCCAGACCAATAAGAACTATGGCAAGAGCCAATCCACCTGAAAGGAGCATGGCCAGAGCCGACTCCCCCGAGATATGTTTGTTTTGGCGAATTTTGTCCACCAATATGGCCGTTGCTATGGAGGCTACTAGAGCGGTCAGGATCGGATTGATATGAAGCAGAAGACCCAGAGCAATGCCGGCAAGAGAAATGTGACCGAGAGTGTCGGCGATAAGAGAAAATCTGCGGGCTACTAAGAAAGTGCCGATGAGCGGGGCAATTGTGCCGATTACAATACCGGCTATGAAGGCCTTGATCATGAAGGAATAGGTAAAAATATCAAGCATGCGGGTGATGATGAATAATGGCTTTGCGATCGTCTCCGTACAAAATATCGCGATAATTTCCGGAAACAAACTCGCCCGGAGTGACATGGCAGACCAATTTTTTGTTGACACAGACGATGCGACTGACTTCTCTGACAATATCTTCCGTGTCGTGGGAAACAATGACAATCGTAAGACCGGATTGATGAAGATTTTCGAGAAGGGCGTAAAACTCGGCCTGAGAAACGGCATCGATACCGATGGTGGGCTCGTCCAGTAACAGAAGTTCCGGATTGCCGGCCAGGGCTTTGGCGATAAAGACACGCTGTTGTTGGCCACCACTCAGCTCCCCGATTAGATGATGGGCGTATTTCGCCATGCCCACCTTTTCGAGAGTGTGGAGAGTTTGATGAGTATCTTTTGAGGTGAGATTAATTATTTCTCCGACGGTAATGGGAAAGGTGTTTTCCAACTGAGAGGCTCTTTGGGGAATGTAGCCTATCTTGTGCCAGTCTTTGAACTTTTCAAGTGGCACCCCAAAAAGCTCTACGCTTCCCCTCTGGGGAACGATGAGACCAAGAATAATTTTGAGCAGGGTAGACTTGCCGGAACCGTTTGGACCCAAGAGGCCAAGATACTCTCCTTTTTCGATATGCAGATCAATATCTTCGAGAACCGGTAGATCGCCGTAACCAAATTGAATATTATGAAGACAAACAAGTGGTTCTGATTTTTTATCTAAATGGGGGTGCATTGAAGGGCGGTGTTTAGTATTTTGATATTTTTTTCCTGAATGGTGAAGTAGTCTTCGTGTCTTTCTACTTCCGATTGGGTAAGGCTTTCCAGAGGATTAAAGACCAGTACCACTGCTCCCGTTTCTCCGGATATGGTTTCGGAAAGCTTGGGGCTAAGAAGTGTCTCCGTCAATATATATTTTATATCTTTTGTTTTGATAAGTGAAACCAGCCGGGCTATTTTCTGAGTAGGGGGCTCTTCGTCCGGACTGAGTCCGGCGAGAGTGTCCTGATGAAAAGCGTAGGCTTGTTCCAGATAGCCAAAGACACCATGAGAGGCAACAATTGTATCTTGACGGCAGTCGGAAAGACCGGAGCGATAAAGTAGAGCTAGTCTTTCCAGTTTGGCGATGAGACTATCTGCATTGGCTTGGTAAAAGGCATGGTTTTCAGGATCGGCGATGATGAGACCATCTCTGATATTTTGAACTATGTGTACTGCCGTCGACGGGTCGAGCCAGAGATGAGGATCGGGCTGGCCGTTTTTGGTGAGGGGCGTGATATTGTCCGAGGCGCTGACCACAACGACTCCCCTATTGGTTAAATCAAGTTTAATTTTTTCCGTCCAAGGCTCTAACCCCAGTCCGTTTTTAATAAATACTTTTGTCTGAAACACGGTGGCCAGATCTTGTGGTTTGGGCTCAAAGTCGTGTGGCTCTATCCCGGGTGGAGTGATCTGGGTAACCTGAATCTTATCAAGGCCGATCTCCTGCGCAAAATAGGCCAGAGGATATATGGTGGCGCTGACTTGAAGTTTGTCCGAGTGTGATGGGGCAAAACTGCGACGGGAGGAAATTTGAAATACAAAAAAAATAATCAAAGATGCAAGAAAGATGAAGATAAGCAATCGTTTCACTAAGTGAAATTTTACACTAAGCCTTGGGTCGGGGTACAAAAAAGAAAACAGATAGCGAAATCAGAAGGCAAAGATGAAGGAAAAAATTGATGGTGACGACATGGCCGAGCGAAACTCCGACCAGAGCAAAGAGGAGCGGCTGAATAACCGAGGCGGCGATAAGAAAAATGGTAGCTCTGGGGCGGAGAGTGGCCAAAAGGTAGGAGACAATAAACTGGGAGAGAGCAAAGAAAAACATCGACAGAGCAAACAGCGGCAAAAGAGGAGCGGCGGAGACATAGAGCGCTCCGGAGAGAATTTTGATAAACCAGACAGGCGCCAGACTAAAAAAACCAACTCCAATCAGTCCAAACAAAACAATAACAAAACCAAGTTTGATAAAAATAGATTTGGCTGTGCCGAAGGCGGCTTGCCGATGAGAAGCCAAGGGAATAACCAGAGCAATTATCGGAGTAAGGCCAAAGAGAATCATGCGCCCAAGAATGGAGAGCGCCGAGTAAAGCCCGGAGTCGGTCGGGCTAAGGAGCATACGGGCGGTGAGAACATCGGTGGAGACCAAAGAAAGGGTTCCGATGGTGTAAAAAAGCGAATAGCCGGTGAGACTTTTGATATCGATCGAGAATTTTTTGATCTTGTCGGCCGTCTTCGTGATAAATGGCTTAATTTTGATAAATGAAATAGCAGCAATTATGACCCCGGCGAGAAGCTGGGCAACTACAGCCCCGGTTGCCCCAAGACCTGCACGGATAAAGATGATGGCTAAGACAATCGAAAGTAACATACCGGAAAATCCCATGGCGGTTTGGAAAACAAACTTCTGGAAAGCACTGATATATGAAATGATCACGGTGGAAAACAAAGAAATCAGGGTGCTTATCCCTAAGACCACGAAGGCTATCGGAGAGGCCTTGAAAAGAGTAGCTAGAGGTGAAGAAAAGGTAACCAAGACCAAAGCGATGATGATGGATACGGGCAAGGTAAGCCTGATGATGTAGGTGAAAAAGGCACCGATTGAGTGATAGTCTTTTTTGCCATAAAGCTCAGCCACTGTTTTGGTGGTAACTGTGCCGATGGTGCCCATGGGAATACCCAGAAGATACTGGAAGGAAAGGTAGGAGAGAAATTCACCATAAGCACTGGGGGCAAGAAACTTCATTAAGATAAGGTGGAAAAAATAGCGCAAGACATTGATACCAAAATTGGAAAAATAAAAAAAGGCTGCGGTACGGGCAGTCTTGGTGGTGGCGGCACGCAGAAGACGATCCATTTAGTTTATTGTATACAATCAAGTTATGAAGTGGATGTCCAGTTGTGTATTAGTGATAGTATCTGTCGTTGTTGTGACACTTTTTTTGTGGCTGAGGTTCGGGTCGCTTGATACGGCTTTTGAATTTGGCGGGGATCCGGGCAGAGACATGCTGGTGCTGTGGGACTGGAGACAGAACGAAAAGCCGCCTCTACTGGGACCGCAGACGAGTGCTATGCCTCTTAATCAAAGCGCCGTTTACTTTTATCTTTTATATCCGGCGTTTCTTCTGACAAATGGCGATCCAAGAAGCGCAAATTACACCGTGGCGGTGTTTTGGCTGGTATTGTTTGCGGCCGGTATGTGGGGAATGAGAAAAAGAAAAGATTTGTGTTGGACACTACTAACGGTGTTTTTCCTGTCTGCGATACAGCCTATCTTTGTTTCCCAAACCAGATCGGTGTGGAACCCTTCGTTTTTGCCACCTCTACTGACGATATCTTTTCTGTCCTTTTTCTTGCTAGAAGTAAAATATACTCGTTTAAGACTGTGGGTTTGGGCACTGTCTACCTCACTTGCAATATCACTTCATTTTCCCATCGGGGCGCTGGCCTTGGCTCAGCTGATGTATGGAATTGTTTTCTTTCGGAAAAACCTATTTGGGATGGTTGTGTCTCTTGCTTCAGCACTGGTTTTTTTCAATCTACCGACCTTGGTTTTTGAGATGAGGCACGGCTTTTTGATTACCCGGAACGTGCTGGGTGGAGATTGGTTGGGACTAAGTCAGTTTTCGAGAGGAGAGAATTTATGGCGTTTGATTGATTTCTCGGGAGGACAGAATGTATGGTGGGCAAATGTTGGTCTTTTCTTGATTCTGGGGATTACTGCTTGGAGAAAATTGCGGAAAGAGAAAGACCTGCTATTGAAACAGACAGCGTTTGTATTTGTCGTATCGGCCATTTTGACCGTAGTTTCCGGACTGGCATTTCATTCGCATTATGCTTTTGGTTTTGCGACTGCTTGGTTTTTTGTCTTGTCACGATTACCATGGAAAATATCGGCTTCCTTGCTCCTGGGGTTGGCGATAATTTGGTTAAACCCCACTCAGGTAGCCAAATACTTTGCGCCCGCAAGAAGAAGTTTGGAGGAGATAAACATTTGTTTGCGTCAGGTTTGCGTGAGTGAGAAAGAGCCTGTGTTTGTGTCGGTGCAGTCCGGAGTCTCTCCTTTCCATGTGGGATATGAGTACCGGTATCTGATGAAGAAAAATGGTTGTGAGGTGAGATATATAGAGACAGATCCGGAGTCGGCCACAAAGATGGCGGTAGTACTGGATGGATCTTCGTATGAGCACGGCAAGACTACCTACAACGAGCTAACTCTATTTGGCGACTCGAAGATGGTGAAAACATACGACTGTGGTAAGGGGTTTGGGGTTGTTATCTTGTCAAGGCCATAAAACGAGGTGGACGACAAGTGTATATGCGATTCTGAATGCTACTAAAGTAGCGATCGTTTTTGGCACCCAAAGTTGGGTGCCTTTTTTTATTTCGAGTACAACTCGTTAATGTCTTTGTACTCTAGTTCAATTCCTAATATTTCTCTAAACAAAATCTTAAAGCCATCAAGGTCTTTTACCTTTTTAAGTTGCCTTACCAATTGAATTACCTTTTCTTTACCTAGTTGTTGTACAAGCAACTCCACAATAAATCCTCCCTCTGCGTATGCGTATTTTTTATTTTCCTCTTTGGAATCACTATCAATGAAACCTTGAAATTCAAACGGTTTTTCCCACTGGCCCAAAGTAGTTTGCCCGGATAAATAGATTGAAAGTCCTTCTCTTAGCCAAAGAGGCCCGGGTGCACCACCTGAAACAATACCGTAAAAAAGATGATTGAGTTCATGTTTGATCAGAGCTTTGTATTGTTCCGGAGTCAATCGGTAACTCGAATCTGTTTCTAGACTCTTGAAGTCGATAACATATACACTGCGATTCTTGGACCACCCGACCAACTGATCCGATGTTTGTTTTCCTTTAATTAAATCTATTTCTTTTCGGCTTTCAACAATAAAGATATCAGGTGTATTCTCTTTCCAGTTAATCCCCCAAAACTCATTAAGAGAAAACATCCCTTTTTGGTATGCGTCCTCAACAGGATTGTCGCTAACTACTTTTGCTTTATATATCATTACCCTTATTTTACACTGAAGGTGAATTCTAGATTGAATCCGACCACCCCTGGTAATTGTTAACATTGTAACTCACGATTAAAGGCTTCTGAGGGTGTCTCGTACCCGAGACACTTTCTGGGTCTATCATTGATCTCTTGGACGATGGCATCAAGTTCTGTTTGGGATACAGAAGTTAGATCTGTCCTCTTGGGAATGTAGCGTCTGAGAACTCCGTTATGGTTCTCGTTGGATCCTTTCTGCCAAGGACAGTTTGGGTCACAGAAAAAGGTCTTCATTCCCAATTGGATCTTAAGTTTGGTGTGGTTGTAGTTTTCCCTCCCGTTGTCAAAGGTAGCCGAGAGTCTGGCTGTCTTTGGTAGTTGAGAAAACAAATCTAATTGGGCTTTGATACCAAACTCCGAATCAACATTCTCCATGAGTATGGCTTGGTAGAATCGGCTTTTTCTTTCAAGGAAGGTTTGTATTCCCATTAGATGTGCTTTGCCTTCAACTACATCTACTTCCCAGTGTCCAAACTGAGTGTTTTGATTGATGATGTCATCTCTTTCTTTAATACTGACTCTGTTTTGAATACCTTTTTGGTAACCTTTTCTGCCATACCACTTTCTTCTCTTTTGGTGTTTCATGACTAAGTACTGGACAAACTCTTTTTTGACTACCGGATCATCGTAGATGTGCTTGTAGATGGTTTCGTGACAGATGACGGTGACACCGTCATTGTCACGTTTGGCTCTACCAGCAATCTCTTCCGGAGACCAACCATCTCTCAACTTCTCATGGACATGACTGTATATCTCAGGACTTTTGAGAGGGTTAAACCTCCGACTCTCGGTGTTTCTTTTTTGACTCTTTTCTTGAGCTTTAATGGCTTGATATTCACCCTCAAAACTGTTTCTTTTGATCTCTGCAAGGATCGAGCTGTGACTTCGTCCCAGCTCTCTCCCTACACCCCTAACGCTAACTCCAGAAGAGAGAAGATTAGCAATTCTATCTATCTCCCAGGCTTTGATTTTTGATTGTTTTTGCACCATCTGAATATATATCAGGTGGTCGGATTCGTTTTAGAACTTACTGAACAAACTGGGTATATGGTGAGCCCTGCGAAAATCCTAGACTAATTGCTCCCAGGGGAATTCTGCCCGGCCAAAATGGCCGTAGCGGGCGCTGGATTGGTAAATTGGCTGAAGCAGATTTAGTTTGGTGATAATGCCGGAAACAGAAAGATCCAAGAGACTCCAGGCAAAATCGTTTATCATTTTGTCCGATTTTTTGGCGGTACCAAAAGTATCTACAGCCTTGCCCACAGGGTCGCGATGGCCGATGGCATAAGCCAACTGGACTTCACATCTGTCCGCCAGGCCGGCATTGACTATATTTTTGGCAATGTAACGCGCCGCATAGGCTGCGGACCGGTCGACCTTCGTTGGATCTTTGCCCGAAAAACAGCCACCACCGATACGACCCATACCGCCATAAGTATCAACGACTATTTTTCTGCCGGTAACTCCAGTGTCCGAGGCAGGTCCACCGATTTCCCAGTTGCCGGTACCATTAAAAATTACCTGAGAGGGAGATATTTTTGGAAGATGAAATTTTTCCAAAATCGGCTGGACAGCAAGACGATATAGATATTCCGCAACAACATCCTTTTTGACTTTTGGATCGTGGGGCTTGGCCAAAACTACTTTTTCGACCGAGACGGGAAATCCTTGTTTGTCATATTTCACCGTAACTTGAGACTTACCATCCGGACGCAAAAACGGAAGCTCTTTGTCTGCAAGAGTATCCATGGCCTTGACCAGCTCATGAGAAAGAACTATTGGCAAAGGCATCAGGGTATCTGTTTCTTTGGCCGCATAACCAAACATCATCCCCTGATCTCCGGCTCCGCCGTCATCAACTCCAATGGCAATATCCGGTGATTGGCTGTGGATATTGACATCTATTTGAGTATCGGGTCCGAAATTAAGTTCCGGATTGGTATAGCCGATTTCAGCTATCATCTTTCTGGCGATAGTTTCGAAATCCAGTTTCTTGGGACAGGTAATCTCACCGGCCAAGACCAACTTGTTGGTGGTTACGAGTGTTTCGCAAGCTACGCGAGACTTGGGGTATATTGATAACGCTTTGTCCAGGACGGCGTCCGAGACTTGGTCACAGACTTTGTCCGGATGTCCGGCACAAACAGATTCCGACGAGAAAAGAGAATAGTTCATGATTTTTCCTCTTAATTTGTAATAGAGGCTTGTCCAGTTGGCACCGCGACCTAAGAAGTATTAAGCTCGGTTGCCGTCCCCCACCGAAGTGGGAGATCTCTTGACAGCTAAAAATATACTATCACCTAGCCGATGAAATAACCACGGGTAAAAAGAGCAATCGTAATGATTGCCAAAATAGCCGAGATGGTGAAATAGACTTTGGTAAAACGAGGGGGAAGTTTTTCCATGACTACTGCTATCAGGGCAAACAGCGGAAACAAAACCAAAACATAGCGAGGCATACTCGAGAAAGTGCCGGTAAAGGTGGGCAAGAAAAAGGAAAGGGCGACATAGACCAGATACGAAGACCTGAGCTTGTTGAGACCGTAGATGATAAGACCGAGGAAGCCGATACCGGTGAGAAACTCAAGCAGAACCGCGAAGAATAGAGGACTGGTGTGGTCGACAAAAATGAGCATCTTGGTATAGCGGAAAAGCACTTGATGAATCAGAATAATTTTGTCCACAGTACGGCTCGCGCCAAAGGCGGGCTGACTGGAGATGAAGTAAAGGCCATTGCCGGTTTTGAGGTATTGATATTTTATATACGAAAGAAGACCAAGGGGAGGCAGAAGTAACCAAACGGCGTTGGCGTTGAGAAGTTTTTTGATATCCTTGCCGTAAAAGAGGACAAACTCAATGACAAGAGCCGGCCAAAGAAAGACTCCGGTGATTCTGGTAGCCGAGGCGATCATGGCAAAAATGCCGGCTAAGAAAAAATTACCTCGACGGGCGAGGTAAAAAACCAAGACGGAAAACAAAAGGAAAATTGATTCGGTGTAGTAAGAGCCAAAGAAAAATGAGGTAGGAAAGAAAAGTAAAACCATAAGAGTGAGACGCGCTGTATGAGATTTGAAGTCCAGACAGAGAAGCTTGTAGAGAAAGTAGAGAGCTACTACAAAGGCAAGATTGGATACCAGTAGCCCTGAGATGAGATTGTTGTGAATAATCTGATTGACGAAGCGTATTATAGCCGGAAATACCGGAAAGAAAGCGTAGTTTTTGTCCGTATGCATCGGCACACCATAGCCGTACTCGGCCAGACCTAGATAATGGAGGCCGTCGAAGTTGGCCCACATGTTGAGCGGATGAAAAAGATTGAATGTATTGTCAACCAAGGAGAAGTCGCGCCGCATAGTGATAATTGGGATGGCAAGAAGGGCGATGACAAGAGTGATAATTCTCCAAAAGACTACAGTTTTGAATATTTGTTTTAGAGACATAGTACTTCTTTATACACCTTGAGAGTGGCCTTGGCTGTGTTGTCCCAGGAAAAATCTCGACTTCGTTTGAGACCTGACTTTATTTGACCGGCTCTTTCCGAAGGCGAAAGAGAGAGAGCTTTGCCGATCACTGCTTCCATCTCTGCTTCATCATTGGGGTTAAAAGCAAGAGCTCCGGAATGATAGATCTCGGGGAGACTGGAGGTGTTGGAGCTGGTGATTAGACAGCCGGCCGTCATGGCCTCGAGAAGAGGGAGGCCAAAACCTTCGTAGAGTGAAGGCTGGCAGTAGACCGTAGCTAATCTATAGATAGCATTCAAATCTTTTGACGGAACAAAGCCGGGAAATACTATGTGAGAATATTTTCGAATCTCTAACAAATCTTTTAGTTCAGGATGAACCGGCTCTTTAATATCCTGAAGTAGACCTTTCCCGACAAGAACCAGGGGAATATCCAGTCTCTGAGTAACCCGTGCCAGGGCAGGCAGATTTTTGTTTGGATTGGGGCCGGCACTGACACACAAGACAAATCGCTCAGGTAATTTGTAGGTTGCTTTTATCTTTTTATGGTCAGGTGACAAGACCGATTTGGAGTAAACAGGATCTACAGCAAGAGGAGTGACAAAAACTTTTTTGGGAGAGAATTGCAAAAGACGGACTATATCCGATTTGGAGTTTTGTGAATCGGTGATGATGGCCTTGACACTTCTGAGAGCGAGATACTGGCGGAGTAAATTGATACTTCCTTTGATACCTTTGGGGTATCTGCGTGAGAGAACCAGAGGGGTGAGATCGTGGATGGTGACGACGGAGGGAGTTTTTTTGATCAGCGGAAGGGTAGGGTAGAAAAGATCGAAGTAAGGGTAGTGGATAATGTCAGGATTTTCGTTAGCGAACTCGACTTCAGGTAATTTGGACAGTGCTTCACCCAGAAATTGAGCATAGTAGCCCACTCCCCTGCCGGTAGAGCTTATGGGTGTATCAAGATAAATTTTTATTTTTTTGTCCATTGTTCGGCTTTGTACATTTCGTAAAGTTTCATGTAGGAGAAGGCGTGATGCAGGCCGGAATAAAGAGAAAAAACAAAGCCGGGGAAGCCATCCAGAAAACCTCTATGGCGAATGAAGAGAGACAAAAAAGTGGCCAGCGGCTTGAAAAATAAATAGTTTATTGAATTAAAGAGCGTAATTTTCATGCCTTTCTCTTTGAAAAATCTGGCCTGAAGAGAGGAGTACCTGTCTTCACGCAAAAGGTATCTTTTGAAGTCCGGGGTGGCGTAATGATCCAGATCCGATTTGAGCCAGCCAGTCGCACCTTTTACCTGCATTTGTTCATGGACGTCTTTGGCTGGGAGGATGGCTTTGCCCTGCCGGAAGAGACGGATAACCGGATCGGGGTATTGGGCAGTGTGATAGAGATATCGACCCAGAAAATAGTTTTTTCGGGGTAGCCAGTAGGCAGAGGCCGGTTGTGTGAGTCTTTTCGGTGTCGGGAAAATGGGCAATATCCGGTTTAGGGCCGTTTTGAGAGGCGAAAGCCAGCGATCGTAACCGAAATATGTGCCCTCGAGGATACCGATGATTTCCCGCCTCATCTCAGGAGTAATTCTTTCGTCGGCATCCAACTGGAGGATCCAGTCGGATTTGGCCTTGTTTATGGCCTTATTTTTGGTGATATGAAATATCTGCTCATGAGGCTCGGAAAAAACTCTGGCTCCTAAGCTTCTGGCGATTTCTTGGGTTTTGTCGGTGGATTGTTCGTCGACCACGATCATTTCATCTACCCAATCTTTGACCGAGTTTAGGCACAGGGCGATATTGGATTCTTCGTTGAGGGTGGCTAAACAGACCGAAATTGTTTGTCTTTTGGGAGCACTCGTCATGTATTCTCTATTATATAATGTTCGTAATGAAGAACCTCTGGAGCTTTGTGGCTCTGATCCTGGGTGCTTTGGTAATCCGGATTGTGAGTGCATCACTTTTGTACCACACCGATGTAAAGAATATCTATTTTGAATCTTCCTATTTTAACAACGGTCTTAAAGACGCCTACTCTCGGTCGCTCACCGATAATAGAAGCCTGCCTTATCCTCCGGCGATTTATTTACTGATTAATTCTCACAAAAAAATCAATTCCTGGATGTTTTCGGCGAATTTTGATAATTGGCTCAAAGACGGTACAGCACGGCAGACGGAGCTCCATACCGGTGTTTTCCGAGATCTCTTGGCCATGAAGTTCCCCATGCTGGTGGCCGATTTATTGATCGCGTTTCTCTTGGTACTAAGTGTGCCGCAGGCGAGTAAGATGCTGGTAGCCTCATTGTGGCTTCTCAATCCCGTAACTATCTATGCCGTTTACGGTTTCGGGAATTTTGATGTGTTCCCTGCTCTCGCCCTAGTGGCGGCCTTTTTGTGTTTGGATAGAAAGAAGTGGAGTCTGGCTTATCTGCTGGTGGGCATGGCTAGTGGACTGAAGCTTTTTGCTGTTATCTTACTACCCGTGTTGTTTCTTATCGACGAGCGAAAAGCGACAGAAAAACTGAAGGGTTTGGCAATATCTTTGTTGACTACGCTTGCATTATTTACTCCGGTATTTATGAGCAAGACCGCTTTTAAGTCCGTGTTCCTCTCAAATCTTTCGGGGACGCTGTTTAAGACGCAGTTGAACCTTGCCGATGGCCATATACTGCCGATATTCTTGGTGATTTATTTTGTGATATTGGCATTTTTATTATCTAAAAAAATCAAGATTGGTTTTGTCGAGGGTTCTTTTATGGTTCTGGGGTTGCTTCTGGGGCTGTCTCATTTTCACCCGCAATGGATTTTGTGGATTTTGCCGGCGGTGATTTGGCTTAGTGTAAAAGGGAAAATGAGTCTTGTTTATGCCTTTGTCTTACTGGCTTCTTTCTTCGGGATTTCTCTTCTTATAAATGATAAATTTGTGGGACTGGGGTTGTTTAAGGCAATAAATGATGCTTTTGATAGTATTAAGCCCGTAAGGTTTTATGCCGATGTCTTGGGGGTGGGATCCCAACTGCAGGGATTGTTTCAGGCATTGTTCCTGGCTTCCATACTGGCCGGAATTTTTGAAACAGTAGCCTTGCTGAAAGCAAAGATATTTGATCTGAGGGCAAGCAGGGTGATTGTGATTTTGGCTCTGTTTTGGATGGTGATTGTTCCGGGGATATTTGTGGCCGCTCACATACCTCTTATTGTCTATGGCCGGTATATTGATGTGGAAAGAATGGATCAAAAAGACAGAATCATACTGGATTCAAAAACGGTAATATCACAAAAAGTAGTACCACAGCATGATAATTTTTCGGCGATATTAATCAGGATCAAGAATATCGGTTTGATAAATCAGGATGATCTGCGTATAGATATCAAAGACAGTAAGGGGGAGCTTTTGAGAAGTGAGGTAATAAGCGGGAGGGTGATTGGGGATGATTTTGATCAGATCACCTTCTTTGCGCCGATTGCGGGTTCAAAAAATAAAGAGCTTTGGGTTGTTCTGTCTCAGCCAAATGCCAAAAAAGAGATGGAACTACAAATCCCCTACAATGCAATGGAGGAAGAGAAAGGTTTGATGATCAATGGAGTTGATACAAAAGGATCATTGGCTTTTACTACCTATTACAATCCGGGAAACCTGAAAGATAATCTGCTCTGGAGCTTGAATAATATAAAGACAAAGGTGTTTTAAGAGTTTGAATAGATTCCCGCCTACGCGGGAATGACAGAGTGTGGGGTGGTGTGAGATTGCCTCACTTTGTTCGCAATGACATTGTGCGGGGATGACGGAAAATCTTGTTACTCGACACTATCAATTATCGGATTTAGCGAGGCGGTACATGGGGTGGCCGGCAGGGTCGAGGATGGTCTCAATGATATTCTTTTCGTCTACCCATTCGTCGGCGGCAATAACGAGAGTGTCTTTTGATTTTCTATCGTCGTTGAACTCGACTCTTCTAAACTCAAACTTGCCAAATTGTCTGACTGTACTAAAGCCAAATTTGTCTCTGGGGGTCATGACCAGCTCTTTCTGCAAAGTTTGAGGTGGATACTTGAGAAAGAAAGCCATGAGGATGTATGGCTGATCGTAGCGGTCGGAGATGATGATCTTGTCGTAGCGGTCGTAGTTTTTCTCAACTGTGGTGGCTATCTGAGCAAAACCATATTGCCAGGCAAAGGGTAGAACTTTGGGATAATGAAGGAAGTAAGCATGGAGGTAATGTCCAAAATCATAGGAAAGACAGAGGAAAAACAAGATTGAAAAAACAAGGGCAAGTTTTTTTGAAAAAGAAGATAGGTATGAATAGGCCGAAACTATGCCAAAGGCAATGATCAAGGAAAGAGGGACTGACATGTTTTGAGCCCGGAGGGCGTGAGGAGATTGAAAAGTAAGGGCGGCGGCCAGAGGCGAAAGAAGAAACCAGAAAAGAATTATTTGCTTACCCTTTGTATCAAGCCTGAAGAGAATGAGCAGGCCAAGAGCAAAGAAGGGACATAAAATCAGCAGGCTTTGTCCAACTCCGGGGACTTTGCTACGAGCTATTTCATCCCCTTCTATAAAAAGAAAACGGGGAGAAAAATGAGAAAGATAATTTTCAGTGAAACGGAGGGAATAGGAAAGGTAGCGATTGTGAAGAAGTTTGACCAAGAAGGTTTCGTTCGGGTGATTCCGGCGCATTTCCAAGGCCTGCCAAAGAGGCCCTTCGTCGGCAAAAACAGAGACTCCGCTGAAACGGGATTGGCCTTCTTTTGACAAAAGCTGAGACGCAAGAGGCAGAACTAAAACGAGGGACATTAGCAGAGCAGTCAGGGTAACTTTGAGATTTGTTTTTTTGAAAAGATTAATCGTGTCTTTGAAATAGATTATCGAAACTCCAAGCGCTAACAAGGGAAGAATTATTCGAGTCGAGTGATAAGTGTAAAGAGCGGCTACTGTGGAAAGTCCAAAAAGAAAGAGCCAAGGTATTTTTTTGTAGGAATTGATAAGACTCAGAAGAAACAGGAGAATAAAGAAAAGCGAAGCGTTTACCTCCCAGCCTCCACGCGAGAAATGAATATGCCAAGGGGAAAGCGCCAAAACAAGAGCGGAAACAAGAGGTAGATTTTTGTTTTCCGGGAAGAGGGACTTGACCAATAAATACAAAAGATACACAGAGAGAATTCCTAAGATCGCCGAGGGCAGACGGACAGCCCAGATATTTGGCCCGAGGAATTTTACAAAAGGCAGAACCAGATAAAAATACAGAGGCGGTTTGTAATCGTCAAAGGAGCGGAAGACCAAGGGCCAGCTAACTCCATGCTCATCTTTGCCTGTTTCCAAGAGCGACCAGGCGTTGTAGCCAATGGCGGCTTCGTCGGCATTGAGACCCGCAGGGTACTTGTCTAGGGCGACTAATCTAATAAGGGCAGAGAGAATAACAACAAAGATTATGCAAATGGTCTCTTTCTTCATCGATTTGGATTATTTTTTATAGATTCCCGCCTACGCGGGAATGACAATGATGGGGTGGTGTGAGACCTGCCTGCCGGCAGGCAGGTTGCCACGGCTGAATACAGCTTCGCAATGACAGTGTGCGGGGATGACAGGTATTTCATTTTTTGGTTTTGATGATTCTAAATAGGTTTTGACCGCCCGGGTAGTCTATTATTTGATGCTCCTCGACTACGGGGTTTTTCGTATCAAAATCATTGGGAATATTCCCCTCGGTGCCAATAAAGACGGTGTCTTTGTAGGTAAGAATATCCTGCACGCTAAATTGACGAAACTCAATCTTGTCTATACTGTTTACTTTGCCGACATCGATACCGCCTTCTATAAACTGATTGTTCTTTTGGTACCTGGCCGGGTCGTAGCGTGAATAAAAAAGATAATAAATATATGGCTGACCCAAAACGTCCGTCATCAACACCCGACTGTTTGGATAGCGATTGACTACTTCCATGGCTTGTTTGTAACCGTAGTTGTATTCCGGAGCCAGAAACTTTTGGGAATGGAGAAAGTACAGATCAAAAGTGTAAAGATGGGTAATAAGATACGGCAGGGTAAGTCCTAATAATATGTATTTATTTTTTTGAAGAAGATAGAGCATGCCCATGGCAGAAACTATGGCCAAGGGAATGGTGAGAAAGTGAGTCCTGACGGTAGAGAATTCTTCCAGAGTCATGGATCCTGGTAGCGGCGACAAGAGGAGAAGGACGACAACAAAAACAATCTCTTTCTTCTTCCAATTCCGGGCAATGAAGATAAGCCCCAGGAGGAGCCAAACAAATTCGAGTGGCTGGAGCATGCCCACTCCGGGAAGATGACCGCGCTGTGAGATGGCCGAAGATTCGTAAAACAAGACTTCCGGTGAAAAATGATATAGATAACGGCTGGCGATAAGCGAAAGGGTAAGCCGAGTCTGATTGTGGAAAAGATTATAAATTAGTGGATTGTTTCCGTCGATAATCTTGGTTTCCTGAGAGATATCCGGCTTGTAGCCGAAGATGCTGAGACGAGCGAGACGGTTGCCGGCCGGCCCAAAAAAGGTGGAGATAAAAAACCAAATTCCAAAAACGGAGGCAATCACGAGAGGAATTAAGTTTTTCTTTTTGGAGATTGCCTGGGGTAATATCTTGAGAAAATCAGGAAGAAAAAATAGGGTGAGAATGATGAAATTTAGTGGGGTAAGAAGTTTGGCCGATTGATAAGTAAGCAAGGAAGCACAGGCGAATACGAGAGAGGGCAAGATCGAAGAAGCGCCTCTGATAAAACGTAACCAGTAATACAGACCAAAGAGGAGTAAGTTAGAGTAAACGTTGGTTTCCCAGGCCCCTCGAGAAAAATGAACATGCCAAGGGGAAATCGCCAATGCCAGTGCCGATAGAAGACCCAAAAGATGAGCGTACTTTTCCTTTTTGAATAATTCCCTGACAAAAAGATAGAGACCCAGGATGGCCAGAGTGCCAAAAACTACCGAAGGAAATCGGACACTAAATTCGTTTAGCCCGAAAATTGCCACCGAGGGCACGGTAAGGTAGATGTAAAGCCCGGGTTTGTAATCACCAAAGCTTTTGAAAATAAGGGGCATAAAGGTGCCAAACTCGTCTCGACCGGTTTTGAGAATTGAATAGGCGTTGTAGCCGAGAGCGGCTTCATCCCAAGTTAGCCCGTTGGGAATTGCCTCCAGCTGATAGACCCTCAGAGAAAAACCAATGATGAGAGAGATAATTAAAAACCAGTATTTTTTCATGGGACAGAGGCTATTATAAAGGCTACCCTGCCATCGACAAATTCGATTATTTTCTCCACCTTGGCATTGTCCGGTACGCGATTGAAGGTGGTGACCAGAAGTGACCTGTGAGAATCGATTATTTCGCCACTCTCCAATTTAAGGGAATTTATGGTTTCGCCTCTGTAGGGAATATCCCAGTCGTTGACAAAGTAATAATCCCCTATTTTATCCGTCCAGAACCAATCCGATTTATTGAAGCGAATACTGTCTCCACCCGGCTGGAGAATGGATGGATTAAGCTTGTTGTAGAAAGCATAAAAGATATGCGGCTCGCCATATTTCTTGGTGAAGATAACTTTGTCGTATTGAAGATCATTGTGATTTAAGAATTCAAAGACTTGTTTGTAGCCGTACTGCCAGGAATCGGAGTAGTAATGGGCGTAATCGCCATAGTAATCGACTAAATAGAAATGAAGAGAGAGAATCAGAGAAACCGTGACCGAGGCCAAGACAACCGTTTTGAAAAGTAGACGGGATTTTTCCACGAGAAGATATATTCCCAAACCGGCGAGAATTGCTATGGATGGGATAAACGGATTGGGGCGGAGAGCTTGGGGAGGATCAGCGGTAAGAGAGGCGGCCAAGGGCGAAAGGAGAAGCCAAAAAAGGATGAAACTCCCCGAACGATTTCTTTTGATCAGGAGATAAACGAGACCGACAATACCCAATATCGTGACCGGAAGAGATAGAAGGTTTTTGATCGGGATGGCAAACTGAGTTTGGGCTCCCTGCCACTGATAAAGAAACTTGGGGGAAAAATAACCAAGATAATTGCTGAGGACTGTGGTGGCAAAATAGACCGGGCGATTGTGAATGAGGACGGGAAGTGGTTGGGGAAGTTTGGAGCTGAGACGACTCTGGCCTATCCGGTAGACAGCGTTGTCGGTGAGGATCTTGAGTTTGCTGTAGCGGGCGGTGCCGGTGCCGCTTACGACTTGATAGAGCACCAGAGCGAAGAAAGACAGAAATAAAACGGAAGATACTATCATGACTTTGTTTAATCGGAAATTTGCATAGATTCCCGCCTGCGCGGGAATGACGTTGTTTTCTGAATTATTCGACGATCCGGAAAATTTGATTTGTTTTCTGAAAAGGAAAATAAATACCAGAAGCAGAGCAGGGACAAAAACACGGGCAGTGTTGTAGGTATGCAGTGATAGCCCGAGAAGAAGCGATGAGAAAATAAGTGACTTCCGGTCTTTCAAACCGCGATGGAGGAAGAAAAATCCAAAAATAATTAAGGTCAGACTGAGATTGGCTTCCAGTGCCGGGCGGGAGATAAAAAAGTGCCAGGGCATAAAGGTAAGCACCAGAGCGCTAAGGTGACCCAGGTTTAGCCTTAGTTTGCAGATGGTGATATTTTTGTCCGGAAAAAGTGAGTTGGTAAGTAAGTAGATACCCGGAATAGCCAGAGTCCCGGCCAGTGCCGAGACAAAGCGAACGGCAAAGGCGTTTAGTCCAAAAATAAGTACCGGGAAAATGGTGAGGTAAATATAGACCGGTAATTTGTAATCTCCAAACGCCCGGAAGATAAGCGGGAGGAAATTCCCCCATTCGTCTTTACCGGTTTGGAGAAGTGAATAGGCGTTGTATCCATGACTGACCTCATCCCAATTGAGAGAGACCGGAAAATCACTCAGACGATAAAAACGCAGAAAAAGCGCTGTAAGAGTGAGGAGAGCAATAAAGATAAGATTATTTTTCGACTTGAACATAAGAGAGTAAATAAAACGCCGGTGAATTGTCCGGATAATCAATACGATCGACAATATTGGGAAGAAGATTGTTGCTATATTTGTCGGCACGGATCACCACCAGCGTCCCCTGCTTTAGGTCGGAGGATGGATCAAAGGACTTAAAGGTGCATTTTCCCAGATCGTATGAGCCAATCATGTCCAGAAAGAGCAACCTATCTTTTTCGATAATCGGCCACCAGTTTTTGGAGTAAGTTTGGTAGAAGGCCGGATCCATCTTGGTATAGAAAGCGACAAAAACCTGAGATTGGCTACCTCGATCAAAGATTATTTTTTCGTAACGAGGAGAAAGTGATTTGACCTTGTCCATGACTTCACTAAAACCGTATGACAATGACTGAGGATATTTCACCGGAGCGATGAAGTAGTAGAGATTGAGATAGGAAACAAAGGAAACCAAAACAAAAAAACCAAAGACGGAGAGAGCGATCTTTTTGGCCTTGGTCGGGATTAGTTTGTAGAGCTCCCACAAGCCGAGCGCTCCGACTATCTCCCAGAGACAAAGGAGCGAGCCAACCCGATTGGGACGATAACCCTCTTTGGTAAGAGCGGCCGGAATGATACCTAAAAAGAGCCAGATGAAGATAATTTTTTTGGCCGGGTGATTGATCTTGATGAGGGCGTATATGCCATAGACCACCAACGGGAGCATAAAAAGGTGGAGGAGACCAAAACCGGGGAATACCGAGTAGGTGCTTTCCCTGCCCCCTTCGGTAAACCAGAAAGAGGGAGTAAGGTAAGAAACGTAGTTGGTAATAAAGGTATTGGCAAAAAAAATAACTTTGTTGGAAAAAACCCGAGTAAGCTGAGGGGAAACCTGATTTAGTTTTGAATAATACTGCTCGCGTTTGATGCCTTCCAGATTTTCTAGAGAAAGATTGGTGATAATCAGGTCTTTGCCTCGGGTATTGCCGGGACCAAAAAGAGTGTCGGCATAAAGGGGCAATGCAAAGGCCAGGATAATGGCGCCAAAGAGGAGGTATTTTTTGAGATTGCCAATGATTTGCCTAAAATGCAGTAGGGCAAAAGCGCCGAGAAAAAGGAGGACGAAAAGCTTGGCGGCCAGATACGAGTACATATCCAGGCCGAAGAACAGGGCGGAGAAAATGAGATATTTGCTGTTGTGGCGCATACCTCTAAGAAGGAAGTAGAGCCCCATGGGGAAAAGGAAAGAAGCGAAATTGGCCTCCAGAGCGGTGCGGGAAAACTGAATATGCCAGGGAGAAATGGCCAAAAGAAAAGCGGCGATCAGAGGAAGTCTTCTGCGATCGGGAAAAAGAGCTCCCACAAGGAGGAAAATGGCAAGGATTGCCAGAGTGCCCGTAATGGCAGAGGGGAGACGGACGGAAAACTCGTTTAGACCAAAAAGAGCAACGCTGGGGATAATAAGATACGTTTGGAGCGGGGCGCGATAATCGGCAAAAGCCCGGAAACTGGTGATGGGCCATTTGATCCCCCATTCATCTTGGCCGGTTTTGAGGAGGGAAAAGGCGGCGTAGCCTTGGCTGGCTTCGTCCGCGGTAAAACCAAGGGGGATT
>Ga0172379_10002224_pt1 | contig 35155 bp, 31 predicted proteins | sample GrowelOW334metaG_FD_119756 | JGI IMG/M metagenome (GOLD analysis project Ga0172379, IMG submission 119756) | Groundwater microbial communities from an aquifer near a municipal landfill in Southern Ontario, Canada - Groundwater well OW334 metaG | ecosystem: Environmental > Aquatic > Deep... | reverse complement strand
GCGTTCCTGTGCGAAAAGGGCGACCCGTCGAAACTGTTCCCCTTGGACAAGCACCTGCAGGAATTCGCGACGCTCTACAACGGGGCGTCGTGGAAAAAGACGAACGCCAACTATGCACGCGATTTAGGCGCTTCGTACCGAAAAGCCGTGCTGGCATTGCACGAAGAATAGACCTGTTGACCTGGCGTGAACCAAACCATTACTCGCACTTCCCAGCCTTCATGCCTTCGGGTATGGCGCAATTTGCGCCTTTCGCAAGCCCGACTTGTGGCAAGGCATTTTCCAACTCGAATCCGATGGCGTATGAGGCCCCGTCCTCGCCCGCGGAATAGCACAGGGCATTGCGCGCGGGCGTACCGCAGGTCACAGCGCCGTGCAATCCGTTGTCGAGCGTGCCAACGACCACGCGCAGGAGCACGCGATCGTCACCGGAGCAGCTTGCCGCGAAGCCGGAGGAGCCAAGACATGCGCTTTGCGCACTGTCGCCAAGCGGGATGCCGGAGCCCATGGGATAGGCATTGGCCTCATTGAAATAATTCTCGAGAGCGGACTGCACTTGGCGCACGTTCGAGAGACGAACCGCGTCCCGCTGTTTGGCGCGCGCCGCATTGACGGCCACGGCCGCGAACGTACCTACAAGTCCGATGATGAGGATGACGACGAGTAGCTCGATGATGGTGAAACCGCGCTTCATACATTTTTATTATTAACGTTCGACGTTCTTTTCGGTAACAAGCCGCTCCACTTTTGCCCGCACCTCGGACGGGACGAAATGACCCTTGAGAAGATAGGCGTCGGCACCAGCCTTGCGCGCGTCCTCGATAGCCTTACGCTGCCCGATGGTTGCAAGCGCGACGACGACTGAATGCTTGGCCTTGGGGTGATCGCGTAACTCATGAAGGAAAGCGACACTGTCCCCGATTGCCTCCACATCCACGAGAATCGCATCCGGCGCGTTGCGGACAAGGATCTTGCGTGCCTCGGTCGCGGTTTCCGCCACCCGGACGTTCCACTTGCCAAGCTCGAAGCGGCGCGCGTAGATGCCGGCCAAAAAGGCGTCCGGGTCCACGATTAGAATCTTGCGAGGCTTCGCGGCCATAGCTATTCGATCTCGCGCATGCCAAGCCCAATCGCGACCGCCATGCGCGGGCCAACCTCATCGAGCACGGGCCGCAAATCTTCGGGAAACGCCACGCGCGCCCATGGATCGCCGCGGTACACGTTCACGTTCAACGATTCCTTAAGGAACTCGACGATACGCGGCAAATGCGAGGATCCTCCGGTCAGCACGATTTTCTCGACCTTCTTAAACTCCGCCAGCTCCATGCCGGCATAGAGCTGGAACGCGTACCGAATCTCGTTGAGCATCGGCTGCATCACCGCGTCGAGCACAGCCGGAAGCCCACCGACCCCGGACGACGCGCCGGCCATGTTGCCAAGATCAAGCTTCATCTGCTCGGCTTCCGCCTCGGGAACGCCCATCTGCTCCATGATGCGCTTGGTAACCGCGTTTCCGCCGAGATTGATGGAACGCGTAAGCACAGGCACGCCTTTCTCGACCACAGTGACATTCGCGCGCATGCCGCCAATGTCGAGAATCGCAATCGGGCCGCGATCCTTCCCAATAAGCGAGCGCACAAGCGCGAACGCCTCGGTATCGATGGCCTGCAAATCGAGCTTCGCAGCGCGGAAAATCTCCACGTACTTCTGCACCAGCGACTTCGCCGCCCCAGTCACAAGCACCCGCACATGGTCCGACGGCTTCTCCAACTGAGCTTTTGGTTCTTGATTTTTGATATTTTCCTTCCCAATCCCATCGATATACGTCGAGTACAGCACCATTTCCGAAACCGGAATCGGGGTAAGCTTTGCGACCTGCGCATCCACGAGCGGCTGCATTTCCTTCTCGGTCTTGCGTCTCGGAACACTCACGATCGCTGAAAAAACGCTTGAGAGCGGAAGCGCGGCCATGGCCTTCGTTCCTCGCGTGCCGCATTTGCGGCACAGCGCAGCAAGCAGCTCGCCTGTGGCCTTCGGATCATCAAACGGGGACATGGCGGCTTGTCCGGGCTTGCGCTCCGTGTATCCGTACGTCATGAGCTTCGCCCGTCCCTTCTCGTTCGCAAGCTCGACTACCTTAAGCCCCGCCGCCCCGACGTCAACGCCGAGATAGGTGTGGGATTGCTTCTTTCGGAAGTCAAAGAATGACATATTGATACAAGTATATCACAGATGCGAGTCGATACATTCGTTCACAAGTGCGTCCGCTTCCTTGTTCTTTTCCCTCAGGACATGACGGAACGTTACCTTGCGAAAATCCTGAATCAGGTTGTGGACTTCGACGAACCGCTTGGCGATATCCGGATTCTTCACCTTGTATTCCCCGTTCATCTGCCGCACACACAACTCCGAATCCATCACGACCTCAACCTCATCCGCACCAAGCATCTTCGCGCGCTCAAGCCCGATGATGATGGCCATGTATTCCGCCTGGTTGTTTGTGGTCTTCCCGAGATAGCGAGAAACACGCGCGAGCACTTCGCCTTCCTCGTCGACGCTCACGGCGTTGATCACGGCGCCGGACGCGGCTGGCCCTGGATTTCCGCGCGAGCCTCCGTCCGTGTGGATGCAAACCTTCATACAGGCTTCTTCAAATCAATAATTCTGAATTGCAATTCCCTGCTTCCATTCCACTCATTCACACCTACCTCATATGCCACGTCGAGCAAATCACCAAGCCTCGTATCCCGCGCCCATGCGCCAAACCCGAACCCAATCATCCCGACCATTTTACCACGCGCGTCCGTCACGGACAGACGCAAATGCTTTCCATCCGCGCCAACCGTCGAGATTCCGGACACGATCAGCCTGCGCGCGACGAATGCCGGACGCGGGTTCGCTTCTCCAAACGGCGCAAACCGGCACAACTGATCGTAAAACGCCCAATCAACGAACGACACGTCCAACTCCGCGTCCAACCGCAGCCATGGAACAAGTTCGCGTCCTCCAAGCCGTTCTTCCGCGAACGCATTCATCGCGAGCACGGCGCGCGCGAATCGTTCCTCGCCGGTTACCGAAAAACCGCATGCCTGCGGATGCCCGCCAAACTTGTCGAGATGCTCCGCGGCCGCGCGCACGCATTCGTTCACGTCAAACCCGTCCACTCCGCGCCCGGAACCGACAAACTTGTCGCCCTGCCTCCCGACCACGTATGCCGGCCGCCCATACTGCGTCACGAGCTTCCCGGCCACGAGCCCTACAAGCCCGGCCGGCCACTCGTCCCCAACCACGATGATGAGTCCTCCGCTTCCAGAATATTTTGTTCCATGATCCTGAATCTTTTCGATCGCCTCCTGATACATTTTCTCCGATGCTCTCTGCCGCGCGACATTCGCCTGGTTCAACTCGTCAGCGAGCACCGCCGCGCTTGCCTCATCCTCCTCAAGCAACACGTTGAGCGCAATGCTCGCATGCCGCATGCGGCCCGCCGCGTTCAGACGAGGCCCAATCTGGAACCCAATCGAATACGTATCAAGCGCACCAAAGGTTCCGCCGGCGACCTCGACAAGCTTGCGGAGTCCGGGCCGCCGCGTCTTGTTGAGAACAACCAGTCCGAACCACTCAAGCAGGCGGTTCTCACCAACAAGCGGCATCACGTCCGTCACGGTCGCAATCGCAACAAGATCCAGAAGCCATTTTTCATACCCATCAATTATTTGCTGGCAAATGGGGGGCGTAGGGACAGGGCCCCCATCGACCGGAGCGAGAGGACCGCTTGTCGGGACCGAGTGAGGACGATGGGGTGGCCCGAAGCCTGGGGCCCCATTTGCCTTGCGTCGCCGCGCTTCTTCGAGCAGCCCGCAGGCGAGCTTAAAGGCAACGGCCGCGCCGCAAAGGTGCTTGTTCGGATACGTTTCCCCAGGCACCTGCGGATGAATGAGGATCGCGTCCGCCGGAAGATGCTCGGGAACCGCATGATGGTCGCACACGATCGTGTCGATCCCAAGCTCTTTGGCTCGATCGATCGCCGACTTGTTCGAAATGCCGCAGTCTACCGTGATGATAAGGTTTGTCCGCTCATGGACGTGCAAATGCTCGACCGTCGAAACCGACATGCCATACCCGTCCTTTTCCCTGTCCGGAATAAACGACGTGATCCGCGACGCGTCATACGAAAACGCGCGACAAATGTCGCGCAATGTCACAATGACGACCGCGGACCCGCACACGCCGTCCGCGTCATAATCGCCGTGCACCGTAATCGTCTCGCCACGTTCCAGCGCCTCAAAGACACGCGACACGGCTGCGGCCATGTTGCGAAACAAGGCCGGCGAATGAACGTCGCGCTCCCAATCCGGCCCAAGGAAAACGTCAATCTGCTCCCGCGTCCTCATTCCACGATTCCACAACAACGCCAAGATCCCCGGATGCAATTCCGGAAACGCGCGCCCAAATTCCCCCGGCGCCGCCTCGGCAATAGTCCATTGTTTTTCCATGTGAGAATCGTAGGAGACGTGGGTCTGATCTTCCATTGGCCGTGGGGGCGAAGGGCCAGGGCCCCCATCGACCGGAGCGAGAGGCCAGCGAAGTCTGGACCGAGTGAGGACGATGGGGTGGCCCGTAGCAAGGGGCCCCACGGATCGTCAGCCTCGTTTGAGCACGTTGAGATATGCGTCCGTCGGAATATCGACCGAACCCTTGCCGAGCTCGGCCATCTTCTTTTTTCCGCGCTTCTGCTTTTCCAACAGCTTCTTTTTGCGCGTAACATCGCCGCCGTACAAATAGCCGGTCACGTCCTTGCGAAGCGCGGTGATGCGGTCAGCCGCGACGATCTTGCCGCCGATCGCGGCCTGCAGCTTAATCACGAACCACTCGGGCGGGATCGACTTCTTGAGCGATTCGACAATGCGCCGCCCCACACGCTCGGCCTCGTCGCGGTACGTCAGGGTCGAAAGCGCCTCAATCGAATCCTCGGCCACAAGGATATCGAGCCGCACGATGTCCGCGGCGCGATAATCGAGCAACTCATAGTTCATCGAGGCATAGCCTGACGTGATGCTCTTCAGCTTGTCGTAAAAATCCACGATCAGCATGGAAAGCGGCATCTGGTAATGCAAGATCGACTGCGAGGCCGATAGATACTCCGTGTCCTTGTATGATCCGCGCCGTTCCACGCAAAACTGCATCACCGCACCAATGAAATCCGTCGGGGTCACAAGATCGACCTTCGCCCAGGGTTCCTCGATCGACTCAATCGACGACGGATCCGGCAGCTCAACCGGGCTCTTGATGACCATGGCTTCCTTCCCCTTCCGCTGCACGCGGTACGCGACCGACGGGACCGTCACAATGAGGTCGAGATTAAACTCGCGGCGCAGGCGCTCCTTCAATATCTCTAGATGCAGCATGCCGAGCAGCCCGCAGCGAAATCCGTACCCAAGTGCGGGAGAATGTTCCGGCTCGTAGGTGAGCGCCGCGTCATTGAGCTTCAACCGCTCCATGGCCTCGCGCAAATGCTCGAAGTCGTTCCCTTCCTTTGGGAACACGCCGGCATACACCATGGGCTTTACCTGCTTGTACCCAGGAAGCGGATCCGCGGCCGCACCGACGGCGGTGATGGTATCGCCCACCCCGCAGGCCGTGATGTCCTTGAGGCCCGTAACGATGTATCCGATCTGTCCGGTCTCGAGGTCCGGCAGCTGGTTGTACCCGGGCGTCAGCGAGCCGAGTTCCAAAATTTCGCCCTGCGCCTTGGTGGCCGTCATCTCGATTTTCGTTCCCTTCCTGAATGCTCCATCCACCACGCGCACGTACGCCACCACTCCTTTATAATCGTCATACTTCGAGTCGAACACAAGCGCGCGGGGCACGCCCGATTCCCGGCCGGACGGCGACGGAATCCGCTCGACGATCGCATCCAAAAGCTCGGCCACGCCCGCGCCGGTCTTTCCGGACACGTGCAAAATCTCGGATGGATCGCAGCCAAGCAGCTTCACAATTTCCTCGGTGCGGCGCGGAATGTCCGCGGCCGGCAGGTCGATCTTATTGAGGACTGGAATAATCGTCAGATCCTCCCCAAGCGCGAGATACAGGTTGCCGATGGTCTGGGCCTGCACGCCCTGGGTCGCGTCCACGAGCAATATGGCGCCCTCAACCGCGGCCAGCGACCGCGAAACCTCGTAGGTGAAGTCCACGTGTCCGGGCGTGTCAATGAGGTTCAGCACATGCCCCTTGTGCGCCATGCGCGCCGGAGCCAGCTTGATGGTAATCCCCTTCTCGCGTTCCAGATCCATGGAGTCGAGCAGCTGCTCCTTCATCTTGCGCTTCTCCACCGTGCCAGTGAGCTCCAGCAACCGGTCCGCAAGCGTGGACTTGCCATGATCGATGTGCGCGATAATGCAGAAATTCCGAATGCGATTCAAGTCCGTCATAACGTGGGTATCCTATCGGAAACGATGGTTCTCGTCGATGGGGGAATCGTCACAGATGTATGGGGAGTCGTCACGGATTACGGATTTCGCCGGATATACGGATCAGGCACGAGTAGACGCTAGGCGGGGTGCAGGGACCCCGCCTATGATACCTAGATTTGTAATAGGCGGGGTCCCCGCACCCGCCGAGATGATCCGTCAACGTTATGTCATAGGCGGGGTCTCCGTCGGAGCCGGACAGGCCTGCACCCCGCCGAGATGATCCGTCAACGTTATGTCATAGGCGGGGTCCCTGCACCCCGCCGAGATCGTCCTCATGCATGAGTTTCTAATCCGTAAATCCGGCGAAATCCGTAATCCGTGACGACCGCCAACAAAAAAGCGCCGCTTTGGCGCAGGGTGGATCAGGTGACCCAGGACTTCGCGGGACGCTTGGTTCCCTCGAGCGTGGCGATGAGGGCCTCGCGGGCCAGGACCAGACTCGGCGCGACGACGTGGATGTACATCCTGGTCGGGTCGTCCTTGGTCGGATCGTTCTCGATGATGACACCCACGTTCGAGTCGGGATCGTTCCAGATCCCGGGCGAGAGGCAGTCGGGCTTCGAGCGGTCGACACTGACCCAGGCCACGACATCGACGCACAGAGATTCCTTCCCAACGTACTTCTCCGCTTCCGCGGTGAGCCTGCCGGTGCGAGGATCGATCAGCAGATTGACTCTCACGCGGAATCGTTTTCCATCGAACCGAAGAAATCCGTTGTTGTTCGTGTTGTTGGCAACCCTGAAGCCAGCCAGAGGCGTCACGGAGAGGAGATTTCTCACCCCTTTCCGATCTGCTTCAGACAGCTCTCCGTCCTTGTCGGGCGAAGGAAGGTTGCCAGAAACGATACCCAGATTCTCTGGGACGAAATAAAGAAGGATGTAGCCGTCCATGGTTGTCTCCTGATCCGCGGGGATGGTTCCGGACGGGGCCGGTCCGCCGCGGGGCGTGATTGCAGGGATCATCCCCGCAACAGCATAGAGAACATGCCAGAAAAACGGCTTTGCGTCAAGCGTCCGCATTGACAAATTGTCGATAATAGGCTCAAAATGCGGCATCTCTTTGCATAGGAGCAAGGGACACATGGACGCAACCGATCTTTCGACAGCCCCGGACCCGATGCCGAGCATCGACGAAATCCTCGACGCGCTGAGAACGCAGGCGAAGACGTACGATCCTGAGGCCGCAGTCCCTATAACGGACTTGGTCGCGGCTCAGGTTCTCGCGAGCGGCGACACCTCGAGGCATCTCATCGACAATGCAGCCTTGGTCGCGATGAGCGAGGGACTTAAGATCTCCGAGACGGAGCTTGCCATCAGGGTGATGGTGTGCCGAGCGAACCATCCTCCGCCCGAGACCTCACACGCCAACTTCTGGCGGTTCTACCATACTGCCAGGGCATTGATGGCCGAACGCCCCGACGTGACCAGAATCGAGGACCTGGTCGTGCGCGAAGAGCACCGTCATGAGCTGATCCGACGGTGCCTGACGCCGGAGGACTACGTGGCGGAACAGGAATGGTTGTTCCGCATTTGGTACCGTATCGCTCTCAATCTGCTTCTCCTTGAACAACGGACAAGGCAGGCTCGAATCGAAATACTCGCGGCGGTGGCGAGTCCTTGGACACGAAGAACAGAGCATCCGACTGTTCGGCTTCCAGAACGCATGTCAGCGGACACAGCCCAGATCTCCGACCTGAACGAGGAGAACTCAAGGCAGCTGAGATCGCTCGCCGAACAAAACGCGTATCGCGAGATCAACAACATCATCGCGTTCATCCGATCTGTCTGGGGAAACGACGCGTTTGGGAAGACGTTTCAAAGGAGGCTCACGGCCACGAGATTCATCGAACAGGCAGAGCTCCCAAGCGCCCAATAGGCGCACGCTCCGAGGTTCACGCCTCGGTTTTTTGTTGGGGTTCGTCACGGATTACGGATTTCGCCGGATTTGCGGATTAGAAACTCGTGCCTGATCCGTACATCTGGCGAAACCCGTAATCCGTGACGACTCGCGTCTAGACCTCATGAACCGACTGGAACTCCGGGACTATGACTTCCGTCGCGAATTGACCGCGCAGGTGGGCGGCGAATAGTTCCTTTGCGTCGGGGTCGCCGTGAACGAGGTAGATTTTTTTGGGGGATACCCCGTCCTCGGGCGTGAGCCAACGCGTGAGCTTGTCCTTGTCCGCGTGCGCGGAAAACGCGCCGATGGCGGCCACGCCGGCGTTCACTTCCACGTCCTGGCCGAAGATGCGGACCGATTTCGCGCCGTCATAAATCCGCCGGCCGAGCGTACCGATTGCCTGAAAGCCGATGATAAGGAGGAGCGACTTCGGATCCGGAAGATATCGCAGCAAGTGGTGCATGATACGGCCGCCGGACATCATGCCGGATCCGGCCACAATGATCTTTGGCGCCTTGGTCTCGTTAATGGCCTTTGAATCCTCGACCGAAAGCGTCTCGCGCAGGCTTGGAAACGAGAAAAAATCCCGATCCGGCTCTGCGAGGATAGGAGCGTCAAAGCGTAGATAATTCTGAAAATGCCGGTAGATTTCCGTGGCTCGGATGGCCATGGGGGAATCGAGAAAAATCGGGATCTCCGCCTTGAGCGACGGGAGCATGAGGTCGAGCTCGTACAATAGTTCCTGGGTGCGCTCGATGGAGAAAGACGGAACCAAGAGCACGCCTCCCGCATCAATCGTCTTTTCGACCGCATCGCGCAGCTTGGACGCACGCTCGGCCGGCGGCTCGTGAATGCGATTGCCATACGTGGATTCGCAAACCACCGCGTCGGCGCGCGAGAGCGGCTCGGTGTCCGGGAGGATGGGAACAAGGTCGTTGCCGATGTCCCCGGAAAACACGACGCGCTTCCCTTCCGCCTCGATCGAAATAAACGCGGACCCTAGAATGTGCCCGGCGTCGTGGAACATGGCCGTGATGCCGGGCGCCACGCTGACCTGCTCGTGATAGCCGACGACCGTTGCTCGCTCCTCAAGCGCGTCCAAATCCTCACGCTCGTACAACACCATGTCGCCGCACTTTTCGGCGTTCTCGCTCATGATGTGGTAGGCGTCCTCAAGCACGATGCGCATGAGCGGCTTGGTCGGCACAGTCATGGTGATGGGCCCGGCATACCCGTCCTTGATGAGCTTTGGCAACCGGCCCACGTGGTCCGCATGCGCGTGCGTCACAAACACTGCATCAAGCGACTTCGGATCAAAACCGAACACCCGCGCATTCTTTTCGTCGCACAGGCGCTCGCCCTGGTACATGCCGCAATCGATAAGAATCCTCCGCTCGCGCCCATCCGCGTCGTTCGCGACAAGCAACGCGCAGGACCCGGTCACTTCCTCGTCCGCGCCGTGAAATGCGATCCTCATAACGCCGGTTGCGCGTCGTCGAGCCCTAACGCTTCCTTGTAGTCCGGCCAGCGACCGCGCAATTGTTCCTCCAAATCCTCGGTTGGCGAATCATCGTGAATCTCGGCCCATTCGCGATGGCCTTCGATGACTTCTTCGACCAAATCGTTGTATTCCTCCTGGGTGGTCACGCCCTGCTCGCGGCCTCGTTCCACAACCTCGTCAAAGACACCCTGCCTGTCCACGTCGAGAAATTCGGCCATATGCGCGTTGAAATAATTGAATAAACCTGCTATTCTTCCGCAGATTATGAAACGTGACTGGGCCGCTCTCCCTCAACCGATTATAGCACTCTCACCCATGGCCGACATGACGGACTCGGCCTTTTGTCGCGTCGTTCGTGAAATCCTTTCGGCAGACATGGGGGCGGAGGGCCAGGGCCCCCATCGACCGGAGCGAGAGGACGTCCCGACTCTCACGAGAGGCGGGACGGACCGAAGTGAGGACGATGGGGTGGCCCGCAGCAGGGGCCCCATGTCAGCTCTTATTGTATTTCGCGAGATGATCTCGGCTGAGGCGATTGTGCGCGGGAGCGACAAGACGCTTGGTATGGCCAACATCCATCCGGATGAGCGGCCGATTGTGCAGCAGCTGTTTGGATCCGATCCCGCCGTGATGGCGGAGGCCGCGCGACTCGTCGCGGAAACGCATGCGCCGGACGGATTTGATATCAACATGGGATGCCCGGTGCATAAGATCGTCAACAACTTCAACGGCGCGGCTCTTATGAAGGATCCGACGCTTGCCGCGGACATCGTGCGCACCATGAAGGCCGTGATTTCAGTGCCTTTGTCCGTCAAAATCCGCCTGGGATGGTCGGATCCGACGGAATGCGTCGAGTTCGCCAAGGTCCTTGAGAACGCGGGCGCGGACCTCATTACCGTGCACGGCCGGACCAAGGCGCAGGGATATGCCGGCACCGCGGACTGGGACATGGTGCGGCGAGCAAAGGAAGCCGTCTCGATTCCCGTCCTGTGCAACGGCGATATCCATTCGGCCGGGCTTATGCCTGAGGCATTGGATCGGTCAAAATGCGACGGCGTTGCCATCGCACGCGGGGCCCTTGGAAATCCGTGGATCTTCGCGCAAATCCAGGACGTGCTTGCCGGCCGTCCGATGCGAGAAATCTCGACGAAGGAACGCGTCCGCGTAATCCTGCGGCACCTCGACCTGCATGTCGCGCAGTACGGCGAGCGCGGAGTCGTCACCTTCCGCAAGCACCTGTCCTGGTACTTCAAGGGACAACCCCACGCGAAGCAATTCCGGGAAGCCATGCATTCCGCCGAAACCCGCGAGGAACTTCAACAATTGTTGGTCCAATTGGATCAATAGAACCTATGCGAATTGGAATTCTGATTTTCTCCACGCCCAAGCGCGACGAGCATGCTCAGGCCGACCGGTTTGAGGAAGCCGGACGCGAGCTTGGCGTTGAGGTCGTGCGCGTGCACGAACCCACGCTTACGATCACGAAGGATGGGCCAGACGCGCGTGACGTCGACCTGCTGGTGTGCAGACCCAACTTCGTTGAGGAGCCCTCGCTCCACCAGTTCACGATCAAGTCCTTCGTGGACGCCGGGATCCGCGTGATCAACGCCGGGATCCTCGGGCCAAAGAACAAGCTCGACCAGCACGTGCGCCTCGCCGAGGCCAACGTCGAGATGCCGCGCTGGGCCATCGCGCACACTCCGGACCGCATCCTCGCGGCCGCGCAAACTATCGGCTTTCCCGTGGTCCTCAAGGTCGCGTTTGGCACGCATGGCAAGGGCGTGTTCTACGCGCCGAACATCGAGACGCTTCTGCCCATTGCCGACTATCTCGCCGTACGCGACGGAAATCCCGTCATCGTCGAGGAGTGCGTCACAGAGGCGAACCGACGCGACCTGCGCGCCTTCGTGCTTGGCGGCCAAGTGATCGCGGCCATGGAACGCGAGGCAAAGGACGGCGACATCCGCGCAAACGCATCCATCGGCGGCACCGGCCACCCAGTGACGCTAACCGATGAGGAACAACGCGTCGCCATCGCGTCCGCCAAGGCCTTCGACCTCGAAATCGCGGGCGTGGACATCCTGCGCTCAAACCGCGGCCCGCTCGTCATCGAGGTCAACTCAAACCCAGGCTTCAAGGAACTCGAACGCGTCACAGGCATCAACGTCGCGAAAGCAATCCTAGAATACGCAATGATAGAGGCTAAAAAAGGACGAATCGCTTGACATTCCGACAATTTTCAAGCATAGTGCCCTGTCACGCAACCAAGGGAGGTGACACGTGGGATTGAACGATCATTGGAGTGGCCAGGCCTACATCACGGGTGATGCAACAAGCTCCATCGCGAACATGCACGAGATCGAGATTTCCTCCGTCGGGAGGGGCAGATATCGCGCGAACATGCAGGAGATCGGGGTGTTCGAGTTCGCGCCTGACAGCGAAGGCGCGTTCGCGGATGCGCCGTTCGCCTACACGGACGCGAGTGGCGAACCAGGCCTGGCCTTCGTCGAAGGCCATCTCTGGTTGGTTCCCGGTGAACGCAGGAGCGGCTTCGCCGGCGACTTCACGATGAAACGCGGAGCCGTCGTGCTGATGCGCGGCGTCTTCGTCGCCGATCCGCTCAACTGAGACCCGAAAGGTCTCTTTTTCTTTCCCAAATTTGCTTTGACAGTCCAAAAAAATCCTGCTATTGTCTCGGCACAATTCAACGATCCGGGATCGTCTAATGGCAGGACGAGGGACTCTGAATCCCTTAATCGTGGTTCGAATCCACGTCCCGGAACCAAAATAACACCACCGATATCGGTGGTGTTATTTTGTTAGGTAATGACAATATTCCTTGACAAATTCCCAATTTTCTGATATCTTACTACGCTTAAGGCCCAAAGAATCCATCCGGATTTTGCGCCTTGGGAGTTGATTGAAACCGAGAGAAGCCAGGAGGATGAGATGAATCGATCGAAGGCCAAATCGAGTCAGCAGCGGCGCAAGTGGCTCCTGTCCGGAGCCGTCGCCGGTGTCAGCTTCGAGCGAGGGAACGGGTTTGATACCATCGTCTTCAGCCGACCCATGCGATTCAACGAAGTCATGGACTTCTACGAAAAGTGCGGGCTCCGGATCATGAGCTTCGATGCGCTTGAAACGCTCATCGAGAGGCTGAATGCGCCGGACGCGGTGGCCGAACCGCCGCTGAAGCCGACCGTCGAACCGGATTTCCGGCTCGAGCCGCTCGATCTGACTCCAGTGCGCGTCGGGAGTTTCCAACTGTCCTGGATCGACGACCACTGGAGACAAGAATCCAGACTCGACGACGACTGGGGAGTAAGCCACCGGGGACTCATCTCGGTTCTACGTGTCTGAAGCCCCCCCTCGCGAGCAAGCTCGGGTCCTCCGAGATTGCTCGCGGACCCATCCGTATTCGTCACGCTGTGGCGGAGACAGATGGGGTTTTTCTTCCGAGTTCGAACATTAGACCTGTTGCCAAATAATCTTATGCCTGCAAAACGTCATATTCGGCTGCAAGCCATTTTCGGAAACCTCGAAATAGCTCTGCTATTCCTTCGGTTTCCTCAACTGGCTTTCGCTCGAATCTGACGTTTTTCGTCTATAAGCTTATTTGGCAACAGGTCTATTCACGCAGCAACAGCAGGAGGATGAGATGGCCGCGACAGCTGATATCGTATTCTACGAGAAGAAACCGTTGGAACGGAATCTTCTCATGAACATCCTCACCTACCCGTTTGTCGTTGTATCCGCCCGTTATGGCGAGTGGATACATGCGCAGATGCGCGGAATGAGGCACGCGCGGGTTGTTCTCGAGAAAGCCACCACCGCGTCGGCTCTCGAGATCATGACAAGGAATCCCCCTCCCATCAAGAGTTGGGAAACCCTCAAGGAGAATTACCTCTGGCGGCTGAGAATCGCCGCCGGGGTGAGGAATCGGGAAATCCTGGTCGGACGGAAGCTTCTTGGTGCAGGCCAAAGGCACTTCGAGAAGCACCCGAACGAGGAGCTTCGCATCAGCGTGCTTGCTTGTGGGTTTGCGGCCGCCTCGCTGAACTGCGCCGCACGGTGGATTCTCCTCGAGAATCGGCCATGCCGCGTGATGTTGTTCGACAAGGACGAGAAGATCCTTGCACGGGCGATGGAGCATGCGAGGAGGCTCGGGATCGAACAATGGGTGCTCCCGATCCAAGGGAGCATGAACTCGGAAGCCGACCTCAAAATCGTCTTCGACTTCGAACCACATATCGTCGAGATTGTCGGGTTCATCGAATACCGGCCCGACGACAGGGTTGGTACCATCATCGGGATGGTGCGCGGCATGCTTCCGATCGGCGGAACGCTGATCACTGGCAATGCCACGGACATGCCGAAGATTCACCAGAGGTCGATCCACAACCTCAAGTGGCCGATCATCTTTCGGAAACCGAGCGAGACGATCGCGCTTGTGCGCGAAAACCTCTTCGATCCCCATCCGAAGGGTGAGCTCGATCCCACGGGGTGGTTCCTCGTGGTGGAAGCGACCAAGTAGTCCGGCAACGGTCCCCTTCACCGGGGATTTTTTTTCTGGCTATTCGTCCGTCAAACGGATATCCTGGGAGCATATGAATACGAACATCGTTGCGGTCGGTTTGACGGTTCTCCTCCTTGTTCTCCCTGGTTGCGGAAATCTGGACAGCGGGAACGCATACGATCCTGCAACCGGAGACGGATCGGACGCTTCGGACGCGGACGCCAATTTCGAAGGCACGAGCTGCGGGGATTCCGCGCTGCTCGCGTACAACTGCTGGACCAGCCGATTTCCGGCGGACATACACGACAAGGGCGACGTCACCTGCAGCTTTGTGGTTTCGTGCTGCGGAAAGGACCTCGGGAACGGATGGGACACCACCTATCCGAAAATTGCGGGATTGCGCGGGTTCGTGGACAACGGGTCTGTGGTGAGCCCGGCGAGCTGCAAGCAGCTCGATCCGCTCGACGTGGATGGGGATGACACGCCGAACAATGCGGACTCCACGCCATTTGGATCGGATTGGAAACCCTGGGACGCAAAGGCAACAGAGGGATCGTCGCGGTAGGACGGTCGTTCGCGAGGACAAGAATGAGGATGAAGACGAGGAGGAAGGTCTATCAAAATACTTCGCAGCTGCGAAGTATTTTGATAGGGCGTATGGCGATTGTTCGATGGTCGATGAATGTTGGGACTTGAACCTAGAGCCTATTCAAAATCTTAGACCACGTTCCCGCCGAACGCGTCGAGGAGTTGGTCCACCACCTGCTCGACTTCCTTTTTCACGTGCTTGGCCTTCACCCGCACGGGTCGGCCAAAAATGCGGGCAAAGACTTGTTCGAGGGGCTTGCGATTTTTATCCTGATTGATGGCGTCGACGTACAGCGGGTACGCAAAGCCGATTTCGACCGCGTCCCCATCCACGCCGGAAAGCTCGCCGGTTTGCATGAGCATGGGAAGCGTCGCGTTGCAGACTTTGATTTGCTCGAATACCTCAGGCCATCGGCGCTTCACGTCGTCGAGACTAAGAACCGGAACGTCGCCAAGCGCGGTCGTGACCGGAGCGATGGACGATTCATCCTCGGTCGCCGCGTTGACCTCACCCTTGACCCTCTCCTTTCCAAGGAGAGGGGAGCTCGGGGGTTTGTGTTCGTCGTGTGTTGAAGTTTGAGGTTGAAGTGTTCCCTCCCCCTTCGAAAGGGGGAGGTTAAGGAGGGGGTCAGCGACGTGTGGGTCAGCGACGTGCGAATACACCAAAGCAGGTCCTCCGGCCTCAACTTTTGGGCTGGGTTTGACGCTGCACGCCTTTATCACCGCGAGTTCTAACGGGAGCTGGACGATCCTTGCACCCTTCATCTGGCGACGAGCTTCGAGAAAGACTTCGATGAGGGGAACGAGATCGCTAACGGTTAACTCGTTAATGCTAAGCTTCTTCCCTTGAAGCTTAGCATTACTTGGTGAGGGGCTCGCAAGGTCGAGGATTCGATCGCGGAGGGAGGAGATGACGTCCTCGGAGAAGCTGGGGAGGTCGGTGCCCTGTTCTACGGCACGGTTCAGGACTGTGATTGCGGTTCCTGCGTCTTGGGCGAGCAGGGACGCGATGAATTCATCGACCGCAGCCCGATTCGTTGCTGGAATCACGAGCGAGGCGATTTCCATGGTCACGTGCTTTTCGCCAAGGGCCAGCACCTGGCCAAGCATACCCTCCGCGTCGCGCAATCCGCCGTCGGCGTGCCTCGCAATCTCAGCGAGCACTTCCACATCGACTTTGGCTCCTTCTTCCTTCGCAAGACCCTTGAGTCGCTCGACGATCACGTCGGAGGACATGCGCCGGAAGTCGAACCTCTGACAACGGCTGATTACGGTGGCCGGGACCTTGTGGATTTCCGTGGTCGCGAGGATGAAGACCGCATGCGCGGGCGGTTCCTCAAGCGTCTTTAACAACGCGTTGAACGAGGACGCGGAAAGCATGTGTACCTCGTCGATGATGTAAACGCGATACTTGAGGCGGTTCGGTGCGAACCGCACGCTTTCGATGATGTTCTCGCGCACGTTCTCGACCCCGGTCTGCGAGGCCGCGTCGATTTCCGCCACGTCGAGCGAAGAACCGCCCATGATGTCGATGCAGGCCTCGCACGCATTGCAGGGTTCCCCGCCCTTTTGGTTCAAACAATTGACGGCCTTCGCGAGCAACCTCGCGACCGTGGTCTTGCCGATGCCCCGCGGCCCGGTAAACAAATACGCGTGCGCCACGGTTCCGGAGGCGACCTGGTTTAGAAGCGAGGACTTGACGTGTTCCTGTCCGGTCACGTCCCGAAACGAGCTTGGCCGATATTTTCGATACAGGGCTTCGCCCATAGTCATTTTTTCGTAATGCTTTCCAATGCGGCCCAGACGCTGTCGCGTGACTTTGGGATCAGCACCACAGCCTCATCACCGGGCCCGGCCCGGAAAAAAGTGATGCTCGCAGGAAGAACCTTATACGCCTTGCGGCCGCATGTCACCACGTGCGTGCCGGTCGAGGCATCCATTTCCACGCGTCCGACAAGACTTTTTCGTTCCACTGGTCCGATCTGCTTGAACACTCGCGTGCCATCCGCGCGCGACGACAGCTTAAGCACGTCGCCTTCGACAAGCCGCGACTTGGACGCGTAATTCGCCGGCACCGGATACGCGCAACCATCCTCGCCGACCATGGAAACGCCGTCGAACACGCCTTCAATCGTCTTTCCACCAGACATGTCGTCTAGAAACCGCTCCGCCTCCTGCTTGGTGGCCACCAAATCCGCAATTCGAGCGGCCGCGTCGCCTTTTTCCGCCCCCTCGAGCAGGTCGATCACGTGGCCGACAGCCTCATGCGTCCGACGCAACAAACGCAATGCCAACTCAACGCCGGCCTGATTATACTCGGCGGAAGGCTTTGCCTTGCGTTCGATCGGCTCCGGCTCAAAGGCGGGGAGATCCGGTTCATTGGGGTCGAGGTGGTGGGTCACAAGCGGAGGGTACGTCACGGATTACGGATTTCTACGGATTTGCGGATTAGAAACTCATGCCTGATCCGGACATCCGCCAAAATCCGTAATCTGTGACGATATTCATGGTGTCTGATCCGTACATCCGGCGAAATCCGTAATCTGTGACGAAATTCTAGAAGATCGACTCGCTCGCGATTGGCTGGGGCGGGCGGGTGTTGCCGCCGTCGAGCTGTGTGCGCTCCATGATTTCCGCCTCAACCACGGCGCGGTCGCGGCCGTACTTGAGCCTGGACAGTTCCTTGATGGCCTCGGCAAGCTCGCGATCGCCTCTTGGCGCCATGTCAAAGTTGAGCGTGAACGGACGCACGGACGCATTGTCCACGATCATCTTCACGTACCAGGTCACCTTGTCGGAGTTGATGAGGTCATAACCAGTAAAGTCCGGGGCATACACCTTTTCGAGCGTTTCCACGTCCTCCGGACCAATACGGGCCGTGAACATGGTTCCCGCGTTGCCGAACACGGCCTCCTTAATTTTGGTGTCGTTATTCTTGACGAGCTGCCCGATGTACTGGTGCGCGATGATGAGGCACAGGCGGTACTTGCGCGCCTCGGACAAAATCGTCGCGATGGAATCCGTGACGAAGTTTTGAAACTCGTCGATGTACAGGTAGAAGTCCTTACGCAGGTGTTCCTCGATGTCGGCGCGCCCCATGGCCGCCATCTGCAGCTTGGTCACGACGATCATGCCGAGCAGGTCCGCGTTGACGTCGCCGATCTTGCCCTTAGACAGGTTGCAGAGAAAAATCTTCTGCTCGTCCATGATCTTGCGGAAGTCGAACGCCGAATGCGACTGACCGATGATATTGCGCATCATGCCGTTTTCCACGAAACGCCCGACCTTCGAGATGAGATACCCGAGCATTTCCGACTTGTGGAAGTCGCTCGTCTTCGCGACTTCCTTTTCCCAGTACGCGCGCACCACCGGATCCCGCAGCTTCGCGACCCACGAGTCCGCGAACTCCTGATCCGTGAACATGCGCGGAATTTCCGCGATGGTGCCGGGATTCTCCTGGTCGGCCATGAGGGTGAGCATCACGTTGCGCATGTGGTGCTCGAACATCGGGCCGATCATTTCCGGCGGGAAGAGCTTGTAGAAGATGGAGATCATCTCGCTCGCGGCCTTGTCCTTCTGCGACTCGGACGCGCCAGACTCAAGCATGTTGAGGCCGACCGGCCGATCCTCGTCCGAGGGGTTGAAGTGGATCACGTCGCCGATGCGTTCCTTCGGAATGTTGCCAAGCACCTGCTCGACCAGGTCGCCGTGCGGGTCCACCACGGCCACGCCATGACCCATCTTGATGTCTTGAAGGATCAGACGTGCGATCATCTGCGTCTTACCGGTCCCGGACTTGCCGATCACGTACATGTGGCGCTGACGGTCGGCTTCCTTCATCCAAATCGGCGTTTTCACGCCGCGATACACGTTATATCCCAAATCGAGCTGCCCGCCGGTTTCCGGACCAGTCGGCGCATTCGACGGGGCCGCGCCCTTGCGCGCTCCAAGCCACTTCACGCCAGGCGTCTCGGTCCATGGCGTTGGCAAGTGCCAGATGCCGGCCATTTCCTCCGCGTTCAGGACAATCTTATTGTGCTCGTCGAACGACCGATAAATGAATCTGCGGATGAGCCGCTTCTTGAACGGCGGCACCACCTTCACGAAGGAATTGCCGTACTGATAGATGTTGAACGTCGTAAACGCGTTGATCATGCTGCCAAGCGTTGTGTGCGCGCTTTCCGCATCCTTTGCCGCGACCACGAGCCTGACGCAAGCCTCAAGCCCGGCCTTGCTTGCCTTTTCCTCGAGCCCCTTTACCGTCTCCTCCTCAAGCGGCGAAAGCTTGCGGTTTTCCTCCGGCTTCTTTTCTTCCGGCTTTGACAACCCTGCCAGCTCCGCGAAATTTGTCTTTGCTTTCTTTGCGCCGCGGACCGCATCGTCCATGGACATGCCCGAGAGCATGCGCTGCGCAATGCCCACTCCTCGCTTGCGCCAGGACTTTGGCGCGGCACGCACCACAAACTGGAACGCAGCTCCTTCCCCTTCAGGAACTTTTGACAAGACGTTGGTGAGCGCATCGAGCGGATCCTTGTCCATCTTACGATACGTCTTGATAGGAAACGCGTGCTCGCGCTTGAACACGAGGTAGCTTCCGAGGATCACGGAATCCGGAGAAAACAAATTGTAATCCTCAATCGGCTCCGGAAAGGCATCGGGATAGGCCGCAGATAACTGCTGAACGACCACCTGCTCCATTTCGCGCGGGATCGTGACGTAAAAACGGATTTCTTTTTTCAAAGATACGATCTCGAAAGCCATTTCATCATGCCGTCCAAAAAGCCAGGCGTGGAATCCATGCTCGGGCTTGAGACCACCAATCGCGCCGAACAGTGATTCAGCAGCCGCGATTGCCTCGTGCATCTGGTCCTTTGAGACCGTACGTTCGGTCTGTTCCTTGTGTCGAAACCGCGGGACCGTCACGAGCAGGGTGGTCATGTCGAACGTCCCGTGCTGCGCGGCCGTTTGAAAACGAAAGAATGCTCGCAACACCCAAAGGATTGCGATAATACAAAGAAGCGTTCCTACGCCCATCAAAATCCACGCGGCGTAGAGCAGGTCGCTCGATCCTCCATTCAGGAGATCGTATTGAAGGAAGGTCATGGCTTTAATCTCAAAATTTTGTCTGTCTTGATTTTCGCCTCCTGTTCCAGAAAAAATCGATTGATCCCAGGAACCATCCGCAACCATTCGCGGATCAACTGAAAAATTTTATGCGCGCTCACCTTCGTCTGCTCCAACAGCCTGCGGATCTTCCCCGCGGTTTCCTCGCCCTTTTCCTTAAACTTCTCCTGCAATTCCGGCGACATGTTCAAAAAGGCGTCCGTCAAATCCTCGGAAAGCGTTTCCTCAATGCGCGCGTCGAGCGGATCCTTGCCGGACACAACGATTGGAACGACGGTCGATGCGGCAACCGGCGGACCGTTCTCCAGGTCAGACGACGGTATTTCGTCCAACTCATCCGGTTCGTCCTTGGACTCGAATGGGTTTGGATATAATGGTTCATCCTCGATATCGGGCGACGGCTTCGTATCAGGAAACGGACGCTCGATGCGCTCGGAAAGAACCTCTGCTGGTTTGATTGAAGAATCAGCCATAGCCGCTTCATTGTACCACAATCAGAAAGGACGAATCTTCATTCCGGAAGCCGTGTCCTCAACCGAGAATCCACGATCCGCGATCGCATCGCGCAGTCTGTCGGACTCGCCCCAATCCTTTGCCGCGCGCGCAGCATCACGTTGTTTTGCAAGAGCAAGAATCTCGTCCGGAATCTCTTCTTGTTTTCCGACGTACGCGTCGAGACCAAGGCCAAGCACGCGATCCATCGACAAGGCGATCGAGGACTTCGTCGTTGATGAAATCGTCTGGTCCTCCACCAGGCCCCAGAGAACAGAAAGGGCCTTGGGCGTATTCAAGTCGTTCTCCAGCTCCGCGGAAAACGAGGATAGGAACCCAGAAGATAGGTCCGATTGGTCTAATAGGTCCAATTCGCTTGACCTATTCCATTCACGAACCGTTTCACGCAGCCGCTTCAATGCGTTCTGCGCCGCATCAAGCGCTTCCCAGGTGAAATTCAACTTCGAACGATAATGCGCACCAAGGACAAAATACCGGTACGCGATCGGATCATACCCACGATCGATGAGATCCTCGATCGTATAGACGTTCCCGAGCGACTTCGACATCTTTCCCCCGTCGACTGTGATGAACTCCGAGTGCATCCACACATTCGCCTCCGGCACACCGTCCGCTCCGAGCGTCTGCGCAATCTCGTTTTCATGATGCACGGGGATATGGTCGATCCCGCCGGTGTGAATGTCGAATGGAACGCCAAGATACTTCTGCGACATGGCCGAGCACTCGATGTGCCAGCCCGGGAACCCAACACCCCAAGGCGAATCCCATTCCATCTCACGGCGGGGTGTGGAGTCCGTCGTGGACGGACTGAACTTCCAGAGCGCAAAATCCGTTGCGTTTCGTTTTTCGCCCATTTCCACGCGCGCTCCCGCCTTCTTTTCCTCACTCTTTTGTCCGGACAATTTGCCGTATTCCGGAAGTTTGGACGTGTCGAAATAGATGCCGTCGGACGTTTGATATGTGAATCCGTTCGTCTCAAGCCGTTGGATCATCGCGATCTGTTCCGGAATATGCGCGGTTGCGCGTGGATATTCCGATACAGGAAGAATATTCAATCGGCCAAGATCGCGAAAAAAGGCCTGTGCATAAAATTCCGCGATGTCATACGCGGTCTTTCCCTCCCGACGCATGGCGACAATCATCTTGTCCTCACCTTCATCCGCGTCACCAACTAGGTGCCCCACGTCCGTAATATTGACCACCTGCTTCACGCGATAACCGGCAAATTCGAACGCCCGACGCAGCACGTCGGCAAACAGGTATGCCCGCATGTTGCCGATATGCGCGAACCAATACACGGTCGGCCCGCACGAATAGACGGCAACCTCCTTGTCGCGAATCGGCTTGAATTCCTCAACCTTTCTCGTGAGTGTGTTGTACAAGTGCATAATTGATAGGGAGGGTCTCCGTCAGAGCCGGACAGGCCTGCACCCCGCAGCGATGCAAGTATATCAGAAGCGTATCAACCATAAAATCCCGCCAAGAAGCGGGATTTTTCGATACCCATCAACGAGCAAGTTCCTCAAGTCTCTCCTGGATTCTTTCCGGCGGCGGGAGCACGCGGGATCCTTGCCCGTCATGCATCGGCATCCTTCGAAATGCCTGGCCGTAACGCTGCCCTTGTTCACCAAGTTGGCGGACAATCTCCTCACGCGCGGGCGCGGACGGCATGCCGGGAGGCAATGCGCCAACGGACAGATCAAACTCTTCTGCTGCGGACTCGAGCAGTACCCCTACCTGTTCCTCCCGCGCGACGAAACGCTCGGCTTCAGTCATGCGCCGTTCCATCATTCGGACGTGGAACCTTGCCCGCTGTTCCGACGACCGTGCAAATCGTCCCTCGACGGATTCAATTCCGTGCTTGACCTGAAACAACGGGTGTCCTTCGACCACACCCGGGCTCGCATACGCATACGCCCCCGTGACACTGCCAAGGCACAGGACAACGATCGCGATTCCTGCCGCGGCAAAACGGAACGCAAATCGCGGGGTAGAGGTGCCGGTCGCGCGTGCCAAAAGCATGGACGCGAACGCGTGGGATGGGGTTGCCTGCCTCCGCATCTGTCTCAATTGCCACGCAATCCTGAACATAGGGATTTTAACTTTTTCATGGCCCGGTGGGTTGCCACCTTAAGCGCGCCAGCTGATTTTCCAAGGATGGATGCCATGTCCTCATATCCGTACCCCTCCAGGTACTTCATGGTTACCAAGCGGCGATCATCCGCGGCGAGCGATCCAAGCGCCCTCTCGAGCGCGGTCTCGGATTCCCGCTGCTCCATGGTCTCAGAACCAATTTCACCGACAGCCTCCACAATCTGGTCCAAATCCACAGTCTGTTTCCGATCGCGATAGTAATTTGCCAAATGATTGTGCGCGATTCGATAGATCCAGGCCGAATGGGAAACGGATTCGTCAAACGAGGAAAAGGCGGCGTAGGCCTTGAGAAAGATCTCGCTCACCAGATCCTCCGCCACTTCCTTGTTTCGGCCCACACGAAAAAAGACGTATCGGTAGATACGATCTATATTCTGCCTGTAAAAGCGTTCAAATAATGCCTTCACAGGGCTATCTTACACCATGATTCGAAATCGGTTACGTCCGGCTATCTCGCAAACGCGACGGATGGAGTCGAGGAACTGAGATAGACGGGGGTACCAGATGAGACAAGACCGAGCATTTTGACGGAGCGATCCACATTCTGAAGCGATTGAGCCTCGCGCACCGCGACCTCGAGCCTTTGGTTTGTGAGCGTAAGCTCCTTAATTCGATCCTCCACCTCACGCATGGCATATCCTTTTGCCACGGATCCATTCACCTGGACGATGTACGAACCAGCGACCACCAGGACCAACGCGGACGAAATCACGTTCAAGGCGAGTGTGTGATTGCGTGCGAAGGCATACATCCCGCGCGCCCTGCCGAATCCTGAATGCGAATTGTTACCCGATATGGTCATATACTCCTAGATTCGTTCCGCGACCCTGAGCTTTGCGCTGCGGGATCGCGGATTGCGACGGACTTCCTCTTCCGAGGGAGCAATCACGTGTTTTGTAAGGCTGTGAAGCGTGCCGGACTCCTGCGAGGCAATAAACCGCTTGACCAAACGATCCTCAAGGGAATGAAACGAGATAATCGCCAGTCGACCTCCGGGCTTGAGTAGCCCGACGAGCGCCGGCAGGGCGCGCTCGAGCTCCCCAAGCTCGTCGTTGACCGCGATGCGAAGGGCTTGGAACACTCTGGTGGCAGGATGCGTTTTCCCACGCCTTGGGATCACCGACGCGACAAGCTCCGCAAGCTGCGAAGTCGTCGTGATCCGCTCGTCCTGACGCGCCGCGCAGATGGTGCTTGCCAACATGCCAGCCGCCGGCTCTTCTCCGTAGACCCGGAAGATCCGGGCCAACTCCTCCTCACTCCATGCGTTGACGATCGTTTCGGCGGTCAATTCCCCGTCACGGTCGTACCTCATGTCCAAAGGTCCCTCATGCGCGAAAGAAAATCCGCGTGTCGGCTCATCAACGTGAGCTGAAGAGAACCCAAGGTCCAAAAGAATGCCGTCAACCTCAGTAAATCCGTGAACATACGCGTGTTTCAGAACGTTTGCGTAACTGTCGTGCACCAATGTTAGGCCATCAGAAAACCTCTCCAACCGCTTCTTTGCGATGGACAGGTTTACAGGGTCCCGGTCAAAACCGAGAAGCCGGCACCCAGGAAGGGACGCGAGAATCTGCTCGGCGTGCCCTCCCTGCCCCACGGTGCCATCGATAAATAGACGTTCTTCCGGCTCTCGGTCCGCCTCGCGGATCGGCGCGTCGAATCCCGCCCCACGGGACGACGTGACTTGTTGCTCCGGCCGAAGCCGGTCATAGCCCACCGGATTCGGTGCGGCGACGACCGGTCTTGTGACGAGATACTGAAGTACCTCGGTGACCAGTACGGGAATGTGTGTCGGTTCAGCATGCATAGGCTTAAGGCTTAAGGTATAAGGCCGAGAGGATTTCCTCGCGGCCTTGCGGCCTTTTGCCTCACTGCCCATTAGACTCCCAGTTCTCCCAGCTTTTCAGCGATGTTTCCAACTTCCGCTTCAGTCGTCTTCTTGTAGGCTGCCCACTTCTCGGCATCCCATAGTTCCAACCTGTTATACAGGCCGGCTACAACGACCGCCTTAGATATCCCGGCATACTGCCGGAGATATTCCGGCAGGATGAACCTTCCCTGCTTGTCGACCTCCACGTCCATTGCCCCCGCAAGCATGAGCCGGGCGAATGCGCGTGAATTGGACTGCCCCAGGGGCAAGCCAGCCAACTTTTCGGCCAACTTGTCCCACTCCTCCTTGGGGAACAGGAAAAGCGAAGCGTCGAGACCTCGTGTCACGACTGCCCCATGCGCGAGGTCTCCACGAAACTTCACCGGGATCGCCAGGCGACCCTTGTCGTCGATGGTGTGGTTGTATTCGCCAATGAACATGGCAGTCGTGAGGTGGATATCAAGTCTTAAGAAATAAAACGTGAGCACCGGACGGAATTCGCCCAATCCCCACTTTTTTCCACCTGTCACCATTCTATGCCACCTAGTGGGCATCGTCAACACACAAACCCATATTGATTCCTTCGCTATGATCAGCAATAAAAAGAAAAAATTATCCAGGCTGTGGATAATTCTTCTTCCCCACTTTCCTCTACCAGGTCACAACTCCCTCCTGGATGGACGCAGCAATGTCGTTTGAACCATCCGAACTCCATTGCGCGATCCGCTCGAGTGTTGAATCCCGTTCCTCGTCCGTCGCAAGGCGCGGGAACCTACCTTCGATGCGCATCGGGATCAACGTCAGCGTTCGCGTTCCGTTCTCGTCCAAGCGAATATTCGCGACCACGGACTCGTTCTCATCTTCCCCGACCTGGTCGAAGATGAAATTTCCAAGCGAATACAGGATCAAGCCGTTTCCGTAAGTCTCGATTCCCTCCAACACATGCGGATGATGACCGACGATGAGGTCCGCACCTGCGTCGATTGCGGCATGGGCAAGATCTTTTTGACGTTGGATAGGATTGTGCTGATATTCCACGCCCCAGTGAAATGAAACGATGAGCATATCCCCAAGCTTGTCCGCGGCCGTCACTTCGTCCGTGAGCCTCGTTGCGCTGATCGGATGATACAGGTCGTCATACGCCAGAAATACCACGCGCTTCCCTTGGATTTCCGTGACAATAGGCTCCGGATTGTTTCCATAATCCCCGACCGGGACGATTCCCGAAGCTTTCAACGTCTCGACCGACTGGTCCCACCCGACCCTGCCATAATCGTCTACGTGATTATTCGTCACGGAAACGTGCGTGATTCCAAGATACGCGAGAACGTCCGTTCGTGCTGGATCGGCCTTGAAAAAAATCGACTTGCCGGACGGCGTCGTGGAAGACGTGAAAACTGACTCCAAATTCGCGAACGCCAGGTCGCTTCCGGCCAATGCCCCGGCCGCGGAACCAAAGGCCTGCTCAACCGTCGTCTTCGCCATTGCCGTCGCGACCGCGCGCCCAAGCATGACGTCACCGACGAACGAAAGCTCCAGAGGTGGAGTCCCCGCACCCAACCAAGCCACAATACGCGGGGTCCCCGCACCCGACCAAGCTGCAATAGGCGGGGTCCCCGCACCCCGCCTCGTCGAAAAATAGACCAAATAACTCGTCCCCGGCGCGTTCGGATCCCCGAGCAATCGGTGCGACGAATCGTGCCATTCAAGATCGGCAGCATCTCCGTTCCCATCGTTCCACAACAAGTACGCAATGAGCGCGAACGGCGTATCCACATGATCCGAGTGCAGCCGTTCAATCTGATCGTATCGTCGGGACGCGATCAAGGCCAAAGTCTCGTCATCCATGACATCTGTCCTGTCCTGCGGCAGGAAGTGGCAAAAATCAATGCTGGAAACAACAAGCGCGTCATCTGGCAATAGCTGGCGCAAGACAAGGACGAAGGAAGCGGCATCGTCGTATCCGGCCGGGGACTTCGCGATGATGGGAACAATCGGAACCCCCGGAAACAAGTCCGCGACATAGGAGACATGCGTTCCGATCGCGTGCTCGTTCACGAACGAATCCAGCTCGTCCGTCGCGGTTCCGAGCGAGACGAGACGATCGACGAGCCCGTCATCCGTCTCGACCGACCCGAACGGCGAGGTCCACACCCCATGCGTGGTTTGAACCAGCCCTTCCCCGGCATTCTCATGGTTCGGACCAACGATCACAATGACGGAAGGATGCGACCCGGCCGCGATTCGCGTCCAGAGTTCCATCAGTTTCGTCGCGGGAACCGTATGGTGCGGAAGCACCGCGGACCGAACATCAACCGGTGCGAGACTTGCGGACGATCCGGCACGCACGGCCGAAAAGACATTCTCGATTCCTTCGATCTCCGTAATCGTGAATACAGGGCGCGCGATAGTCGTTTCAGTATTCCCAGCCACTTGAACGGCGTCGTGACGCGACAGGACAAATGTCCCTATGAAAATGACCGCTCCCACGATAAAGGCAATCGCGACAACAGCAACGCAAAGCCGGGTGTTGTTGGAAAACACCCGGCTTTGGACGAGTTTATGGGTTAATCGTGACAGTCGTTCCATCGGAGTGGTTATTCATGTTCGGATCGCGCATGGAACGGATGTAGACCGGCTCGGCCACGTATACCCCCGGCGTGACGACGCGAGCATAGTAAGTGAGTTTCCCGTTATGGCAGCCTGTCTCGGACATCGGGCTCACCGTGAAGCTGACGCGCTGGTTCTCGATGAGCGAAGGATAGTCGAAGCAGACAAGGTTGTCCGAATATCCTCGTCCCGTCTGTGTGATTGGCGTAAGGCCGGACGGCATGACGTCCGTCACCTGATAATCCTCACATGGGGCCGCGCCCTCGACCGTCAACGTGCCATCCTGCGCTGCGCCGCAATTCGAAGCCGGCAGCGTATATTTCAGCTCGACCTTCACGAGCTGTCCTTCGCCGAACGTGGTTCCCGCAGCATTGTCTGACGAGAACGTGCGCTCAATCCCGAGCGACTTGTCGACTGGCGCGTTCGGATCGACGACCGGCGTGAGATACCGGCTCACCGCAATGAGCGAGCCCTTCGCGACGTCGATCGCGAGCCCAGACCGTTCCTCTGGCGAGGCCATGATTGTCAGCACGTGTCCGCGCCCGACCGTCGAGGTCTCACGCTTGCCGTGAAGCGAATAGGAGAACTCCGTTTCTCCCGCGATCAAGTGCGGAAGTGTTTCCTTCACGTAGAGAAGACGATCGAGCACGACCGTGGTATTTCCCGGAGCCGAGGCAAGAATATAATCGTGCAGCTGGTCACGCTGCGGCTCGTTCAATGCGCCTGCCAAGACGGAGGCAAGCGCCGTGCGCTCGACTGTGGTCTCGATATCGTCGGCCTTGAGGAAGAGATAACCGTCGCGATCCTTGGCGTCCTTCATAAGATCGCGATAGATCGCTCGAGCCCCTTCGTCGTCGCCCGCGCCGTGCAGTCCGAGCGCCACCCAGAGGCGGACGTCGGGATCGTCGCCAAGGTCAGGCGCAATGCGCTGGAACTCCGCAAGCACGGACTCGCCAAGCGAGGCAAGGGCCGCGAAGGTCATGGCACGCTCGCGCGGGGTCATCGCATCATATTCTGAATCCATTTTCTTGGAGAAGTACCAGACAAGTTCCGACTCGTCGAACGGCGTTTCCTGAAGCAATGCGACCTTGGCCGTGAGGTCGAAGTCTTCCCCGGAATACGGCAAGAGCCGCACGCCGTCTCCCCAATACGCGTCCTCGGAAAACTCCGGAAGCGCGTTCGCCTCGCCGAAGAAATCGTTTAGCAAGGTCGTCGCTTCCTCCCGTGCAAGCGCTTCGTCGGATCGGTCTCCCCACCAGCCAGCAAGCGTTTCAAGCTCGGAATAATAGCGCCCTGCCGCGCCGTCCATGAAGGTCACGTCCGTGTACCGATCGTCCGCGCCATTGACCGCGATCGACGATCCAACGCCGCCTTCGGCCTGCGAGACCACAGGACGAACGAGACGCGACGGAACAATCGTGACAACGCGCGTGATCTTGTCCTCCAGCTTTCCAACCGTTCCCGTCATCGTCACGTTGTGCGTGCCGAGTTCTAAGTTTGGCATTTCGAACCTCATCGTCTCACCTGCCGTTGCGCTGATCGTCTGTTCGAATGACGCGTCTGGAATCTCAACTTTATACGCGATTGCGTCTCCAAGCCCAATCTGGGTTCCAGACGCGCGCACGAGAATCACGGGCTTGTCGCCGGACAAGTACGACTCGCGCATGACCGGATTCAGGAAGAACGGGCGGGTCGCGTCGATGTTGCTCACGACATTACCGGCTCGCTTGCCGTCCGTGTCCAAGGCCTGTGCGGTCACGCGCCAGGACGTGATGTTGTCCGGAAGCACCAGCTTCACGGCGCCATTCCCGTTCGCGTCCGTCCGGACGGTCTCGAAGGCGGCGTTATCCTTGAAGGTCGACCTGCCAAGCGCGCGTTCGCCACCTCCGCCTTTTTCCGCGCCACCGGTCACCGCATCCGCGCTACGGGTCACCTGGGTAAGAACAATGCCGTCATCTACCCATCGATAGAGTTCCCCGAGCGGATTTACGGCTTCCGGAAACAGTGCGTAATAAGCCTCGTCCACGAGGTTCACGTTCACGTTGGCCTTCACCGGTTGCCCATCCTTGTCCTGTACGTGAACGCTGAGGCTTGCGTCCGCTCCTGGAGCATAAGACGACTGGTCCGCCACCACGGTCACAGTGAGTTTGGAAAGCGAGGTGTCGTAGGAGACCATGAACCCGCCGCTTCCGTACCACTGCCGTCCAATCTGCTGATACATACCCTTGTCAAACAGCACGCCATACACCGCAAGGTTCGGAATATCATTCTCGTCAAAATCGAACGCGTATCGCGGCTGCACCGATGGTTCGGTCTCGCGAATGCCCTGGTGCGCCTTGAAGTACAGAAATCGCGCGCCCTGCGGGGCAACGAACGGATGCTGATTTTGATACACGGACAGGTTTACGCGCTGCCCAATGCCATAGCCCGGGAACGACCATTGGTCCGTACCCGCGGCAAGGGCGTCATCGTTATTGAAGGAAAGATCCGTTGATTCCCCAAGATCGAATTCCTGGCGAACCCACAGGTAGGCTTCCATTCGGTCCGTGCGTCCATTCTCATCCGTGGCAGAAAGCTCGACGCGGTAATTTGCGTCCGGATTTTTCGCGACGAATGCGTGCCTGGCGACTCCAGCCTCATCCGAATGCATCGTGAACTCCTCCAGGGTCGCCTCGTTGCGGTCGTACTGGTAATTCTTCACCACCTGTTTGCGCACGAAATCGTACGACTGCCCGACTTCCCGCTTGGTGTACGTGATCTCAATAACCTTCCCGTTCACGATTTGTCCGACGCGCGTGGTCGGACCGAACACCTTCGGATCGTACGAATTGATCGCCTGCGTATTGCGAACCGTTACCTCGACGTTGCCCGTGCCGTCCTTCACCACATTTTTGTCCCAGGACGGATCGAGGTACACCTTTGGCCCGAACATCATCACGTTTGACCATGCCTGGATTTCGCCTTCCTCGGGCCGATCCGGTCGGACGTTGATCGCTATAGATTGCGGATATCGAATATCCGGATTGTACTGGCATGAATAGGATCCATGCGCATTTCCCGCGTCATCGAGCGTCAATGTTTGGTCCCCGCAGCCGGTGGAAACGGCGACCTTCAAACCATTGACTGGCGTTCCCTCGAAGTATTCACCGTGCACGGTATAGCCGACCGCGTCGCCGACGAACGCAGCCCCGACATCCGGCGTCACGGAAAGGACATACGCCGGCTTCACGTACTCGGACACGCCGATGCTCCTTGTCGCGACAAGCGTTCCGTCCCAAAAAATGCTCAACGTGTGGCTTCCCTGGCTCACGCCTCGCAACGAAATTTCGCCGGAATACGTTCCCTCCCGGGTCACGTCGAGCGTCACGGATCCGAACCCGATGTCCGCAGTGACCTTTTCTGGACGGGATCCGTCCTCCCGCGTTTCCGCGTATCCCCAAAATTTCATCGTATCCGTGGGCTTGTAATTCGGCCGATCCGTGTACAAATACGTCCAATACGCGCCATTCACGCCGGAGTACAGGTCGTGCGACGTCCAGGAACGGGCTCCATCCTCCTGCACGACAATTTGACCGCCTCCCTGCAGCAGCATGGCAATGGCTGCGTTCCCGTTGTGGATTTCGACCATGTCGTCCTGACTGTCTCTTGAACCGACAAATGCCAAGCCGTCCGAATTCGTCGTGCCTTGCTCCGCGTCTCCGACGTATCGAGCGGTCGCGTTGGCAACCGCGGAACCAGTCGTAGCATCGTTTACCCAGAACAGAGTCCTGTCCGTCGCGCGCGAAACATAGGCCGTCAGGTTCGAGGATGAGATGAGCGACCAGACACGGGCACCATGAAATGAAATGTCCGCAACGTAATAGCCTTCCTCGAGCGGCTCCGGGAACATCAGATACTGGCGGCCGTTCTCCGACATCACCTGCGCGTCGAACTCTGACGCGGGTTGGACAGAGGTATCAATCAGCGCATCCGCGTTTACGAACGTGCGCCATTCGAGGTCGCGCGCCACCTTCATCCCGGCAAGATACTCGTCAAACGACCCGTACCGAAACAACTTCACATGCGGCAAGGACGCGCCAACCTCGCCATCTCCCCATTCGCTATACGCCAACGCGACTCCATCCTTCGGAGTCACGATATTGAACCGATCGTCGATCGAGAACGAAAATCCGCGGGTGGCATCGAGCGCAGTCTCGAACGTCATCACATAGTCCTTGCCAAGCGTCTGGTTGCTTCCCTTGAGCGAAAAGCTACCGGACAGCGTGACGGTATAAAGAGTCTGCGGCTTCAGTTCATCCGGCACAAAGACAAATGAACGGCGGGACGATTCCACGTGGCCTTTGACCGCCGGCGTAATCGTCAGTGCCTTCTCGAAAGCGGCCGCGTCCACGTTCTCGTGACTGAAGTCGAACTCAATGCCGGAATCAAGCGGCACCTGGCCTGTCTTGTCCCCCGGAATAGTTGATGTCACGCGAAACGTTCCTTTCACCTGAAATGCCCAATTGTAATCACGCGTCGCGGGCTGACCATCAGGCCACGCGGTCGTTGTCGCCAAATTGAACTTCACAACCTCATCCTGCTGGAGCGGCCCTTCAAACGCGATCCGCAACTTCTTGTCAGAAACCTGTTCGACACCATACGCGACGTTCTCCTTGGTCTTCACGACAAGGAGGTCCTTGATAGCGGACGCGGACACCGGGTCGCGGCTTTCGAGTGCATATGCCGAGGCTGCGTCCACGCCAAGCGCATCAGATGATTCGGGAGTGAGTGTAAACTGGTCGTAGGCGTACACGGTCTGCACGCCATAAAACGGCTGGAAGACCAACACAGCAATGATCAGAGCCACAAGGACAGGAGAAAGCGCGGCAACAAGCTTGAGACGGGATGTCATAAACGAGGGGCGCGCCGCAAGCGCGTCACGGAGGCGCAATCGAAGCGCTTCCTTGAATCCGGGCCGCGGCGTCGTATCAGCAGATTTAGCATATCGGCCCAAATCGGCCGTCAGTTTTTCAAACGACGGATCCGAAGATTCATTACGGTTGTCATGATTGATCATATTTTCAAAGTCACTTGGTGTCGTCTCAACGAGGCGGGACTTCCGGCAGAGCCGGATCCGGCTTCGCCGGAAAAGTCCCTGGGAAAAATCTTTTCAAAGCCACTTTAGTGGCGTTGAGTCGGGACGAGATTAAAGTCACTGGGAAAACTGAGAACATTTCTTCAACGCCCGATGCAGGATCACGCCCACGTTGTTCAACGTAACCTTGAGAGCGGCCGCGATCTCGTCGTTGTCGCACTCGCCATAAAACTTCATGGTGACGGCGAGACGTTCGCGATCCGTCAGTTGCTCGAGCACGGCTTCCAACTTCTTTCTCAGGATCTCACGATCGATCTCATCCGACGTACTCGGCCCGCCCAACGGCCGGTCGTGCTTCGCCTCGTCGAACTCCTCGGTCGGCTTCTTTGAACGGTAGTGGTCGGTGATGCGGTTCGTCGCGATCCGATAGATCCAGGCCGAGAAGGAAGTCCTCCACACGAACGACATGCGATGCGTGAAGGCCTTCATGAAGATGTCCGACACAAGGTCCTCGGCCGTCTGGTGATGTCCGACGCGCCGCGCCACGAACGCGTAGATTTTGTCGAAGTAACGCTCGTACAACAGGTTGAACGCGTTCTCATCGCCGTGCTGCATGGCGCGGACCAAATCCTCGTCGTCGCGCAACTCGACCCGCTCGACCGCACGAAACGTCCCGAGCAAATCCGCGGCAAACGCAATCATCCCCGTGTACAGGGATTCAAACGATGGAAGAACAAGCTCATTACTTCGCATAGAGAGATCGTTTTGATCGCAGGTATCGATGGTAGGATACCGCGAAACGGTGCGCCTCGTCACGCGCGCGCTGCAGCAGTTCTTTTCCGCGCGTCACGGCGCGATGGAGTTCGAAGTCGCTTCGATCGTACACCAGGCGATCCTGTTTTCGATCGAATCCCTTCGCGATGCCGACGACGGGGATGTGAACGTTAAGCTCGTCCATCACGGCACGAACGCGCCCAACCTGCCCTTCTCCGCCATCGATGACCATGAGAACAGGAAGATTCCAACCCCTCTGCTCCCCATGAGCCCCCTGCGCCCTCTTTAACCTTCTTCGAACCACTTCCTCCATCATGGCGAAGTCGTTTGATCCCTTCACGGTCTTGATCTTAAACTTTCGATATTGGTCCTTTGCTGGATGTCCTTCCTCGAACACGACCATGGATCCCACGGCGGACGTGCCGGAGATATTCGAAATGTCATACGCCTCGATGCGGCCATTCAGGTCGAGATAGCCTTGCGGCGCGGATGGCGCGAATGGAAGCTCGACATCCTCGCGCGTGATGAGGGACACGTCGCGGATATGCTCGAGCGCAAACAGCTGCCCGCGAAGCTTTGCCGCGCGCTCGAATTCGAGACGCTTTGCCGCCTCGGACATCTCACGCCTGAGCTGCTGCGCGATCGCGATCTTTCGTCCTTGAAAAAAAAGGATGAGATTTCGGATGATCTTCCGATACTCAGACCTTGAAATCGCGCCGACGCAGACCCCAGGACATTTTCCAAGCTGAAAATCGAAACAACCTCTTGCTGACCTCAACCTATCCCTCTCCTTTCTCGTTCTCTCCCCATTTCCATTCTCCCCCCGCGATCTCTCCCCCTTCCCGTATCCCTCCCGCGTTCTCTCCCCCTTCCCAAGGGGGAGGCAGGAGGGGGTTACTGGTGGTGCGCACGCGCTCCACGGGATGCTCGGACGAATGAGCGAAAGCGCCCGCTTCAACGACAAGCCGCTCGTATATGGTCCGAACACGGCGAGAAACTTCCGCTTCGCGGCCACGGACAAACGCGCATCAAACGGATTCACTCCCAAGCGCTCAAGATCCCATCCGCGTATGATCATCGGCCGAGGAAACTCTTCGTTCGTCACAACGAGATATTGGAACGACTTGTCATCGCGGCCAAGCACGTTATACGGCGGCTTGCACGTCCGAATCCGGTTCGCCTCAAGCACCAGGGCCTCAATCACGGTCGGCGTTTCCTCGTAATCGATCCTCACAATCTTGGATACGAGTTCCGCAATGCGCTCCCCACGACTCGCGACTTCGCCTTTTTCGCCGCGAAAATACGACGCGACGCGCCTTTTGAGCGAAGTAGCCTTTCCCACGTACAGCAGCATCCCGTCCTTGTCGTAATAAAAATAGACCCCAGGACTGTCGGGCAGCACGTTATTTCGTATGTTGACAGACTCAGGAATCATCGAAATCCTTGACATTTTCGTCATTATGGTGTATTAGGCTTAGCGGAGGACAGCATGAAATCCCGTATTCGCCTCTCTGAACCGATGATTCTTTTCCTGCGTCTTCTCGCAGGATTCCTGATCTCGGCCGTCGGTGCGCTCATCGTCGGATCCATCGCCCTGGCCCTCTCCGGGCCGTTCGCGCTCAAGCACCATTTCATGGCCAACTGGATCATCCGTGTCGCCATCCCGTTCCTGCCCATGATCACCTGGTGCTGGAAGACCACGTACACTGGTACGATCAGGCCCGCATGGAGCATTGCCAAGGAACGCAGATGTACGTTCTGGAAAGCGCTTGAATTCAGGAAAGCCCCAAAAAATGGACGAACACGACCCAGGAGAACTCGCCCGACCTGGAGCAGGACAAACGACGACAGTCGTCCACTGGAGATCTGACGGACGCCACGGCTCGACAGGCTCACTGCCTGCGGCCCGGCGTCTTTTTCATTAGACCTGTTGCCGAATAAGCTTATAGACGAAAAACGTCAGATTCGAGCGAAAGACGTTTGAGGAAACTGAAGGAATAGCAGAGCTATTTCGAAGTTTCCGAAAATGGCTTGCAGCCGAATATGACGTTTTGCAGGC
>Ga0172379_10002223_pt1 | contig 35174 bp, 31 predicted proteins | sample GrowelOW334metaG_FD_119756 | JGI IMG/M metagenome (GOLD analysis project Ga0172379, IMG submission 119756) | Groundwater microbial communities from an aquifer near a municipal landfill in Southern Ontario, Canada - Groundwater well OW334 metaG | ecosystem: Environmental > Aquatic > Deep... | reverse complement strand
GTCACCAGGCCGGCTTCTTCGAGAACCTTCAAGTGCTTGGAAACGGTGGGCTGGGCGATGCTCAGCAGCGCCTGGATCTCACATACGCACATCATCCGTGCTTGCAGGATCTTCAACAGTTTCACACGGTTCGGGTCGGACACGGCCTTCATTACCTTGATATAATCTTTCATGGCTACCTTCCCTATATTCTTTTTCAGAGATGTACAAGGATGCCTTCCGAGTGTCAAGGAGTTTTGAAGAGGGGAGGAAAAAATTCAATTGACACACAAACTCATTCTTTATATGATTCCACTATGACAGAAGAGTTTTAACAATCCACTAATGATGCAGCGGCAGGCCCTTATGAACGATAGCGACAGGACAAAGGAACAGTTGAGCGCCGAAGTGGCGGAGTTGCGGCGGCGGGTGGCTCAACTGGAGCAATCGGCCATCGGAAAGAGCAAGGACGCCCTGATTACACCGCAGGATTACTGTGATGCCATTACGGGCCTACCCAGTCGTTTTCTCTTCGATCACCATTTGTCGATCATCACTGCATCGGCATCCAACCAGGTGCAGAAATTCGCCCTCATGCTTTTTTGCGTTGGACATTTTGAAGAAAACAGCTATTTCCATAGCAGGGATCGTGATAACCGGCTCCTGAAGGGTGTTGCAAACCGGCTAAAATATCTCCTGCGGAAAAGTGACATTTTGATCCGCATAGAAAATGATGATTTTTTGATCCTCCTACCCGATGTCTCATGGATGGGAATTTCTGCCCGGATCGCTCCAAGAATTGTAAATTCCTTTCAAAAACCATTTATGTTCGACGAACAAGCGATTCGCATTTTTGTCAATATTGGAATTGCCCTCTATCCAGACGACGGCACAGGGGGAGACTCCCTTGTGGAATATTCGCGTATCGCCATGCACCGGGCCGCAAAAGACGGTCCAAACAGCTATCAGTTTTACGGCAAGCAGAAAAATGGGAATCCTTGTTCCGTCTCTTCCGATGCGACGTGATGGACAGCATCCCCCCTTTTTTTACTTCCGCATTCAGGCCATCCATGAAGGAAGTTGTCAACAACGATCCCTTTTTGTCGCCCCCTCGGTAACATTTAATTTGAGGCAATTCGCGGGCTTTTTCATTTTGACTCGTGACGATATTTCGAGTACAGCCATACCAGGATTATGTGACATAAAAGCAACTTGCTATCTCCTGGCGTTGGTTTGATGCTGTTGATAAACACTCTCATATGGATGCCATGAGCACGTCAAATTTTACAGCAGCCGCAAAAAAAGACTTACAGGCCATGAACCTGAACCGGATTACCCTTGCGTTTACAGGTTCCTCAGCCGGCCTGGAAGGTCCCTTTCAGAGTTATTACACAAGCCGTACCCTGGCACACATTCGCATTGCCCTCCTGATGGGGGCGCTTATGTATGGAAGCTTCGGAATTCTGGATGCCCTGCTGCTGCCGAACCATAAACATCTTGCCTGGCTGATTCGTTATGTTTTTGTCTGTCCGATGATCCTGGCTGTTTTTGGGGCTACCTTTGTTCCCTCCCTGCACCGTATTTTACAACCCCTCATGTCCATACTGATCGCCCTGGGCGGCCTAGGAATCGTCCTCATTATCGTCGTCGCCCCACCACCGGCAAATTACTATTACTACGCCGGACTGATGCTCGTTTTCATATTTGGTTACAGTTTTATTTACCTAAGATTCCTATGGGCCACCCTGAGCGGCTGGATTATCGTGATTCTCTATGAGCTCGCTGCTTTCCTCACCGGTACCCCGGACGCAGTGCTCATCAGCAACAACTTTTTCTTCATCAGCGCCAATTTAGCGGGCATGCTCGTCGGCTACACCATCGAGTATGCAAACCGGAAGAATTATTTTTTGATGCATCTCCTTGCCGAGGAGCAGCAAAAGATCAAGGAAATCAATGAGCAACTGGAGCTCCGGGTCGCCGCGCGCACCAGTGAGCTGGCCATTAGCAATCAGCGGCTGACCAGGGAAGTAAAGGAACGTATCCTTGCCGAGCAGGAGCAACAGCGCCTTCAGATCCAGTTGAAACAGGCGGAAAAAATGGAAACCATCGGCAATCTGGCGGCCGGGGTGGCTCATGATCTCAATAACATCCTCGTCGGCCTGGTCAGCTATCCTGATCTAGTGCTCATGAGGATGGCCGAGGATAATCCTTTGCGTGATGAAGTTATCCTAATCAAGAATTCCGGAGAGCGGGCTGCCGCCATGGTGCAGGACTTGCTGAGCATGGCTCGTCTGGGAGTTACCGAAAAAAAGGTTCTCAATCTCAACATAATCCTGAATGATTATCTCCAGAGCCCGGAATATCAACACTTGCAGCAGGATCATCGGCACGTGACCATCACGGCGAACCTTGCCCCCGATCTGCTCAACATTCGGGCTTCGGCCATCCAAATCACCAAGGCCGTTATGAATCTCGCGACGAACGCCTGCGAAGCCAACTTAACGGACGGAGCGGTACAGATAGGAACCTCGAATCGATACCTCGAAGAGCCCTACCAGGGCCTGGAGACAATTCCCGAAGGTGAATATGCCATCTTGACAGTTCAGGATACCGGCATCGGCATGAGAGAGGAAGACCGGCAACGCATCTTTGAGCCTTTCTATACCAAAAAGCGTCTGGGACGCAGTGGCACCGGCCTGGGCATGACCGTGGTCTGGCACACGGTAAAGGAAATGGGAGGGTTCATTGATATTCCGAGCGCCGAGGGACAGGGTGCCGTGATCGAGCTTTACTTCCCCATAACACGAGAAGAAGTATCGTCAGCTCCGGTGAAAGTATCCATAAAAGATTACCGAGGCACTGAGCGCGTCCTGATCGTGGATGATATTGCCGAGCAGCGCCGCATTGCCGCTGCGATTCTGACGAAACTCGGCTATCAGGTTGTCACGGTTGCCAGCGGCGAAGAAGCGGTTGCCTGGATCGAACAACATGAAGTGGACATCGTGATGTTGGATATGATTATGGACCCGGGAATTGACGGCTGCGAAACATACCGCCGCCTTATCCAGTGGAATCCCCGCCTGAAAGCAATCATCGTGAGCGGATTTTCCGAATCGGAAAGGGTCCGCGAGGCTCAACGGTTGGGCGCCGGCAGGTACTTAAGCAAGCCCTATACCCTGGAGGGGATCGCCCTTGCCCTCCGCGCGGAGTTGGACGACCGTTTAATTGATTTAGCTCGCCCTTAGGTAAGGCATCCGGCCATTATAGCAGTACTCCGCAATATCGCAAAAAAATGGCCGACGCAATATATCTCTGGCACAATGTTCGGCAACACACCCCATATATTGTGGTTAACATCTCCTTGACACACAATATCATTCTTCATATACTCTCATCGCGAAAAAGGGAGTGCTTATCGATAATTTTTGCAGTGCCATATCTGAAAGCTACAACGAATATAATAAATCATTACATGTTGGGCATTATAAGCGGCAGATGCGGATAGAGGAGTAAATCGGATGACGAAGCAGATTGTGCGCATAGAAGCAGAACCATTGCGGTTGACTTTGAAAACAATCATTCGTCATGCTGCGGCAACGAGAAACGAAGGGGAAAGCATCTGGGTTCAGGCCAAAAGAAATGAAAACACTGGATATGGCGAGGGTTGTCCTCGAAGTTACGTAGCAGGCGATGACCTTGACGCAAGCTGCACTTGGATAAAGGAAAATTTATCTTCCGGCAAGATGAACATTGAAACACTGGAAGATCTGAAAAATTGGGTAGAAAAAAATGAAAATGAAATCGATAACTACCCATCGGCATGGTGCGCCGTGGAAATGGCGGTCCTTGATCTACTTTCCCGGGAGAGGGGTTGCACGGTTGAAAAACTGCTGGGACTGGAAGACGGCAAACTTTTTGGCCGCTACACTGCCGTGCTGGGAGATGACAAAAAATGGAAATATACTACACTGGTAGATAAATATCTGCTCCGCGGATTTTCCGATTTTAAAATCAAGTTAAGCGGCAACCTGGAACGTGACATTGAAAAACTCGATATTCTTGAAGAATTGTCTGCGCAACATCATGCCAAACCCATACGTATTCGTCTTGATGCCAATAACTTATGGAAGGACCGCTGTGACGAAGCCATAAAATACATAATGATGCTGGGTAACGGGCGGTCATTTGCCATGGAAGAACCTGTGGGAGCGAGAAATGCCGAAGATATAAGCAAGTTCAGCACCGCTACGGGGCTCCCTGTTATTCTTGATGAAAGCCTTTGCACCCTCGCTGATTTGTCGCCTTACAGAAATATTGAAGGGGAATTCATTGCGAATATCAAGGTATCGAAGGTGGGCGGTCTTATAAGAGCCTTGAAAATGATTGAAGAGCTGAAAAAACTGGGCTGGCCGATCATTATCGGATGCCATGTGGGCGAAACCTCTTTGCTCACAAGGGCTGCTCTTGTGGCCTCCGGTGCTTCCGGAGACAGTATTATTGCCCATGAGGGGGCATTTGGCGACTATCTGGTGGAACGGGAACCGGCAAAGCCGATGTTAAAATTCGGCCGCCGGGGTCTGCTGGATTTGCGTTCTCCCTACTACCTAAAGACGGTTCAGGGACTTCAGGTCATCCCGGCCGAAAACTGGAACGTCGGATTTGGGATGCAGTGTCGTATGCCCCTCATTATGGATGACGGCGCACCGAGCATCGATTTTCTCGAAGCGCCCGACGGGTATAAAATTCATTACCGCCGCTGGGGGAGAGCTGCGGGGGGAGATGTGGTAATGATTTTACACGGAGGCATGAGTCATTCCGGCTGGCAGGCGCCACTGGCGAATCAATTACGGTCCATGTCGCCGGACATAACCGTTGTCGCACCCGACCGGCGGGGGTGCGGTTTAAACGAACGGCGCGGAGACCTGGGTTCAGTTCCATCCGTCATTGATGATGTAGTAAAACAGGTTAAATTTCTGAAAGAGTCTTTCCGACGGGTTCATCTTGCCGGCTGGTGCCAGGGGTCGCAATACGCCGCTGTCGCGGCGGCCGGACTGGGAGACGCGCTCTCCAGCCTGATTTTGCTAACGCCGGGCTTTTTCTGGAATGAGCGTTTCAGGTCTGTCTTAAGTATTGCCGAAAAAATCGTGATGGAAATGGTTTCCGGATTCAAGCTGAAACCCGATCGTGACCATGCCTGCATCCCTATTCCCATGGAAGCGACCGATTTTACGCTCGTTGATGAATGGCTTGATTTTATTGAAAAGGATGATCTTAAAACCACCTTAATCACATTAAAGTCCGTAAGCATCATGGACGAGATTCAGGAGCCTTCCTGGTTTGCCATGCTGCAGAACCGTCTTCCCGTGCTGGCGATTATGGCGGAACATGATCGAATTGTGGACAACAATAAAGTCATGCAATTCATCGGGCATTTATTTTCAGGTGAAAATAAGAACCGGATGGTTTCATTGGCAAGCGGCCACGCCATCCAGTTTGAAAGGCCTGAAGAGGCCGCAACCGAAATTTTAACCTTTATTCGGAAGATATGGATGAAAATTTAAGACCCATCAGAAGTAGTAGCTTTGTCGATTTCCTGTTTTCGTAAGATCGCCTGCGATAAATTGGAAAATCTTATCAATAACGGAGAGCTTCCGGATGGATCAAGATGTTCAGAAAATATTCAAACTGGGTAAAGGCTTTACGCAACGTGACGAAATATTTACCCCCTGGCCTTTCCACAACCGGGATCTTGTCCGCAATCCCGACCCCGGTAAAACCATCAAACAGAAAAAACTGATTAATATCTGGAATCACCATCACTTCACGGAGGGCATGGTGTACGTGCAGCTCCATCATCCTCAATATAAGGAGGATATTCTCGTCCGGGCCTATCCGGAACCTTGCAGCAACGGCTCTATGGCCTGCCGCTGGCCGGAGAAAAGCCGCAGCATTACGGAAAACGCCAGCATTTTGAATATCATTCTGACAGACGGGCTCTCGATGTTTCTCATTCCGACCCGGCTCCGGGACGTGCAAAGGGATCACTTCACCATCTACTTGCCCGATAAGGGTTATATCTTGGGTCAACGGCGGGCCAGACGCTTTCTTTGTCGGGGTGTATCTGCCGAAGTGGTGCAGAACGGTTTTCGGGCATGGGGCCTACTCAATGATTTCAGTGCCCTGGCCATTGCTGTCAAGGTTAGTCCGGAGGCAAGTGGCTCTTTTCGCTGGTTTAATGCCGACCAACCATCAACCGTCCATCTTTATCAGGATGGGCAGATAATTTTTTCGGCATCCTGTCACTGTGTTCGGCAGACAGCGGACCAGGAGGTACGGGATATTGTTCTTGCCCCGGCAACCACTCAAATGAACCGTTTTTTAAAGAAGAAATTGCGTAACCCCCGCGTTCGGGTTATACCCCTGCCGAATATTACTTTTGACCACCCGGCAACAAAAAAGAAGATTCAACTGGATGTTCAGGATCTTTCGACCTCAGGCTTTGCCGTTCATGTCTCCACCGCTGAGGATGTCCTCATGGTGGGGATTATCATTCCTGACCTGACCATGCATTATGCCGGGGCATTGAAAATACAATGCAAGGCCCAGGTCCTTTACCGTCGTGAAGATAAAAAAAAGAAACGCATATGCTATGGTTTTGTCATCCTGGATATGGACGTCGTCACCTATAACCGGTTGAGTCATATTATTATGAATACTATCGATCCCGGTACCCATATTGCCGATGAAGTCGACGCGGATCGACTATGGGAATTCCTCTTTGAAAGCGGGTTCATTTACCCCAAGAAATATGATCTGGTCCAAGCTTACCGACAGCCCATGAAAGAAGCCTATCGGAGGCTTTATCGCGATAACCCGGAAATCATTGCTCAGATGACCTATCAGCAGAATGACCAAATCTACGGACACGTCTCCATGGTCCGTTCCTACGAGCGGACATGGATGGTTCATCATCTTGCCGCAAGGCCGTTCAACAATAAGCGGACCGGCTTGCAAATTCTGAAACAAATCATCCGTTATTTTGATGGCATCTATCGACTGCCGACCGTCAGGATGGACTATATGATGTTCTATTTCCGCCCCGAAAACAGTTTCCCCGATCATTTTTTCGGCGGCTTCGCCAGACATCTCAATAATCCGCGCGCCTGTTCCCTCGATCTCTTTTCGTATCTCAATTATCCGACAGCCACTGTTCATCAACCGCTGCCGGAGGGGTGGTCGCTTGAACCGTTTATATCATCTGATATCGGCGAATTAGATCGTTTTTACCGAGATGCCTCCGGTGGCCTCCTTTTAAACGTGTTACGCCTGGGTAAAGACAGGGAAGACACCGAATCCCTTTCGCACCTGTATGCCCGGCACGGGTTCACAAGACATTGCGAAGGCTTTTCTCTGAAACTAAACGGGATGTTAAAGGCTGTACTCATTGCAAATCGATCGGATCCGGGCCTTAGCCTGTCGGACTTCCTGAATGGAATCAAAATTATGGTCACTGATGAGGCCGGATTGCCCTGGGAAGAGCTATCATCTGCCATCTCCCAATTAGCCGGTCTTTATACGATTGACAAAATTCCTGTTCTCGTTTATCCATCCACTTACTTAGAGACGAAGGGTATTCCTTTTGAAAAACGGTACAACCTATGGATCATGGATGTGTATTATGGACGAGAGTATGGTGAATATATGATGGCAAATACCAAACTACGTCTTAGATTCTTCATCCGTTATCTCATCAAGAAATATCTGAAGCAATGATGGTTGACACTCCCCTGTATAATAGCCGTATCATCAAGAGCTACGTGGAGTATCTGTACAGGTACTTTCCGGATATCGATGTCGCCCCCCTGTTAAAATATGCGGATATTGAAACTTTTCAACTGGATGATGAGGGCCATTGGCTAACTCAGGTGCAGAGTGACCGTTTTCACGAAATACTTGTACAAACGACAAAAGACCCGGATATATCTAAGAAAGTCGGGCGTTTTTCCGTCGCCTCCCGCGCCTCCGGAGCTCTGGGACAGTATATGCTGGGGTTCATTAATCCGGCCACGGCCTACGCCGTTCTGGAAAAGATTAATGCCCGCCTCAGTCGGGCGGCGGTCTTGAAGACCAAAGCTATCGGGGCTGACCAGATTGAGGCGAAGGTCGTATTGCAGCCGGGGGTGATTGAAAAGCCCTATCAGTGTATTTACCGGCTGGGGACAATGGAATCGCTGGCAAAACTTTTCACCAAGAAATTTGCCAATATAGAACATCCTGTTTGCACCCACAAGGGCGGAGACTGCTGTCTTTATATCATCTCCTGGGAGAAAACACGTGCCTTTTTCTGGAAACGGATCCGTAATTATTCCTTTATCTCAGGCTTTATTATCTGTGCCATATCCCTGGGCATTCTTAATCCCAGTCACTGGGATACGCTGGTTTTTTTGTATATTATCATGGCTATGGGCGTGACGCTGTATGTCGAACACCTGGAAAAAAAGGAGTTGCTTGCCAACATCCAGAGCCAGGGGGACGCGGCGGAACGCCTCCTGGACCAGATCAATAAACGGTATAATGAGTCCCTCCTGATCCAGGAGATCGGCCAAGCCGCCTCCATGATCCCGGATATTGACAAACTACTCGTATCCATTATGGAATTCATGGGAAAAAGGCTGGAGTTCGACCGGGGCATGATCATGCTTGCCAACAAGCAAAAAGACTGTCTCGTTTATACGGTCAGCTTTGGATACAATCCGCAAGACGAAGATTACCTGAAGAACATTAAATTTCATCTTGATAACCCTCGATCAAAGGGTGTGGCCGTGGAGGCATTTAAAACTCAGAACCCATTCTTAGTCAATGATGTCGCTGAAATTGAGAGCAATCTTTCACCGAAGAGCCTTGATTTCATACGCGCCATGGGCTCCCAGTCTTTTATCTGCGTTCCTATTGTTTACAAAGGGGAATCCATGGGGATCCTGATCGTGGATAATGTGCAGTCGAAGAAGCCTCTCAGCCAGACGGAGATGAGTCTTTTGATGGGCATTGCCCCGCAGATCGGCATCAGCATCAATAATGCCATCGCTTATCATAAAATAAAGGAAAGTGAGGAGCGTTTCCGGGCCCTGATTCAAAATTCTTCGGATGTCGTCTCCATCCTGGATGAGAAGGGCCGTTTTATCTACAACACCCCGTCGATGGAAAAAATTTTTGGCTATCCCGCGGAAGACCTCATCGGCAGGTTTTACTCCAGCTTTATCCATTCCGAAGATCTGGCGCGGGTCGGCAGGGACTTTTTGGAAGTGGCCCAGGGTACTAATCCGGGCATCCCGACAGAATTCCGTTTTTTGAAAAAAGACGGTTCCTGGATATTGCTGGAATCATTGGGAACTAATTTGCTGAACTATCCGGGCATCAACGGCCTTGTCATTACGAGCCGCGACGTCACCGAACGCAAGCATAGCGAAGAGATACGCCAGGGACTGGAAGTACGGCTGCGGCGGGCGGAAAAAATGGAGGCCCTGGGAACCCTGGCCGGTGGCGTGGCCCATGACCTGAATAATGTGCTGGGGGTCCTGGTGGGCTATTCGGAACTGATGTTGACAAAAATTCCCGCGGCCGATCCCTTGCGCAGGTATGTCACCAATATCATGAAGTCCAGTGAACGGGGCGCCGCCATCATTCAGGATCTCCTGACGCTGGCCCGGAGAGGAGTGGCGATTTCGGAAGCGGTCAATCTCAATACCATGATCGCCGAATATTTGAAGACCCCTGATTTCGAGAAGCTGGTCTCCTTACATCCCCATATCGATTTCCGGATGGATCTCGATCCGGGGCTGTTGAACATCAAGGGCTCCCCGGTCCATCTGGGCAAAACCCTGATGAACCTCGTGACCAATGCCGCCGAAGCCATTACCGACGAGGGTATCGTGATGATCCGCACGGAAAATCGATACCTCGACAAGCCCGTCCACGGTTACGAGGTTGCCGGGGAAGGAGATTACGCGGTCCTCACCGTCTCCGACAACGGCCAGGGGATACCCGCGGCGAATATTGGTAATATTTTTGAACCTTTCTACACGAAAAAGGTTATGGGCCAGAGCGGGACGGGATTAGGATTAGCCGTGGTCTGGGGCGCCGTGAAGGATCATAACGGTTTCATTGATGTGCAAAGCGAGGAAGGGAAGGGAACGCAATTTATCCTTTTCTTCCCGGTAACCCGGGAAGACGTGCAGAAAGAGAAGTCCGCTACTCCGCGCACTGCTTATGACGGGGCAGGGGAATCGATCCTCGTGGTGGATGATGTTCAGGAGCAGCGGGAGTTAGCCGCGAGTATCCTGACCGACCTGGGCTATGACGTGCAAACCGTCGCCAGTGGGGAAGAAGCGGTGGCCTTTCTGCTGCAAAATCAATCCGTTAAGCTGCTGGTGCTGGATATGATCATGGAACCGGGTATGGACGGACTCGCCACCTATCGGCGCGTCTTGGAGATCAATCCGCAACAGCGGGCCATAATTGTAAGCGGGTTTTCGGAAACGGAACGGGTCCGGCAGGCGCAGGAGTTGGGCGCCGGGGCCTATGTCCGTAAACCCTACATCATGGAACAAATCGGCCTGGCCATACGAAAAGAGTTGGATCGACCGTAGGAAAACATCAGGTCGTTACAGACAGAACCCCACAATATCGCTAAAAATGCCCTTCGTAGCGGGTACATCAACGAAAAGATGTGATTATGAATCAATCATATGACAATGACCTGATCGTCAGGGGCGGAGGCAAGGCCTGTATCGTCGCATCGAGAAAGGCCGGTCCGAATGTTTCCATTCTGGATATCCGGGGCGTCGTCAATAGCTCTTGCGAAGAAGCGCTATGCAAGGCGTTTGACGAGGCGATGGAAGGATCGGGAAACATCTTGCTGAACCTGTCCGGCCTGGCGCATATGGACGTGGAAGGGGCGGGGGCATTGCTCATGAACGCAGCACGGGCGGCCGGGAAGAATATCGGCGTCGCAGCCTGTGGACTCACTAATGTTTTCCGGAACGTCTTTCATCTTACCGGTCTCGATGAGCTGATGGCGATCTATGACGACGAAAAGGAGGCAATCTGCTGCGGGCGCTTTCTGGGAAAAAGCGGTAGTTCGGTCCGCCCTTTACCAATGGATCAGGATTCTCCGCTCCGGGGCTGGTCAAAACCCGTTGATCGTCTCTCCCTGATAGGCATGCCGGCGGGGGTCATGAATATCAATGTCAACGGCAGGCGGATCTCCGGCCCCGCCCATGGATTCGGCCGGCTTTGGGACAAGAGATACCGCCTGCGGCTAAACGATGCAAACCTGAATCCCCGGCAGCTCGTATCCCTCTGGCGGTCCGAATTCCCCGATTTCTGGCCGCATGGAAATTACGTGTTTCCCTCCGGCAATGCCTCCCTTGACCCGGGCACGGCGGCGCTCCTCAATCTGACCCTTCCCGGAGGTCTTATCCTGGCGACAGGCCTTATGGTAATTTACGCCGACGATACGTCCTTCAGCTTCATGACTGCGGAGGGGCATATCCTTTCCGGCTGGATCACCTTCAGTTGCTTTCGTGAAGGAGAAGCCACATTTATTCAGGTCCATCCCCTGTTCCGGGCCAGCGACCCCCTTATGGAGCTGAGCCTCCGTTTAGGCGCTGCGGCGCAGGAGGACCGTTTCTGGCATGAAACCCTCGGCAATATTACTCGCCGTCTGGGAACGTGTGGCGAGGTAGTGCAGCAGGATATGCTCGTCGATCCCAACATCCAGTGGAAACGGTTCACCAACATTCGCTATAGTGCGGCAATCCGCTCTTCTCTCTACATGCCCGTCTACATGCTAAGAAGATGTTTGGTGCGAAAAAATACCTAAGCCGGAACGTGAATCTTCTATGCCAAAGAAAGATTATTACGATGCCGTCGTTGTGGGCGCCGGGCCAAACGGTCTGGCAGCGGCAATAACCCTCAGCCGCCGCTTCGATTCCGTCCTGCTCCTGGAGGGCGGGGAGGCCATCGGCGGTGGCGTCCGATCCGCAGCGTTAACGCTCCCCGGCTTCATTCACGACGTCTGTTCCACGGTTCAGCCCCTCTCCCTGGCCTCCCCTTTCTTTCAAAATCTCGATCTCCCCCGCTACGGTCTGGAATGGATACAGCCGGAGATACCCCTGGCCCATCCCTTTCCCGACGGGTCGGCCCTTTTCCTCCACCGTTCTCTGGAGATCACGGCCGATGCCCTGGGTCCGGACGGTACGGCTTACAAAACGCTTTTACAACCCTTTGTGGATCATCATGAGCAGCTTATGTCCGATATCCTGAAACCGCTCCCGTTTCCGGGCAACCCCCTCCTGATGGCCCGCTTTGCCTTCCATGCCCTGCGTTCCCTCAGAAATCTCGCGGAAACGAGATTCCAAAGCGCCCGGACGCGGTCCCTTTTCGCCGGTTTAGCCGCCCACGCCATGATGCCCCTTGAACAGACCGCAACCGCGGCTTTCGCCATCGTCCTGGCCACCCTGGCCCATACGGTGGGCTGGCCCATCATCAGGGGCGGTTCTCAGCAACTGGCCGATGCCCTGGCGGCTTGCTTCCGCAACAGCGGCGGCGAGATTATCACGGGTCGGCACATTTTCTCTGCAACTGACTTGCCGAAGGCATCATATTACTTTTTCGACCTTACCCCACGGCAGCTTATTAACATCGGCGGTCTTGGCCTCTCCACCGGGTACATGAAAAGGCTCGCCCGTTTCCGATACGGACCGGGCGTATATAAGATGGATTGGGCCCTCCGGGAGCCCATACCTTGGAAAGCGGAGCTATGCAGAAAGGCCGGCACGGTTCATCTCGGCAGTTCCCTCGAGGAGATTGCGGCCTCCCTCCGCGACGTCAGTGCCGGGAAGATGCCGTCTTCGCCTTATGTCGTCCTCACCCAGCAAACCCTCTTCGATCCTTCCCGGGCGCCGGAAGGCAGACATACGGCATGGGCCTACTGCCATGTCCCGCATGGAGCGACCGTGGATGCGGCCGGCCTCATCGAGGATAAGATCGAAGGATACGCCCCCGGGTTTCGGGACGTGATTCTCGCCAGGCACTCCTTTTCCGCGGCGGCCCTGGAACGCTACAACCCAAACTACGTGGGAGGGGACATCAACGGCGGCCTCCAGGACCTCGGTCAACTTTATACCCGGCCTGTTTTTTCCTTCTCCCCCTACAGGACATCAAAAAATAATATCTTTATCTGTTCTTCCTCGACTCCTCCCGGAGGAGGCGTGCACGGCCTCTGCGGTTACTATGCGGCCAGAGACCTCGGTGGCAAAGAGAAACATTAAAATAAAATCGATTTGTTTTTAAACCTAACCCAGGAGGGTGCATATTTTATAGGCGGTCATTACGACGATGAGGACGCCGAAGAACTGCTTAATCCTGCTGCTTGGGACGTAGAGGCTGGTCAGTCTGGCCCCCAGGAAAGATCCGGCTGCCCCGACTATGAGGAGGGCGGCCGTAAGCTGGAGATCGAAGCGTGCCGTGGACATATGCGGGATCAGGGATGAAAAGGAAGGGGGTGTGACGGCAAAGGCGTTGATTCCCGCCGCTTTTTTGGGCTCGAACCCGACCAGAATCAGGGTTGGCATGAGGAGAAAGCCGGGACCGACGCCCAAAAGGCCGCTCAAAACGGAGATGGGAACGGCGAGGAGCAGGGCAAGTTTAAAATTCTCCTCCCCCGGCCGGGCCTGGACGGGGCGGAAAAGCCGGTAGGCGAGAAAAATCACCGAGAGCAGATAGGCGATCCAGACGATCATGACGGGTGTATACTGGGCCAGCCAGGCGCCGAAGGGGGCGGACAGGGTAGTAACAATAGCTAAAATGATGGCCTTCCGCCAGTCCACGTAACCGCTCTGGGCGAAGCCGAAAACGGCAAAAAGGGCTGTAATGCCGTTAAGTAGCAGGCTCAACGGCTGGACCTGATGAACGAGATCGGGAAGAAAAAAGGCCAGGAAGGGCACGGCGGCAAAGGCCACACCGAGCCCCAGCATTCCCGAGGCGACAGCGAGCATGCCCAGACCGACGACCATGATGACTATTGGACTCATAGATCGACCTCCTGCGAATATGCCGTATCATTTTTATACATAGCTGTAAAGTAATATGGCAAAGGGGGAGGACAGAATGGTATTGCCAAGTCAGTAAACGGTATTAAAAGTAGTAACCCGCCCGGAATTCAAAACGGTAGTCGTTGGCCTTTTCCCCAAATTCCGTGTCCCGGCTCCCCCTGATAAAACCTGCCCGGAGGCGGAGTTCCAGATTGGTAATGCCCGTGTAGAGCAGTTCCGGCGTGATGTTGTAACTCTGGTCATCCAGGTTGAACATGACCGTCACGGCGGGGGTAAAATATAGAATATCAAAGGGTTCTTTCTGACTCAGGCGCAGTTGCAGATAATCCTCCATCGGGCTCAGTCGTCCGTAACCGCCCGTGGCAAGGTTTTGGGCGATATTGAGCATCTGGGCGTTTCCCGTGCTCTGATAGCCGCTGTAGCCCCGACGGATGTAGTTGTAATAATTATTCATGTCGTCGGCGCTGAACCCCATGCCGTTGTGGTAATATTCCAGGATTGTCGTCAGATCAAAAGTGGTCAGGTGGCGGATACCCATGAGGCCGCTGACTACGTTCTGGGTCCGCGATTGCAGGACGCCGGCGTTATCCAGGAACGGCTGCTGGTAATCCTTGATATAGGCAAGCTCGCCGTGGATCTCGAAGCTTGTCGTAATATTCCTTGAAAAATCCATCCCCATGCGGGTCGTGCGGCTGCCGTCGGCGGCAAATATAAAGTCCAGATCCGTATCGTAGAGGAGGAGATAAACCTTTCCGGCGGCATTGATGCGATTGTTCACACCGAAGTCGTCGTTGATATGATCATAGACGGGAACAATGACCGGAGTAAAAGAAAAGGTTTTCAAGGGTCCGTCAAAGCTCCGGATGTAATCCATCGTCGCCATGATGTACCCTTCGATCGGCAGGTCCGGGTCATAGGGATCCTTGGGGCGGTCAATGAAATTCACCGGGTTCCAGGCGTACCCCTTCCCCCACTTCAAGGTCTTCTTACCGACCTCGAACTTCCAGGAGGGCGATGGTTTCAGGGTTCCGTAGCCGTCAAAGATCGCCGTCCGCTCGTTGCCGTTGGCGAAGGACGAGTAGCGCAGGTCCGTATTGGTTTTTACAAAAACGCTGCCGATGCCCTTTTCATAACCTCCTTCCAACTGGAAGCGGCCGTTCCATTCCATCAGGGTCGAGCGCGGGTCCTGATAATACTGGAGTTTGTAGAGGGCGGCGTCCTTGTCCAGGACGTACAGGACGGGGCGTAACTCCACATAGCCGCCGAAATGATAGGGCTTCTTCTCGGTCTCCGCAACATCGAAGGTATAGGATTCCTCGGCAGGGGCCGCGGCGGGAAAGGACAGCAGGAGGATCAAAAACAGGATTGCGATTCGTTTCATATGTGCCCTGCCGATGTCTTCGCAAAAAGTCCGGAAATTCCCTCCCCCTTTGACGGGGGAAGGTTAGATTGGAGGGGAAAATATGGGGTTTTGCGAGTTCGTCAACATTTAACCCATCACCGCAAAGACTCCAGATTCGGCATGTAGGTCAGGGTAAATACCTCGTCCTTGAAGGAGCGCTTCTTGATCTTTGCATAGATCATTACCGACTTGTAGCCCTTGTAAAGGGGGCTATCCGTCTCAATGACGGACGGACGGACGATCCCGCCCCCGAAATCCTTGTGATCCTTGAAATACAGGGTCTTGATGAGCATGTTCGCCTCCGTAAGACACTCGATCTTCGTCGGCAGCTTCTTCCCTTTATCCGCCCACATTTTGAGCTGATCATAGGCAACATTTTTGTTTTTGGCCTTCAAATGCAGGAGATACTCCTTCCCCGTTTCTTCGACCCGGGAAACGTCGTATTCTACGGCATAATCCAGATTGAGGATGTCGGCGTTGTTGAAGACCCCCCCGACGACGGACTGGAGGCTGGTGATCCGGATGGGCTTCCCCACGTTGGGGATGTAGAGCCACATGTTGTCGCCGAGACGCAGGGTGCTCCGGCCCTTTTCACTGGCCGGGGCGAGAAACAGGGCCGCCACCTTGTCCTGGCCCTTCTTGACGGAAAAGAGCGTAAATTCCTTCTTTTTCCCATCCGGCTCTACGTTGATCAGCTTCCGGTACATCTCGTAGGATTCGGGGTTGAGGTTCCGATCCACCTGTTTGAGCAACACCGTCCCGTCCAGGGCGTAAACGGGAAAGGCCATCAGCAGGGTCATAAAAATGATTATTGTTTTAAGCATTTCGGCGCCTCCTTCAAATTTTAGACATGCCGCAGGGCGACAATCGGCTCCATCCGCGAGGCCTTGAAGGCCGGTTGCAGGCTCGCAACGACGGATACCAGGATGACGATCACGGCAATGGCCGCAAAATCCATCGGTTTCACGTAAGCCTGCAGGAGCAGCCCCTGCTGTTGACCGAAGTTGAAAGTAATATGGGCGGCATTAAGAATGAACAGGATGAGCAAGCCTGCCCCGCCGCCGATGATCGCCCCCAGTATCCCCAGGGACAGTCCCTCCATCATGAACAACATGAGGATCTTGCCGGGGGGAGTGCCGATGGCGGCCATCGTCCCGATCTCTCTGATCCGCTCGTAAACGGCCATCATCATCACATTCAGGACGCTGATCAACACCAGGGCCACCAGCATCAGTTTGATGAAAAAGGTCATGATGTCGAGCATCCGGGCAACGTTGGCAAATGGCGACAACCCTTCCCAGGTATGGATCTCCAAGGGAAATTTATCGTCCTTCCGGAATTCCCCCGTTAATTGTTTCTCCATTTCCCGGGCCGCCGGTTGCAGGCGGTCGAAATCCTTTAACCGTATGGCCACCTCGCTGATTTCCAATTCCGGCATGCGCAGAACCTCCGCGGCGTCTTCGATGTGGACGTATCCGTCCCGTCCCCCGGGACCGGTCACGCCTTCCATGATTCCCGCCACGACAAACTGCTTGCCGTTGACGGAACCGTCCTTGTTTGTCGCCACGATCACCACCGAATCTCCTACCTTTACCTTCATGCCTTTGGCAAGTAAGGCCGGAATAATGATTTCTCCCTTGGCGATGGTTTTCCTGCCCTCGGAGATTCGCGAGGTCAGGAGGGGAACCGTTTTAAACTCCCGTTCCGGATAGATGCCATTGAGGCGGATGTTCGTCGATTCAACAAAGTTGCTGAAGAGGCCGCCGAACTTGAGACGGGGCGAAAAGGCCTCAATATTTTTCTGCTTTCCGAGGAACTCATCAATCCGGGCGGCAGTCTGGGCGTTCAAGTTCAGATTCAGAGGGAGATTGTCGATGGAGGCAACATAGCCCTTTTTATGAATCTGGATGTGACCCAGCATGGCGTCGGTGATCTGACCGATCATCATGGCCTTGAAAGACCCGGAAACGGCCACAAAAATCAGGACGAATACTACGCCGACTGTGATCAGGGAGGCCGTTAGCAAGGTACGGCGCTTGTAGCGCAGCAGGTTTCTCAGGGCGATTTTATAGAGATTCATCATAGTTCATCCCTCCCCTTTCCTGGGGCTGGCAAGCAGGCCGTCTTCCAGACGAAAGATAATCTCCACCTCACGGACGAGTTTCTGATCGTGGGTGGAAAAAATAAAGGTGGTATGGAGTTCATCCCGCATTTTCTTCATCAACTCCACCACCGTATGGGCGGTCTTGGAATCAAGATTGGCCGTCGGTTCGTCGGCCAGGACCACCTTGGGGCTTGTGACCAAGGCCCGGGCGATAGCCACCCGCTGTTTCTGACCGCCAGAGAGTTGGTCCGGACGTTTGCCCGCCTGATCGGCCATGCCTACTGCTTCCAGCAGTGCCGTGACACGCCGGCGTCTTTCTTCCGCCGGGACGTTTTGGACCATGAGGAGGGGGTACTCGATGTTCTCGTAGGCCGTCAGGACCGGTAATAGGTTGAAATCCTGAAAGATGAATCCGATGTTGGCCCCCCGGAAGGCGGCGCCCTCCTTGCGTCCCAGGGACCCCACGTCCTCCCCGGCCACGGTCATCCGGCCGGACGTAGGCGCGTCCAGGCAGCCGATGAGGTTCAGGAGGGTCGTCTTGCCGCTTCCCGACGGCCCGACGAAGGATACGAAGGAAGCCGGTTCAATCTCGAAACTTATCCCCCGCAGGGCCGGGACAACCACCTCCCCCACCCGATAATCCTTGGTGATATCTTCAGCAATAACCAGACCCATTTCTTTCACCTCTCAATATGATAACTGCCACCAGCCCCGCCAGGGACCGGAAAAGGTTATCTCGCCAATTATGGCAGGTATGATTATAACGCCCATCAGCAACAAAATCAAATATTTAGTTTTCATAATCCTGTCTCCCTCCGTTGACAATCAATAGATAAGGCTGGTGGCAGTATGCTAGCGGTGTGACAACAGGGAGGCAATGGTACCTAAGTAGGTTTCCCCTTGGTAATAGATATGCGGTAAAAAGTAGCCGATCGTCCTTCCCACGGTGAGAACCAAAAGCAGTCTGACTATTGTTTCGGCAACCCTTTTCACTGTTTTGACCTGTCTTTCTCTAATATTTTGCTTTTATCTTGAGCAAGGCCTGTGCCAGAAACGAAGGGCGTTTTCATCTGCTTGATTGTATATAGTTTATTACGTATTGATAACCGGTAAGATTGTACATACAACTAACAGCAGATAAAATATGGATACCATCTATCCATTTATGGTATCCGCATGGATAATAAGTATCCGCATTTTATCTTTCTTTTTAGCTTGTCTGTCTGGGATTCGGAGCGCTGATGTCCTTCCGGAGGTAACCGCAAATATCGTTGCCGAATAAGTATTGATAATCAGATTAGCAGGTATAAAGGAGGAGACCGGGGAATAGCGCTTCCCCGGTCTCTATTATCCCCGGAGACCACAGTTTTAACCTCCGGGTTTTTGGTTACTGAATCAAGAATGATTAACTGCTGTTTCTAAAACAGATTAACGCACTTCTTCCCCTGCAATTACTTCACCAGGGGTTTGGGTACGAAGAACACCGGTTTGCCGTAAACGGTATTGCATGTTATGGCGCCGGCCATGTAAATGCCGATCCAGCCGACAATCACCAGCAGCCATCCCGCAAAGGGCTTCAGGGTTTTGGGATCTCCAAACCAGCCGGTGTCCATGCCGACGATGCTCCACAGAACGACATCGACCAGGATAACGAGGAGGAACATCAAGGAGGTGCTCTTGGCGTAAGCCGGGGTCACGGCGGTCAGGAAGCCCGCTCCGGCCATCCACATCCACCCCTCAACATGGACCATCTTGCCTACCATTCCGCCCACGGCCTTGCCGATGCCGGCCTTGGCCGCTGCCAGCTGCTCCGGGGTGAGCATTTTTACATCCGCCACGCCGGCTGCCGCCATGGCTGCGTCCATGGCCTCTTTGGCGGCCTTCGGAACAAAAATGAAGCTAACGGAATACCACTTGGCGAAGACGCTGATCGCCGCCGCCAGCATGAAGAATGCCGAGAAGAACAGGAAGACATTACCGCCGGTGATGTTATGATCCTTTAGTTCCATAACCGCCGTGGTGTACTGAACAAGACAACCGCCGACAAGCCAGGCAGCCAGCAGGGGGAAACCTGAGATATCAACCTTACCAAGAAATACTGCTCCAAATCCAAAACATGCAACCGCCAGGGCTGCCAGTCCGGCAGGACCCGGTGATGCAAAACTATGCTCGTGTGCCATAAATAAAACCCTCCCTCTCTTTTAAATGCGATTTAAAAACCAATAAAATTAAAGATACTTAATTTCGCAACCTTACTGCTTACTTGTCTTCGCCTTCTCCATCCCCCCCTTTCTACGGGAAAACATTCCTCTTTCGCCACGATGGACGGAAGTGAAAACCCCCGCCGTATAATAAAACGCCACTACTTCCCCGAGTATACCAAAAGCATGCCAGACAATATGTCGTATAGTATCAACATATTAGAAATTTCGTGATTAGGAAAAAACGACATTTCATGAAACATGTTGTGAAATATCGTGATATGCGCTATATATCGCCGCACGGAAGAGAAACCGGAACGGAAACAGAGGAAGGCGTGATTTCATGAAAGTGGGGAGAAACGAATTTTTCCGGCAGGCAACATTACGTCTTTGCAGCAGTCTCGAAATTGAAAAAGCGATGTTCCATTGCCTTTCCTATCTGCGGGATTTTTTGCCTGCCTCGGAGATGCTCCTGACCATTTTCGATCCGAACCTGGGGTTGATCCACAATCTCGCCACGGTCGATTTGACGGGGATCAGAAAACCTTTTCCCTCGAAACCATTATCGGAAGAGGCAATCGACAAGATCAATATTGACATCGGCGCCTGGAAGGAGGTCAAGATTCTGGACCGCCTGGATCTCCACCCGGCAGGCTGGATACTATCCGACCATGTGAATCTGTCCGCAACCTCCATGATGTACATCAGTCTGGTAATCGAAGGTAAACATTTAGGGTCCCTTGTCTTTTTGGCGGAAGGAAAAGGGCTCTTCAAAAAGTCCCACGCCAGTCTCGTCGCCCAGTTGCGGGAACCCTTTAACATCGCCGTATCCAATGCCCTGCGCTACCGCGAGGTTGTCAAACTGAAGGAAATAGTGGACGATGAAAATCAGGAACTCACCCGGGAACTGCGATATATTAAGGAAGACGAAATCGTCGGCGCGGATTGCGGTCTCAAGGAAGTGATGGATATGGTACGGCAGGTGGCGTCTCTTAAAAGTCCGGTCCTGCTTTTAGGGGAGACCGGGGTCGGCAAGGAGGTCATTGCCAACGCCATTCATTACGCTTCCCCTCGAAAAGATAAGCCTTTGGTTACGGTGAACTGCGGCGCCATCCCGGAGAGCCTTATGGACAGCGAGCTATTCGGGCATGAGCGGGGCGCTTTTACCGGCGCCATTGCCCAGAAGAAAGGCCGTTTCGAGCGGGCCGACCAGGGAAGCATCTTCCTCGACGAGGTTGCCGAGCTACCGCTGTCTGTTCAGGTAAGACTACTGAGAGTACTGCATAACAGGGAAATCGAGCGGGTTGGCGGCGCTGAGACGATCCCCGTCGATATCCGCATCATTGCCGCTACGCACAGAAACCTCGAAGAGATGGTCCGGGCCGGCAAATTCAGGGAAGACCTTTGGTTCCGGCTCAATATATTTCCGGTCATGATTCCGCCCTTGAGGCTCCGGCAAGGGGATATCCCGGCCCTGATTAATCATTTTATTGAAAAGAAAGCCAAGGAACTGAAAATCCACACCCCTCCGCCCTTGTCTTCCATAGTGCTGGAGCGGCTCAAGGAATATCACTGGCCGGGCAATGTCCGGGAGCTTGAGAATCTCGTGGAACGGGAACTCATAAGGAGCAGGGGGCCGAACGGGAATCGCGTCCTGGCCTTTGAGCAATTCCGGTGGCCGCGAAGCTCCGTGGGAGAATGGCGGGTACCCGATGGAAACAGCCCCCTTTTAAGCCTTAACGAAGCGATGTCCCACCATATCCACCTGGCATTGGAACAGGCAAGGGGGAAGGTTTACGGCCCGGACGGCGCCGCCCGCTTGCTGGGAATCAATCCCAATACCCTGAGAAGCAGAATAAAGAAACTGGGCATAAACTTGTCGGATCCACCAAAATCCCCTAAGCCCCTTCTTTCAGGATGGGGTTTCAGTAGTCCGTAGGGAAACTTATCCCCATCCCCACTTGGCCCCTCCCCTTGACGGCCGGTCTATTTTCCCCCGGCTTTCTGTTTGATCAATTGCAGTGGTTGCAGTGCTCCAGTTCCCCCGCTGAGGCGGGCAAAATCTGGAGCGTCGTGTGATTGATTCCATGGTTGTGCAGCAGCATCTCCTGGGCAAAACGGATGATCGTTTCGCTGTCCGATGCTTCCCCCGTCATCCGGATATGGGCGGACAATAGCTTCTGCGCCGCACCTGTCTGCCAGATGTGGAGATCGTTCACTTCCGCAACCGCAGGGATCGCCAGCAGATCGTTTCTGACTTCCCCGTAATCGATGTCCGGCGGGACGGCGTCCATAAGGGCGTTGACCGTCTGCCGGACGATCTTGTAAATTTCCCGGGCGATGACGATGCAGATGGCCATCGAGATGAGGGGATCGACGAGCCGCCACCCGAAGAAGGTGATCAGCAGGGCGCCGACAATCACCCCGAGTGAAAACAAGGCGTCTTGAAGGGAATGGAGCCAGGCGCTTTTCATATTGAAGTTCCGCGCCGAGATTTTCTGCAAGAGCAAAGTGGCCGCTCCGTTGCCGACAAAGGCCACTACGGCTACCCAGAGCATCGCCTGTCCGGGGATTTCCGGCGGCGCCATCAGCCGCTGTAGGGATTCCCAGAAGACGAAGGCAATAACCACCGACAGGACAATGCTGTTGACAAAGGCGGAGATAAACTCAATTTTCCGGTAACCGTACGTTTTTTCCTCATTCGCAGGACGGCGGGCTACCTGCTCCGCCCAATAGCTGAAGCCCATGGCGGCGATGTCGCTCAGATTGTGGACGGCATCGGAGATCAGGGCCATGCTCTGGATGAGGAGGCCGAAAATCATCTCGAAGACGACGATTCCACCGTTAATCACCATGGCAAAAATCAGGTTCTTTAGCGACGCCGGCGGTTCGTGATTATGATTGTGATTGTCTTCCATAGTTTAATAACCCCTAATGCCCATAACGCCCTGACCTCTCATATCCCTAGCGTAACCATAACCTATCCCCACTCCGTTTGCATACAATATATCCACATGCCCCTCGGTTTTCATGGAATGATCAGGAGCGAAACGCCAATGGTCCCCAGAATCAGCCATACAACGTCTTTCTTCCAACCCAACAGGTAAACTATGGAAACTGCAAACACCGCCCATGTTTGCCAATTGACAAGAGATTGGACGCCGAATTGCAGAACGACAAAGAGGAGAAGCCCGATAAAACCGGACAGAAACCCCCGGATGACCGCCTTGACGATCTTGAGATTCTGGATTTTGGCATGAACCCGGCTGAGCAGCATCATGGCCGCCAGGGAAGGGGTGAAAATACCGATGGTGGCGATGACGGCCCCGATGATCCCCTGGACCTTGTAGCCGATAAAAGTGGCGGTGATGAACACCGGTCCCGGTGTGATCTGTCCCAAGGCAATGCCGTCGCGGAAGGCGGTTAGATCGAGCCAGTGCATCCCGTCAACGACGACGTGCTGAATGATGGGAATGGCGGTGAAGCCGCCGCCGAAGGCAAACGACCCGATCTTGAAGAAGGTCGCAAAGATGGTCCACGTCCCGTCAACCAACCAAAATACGACGGCAAGCAAAACTGCCAGCGCCGCCGGGGGCAGGAGATTATGCCACCCGGAAGCCTCCGGGACGTCAACCGCCGCCCCCGGGCACTCCGGCGCTTTTTCCTGCCCGGGCGCTCCCCGCAAGTGAAAGAATAAACCCCCCAGCGCCCCGGAGATGAGGATGATATAAACTACATTCCAGTGGAGATAGCGGATCCCCAAAAAGGAAAGCGCCGCAATCACAATGCCTTTGAAGGCGTTGCCCTCCATGCCCTGGAAGATCGATTTCCCCATCATCATGGTCGCGTTGACCAGCAAGGCGACTACCATTGCCCCGAGGCCCATGAAGATCGAATGGACAAATTTCAAGTCGCCATACGTGAAATAGGCCCAGGCCAGGACGGTGATGGCAGACATGGCCGGAAAGAAAAAGGCAAAGGGCATCAGGATGCCGCCCCAGCCCCCCTTCAGCTTCTGGCCGATATAACCCAGCAGGGTCACGCCCGTGGCCCCCGGCAAAATCTGAGCCAGGCTCAGGGCACTCATGAACTCCTCGTCGGAGATCCACCCTTTTTCGTGGACGATAACCTTTTTCATCAACGCCAGGATTGCCGGTCCACCATAGCCGACAGCGCCGACATACAGGGACGTTTTCAGGATTTCAAAAAAGGTCGGCTGTTTCATGATTATCTGTTCTTCCAATTCCACCCGCTCCGCTTCTTCAAACTTGACCATCACCGCTTCGGACCGCATTGGAAAGCCGATGCGGAGAATGGGCCGTCCTTCCTCAGCCTTGTCGGGATTGAGGATTGGCGCATCAGATTTCTGAAAGATAATTCCCGAATACTGACACGCTAAAAAGAGTCGGTCTAAATTAGTTGACACCATCAACTAATTTAACCATACGATATCATTAAGCGATAATGGACGTTAAGGATACGAACGGCTTTAGAGATTATTGTCGCAATATCAATATCTTATGCTTAGAGTTTCCATGGCTGCCTCCGCTTTACTGGGCCATGTCCGCAAGAAGCCCATCGGCCTTGTCTCGGATGCCCACCAAGGCGTTGGCAAGATCGCTTCGGTCGTCCTGCGACCACTCCCGCCAGGGTAGTCCATCTAATTCACCGGTCAAATTGCCCGTCTTCGTGATCAGGGCTCGCTGTTTGGATACCTTCGGCTTCTGGACGGAAGTTTGCCCGGTCTTGGCGGCCTGGTCCATATAGCGCTGGAACTTCCGGCGCATGTTCGCCTCCGTGCTCATCTGGGCCGCATCCAGGAGCACACTTTTCGGGACGTTAGGATTCGTTCGGCAGGTGCTGCGGACATCCTCTGGGAGCTTGTTGATCGTCAGGGTCTTGGAGACGATAGATTTATCCTTGCCGAGGGCATCGGCAAGCTGATTCTGGTTGAAGGTGTAATCCTTCATCAGGGCCGCCATTTGCTCCGCCTCATCCACAGGGTTTAGACCCTCCCGCTGAAGGTTGTCCACAAAACCCTGGAGGCGCGTATCGCCGTCGGTGAAGGTGCCGCTTATTTCCTTCAGTCCCGCCATTTCTGCCGCCTTGACGCGGCGGTGGCCGGAGACGATGACCGGAGCCCCCTGGTCGTTTTGACAAAACTGGATGGGCACCAGGACGCTGAGTTTCCCGACGGAAGCGGCAAGCTCATTGAGGGCAACGGGCTCTATAAAACTTCGGGCCTGATTCGGGTCCGGCTGCAGATCGGAGATTTTCAAATTGTAGAGCTTCCCTTTGACGTATTTAGTAGCCATAAGCAGATCCTCCTTGTTTGAAATAGCTATATAATATGTCTTTTTTGACAAATGTCAAGGGGTGGCGGGCGGGCAACATCCGAACATAATTATCCTGTTCAAGAAGAAAAGGCTATGTTCTCATATGCGATCTTGAGATCGCATCAAGCAAAAAAAGCAACTTCTGACCCGTCAGGGAATACGTGATCTGATTCGCGAATCACTATCCAGACAATTGACTGGACTTTTTCTGAAATATGTTGATAACCATAAAGAAAGATGCGGTGTTAGGAGGCTGATTTTTCAGGAGATTGAGGGCGTGAACAACTTCCTGAAATCGAGCATCCGGTAATTTTGACGGATATGCTTTGTTTTAAATGGTAATCCACGGTTACATCTATGGGTACCCATATCAGTCGTGTCACCAGAGGACACTTGCTACGGCGTAAATGCCTTGACAAATGATATCATTGTTGATATCGTAAGCCATGAATAACAAGCACCGTAAAACGCTGACTGCTATCTTTACCGATCCGACACCAAAAACACTGGAATGGCGTAGGATCGAATCGCTTTTTATCGCTGTCGGCTGTGAGGTGATAGTAGGCGACGGATCACGGGTGGGATTTAAGATGGGCGATCTTCGAGCCGACTTTCATCGCCCACATCCAGAAAAAGAAGCTAAACCACACCAAGTGAGAGCCGCTCGCGAATTTCTTGAACAATTAGGGGTAAAGCCATGAATAAACCTATGACCTATAAAAATTATACCGCCCATATCGAATACAGCGAAGATGATGGTTGTTTCGTCGGACGTATTGCGGGCATCCGCGACATCATAACCTTTGACGGCGAATCCGTGCAGGAAATCAAAAAGGCTTTTGAGGAAGCGGTTGATTTCTACCTTACAAGCTGCGCCAAGAAAGGCGATACACCCAATAGACCCTTCACAGGCCGATTTATGGTGCGCACATCGCCGGAGATTCACAGCGCCATCGCTATGGCTGCCAAACGCGACCATAAGAGCATCAACGCTTGGGTCACTGAGATATGTGGCAAAATGGCCAATCCTTATCAAGGTCCAATGAAAACATAGCTACGTTTTCACAAAAAAAGTTCCTCGGCAAATATGACTAATGAAGTAATCTCCATTTTGGCATCGCTGGTGGCTATTGTTATTGCACTGGTTTCAGCTTTCTATGCGAGAAAATCTCGTGAAATTGCACAAGAGGCAACTGATATTTCAGTCCACCAGAATCTGCGCCCTTCACGTCTTGCAGTTTACAAATCGATGACAGAGTAAGCGCAAATCCTCAAAATATTTCATCAACCGTAAGTGTTGACTCGTAGATGACAGCATTGTCCGGCCAACATCGCTATTTCACTAAATAACATCGCTTATTTCCATTTGAGAGGCAGCAAATAATTCCGTCTTAAACTGTCTGCTGTCTGGTCTTGATCCTTGCCCCTTACCGCATCGCTAAGCCGGGACCAGGAGAGATCGCCCCACACCACCAGGGTCAAACGGAAAAAAGGGGGGGGCGATCCTACTTATGACCCTGAAAAGTTTATGATCGTAGGTATGCTCACTATAATGTCAGGCGAGACCGCCATCATTCTCGTCGTGTGTGCGCTTCAGGTTTCGATAATTATTTGGAAATCTACCTTTCGTCTGATGATTTCATATCGTCGATGAAGTCTTTTGCTCTGTCTCCTCTCAGATAGTCAGCCAGTCCAAGAAGTCCCTCGACAAGGTATTTTGACTGATAGCCCTTCAAGGTCAGGTACGTCCTGGCAATCTCGGCCCGGTCGTAGTGGGGGCAAACGGTGACGATAAGCTTCGATTTGTCCAGCTCTTTAAGCCTCTCGGGAAGTTCGTTGAGTGGGATGTTTTTGATGAAGCCGAAGCGCCAGGCCTGGTACTCTTCGGGGAAACGGATATCGACGATCTGCACCCGCCCTTGTTTGTAAAGTTGCAACATTTCCTGAATGCCGATCTTCATGTCGCTCCGTTCCCGATAATCAAATGATTTAAGATAATTATCAAAAGTCAACGGTTCCGCCGCCAGGGAGGGCGCGCCCATAAGAAAACAGGCAAGAAGAGTCGTCCATAAGATTTTCATATGCTTGCCCTCCTTGGGTTGTCTTAAAATCGCTTGCGACCATTATACGAAGCAGCGATTAGCAGTCGTTTCCTTCCCGGTATTATATTACCCCTTCAGCTTGGCGTAGAGTCCTTTCAACTTGGTGCGGTAGATGGTCCGGATCGCTTCCTCGTCCTCACCGATGGGCTTGAGGGGCACGAGATCCATGACCTCTGCGGGTGTCCGCTGCGATGCGAAGAGAGTCTTCACGGTCCCCTTGACCATCTTGGTTAGGGCGCTCTCAACCTCCTTGGCTGAAAGACCGAAGGACAGGCCGAGGGCCTTCAGTTCTTCGATTTGAAACCAGAGATAGGTAGGTCCCATAGCCGTGAGGATGGCGTAGGCTTCCAGATTCTCTTCTTTGACCTCTGGGCAGTCGCCAAGAATCTTAAAGAATTTCCTGAGATTTCTTTTCTCGTCGCTGGAGAAGGCCGGGGAAAAAGCCACGGGGTTATAGCCCCTGTTGACAATCGACGGGGCATTGGGGATCATCCGGACGATTCGGTCGAAGCCGCCCAGACCGGCGGACAGTTGGGCGATGGATAGCTTGGGGGCCAGGGACACCACAACGGCGTCCTTTTTTAAATGCCCTTTAATGCCGCCCAGGCTGGCCATGACCGCCGGGGGATGAAGGGCGATAAAAACTATCGCCGCCGCCGCGGGGTCTTTGACATCACCGGCGCTCGTTTTGATCTTGGGAAAGCGGTCCGCCAATTTTGAGAGAACCTCGGGATTCGTATCGCTGACAAATACGCGCTCCGGCCGTTTGTCCTTACGATCCAACCCCTCCAGGATGATGCCGGTGACCCTGCCGCCGCCGATAAAGCCCAATGATTTGATCTTCATGAAGAACCTCCTTTGTTTTATTGGTTTTTCGTTTTTTCCCTATCATGCCATGCCATGACTAATTTCCCCAAAAAGGATTTCCGATAAAATAGACCGCCAGGAGGAGGATCACGACCCCCGCCCCCTTCCGGAACCAGTCGCCGGTGCGCTGCCAGGCCTGGTTTTCGATCAATTTCCCGACCAGGGCCGCGGAGGTTCCCGCCGCCAGGATGGGAAGGCAGTGGCCGACGGCAAAGAGGGTGATGAGGACCAGTCCCATGACAACCTGCCCCTGGATGGTGATGATCGCCAGGATCGGGGCAATAAAGCCGAAGGTGCAGGAACCGGAGAGAATCCCGTAGGCAAGACCGAGGAGGAAGGCCCCGCTGTGCCCTTTCAGATTGAGACGCTGGAGGATGCCGCCTCCGGATACGGAGCAGGCCTGAACGCCGAACATTCCCAGGGCTACCCACAGGAGGACCAGCCCCACCAGGATTTGCCAGTAAGGACCCACATCCCCTAACATGCGGCCCAGGAGGGCGCAGGTAATCCCTACCGCCGCAATGGACAGGAAAAGACCGCCCGTAAAAAGAACGGCGTAAAGTCCCGCCTGGCGGGGCGCTAAAACCTCGCGCTGCCCGGCCACATAGGCCACCATGAGGGGAATCGAGGCGAGATGGCAGGGGCTGAAAAGGACGCTGATCATCCCCCACAGGAAACTTCCCGCTGCGGCGAGGAGGGGCTCCCCCGTCAGCCACTGATTCACCGTAAGAAAAAAGGTTTCCATGCCGATCTTCTTCCTCAGTTTACGCCGAGCTTCTGGAGAGCGGCCACAATCGCCTCCTCGCTCATGAAGCCTTCATGCCGATAGACTTCTTCCCCCTTCTTGTTGAAAAAAACCTGGGTGGGAATGGCGCGGATGCCGAAACGCTGGGCCGGCTTGGGATCTACCCAGACGTCGAGAAAGACGATGGCCGCCTTGCCGGCGTAACGCTTCTCCAATTTCTGCAGAATCGGCGCCATCATCTTGCAGGGGATGCACCGGGTCGCCCCCAGGTCCACCATCGTCACCATCCCCTTTACAGGAACAGTCTTTGCCGGCTCGCCGGACGCGCCGGTTGATGTGGCGATTAAAAACAAGACCGCCAACAGCAGATAATTTAACTTTCTTTTCATAATATTCTTTAACTCCTTAACCATTGCCGGTCGACGTTGGTGATGTGACTATACCCCATGATTTGCAGAGCTCATTATCATTATTATACATTGCTGTAAAGCAATACATAAAATTCAGGGCCTAAGGTCCGGAGGTGGGCAGAGATTGTAAGAGGTGTATTTTGTTCCCGAAACCGTTATGATTAGCCGCAACAGCTTGATGTGGTTTTGAATGGTGGGAGCGACGGCAGCGGCGGATCGCAGAGATCCCGGACGGCCCTTCTGGCCTTCTCCAGCTCTTCCGGGCGGATCTCCGCACCTACGAATTTTTCGATGCCCAGATCTGTCAGCACGATATACCTTTTCAGAGGAACCTCGGCCTGTTCGAAAATCGACTTACCACAGCCGATGGAACATCCGTCGATCAGGACCGTATCGTTTTCTATCGCCGATCTGACAAAGCCTCGTCGGTGGGCGCCGATGCCTGCCAAACAGAAGGCTTTTCCATAGCCTTCCTTTACAAGCTCCTCAGCAACCCGGTTAGACAACTGTCCGACATTGGCGGCCCCGCAACAGGACATAATCAGGATCTGTGGGTTTTTCATGGATGGAACACCTATATTCTTTTTTGTAGATATATCTGGATGCTCAGGACTGTCAAGGAATTTTAAACACCTCCCTCGCGGGGAACGACCAAAACCGGCCGGACATGATGCTGGGCGACCGCTTCCGTAACGCTTCCCAACAGCGCCTCCCTGATGTTGCTTCTTCCGTGGGAGGCAAGGACGATGAGGGTGACATTCTCCGCTTGGGCAGTTTTATTGATTTCTACAAAGGGGATGCCTGTTTTCAACTCGGATCGAACGGAATAACCGACGAACAAGAGTTGTCTTTTCAATTCCGCCAGTCTTTCTCCGTCAATGCGGTCGAATTCGGCCATTTTATTCTTCAGATAAGGAAACAATCTTCTGGTGTCCTGGACGTGTAACAGGATCACTTCCTTTTCACCCTCCTGCCGGCAGGTCTTCAAGAGTCGCAAGGCCCGGAGGGCGTTTTCCGAAAAATCCGTTGGATACAGGATCTTGGCGCAGACGTCCCGGGCAAAGAAATGGGGGTTTTCTTCCACCTTGTCCTCGGGATCGTGAAAGCTGGCAATCAGCAGGAGTGTACTTGTCTGCCGCAATACACTCTGCGTAACGCTTCCCAACAGCGCTCCCCGGATGTAGCTACGCCCGTGCGCCCCCATGACAATGAGTGATACGGCCTGCTCCTCGGCGGCCCTGACAATCTCCTGGTCGGTAACGCCGATCTCAACCAGGTATTTCGAAGCGATTCCGTGTTGGGCGGTGAGACGTTCCGAAATGTCTCGCAGCCTTTGCTCGGCATCGGCCTTCACTTTTTCCAGTAACTGTTCATCCCCATTCATCCAGCGGGCGGCCTTGATGGGATTGATCACATGAAGCAATACCGCCGTTTCCAGACCCATCCGCTTCAGATCGGGGAGGCGATGGACAATCCTTTCCCCATGGCGGGAAAAGTCAAGGGGAAACAAAGTTTTTCGGAACATCTTCTGCCTTCTCCCGATTCCCGATTATATCCTCGGGGTGACAAAAAAAATGGGTTCAGTCTATTTTCGCCGTCCCTTTTTTTGCAACGGCGCTTTGGCAGTGGCCATCTGAACGCGCTTGATCTTTGCCGGGACATCCTCTTTGGCTTCGCCAAACAGCCGGGCTTTGGAGCGGCGGGCCGCCCAGACGAGGACCAGCATGACGGGCACTTCAATCAGGGGGCCGATGACCGTCGCCAGGGCCACTGCGGGACTGAAGGCCGTAATGGCGATGGCGATGGCGATCTCGAAATCCCGTCCCGTGGAATTGAAGGCGACGGCAACGGAATCCTTATAGTTCAGACCCAGTTTCCAGCCCACCAGATAGACCACAGCGAACATGACCCAGAAAAAGAGCGTCATGGGAACGGCCATGTGGACGATCAGCATGGGGTTTTCCAGGATCAGGTCTCCCTTCAGGGCGAACATAACGATGAGGGTGAAGAGAAGGCCGATGATGGAAAGAGAGTCCAGGTACGTCTTAAAATGTTTGAATCCTTCTTCGCCCAACTTGCCCACGGCGATCCGCCGGGTGAGAAAACCGGCTATGAGGGGGATGCCGAGATAGAGAAGGACGCTCTCTCCGACCACGAGGACGTCGAAGGAGACGTCTCCCAGGAGCAGCTTCGCGTAAACAGGGATCAGGAGCATCTGGCAGATCGAGTTGATGGCCACAAGCACAATGGCCAGGGCGTTGTTGCCCAGGGACAGAAATGTGAAAACAATGACCATGGCGATACACGGCGCGAGGCCGTACAGGACGAGGCCAACATACAAATCCGGATAGGCGGACAGAAAGATCTTCGCCAAAAGGAGCATGAAGAAGGGGGCGACAAGATAGTTGAAGACCATGACAACGATCAACTGCTTCGGCGAGGCGGCGGCCTTGCCAAGATCCTCGATCTTCACATTAGTCATAGCGGGATAGATCATTAAGAACAGGCCGATCACTACGCCGAGGGCGAGGCTGTTGGCCAGGGTGAACTGATAGGTGCCCTGAAAAATGGCCTTAATGGCGTCAATTGGCGGCGTCAGGGCAAAATTAGAGATTCCGTACCATTTGCCGATGGCAATGCCCACGGCCATGCTGACGATGACAAAAACCGGTAAGAAACGAAAATCCTGCACTTTTTCCAGATACTTCCTCATTGCTGCAAATACTCCTTTTAAATTAATATGGGGACAGCGCCCCCATTGTTTTTACATCAATTTACGCCGCACATATCCTGTCCCATCAGCCTCAGCGCTGCCAGTCCCTTTGGCTCGTGATCGAGGAGATGGGCAAAGATCATCGGTTTGTTGAATCGCTCCTCGATTTCGCCCAGGTATTTTTCCTGCTGCTTTCTCCTCTTGCCGAAAAAGGCGTTATTCCCCGCATCCTTGGGCAAAATATAATTGACGGCTACCATTGCCGTTTCGATGCCCACCTGTTTCTTAAGATCCTCGGAGGCCCGCCAGGCCTCGATCATGGGTGTGTACTCAGGATACATGACGAACACAAAGGAGCTCTTGTCACGGTTGCGCATTTTTTCAATGACATCGGCGTATTTGTTTTGTGTTGCCTCGGAGGTCTGCTTCGTCAGGGTCCCCAGATCGATAAAGCCCTTCCAGTCCGTCGGCAGCTCCAGCAACCGCAGGGTATGACCCGTGGGGGCCGTATCGAAAACGGTGATGTCGTATCCGTTGGTATCGAAATAGCTCATGAATTTCTCGAAGGCGGCCATTTCCTCGGCGCAGGGGGAGTTCAGATCCTCCTCCACGGATCTTTTCGTTTCTTCACTCTGATCCTTGACGGATTCAAGAATCCGTTCCTTGTACTCCTCCAGGGCCTGCCGCTGATCGATCCGCGCCGCATAAAGGTTGCCCACACCGTTGATCTTCGTGGGCTCATGGTTGATCGCCTGGCCGAAGATGTCGTGGAGATGGGACGCCGGGTCCGTGGTCACAATGAGGGTCTTGTATCCCTGATCCGCCATGTAGAGAGAGGTAGTGCTGGCAATGGTACTTTTGCCGACACCGCCTTTTCCCGTGAAGAAAATAAATCGCTGGCCATTGGTTGGTTTCAGCAGATCGTGGCAATTTAGTTTTCGGTAGGACTTCTGATTGAAGAAAACAGCGGATCGGCTTGGGGAAGATTTAATCCCCGTCTCGTCCTTTTTATCCTCATAAACGAAGCGTCCCACGGCGTTCAGCAATTCCGTTCCCGACACTTCGCTGTCCTGCAAGGGATAATATATCTTCTCCAGGTCAGGGAACTCGGTCTCGATCCGGGCGACAATCCTCTCCTCTCCCGCCTTTTTCTTGCGGAAGAAATCGTCCGTGCAGGCTTCCTCGGGAAGGAGCCCGTTCACGATGAGGAAACTGGTGGCAATGCCCAGTTTGGATAACTCTTCCGCGCTTCTTTTCGTTTCCAGGATGGACGAGTTCTCGGGCTTCAGGACAAAGACGAAGGAGGTGCGTTCCCGATCCTGAAGATAGTCAATCGCCTTCTCGTACTTCGCCTTGGCACTCTGTAGGGACGCCCCCGGACCGATGCAGGTGGCGGCGCTTTGGTTCAATGTATCCGTCCAGCCGCTGGGAAGTTCCAGAAGACGGATGGTATGTCCCGTGGGCGCTGTGTCGAATACTACAACGTCATAGCCGGGATCATCCATGAATTCGATAAACTTATCGAAGGCGGCCACTTCCTCCACACATGGACTGTTGAGCTGTTCCTTGATGATCTCAAGATTCTTTTCATCCAACAGGTCCCGCAACGGACCGACTATTCTTTCCCGGTATTCCTCCGACGCCATGTCGGGATCGATCTCGATGGCATGGAGATTCTCCATATTCCGGATCGGCGTGACCTGATGACCGATCGCCTGACCGAAGATATCCGACAGATTAGGAGCTGGATCGGTAGTCACGAGCAGGGTCTTATATCCTGCCTTCGCCAGCCATACCGCCGTGGCGCAGCTCATCGTGCTTTTGCCGACGCCGCCCTTGCCGCTGAAAAATATGAACTTTACCTCTTTCCCGTTGGGGATGATCTGATGTTTAAGCACTTAAGGTCTCCTTCTCCAGCACGTTCTTGATCTCGGCATAGGTCATGTATTTTTGCCTGGCGACGATGCTCCCATTCACGGTGGTAATGGGCAGAATGGCCGGACCGTTTTCTTTCACCAGCCGGGCAATCTCCGGGTTGGCAAAGAACAGCAGGCTGTTAAAAACCAAACTGGCGCGCATGATCTTCAGGTTGCCGTTGTAGTCGCTCGTCAGACGTTTCAGCGTCTCATTGAACTCGATCAATTTGCGGTCCGGTTCGGGGCCGCATATTCCTGTAGCGCAACACATGGCCCCTTCGTAAATTGTTAATTCCTGATTGCTCATTTATTTTACCTGCTTTCCGAAGACTTATCTTCATTGATGTCATTTTTTCAGCCAGGAAATGATTTCGTTTTTGGTCGGGATCTTGCCGGAGCATTTGACCTGATCATCGATAATCACGGCGGGGGTCATAAAGACGCCATAAGTTGCGAATTTCTTGATATCCGTGACCTTTTCCATGGTTGCATCGAGCTTCAGTTCTTCCAGGGCTTCTTTAACCAGTTTCTCGACGGCGACGCACCTTGCACAACCGGGCCCTAAAACTTTAATATCCATGTGTATTTCCTCCTCATAAATTGGGCTTTGTCGAAGGGAGGGTCTCCCCTGCCTCGAGCAGCCATTCTTTGATTTTGTTCCGGTGGGGTGTCGCCCCGACGCAAACGACTTTGTCATTGATGACCAGTGCAGGGACGCCCATGACACCATATTTGCCGATTTCGCTATAGTCCGTTACATGGAGCAATTCCCCCGGCAGTTTCATTTCCGCCATAACCTCCCGGACGTCCATTTCCATACGGCTGCACTGGGCGCAGCCCGGGCCGAGGACAATTACGCGCAGCCCTTCCGGAGGCGTCTCATCAACGGGTTCCCCTAGATGCTTACGATATTCCCGTATGAATGCCTTTACATACAGTTCTTTCACCCGGGCGGGAATGTAGTTCTTTTCCGAAACCAGTTTCAGGATCTCGTTCCCAATCTCATCATCAGCAAGGTGGGCATCATCCCGGGCCAGTGTTTCCATCACCTGCCTGAGTCCGACAATTCCGACCAGGTTGCTGTTGATCCTGATTTGCGTCACATCGCTTTCCCGCATCTAATAACTCCTCAGGCAACAAGCCAGCCGTAGCCCATACCGGCCATAGTGGAAAGAACCACAACAATTGCGCAGTAGGTCATGGTTTTTTTCAGGCCCATGATGCCGGCCAGGGCGATCATGCTGGGCAGGGACAGGGCCGGTCCTGCCAGCAGTAACGCCAGCGC
>Ga0172379_10002222_pt1 | contig 35213 bp, 53 predicted proteins | sample GrowelOW334metaG_FD_119756 | JGI IMG/M metagenome (GOLD analysis project Ga0172379, IMG submission 119756) | Groundwater microbial communities from an aquifer near a municipal landfill in Southern Ontario, Canada - Groundwater well OW334 metaG | ecosystem: Environmental > Aquatic > Deep... | reverse complement strand
GCCAATGCTCATAAACTACAGGAATTGTTGTTCCATCTTTTTGATGTCCACAGCTTTCACAAACATTATTGTCATATTCAATCATGCTTATTATACTACTTGTCAAAAATACATTTTTTCTCTGAGTATGTACTGGAAAACCACACTTATTACAACATACCATCATTGAAAAATCTTCTTTTATCTTTTTACCAAGTAATGATTCTTTCATTTTACACCTCAATATCTTATCGTACATTTCTTAAATATTCCACAACATACAGTTCCTGTTACTGTATCATTATTTACATTTTTTGCAGTAAATGTAGTTGCTGTAAAATCATCATCAGAGCAAGCAAACAAATCATAATCTCCTGTAGTGATATCATGAAATCCTGCTTTCCTTAATGTTTCATAAGTTGCATCTGAATCTGTACAACCTGTTGCCAAGATAGTAAATAATAGTAAAATTAATATTATATATATTTTCATGATATCACCTTATTGTTTTTTCTTTCGTCTTTAAGTACTTGAATAAAATTTGTTAAATCTTGCAAGCAATCTATTGACCATTGTGTTTCAAAACTAATGTTTGGATAAAAGCAATATTGTCTCCACTGTGGATTCCATTTTACTTCACCAAGTATACTACCATCCCACTTGCTTCTTATAAAAAACTTTTTAGTAAGTCCTTTATATCCCATATCTTGACTAAACTGTAAATGTTTTGATTCCATTTTTACCTCAAAATTAATATCCCTAAAGCAATCACAAGTGTAAATCCACAAATAAATCCAAGTATTGCCATATTATAATTTAATATATCAATTTTTTTCATTATTCTTACTTGCTGACTTATAATTACTGCAGTATCTTGTTCTCTTGTATCATAATATGATTCCTTATCAAGTCTTACTGTCCAAAATACATCATTGTCCTTTATATCCTCACCAGAAAATGGTTCATTTTCTCCTTTCTTAAATATCTGTGGCATATAATCTCCAACTTTTATACTATCCAAATTTAGTTTTCCTGATTCACCTGTCATTTGGCACCTCATAATACTCCAAAAATTCATTCTTATTAATAGAAACATTGCTTATATTTTCTCCATTATATATTGAAAATATAATTAAACAATTTTCATAAATTGTTCCTTCTATATAGCATACATCTTTTAAATGCAAGTCTGTAACAGTCATTTTATCAACAGTTGATTCAGCATATGGACCAAATACATGGGCAGTCTTACTTAATCCTTTTTCAGGAACTGAATAACTTACTGAGATATATGTATCATTTTTATATATATCTTTACCATCCTCTACATTTTCTATTATTGTACAATTTTCCCATGCTTGACTATCTCCAATTACTTTAACACCATTGTTTTGACACAAAACATCCATTCTCTTTTGCTCTTCTATAAATATTTCAGTCTTTAAAATATTTTTTGATTGAACAATACCATAATGGTCTTCAAACATATAATATATTTTATCATCTCTCTCAAGATAATACTCTTTACTGTAGCACTCAATGTTCAACGATGTATTGCCAAGACTCTGTGCAGCTCTTACACCAATGTATGCTCTAAATAATATACTATTTAATTTATTGCTATTTACTACATCAAAAACTTCAATATTACTTTTGCCAGACTTATATGCATAACTAATTGGTCTATAATATTCATTATCAATATCAACAGTTCCATAGTAATCATGAATCATAATATTTGGTTCAGACTTTGTTATATCTGAATGGTCTATTATACAAGTCATATCTGGAATTGTTGTATTGTGCATGCTACTTATTTTTATTTTGACTACTACATCTTGGTCAGGATAAACTTTTAAACCATTTGATGCATCTAAGATAATATAATTCCTGTCATCCTCTACTGTCATTATTAATTCATCTATTGGTTTTATATGTAGAAAGAACTCTTTGTCTTCGATAACATTTGTATCAATATTTACTCTTTCTTTAAAAATACCATTAGTATATCCTGTATTGTTATGATATAATACAAGGATTTCATCACCATTGCATATTCCTCCATCATAATTTGTAAAGGGTCCATTATTTACCGAAATTAAATGAGTATAATTACTCATAAACATTATATTACATCTACTATTATATTCATATTCTGCATTTGCAGTAGTCTCTATATAATTTGGATATTCTATACATCTACCTTGTGACATTATATTATCTTCTCCAAAACAGTATTGTCCAAAAGAACATTCAGAATCTAAATGGCAAGACTGTTCTTGTGTACATCCTGTTAAAAATAATAACAGTAATGGTAATAATAAAATTATTTTCATTTTATTCCTCCAAAATGACAGTTACTGTACCATCATCTTCATATCCTGCTGATATTGTTCCATTATATCCGACAATATCAATTTTTAAATATTCTTCTATACAGTTATCATTAGTTTTTTGTACCGATACATTTATTTTTTCCATCATTTCAAATGCATAAGTATCAGCCTTACACTGATTTGATGTATTTAATACAGCATGTGCTATTTCATGATATAATACAAATGGTAGCCAATTAGTAGAGTTCAAATAAACATTCCTAAAGCTTTCATTATCGCATTGGCTTATGTATACATCATGGCTAAATCTACTGATTAAACCTTTGCAATCAGTTTGATTTGAATATGTAACTTTATTTATAATACTTGTATTTACAAAACTTAAATAATACCATATCTGCCTTTCTGTTTCATTATTAAATGTTTCAACAGATAAATTATAAGTATAATTTGCTTCAATTATTTGTGAAGTCAAAGTTGAACTAAAGATAATTGTATTAGTATCAATGTTTTCTGCTTGCTTATTGTGTCCAACAGAAAAGTATGCAACTACATCATTTATTAATTCAAAACTACCAAATATTGCAAGACTTATTACAATTACAGTAACAGGAATAATTAATGATGGATACTGCTTTTTTGTTTTTTGCTTTTTTGGTTGATTTTTTTTATTCTTTTTGTTTACCATCTTCTTCACTCTCATTTAATTGTTCATACTTAATGCCTGATTCATTGATAATCCACTGAACACTATCTTTATTATAATTTTCTTTATATACAACTCTTTTTATTCCTGCCTGAACACAAAGTTTAAAACATATTTCACAAGGAAGTGTTGTTGAATATAATGTTGCTCCTTCTGCTTCTCTTCCTGCAAATAATAATGCATTCATTTCAGCATGGACAACTCTAACACAATGATTATTTACTACTTTACATCCTACATCGTTGCACTGTGCAAATCTTCTTGGTGCTCCATTATATCCAGTTGATAAAAGTCTACCATTTTTTACAACAACTGCACCAACAGATTTTCTTGGACAAGTTGCTCTTTGTGCAACAACATCACATATTTTCATAAAATAATCATCAAATGATAATCTTTTATTTATTCGTAAAGATAATTTCTCTTTTTTATCTATTTCCCATCCTATTGGATATCCACATTCACCACAATGTTCTTTTCCTTCTGGTATTGGACTTTTACACTTTGAACAAATTGTTTCATGATTCATTTTAATCATCCTCATCATCTATATCAAATGCTGGTGGTAATTCTGGAAAATTATATTCAATTTCTACATCATAAATGCTACTACTTTCCATTACTTTCTCTGTCATTATAGGATATGCTTGACACCACTCAGCAATTCTTGATTTTAATAACTCTTTTTCTTTTTTGTCACCACATAAAGCAACAGTAAAAGCATGATTTTTTCCAAAACTATCTTGTATGTTTTCTATATATCTTCTTGCCATATCTCTTGTTACTATTAACTCAATCTTTTCCATTTTAATCACCATCTTTCATAATACTTTTTATTGTAATTGTCTTCCCAAAGCTCACTATTCTTTTGAATAAATCTTTCTCTATTTATTCTATCTTCTAAGTATTCCATTTTTATAGCAAAAATAATAAAAAAATAAAAAAAATTATTCTTCATCCTCCTCTTCGTAGTCAGGATTTTCTTGTACATAAAATCTTTGTACAGCTCCAATATACTCGCAAGTCTTATCAATTGTTGATGGTTCATCATCATCGTTAAGACTTTGCATTTCTGGAAACTCAACAAATTCTTTTCCAGAATCAAGTGCTGTCTTTAAATTTCTATAACAAATTTCTGCATCCTCTTTACTTATCTTTGTATTCTCATTATTGTCTTCTGTATTGCCATCTCCATCAGCACGATACTCAATAATGAAGTCATACTTTAGTTTTGCCTTATTTTCTTTCTTCATTTTTTCTTCCTCTTCAGCTAATTTTGCACAATCACTGCACTGACTATCATCATTTAAATCTGATGACTTAAATTCTTTTTCACAGTTTGCACAATTGTCCATATCTTCTTCAGTTACTGTTGTTTCTTCAGCTACTGTTGTTTCTTCTTTTGTTTTATCTTTTCCAAAAAAGCTCATGTTTATCACCCTTATTCATTAAATAACATTTGTCCATAATATGCATAAGCATTACTATGTCCTAAAAATACTGTATCATTTCTACCATAATTATTTGGTGTCTTATTGTTTTTTAAACAATAATAATCTAGTGCTGGCATTGGTTTATATCCTGCTCCACAATATCCATCTTCTTGATTTAACATCATAACACCAACATATATTTTATCTCCTTTACATTCCTGAGGTATCAAAAACATATTGTATTTGCTTGAATCTCTTGTTATTATAAATTGTTGTTTAGTAGTTGGAGTATATTCAATATACAAATGCCTGTCCCATCCACAATTTATAACATATCCAGAGGCATCTTTCAAAAATGTTTTATAACTATATCCACTGCTAAAATCATTATCTTTCAATGACATTGGTACAGTCATTGTTTTATAATAGTCATCATTTGTTGTAAAGTTATATACATATTCTTCCATTGCATAACTTTTTGCAGTACCAACACTAAATGCTGTTACGCTTGATAACAGCAATAAAGAAATTATTCCATACATTATTGTTTTGTTATTCATTTTTTCACCTTTATATTTTAAAAAAATTAATTAGCAGGTCTTCCTCCTGCCTTTGCTATTTCTGCTTCTGATTTAGCTTTAATTGCTTCTGCTTTTGCCTTTAATGCTTCAGCTTTTTCAATTTCTGCCTTTGCTGTAATTTCTGTTGTCTTATTGTTTTCTTTTTGTGCTTGAGTATTTATTCCAAGACTTTCAACAAGACCAACTTGTCCAAGGTCAAGACCTCTTGCTATCTTATTAATTACAGCCATTGCAGTTTCAGGACTACCATTTCTTACACTTTCAATCATTTTAGATGTATCGAATGCTGTTTGGTCTCCACCAGACATTATTCTTACATCAGCCTTTTCAAGTGCTTTTGCTCCTGCTACACCAACTTCTTTCCATGCTGTAACTAATTGTTCAGCAACTAATGCTCTAATTGCTTTGTCTTCGAATTTATTCAATGCTGCTTGTAATGCTTCTTTTGCTGCTGCCTGTGCAAGACCATCTTCTTTATATTTTGCTGCTGCACCTATTGCTTCTTGCTCTTGCTGAAGTTTTGTACCCTCTCCTATTAATTGTTTCTTTTCTTTATTTATTGATTCAACTTCTTTTTGCTGATTTGCTAAAACAAGTGCCTTTTCTTTTTCAATTTTTGCTTGATTTACTGTCTGTACCTTTATTACTTCAAAGGCTGCTTCTTGTGCTTCTTTTTCTTTTTCAGCAATTGCTTTCATTTTTTGCTGTTGATACTCTCCAACTTTTTGGTCTCTCTCAATTTCTCTTTTCTTTGCTTCTTCATCAGATGATGCTTCTTTTATCTTTGATGCCTTTTCTCTATCTGCATTTTGTTGTCTTCTATTTGCTTCAAGTTCTTTTTCTTTAATTAAAGATATATTTGATACAGCCTGACTATCTTTTGTATCTTTAAAGTCTACAAGCTGGAAATTTACAAGTTGTACACCATATGCTTCGAAATCATCTTTTATTTCTATGTTTATTGCTTCTGCAATTTCTTTTTTCTTTGCTCTTGCGTCTATGATATCATATTTTACTGCAACTGTTCTTACTCCTGCCTTAATTATTTCTTCAAGCTGTTTTTTTAATTCTTCAAAGCTTGTAAATCTTTCTGCTGCTGTATTCACATTTGTTACTCTAAATTTCGTTGACGAAATTAACAAGTATCTTGCTTGTCCTTTTTCAACTGCTTCTTGGTCAATTAATATTTCCATTGTTGTTAATGGAACTATTCTTACATGGGTACCAAGATTTGGTATCCATAATGGAAATTTAAAATACGAACCTTTTCCATCTACTGATATACCTTTGTCTGTTGACCTTACTGCTCTTTGTCCTGCTCTTACTATCATGTGTGCTTCACTAGGTGGTACAACTCTATACATACTTAAAAGCCACCACACAAGAATAACTGCTAATCCAACTATTGCTCCTATTATAAACATTGTATTCATTTTATTCACCTACCAAACTTGATTACCTTTTGCTGTAATCGTAAAATCTCCTGTTTTTACTTTTGGGAATATCTCTGTCCCTATCATAAGCTTTGCAGCTCTATGATTTTCTGCATCTGTATACTCAAGAACAAAATTTTCTTCTTTCTCAAGTATAGCATACAATTTACTTATGTCTTGAGAACTACACATCTCAATAGACTTTCCATCAAATTCATTTGCTCTAAATGTTTCCATTTTATTTTCCTCCACAATCGTTTTATTAAAATATGACACAGCACATAGGTAAAGAGGTGAGTTGATTAAAAAACCTTTTGTGCTGTGTCTCAATATATACTATTGAGCATCATCCATTTATCACCTTTGTTTTGACAAGTCAATCATTGTAACTGATATTCCGTTCTCTGGATTTTTCCCCACATCTTGTATGCTTTGCATGATTGCTTGTTCAACAACTTTTGGCATTCCTTGTCTAACATATCCTGCATCCTTTAAACAATTCCAACAGTTTACACAATTTTCATTTATAACATTTCCTTCTGCTCCACACTCAGCACACTCAGGACACATTAAAGATAAGTTTCCATTTGAACTATGAAATATACATTTTGTTTGTGAACACTTTTTTAAATCCATTTTATCATCTCCACATTCCATTATAAACATCTGGTTGCTCATCATGGTGTTCTTGACAGCATCCACAAGCATCGCACATACATTCTTTCTCACACCCTTCAGTTATACATATTTTCATTTTATGTCCTCTCATTATACTCATAAAAACTACAATGTATTTGAATTTCAAGTTGTTCTAAATCTTTTTCTTTTATAAATGTAACTTTATTTTTAAAGTCTCGCAATAATAACTCTTTAGTATCTTCTCCTATTTCAGTAAGAGCACAGTTGTAGTGTGAAAATGTTCCAATCTTTTTCAAATTTCCTTTTATGAGTTCAACCATTTTTACTTCTCCTTGATTATTTCTTTCAATTTCCAAATTCTTTCTGTATCAGTAAGTTTATATAAATAAAGTATCTTTTTTGCTTCAGATAATATTTTTTGTTCACCAAGTTTATTTGTTACAGCTTTACCAAGTGGTGATTCAAATGCTTTTATTTTTTCTTTTAACTCAGTTATTTCTTTCGTTTCCCCTTGTATCATTATTTTTGCTGCATTGACTGGAAAAGGAATACCACTTCTTAATATTCTTGTAACATCTGCATGACTATCAACACCAAATCCTTCACCAATATAAGCTTTATCTTCATAATCATTATTCATTAATACAATTCCTGTATGTCCAAACCATACTGCTCCTAAAAATTTCATTTTATCACCTCAATTTTGTATTTGCTTTATATTTTTATTTTCATTGTATATGTTCGCTAATCTATTTGCAAGTCTGTCTTCAAATATTCTGTTTTTCTTTGGGTCATCAACAACACATCTTCTATTCCATTGACCATTTAATTGTTTATATACAGACATATCTTTCATATCAACAAAAAATGGTGCTCCAGTAATAACTCCTTTGAAATAATATCCCTTTATTTCTTTTCCTTGGATATTAAATTGAGTAAGCTCTGCTCCTATGTCTTTTACTGTGTCATTTAAAAATATTACTCCTCTATCTTTTATTATTTTTGCTTCAGCCATTGCATTTTCAATGATACTTATTATTTCTTCTTCACCAAACTTCTCTATACACTCTTTAAGCATTGTTTTTAATTGAGCAACACTTGTATACATTTGAGGTTTGAAAAAATGTTTTTTAAACTTAGTTTTATCATTGATTAAATATTTTTGTCCATTTAAGAACAAATATATTTTACTTCTTTTTTCAGTATCCCACAATAAACTAAATCTAAGTGTCATTTCTTCTATTTGTTTATCTGATTTTGCATATGCAAATTTTCTAAACAATGGATTTCTTAGTATAATTGTTATTCCTGTTCCAATCATTTTTTTGTATGCTGTTCCTATAAATGATACATCTTTTACATATAAGTCAAAGTCAGCTTTATTATTATAGCATATTGCTTTACTTAATATTTCAAAAACATCATCAATTCTACAAAATATACCATTTATTTTTACTCTTGCATCTGCTTTTGTAATCTTTATTTCAATTCCATTTACCTTAAAATTTGTTTCATTCCACTCCTTATATGCCCTTGCTGCAAAATCTCTATTTGAAAATATTTTTAATGTTGATTTCTTTAAAATATTTTCAAAAAGCACATTAAAGTTATATAATATTTCTGGCGAATTTATTTCATCTCTCAATTCTGAAAAATCTTCAATCATATCAATAAAGTCTTTCTCAAACTCTATTGTAAATTGATTGTCTTCAGTTCTTATATAATTTTGTGTAATGTGTAAGCCATTAAGTCTTATTTCTTTTCCTTCTTTTATAAGTTTTTGATATTTTTGAATCATTAATAACATTGATTCATCAACCCTACTACCAGATGATATTCTATTTCGTTCACTTACATAAAATGTATATATATTCTTTGTTATTATTCTTCTACTGTCTCCTATGATATCGTGAAGATTTCTTAACATTCCATCAAAATCTGAGCAAGTTATTTGTACAACTCCATCTGCTGCAACAATTAAATTTAATCCTTTGTCAAAATAATATGGAATATTTTTATATTGGTTGTTTACACATCTTTGTTCTTCAACAAAAGTTGTATCTTTATCAATATAATTATATTCTGGGTCTGATTCTGGGAAAATCCTTAATTTATATTCTTCAAATGGTGATTCATTTCCATCATAATAATGATATGGTGATACTGTTTCACAGATGACAGCAACTCTATTTATTACTCCATTAATCATCACCTCATCAACACTTGATATATAATTTAAAGTAGATGAATTTCTTCTACTTTCAATTATAAGTTTTGCTACTGGCTTTTTTAATTCAATATCAAAACAAGCTTTTACAGTCTCCTGTATGTCTGTAAAGTCTCTACTATGTATTCTAATTTTTGGCATTATTTCTTTTGCAAGTTCTTTAAAGTTCTGATATGCTTGCTTTTTTAACAACTGGTGTATTTGATTTTGCTCTCTTATTTTTGTAAATGCTTTTATATCAGCAGGTTTTAATTCTTCATAAAATATTGTATCATAATAAATGTCTTTTGTTTTTTCAATGTCTTCAACTGTGATTGATTTTTCGAATATTACAAGTTCCATATAAGTATCATCATTTAACTTGTACATTCTTATGCATATTTTATCATCAGCTAGCTCTTTATTTGTCCAAAATACTTGACCATTTACACATTGTGTTTTTAAATCATCAAGTATTTTTTGGTCAATAACCTCATTCTGTTTGTTGTAAAATTTAAATTCTTCAAATAATATTTGTTGATTTTCTCGATTGTAACTCATTTTGATACCTCAATATACAAACTCAAACTCATTAGTTGATAATGTTTCTTTTCTCCATCTTTTAAGATAGATGCATTGCATGCAAAAAAATGCTATTGCTTTGTTTGCATTTTCAATATGGTCATTCTCAATATCTATTGCCAATTGACAACTACCACTTCTTTCCATTATTTCACTATTTGAAAAAAATCTTTTATCATATTTTTCAATTAGTTCTTTCTGTTTTTCTTTATTGCTTGTTGGTTCAACTACAAAATAACTCATTCTTGTTCCTTGTGCTCTCATATCAATGCAATATATTTCATTTTCTATACAAAAATGATAAATAAGTTTTCTTGTTTTGTGGTTATCAACACCAAGTATGACATCATCAAAATCAGTTAATTCTTTGATATTTTCTTCTGTTATAAATTTATTATCTGCAATAAACTTATATCTGTTAGCTATTACTTCTGCTTTGTTTTCAAGTAAATCTTCTGGTTGAAAATTTTGTGCATTCCTTTTCAAGTTCTTTTCCTCAACTATATCTGCATCATATATTACTACAGTAACCATTTCTTGTGGAAAAAATACATCAATCATCTCTCTTAAATGTTTTGCAGCCCAGCTTTGAATACCACCTGCACCAATCATTGCAATCTTTCTCATTTTATTTCTCCTCTGATTTTATTAAATCAGCAAAACTTTATGGGAATACTCGGAATCGAACCGAGAGCAACTGCTCTGGAGGCAGTCATGTTGCCACTACACCATATTCCCTAAAAAAATAAAAAATTATTTTGAGTAATTTGGTATTGACAGTGTTGCTTCCTTACCATTCTTGTCTTCAAACTTTACAACAAGTTTTTCAATTTCAGGATGCTTTGTCAAATCAATCTCATGTGTTGCCGAAACCATTTTTGCTACTGGCTTTACTTCAGGTCTTACAGACTCTTTTCGTGCTGTTGGCTTTGTTGATTTACTACTAAATAATTTCTTTAATTTTTCTGCTGGTTTATTTGCTCCTTTAATTACTGCATCGTGTGCCTTTTTAGTCTTTGGGTCTTTATGGTTTTGTGTTATCAAATGATAATCATTTACTCCTTCGTGTTTATGGTATTTGCTCATTTTTATCCTCCAATATTTTCATCGTGTATTCTTATGCTAAGTCCTTCAATTGCTGCTTCTCTTAGCTTTGCTTTCAATTGGTCAACTGTTTCGAATGAAACAAATACACCTTTTACTGCAACTTGCATTGACTTTTCTTTGACAAGTTTAAAGATGTCTTTTACTGCTTCACCAAGACCAACACCAGTGTTTGATTTGTGTCCTGCAAACTCACTTACTACATCATAGTTTACAGTTAGTTTATCTTCTTCCATTTTGCTTCCTCCTTGCTTATTTAAGCAATTCCTCTCCTTCCATTTCTTCTTCAGTCCAAAAATCCTTATTCATTTTTTCCTCCTTCAGTGTAAGCATTTTACTGCTTAAACATAATATATAGAGAGTAGTGGTATTTATAAAGGTTTCGTTTCCTTACACTCTCTCATTATTACTTCATCAACCTCATCAAAAGTATCACGATATTTATTGTCTATTCTTATGTTTTCAGTTGCTATTATATCTTCATACATTTTACTCCTCAGCTTTTCCGTCTACATCAACAGTAACTCCACCCTTCCTATATGATGCTGTTATTCCTCTTATTTCAAGTTCTTTTATTACTTCTTCAACAGTATTAGCTAATTGCTGTGGATTAGTATTATTACCAACATGAAGCAATATATTTACTTTTTTTACTTGTGGTTTTCCAGATGGTCTATTATGTTGTCCATTATCCATTTTTATTCCTCCAAATCTTCGTCATCATCATTTATTTCTTTATCAAGTTCATCATTGCAGTCTGTCTCACATTCTTCTGCTTCATTAAAGTCATCATATTCAGAATGACATACAGGACAACAATACTTTTTCTTTACGAATACTTTACTTTCACCAATTGCTGTCTTTGTCATGCTTTCTGTTAGCTGAACTTCAAGAGTTGTATTACCAATGGTATGCTCTTGCTGAAGATTATCCCAAAAATTTGCATCTGCATCATCTTCATTTTCTACTTCTACTGTTCTTGTTAGTTCTACATTGATTAAATATTTCATTTTAGCACCTCAACATGTCTACGAAGTGTTCATATAAAAACATTTCGTAACTCATCTCACCTTTTTCAAATAAAAAGTGAGTCATTTCTCTCTTTGTCATTTTATTCTCCGATGATTTTTTAGGTATTCATCTTTACCTTTCTTACAGTTTCAAGTTGTATATGCTGGACCATTTCAGTCATTCCTTTTGTTAGTTGTGTAAAGTTTCTTACTGTTACTATTTTATTATATGCGTCCCTTGATGCATAATCAGTACTACTACCAACTCTAAATAGTGTAACATAAACTCCCTTATCTTTTAATTCTTTTGTAATTTTTTCTGTTGTGTCTCTTGACATAAATCCACCATCAGTAATTATCATTATCATTTGATTCTTTATGTTATCTCTCTTGCTTACTTCATCTAATGATTTTGCAGCATCTTTTAATGCAGAAATTACAAATGTTCCACTATTATAATTTCTTCCCCATTTGCTTTTCTTTGAGTCTTCATCAAAATCTTTAAGTATTCTATAATTATCTGAAAATTCAATAACTTTTACCTTACTACCACACTCTTCAAGAGCATTTGCTATTGCCCAACCAGAACCAACAGCAGTATCAAAATCAGAATTACTCATGCTACCACTTGAATCAAGTAAAACAGTAACAGCAAGTCTTGTATTAGATAATTTACTTGGTGAAAACTTTTTAAAATCTGCAATTTTATAACTATTGCTATTTATCATTGCTCTTCGCATGTCAATTTTTCCTCTCTTCTGGTGATAAACAGTCCTGTTATCAAGGTCATTTCTCATTTTCTTTATTTGCTCTTTTAATTTTCTCATTGTTGAAAAGTGTCTTGATTCAGGAGTAAAAACTAATATTGAATCATTTACAGATGTAGACTGACTACCTTCAAAAGTTTGTTTTCCCATTGAACTCATTTGTCTTTCAACTTCGTCTTGAACTTCCTGCATTGTCTTCTTTAAAAGTTTATTAATAGCACTTTGTAATTCAGATTGTTCATTTGACTGTGAACCACTACCTGATTGCAAATCATCATTATCTTTACTTGTCTTTTGTGAAACTGCTGATGACATTCCATCCTTTTCTTTTCCTTCATTTGATTGCTCACCAATTCTTTCATCTGATTCAGTAGTTTTTTGATTATTCTTTTGTTCTATTTCTTTTTGTTCTTCTTCAATTTTTTCTAATCCTTTCTTTATATCTTCTGATATTTGTTCGGTCAGTTCTTTTTCTTCATTTGATGTTGAAGATTTTCCTTTGGTCTGTAAAAATGGTCTTTGATATGGACTTTGAACTTTTTGACCAAACAAGTGATAAAATTTTATTCCAAGAGCAATTTGTTTATCGACATCTGTTGTCTCAATATATTCATCAATGATTGCTTCTGCTTGTTTGATAATATTTTCACCATATTTTTCAACGCATAAGTCTCTCAAATCTTCCATAATATCTTGCTTTCCGATTATAAATCTTCGTCCATAAAGTAAAATATAATGATTTGGCTCCATTCCATCTTTTAATACATAACCAAGCGACAATAGTCTAAAGTAGCTCTTGCTCTTTGGATATTTTTTACTAAAAACACATTCAATTCTTTGGTCTTCAAGAACATTCAATGACTCTCTTGCTTCTCTTGGTGCTGAATATGCACCATATCTTGTAAACATTACATGACTCATCTCATGATAATTAAATCCTTTGACATAAATTAAAAAGTCAAAGTAACTATTACCAGAAAGATTTCTCATCTGTTCAAAATTTAAGATTATTCTTTTCATGTCTGTACAAGCAATATAGTGGCCAACACTTCCATCTTGAACTTGTATTGATTTTGCTGTTTGAATTGTATTATCAAGCTTGAATAAAAATTCAATTTCACTTGAATAATCAATCTTGCCACCAATTTTTCCTCGTGTCCAACTATTTGTATTGTTTGTAAGACTCATCTGAATACCTCAATTGCCATAAGTTCCATTGCTATTTTGTTTTCCTTTTTGTCTGCCATCAAGAACCAATTCAAGCAATTCCTTTACTACTGGTTGTTCTTGCTCCTTTTCAAAGTTGTTTACAAAAAATGCTCTTGCAACATCTTCACCATATTTTGTCTGGTCATCACGATACTTTATTAAATCACGTGTGCTAACTGGTGTTGATATCTCTTCAGATTTTCTCAACTTTGATGCAACATCAAGCATTCCATCATCAATGTTTAATCTCTTTTCAACTTTATCGCTGTAACCAAGATAAATTACTCTGAATCTATCTTTCAAAGCAAGATTAAGTGGTTTTGTTCCCTCATAATCAGGATTCATTGTTGCTACTAACCAAAAATTTGGATGAGCAATAATTACTTCACCGTCTTTTTGAGTAAGAACAAGTCTTCTTTCATCATCAGTAACTGAATGAAACATTGAATTGATATCTGCTGGAGCCATATTAATTTCATCAACAACAAAAACACCACCATTTCTCATGAATCTTGTCAATACACCATCTTGCCATATATATTTAGCATCACTGTTTGGATTTGGATTTGGTATCCATTGACCAGCAAGGTCTTCTGGTGTAGTTGCACCATTCATATTCACTCTCATATATGGTTGCTTGTTTTGATATGCAAGATTTCTTGCTAAGTGTGTTTTTCCACAGCCTGTATCACCAATTAGAAGTGCAAAATCTTTATTTGCATAAAGTCCTTGCATCAATTTTACATCAGTTGTACCATGAATTGCTCTGCTTACATATCCATCTGTTTTTGGAACATATGATTGCATTTCTTCAGGAACTAACTTTGCTGTCTCATCAGTAGTCTGTTCAGAAACAGTATAAGAAGATTGTACTACTGGAACCTTTACTGCAAGTCTGATTTTTGCTTGTATCCTTTTTAATTGACCATAAAGTTGGTCATCAGAACCAGATATTTCAATTGCCTCACCAAAGTCAAACTTTTCAAGTTTATCATAAATTTTTTGGCTGATACTACCTTCTTGAAACTTCAATATGGCAGAGTCTTTTTTAGAAAGAATGTCTTTGACCTCATCAAAGATTTTTTGCCTGTCTATCATTTGTGTCTCCGATTGTGTTTCAGGTGACAATCACACCTTTATGATATTTAGGGAACAGACTTATATATAAATGTTTCGTTTTCATATTATATAATATGAATATCAGTTCTAAGCTCGTCTAAACCCCATAAATTTGTGGTTTTTACGACTTCTAGCGACCTACCCTGTAAAACCAATTTAGAGCCGATTTAACAACACTTCTAAAAATGGGGAGACTTACTCATAAATCACAAAAATACCCTTGTAAGCAACCTTAAAACACATGGTTCTAAACCAATTAGATAAGTGAAAGCCAACCACTTATATATATTTCAAGACATCCTTTAACCACTTTTCATCAACTGTATTATAACAAAACAATAAATAAACCATTGCTTTCTGCTCTTTTTTTCTAAGACCTCTACCAACACGTTGTTTTGATTGTCTCTCTCCTTTAAATCCAGATAATATTATAATCATATCAGTTGCAGGAATATCAAGTCCTTCATCAAGTGCTCTTGCACTAATTAATACATTTGTTCTATCATTCTTATATGCATCAAGTGCCATCTGCCTTTCCTTTTTTTCATTATACTTAACACTTGTAATTCCATCTGCATAAAGTGCATGAAAAATTGCCTGCATAGTATAAATATATTGTGCAAATACCATCACCTTTTTTGTTGGATTTTTCTTTATTAAATTAACAATCTCTTTTATCTTTTCTTGAGACCTTGAAGTAATCGCAACTCTTTTTCTTATTGCATTTCTTAAATGCATTTTTTCAAGTGACCATGGAGGATTATATATATCTTTCATGCTAGTTCTAAATTCTGGAAAATATTTTTTAAATAATTCCTCCTGTCTATCATATAATTCTCTTTCCTTACCATTTAGTTCAACACCAACTTTTATAATTTCATAATCACATAAATCTTTATTTTCAATTGCCTCATCAACTGTATATTCAAAAATAATTTCAAGACCATATTTTGAAAAATCTCTTAAATCACTTCTCTCTGGTGTTGCTGACAATCCAAGAATTCTTTGAAATTTATTTAATTCAAGTAATCCAGAATTTATGTCTGACAAATAATGATGACATTCATCCATTATTAAATTATTATAATTCATCTTTCTCTCTCTAACAGAATTAATAATTGCAACAGTAATTTTCTCTTCATGATTGTGTCCTGCTCCAATTTTCCCAACTGGAAATCCAGTAATGCTTTCAATTTTGCTTGACCACTGATTTAATAAATTTTCCGTATGTACAGTTATAAGAAAACTTTCTTCACTTGAAAACATTATATCTGCTTTAAAGTCATCAATGAAGTCTATTGCAAAAATAGTTTTACCAGTACCTGTTGCTGCTTTCACTATTCCTCTGTAATTATGCTGTTTGAAAACAATCTTTGCTGACTTTTGCCAATCTCTTAAATTTTTTAATGCCATTTAGTCATCCTCTTCTAATTCACCATTATCTCTTGCAAGATTAAAGTGTGCATTGCAATATCCAAGTAGTACTGCCTTTCTTGTACATCTCTTTCCTGTTTTTTTGCACATTGATTTGCAGTTGTCCATTTTATTTACCAAATACAATTAATAGATAAGTGACACCTTTCTCTATCTTCACTTGCTTTTTTTGCAATTTTTCCATTTTCTATTATCATTCTGTCTACTGATTCCCAGCTTAATACTTTAAAAACTTTTGTTTCACCAATTACTAAAACAAAAACATATTTTGCTTTCTTATTCTTTTCATCTGCTGACTCTTTTATTTTCTTGTGATTGTCAAGCATTATTTGATATCTTCCAAATCTTATTCTCTTATCTTTTTTTCCTTCATGATATATTTTCATGCTTTTTATTTCATAAAGATATTTTTTTGTTTCAAGGTCGCAAAAGTCTATGTGCTCAGACACAAGTTCTCCCTTAAAAAATTTATGAATAAACTCTTCTGAAGTCCTACCTTTGCGATGTTCCATATTTATTCCTCATAACATGCAACAAGTGTTGTCGTACAAATACCTTTATCACAGCACTGCCAATTACATCCATCATAAGTGCAATTATTTAAGCTATCAACTGTTTTATATTTTCCTATACTCTCTGCAGGTATTAGAAAATTTGAAAAATTCATTTTTTTCTGTTCTAATTGTTTTTGTTTTTCTGCTTCTACTTTTGTCTCATTAAGAAACTGCATAAAATTATTTCCTAAATCCATACTATACGATATATTGCTTGGCATATTAACATTATAATTTACTACTGTCTGGTTTGCCAAGCATTTATGCTCATTGTCCCAGCATTCACCAAGATACTTCATGCATGCCTTATTGTTGTCAATTGAACCAATTACTAAAGATTTTTGCATATATGCACCTAAAGAGAATGCACCAATAAAAATAAAAACAATTGAAAAAATATATGTTATTACTCCTATTTTTTTCATTTTATTTCCTCTTTATAGTTATATTTCTCATTACTGATAATTCCTTATCAAATGCATTCAATATCTTTTCTACATCAACTTTTTCTCTATCTGAATTATTATTTTTAAGTTGTGCATCAATTTTATTTATAAGTAAATTATGCATTTCCATATTTATGTAAATCCTCATTGTATGCAGCAATAACTTTCTATTTGATTGAACAATACCATAAAATATTAGTGCACCAAGTCCCATACAAAACAAATATCCGAATATACTAAAGTCTGCCATTTTAAATACCTCCAAACATTTTTAACAATATAAGTAGCCATAATCCTGATTGAACAAATTCACTAAAAGCAAATTTAATAAATCCAATTGTTTTTTTGCCACTATAATAATCATCCACTCCATAAAATGGACTAAAAAATCCAAACTTCATTTTATCACCTAGAGTTCTGTTTGCTCTTTAAAAAATCTTCTATTCTCTAAGAGAAGCAATACTAACATTACAATTATTAATACTATAAGATAACATATTGCATTCAAACTATCTTGAAATGTATGATAAGCATAACATGTAGACAAAATGCAAGATGATGGTGTCCAAGATTGACACTCTCCAACACCAGAGTTAATTTCTCTATGTTCATTAAATTTTTCACAATCTAAAGACTTAAATAAATCTCCAATAGCAGACAAATTCATTATAAGCAAAACAACTATTGCTATGATTGCCATCGTTTTTATAGTCTTTATCCTTGAGACCCTTTTTATGTGCCTTGATAATTTAATTTTTTTGCTGACCATTTTTATTCTCCATACAATTACCATCTTGATGATATTTATCACAGACAGGATTGCTTATGTGCTCTTTTTTACATTTACTACATTTCTTAGTAAAATTATATTTTAAATATCTTTTCATTTTCTCTCAAATATAAATCTTGCACTTAAATCATTATGTATAGCTCTTAATATAAAACCATTTGCTCTCATTTCTTCAAAAAGAATATCTGTGTGTTTAATAGTAAAGAAGTGTTTACTTCTTGCAACTACAAAGTTTTCAGACTCTTCAAATTTAAAGTCAAGTTTCAATAATCTTGTAAAATCTATTTTTTTCATTTTGTTTTCCTCTGTACATAATTAGCTATTCCTGTAGCATCACATAAACCATCGTGGTCATTTATACTTCTTGATGTTGCTCTCCAGTCTTGCTCAGGATACCTTCTCTTGCACCACATTATTGACCTTTGTTTTGTATCTGTTCCATTTATTCCTTGCAAAATATCTTTCTGCCAATCAATTGCTCTAAAAACCATGTACGAAATATTAAGAGCAGATAATATACCTTGGAACATACCATTGCAATACCCCATACTAAAAGCTGAATTCTTACTAATGATTGGAGACACTTGTGCTTTCTCTAAACCAGCAATCAGCTCGACATTAGTTGCTTTTAGTTCTTTAAATATTTTTATGATTTCCGGAATATCATATTCAGACCTTCCTTTTCCCTTAACAATCGGCATAGTTTTTCTTACAAGAATATTCCCTGTCTCATTAATAGCAACAATTGCTCCATTAAGTCCACCATCAATTCCTACAAATATCATTTTTTCACCTTTTAATTTTTACAATCTACATTATATGAGCTGCAAGTATAATTTGAAAGTTGTTCATATGTTAAATTATTTGCAATTTCTTTATCCATAAATTTACATACATATTTTGTTGTATAATTTTTATTAATTAATACATGCTCTAAAATAGTAGTCGAATAATCACTAATTGTATGTATTGTCGTATAATTTAATTTTTCTGAAGTTATTTTAATTATAGGTGGATATTCCATTTTATCATAAATAGTAAATTCACTTGTATGCCTATCATTTGTAAGTATATTTTTTTTGTCTGAGTATAAACAATAATCATTGCCATTGTAAGTAATATTTTTAATTGTCATTTCATATGAATATTGACAAAATTGTCTATTACTAGAGGGAATATATATTTCTATATCATAACACGATTTTAAATCTCTTGCATCATCAAATGTTCTTGCATTTACATCTAAAAAATCTATGAATACTAAATAGTGACTTGGAATTATATAATTCTCAATTGCTACTGGTTTACCACTATCTTCTGTGCATCCTGTTAAAAATATTGTAAATAAAAAAAATATTAATAATGAGTTTTTTTTCATTTTTTCACCTTCTGTTCTTTTAATTCTTTAAAATACTGGAATGTTTTTGTAAATTTTTCTCCTCTATGAAACTTTTTATAATACCAATATTGTATTTGTTCTTTTATACTAAGTGGATAAACATATGCAATTCTTGGAGACTTACTCATTCCTTTCATTACTTCTCTTACTGATTGAAGAACCATGCTTTGCTCTCTTTCAATTTCATTGTTTGTAAATCTTATTACTCTATATCCTTTTGATGTTGCATATCTATCTTTTACATAATCTTTTTGTCTTCTCTCCATTTCATTGTGTATAGCACCATCTATCTCTATAAGTATAGGATAATCATAAAGTTTAAAATCATATTGCCTATTGTTTAACATAAAACTTGCAATTACTTTTATGTTATTTGAAGTCATTAAGTTTCCAAACTTATTCTCTGATGGTGTTTCTGTTGTAGTTTCATTTACTAATTCACCATTCTTTACTAATTCTTTTTGCAAATCAGCAAGGTTTCTACTTTTCTTGAATATTTCCATGTCCATCTAAAACACCACCATTCTCATTTTTTAATATACCACTACCAGAGATTGCTCTTCTCTTCTCCATATCAAAAGCAGCTCTCTGTTTTTGTAAATCTTCTGTGTGCTTATGAATTTTTCTTAACAAAATTTCATTATATACTATACCAACAATTGTAAAAATACAAAATGCTCCTGATACAATAAATATTGTCCATGGGATTATTGCTATTTTTTCTATACACTTTGTATATCTTGACCTAATATCATTAAAATTATCAACTGTATTTTTATTCTCTGCCATACAGCTCTTATATTCTTTTTCATATGTTGCTGGACAATTAGTAGCATATTGTGGAACTTGTAGACTGGTTTGTTTAAATATTCCACTATTTGTATTCATTGAATATATTAGGTATCCTGTGGAAACTAATAATATCATAACTAAAATAAAGTTAAATCCACCATTACTTCCTTTCTTGTTCATTTTTACCACCAAACTCCTCTACAAGTCTTCTGAATTTAATATTATTCTCAAACTCATACTCAAAATATTTTTTATAATCTATTTTATCTCCACAGTATCCACAATATGTTTGACCAAGATAGTCAATCCTAATATTTACTATCTTTCCATGACTTTTTGAACATGAATGTATTTCTGATAAATCCATTTTAATTGCCTACCACAAAAAAATATAAAAAAAATAAAAAAATTATTGCACTTCAAATTCAAAGGATAAATCATACAAGTAGTTACCCTTTGCAATTGTTGCTGGTGCTCCAGATAAGTAGCCAAAGTCTTTCCAAGCAGTACCATTCCATGCTTGATATGTTTTTGCATTGTTGTTAAATACAACTCTATATTTGGCAACTCCATTTGCTGTTCTTATCTGCTCTGCTGAAGACCATCCCAAACTTTCTGTTGCAGAGTATACATTAAAGTGCCAGTAAGTTGCATTTGCTGGCAATGTTACATTAATATACAAATATGACGGGAAAGTTAATGGTATCGCAGATGTATTTCTATTTCCATCAAATATGTTTGTAACATTTGCTATGTTTCCAACAACTGAATAAACTACTGAAACTCCACTACATTCTGGCAGTCCAGAAAGACTTCCATATCCACAAGTATAATTTGGTCTACCTCTGCAAGTATTGTCTTCTGGATTACAGAAACCAAATGCACAGCTTGTTGTTTTCCATTGTCCTTGAAAACAATTTTTATATGTATCAGCACCATTACACTCTACCTTCCTATAAAATGAATATGGCTCAAATTCTACTGGATTTATTGCTAATTGTGGACTGTCGAATGGCAATTCCCATTCTGCTGGACAGTGTCTACAGAATCCTGAATAACATCCATATTCGCACTCTATTACTTTCCACTTTCCATCAGTACCACAAGTTCCATATTGGTTTTCATTTATACAAGTTGCTTGATTTATTGTACACTCAGATACTGTATTTGCTTGAATATTTACTTTTGGATCACCAATATATACATCCATCCAATTTATTACTTGGCTTGACATATATAATGCTTGTGCAATATTGTATCCATTGGTATATCTATCATATGTAATATCTGGTTCTGATAATGCTGTTGTATATGGTTCAGCAACATATCCTTTTGTTCCTGATATTCCCATGCTTATTAAATCAGCAGTCAAGCTTTGTGAACAATTTACCCAAGCAGTTCCATTCCATGCTCTTGACCAATATCCATCGAAAGTTCTTCCTGATGTCGATACACCAGTGTCACCAATACTTCCTGGATTAAAAGTAAATCCCCATGCACTACTATTTGAAATTGCATCACAGCTACCCTTATCATTACTTCCCCAAGAATAATAACCATCTAAATTTGTTTTATTTACTACAAAACCAGATGTATTATCAAATAGTGTTGCATATCCTCTTGCTATCAAAACATTATTTGCTACTTCAATTTTTTTATCCCAAGTAAGATATCCTCCTGTCTTTGATGGATTTCTATCAAGTAATACTTTTCCAGATAATTCGTTACAAGTTTTTTCTGGTATTAGTTTTTTTATGTCATCAATATTTCTTCCGTCAAGTCTTGTCACTAAATATATGTTATATGTCTGTTTTATGTTATCGTCTGTAATTGCTTTATTATATACAGGATTTGATACATAACTTCCTGAATCTGTTGAATTTGTTAGTATACTAACAAGCATATTATCAATAGACTTATATCCATTTGTCATTCCTGCTGTCCAAGTAGTTTTTAATGGTACACCTTTTGTTGTTACTATATAATTTATTTCATTTTGCAAATTATTATCTACAAGATATTTTTCTATTACTTGTCTTATACTTTTGTTATAATTTGCATAACTTATTGATTCACTTGCTGTTACATTAATAAATACTTGATGAGTAATTCCTCTCTTTTCTATAAAGTAATCACTTATGTTTTTACTTATTTCACTATTTATATTTGTTACAAGTAAAACATCATCATATGATGGATTACATTTATCTTCAGTTGTACATTTTCCTGCATGGCATCCATTTTCACAAGTCTCTACAGTTGCATCGTCCCATCCTCTACCATTTGTAAGACAAGTTTTTACTTCATTTCCGAAACATGCATTTGTTCCAGGAGCACAAATATTACACCAAGTTGTTTCTGCATCACATCCAAACTCACACTTCTTGCTTGTAGAATCATATCCCATATTATTACAAGTTTCTAAAACATTTCCATTGCAAGTTCTTGAGTATGGTTCACACACAGAGCAAGAGTTGAATGGTCCACATCCTGTTGAACAAGAAGTTAATTCTGTTTCCCACATGCCATCGTCACCACATGTCTGTTCAAAACTTAAACCATCTGTACCTTTACATACATAATTTATACAGTCTGTCTGCTCTGTATTAAATTTACACTGTGTATCTCCAGTAGAACATTCCTTACATACTTTACTGCCAATACTACAACTATAATCACAAGTTTCTTTTGGCTCCCAAGTAAATCCATCTGTACAAATACTAATATTTTCTTCATCAAGACACTTTGTTTCATTTACTATACAGATTGGTTGTCTACAAGAATTTGTTTCTGAATCACATCCATATTGGCAATTAGTTACATCAAAACCAGAGCCATCTGCTTTACAAATAGACAATTCACTTGAACTAACTGCACAAGTCTTTGCTCCTGCTTCACATACTTTACAAGTATTTTCATCTAATTTGCATCCATATTCACAAGTTGTATTTTGTATCCAATTACTACCTGTACAGAAATCTATCGTATTACCATTTCTACAACTTAATGAGTTCTGTTCACATACATTACACTTTGGCACTGTTCCTGGAGTATCGCTACATCCATATTCACACAGTGTTGTGTTCCAAGAATATCCATTGGTACACTGCATTATCTGATTAACAGTTTCTATTCCACACTTCTTTGTACCAACTGAACAAATTGGTAAATTCAAATCTAATTTACCAATATTTACTCCACATCCAGAAGCACTTTCAACTAATGCAGATGAAGTTACTAAATAAGTACCATCAGTTGTAGATACTGTATAGTTATCATAAACTGTACACTGTATAGCAGAATATGCCAAAGAATAATCTCCATTTGCTGATGTTTTTGCTGTTTTATTAAATCCATTACAACTTACTTTTACTGTAAGATTTGCGACACTAATTCCATCTCTTGTAACCTTACCATAAAGTATTGATGTTGATGCAGGAGGAGCTACACAATTTTGGCAAGTAACATTTGTTGTATTTTGTACTGTTCCAGGAACAATATTTATTTTCCATGCCATTCCTATGTTAGTTAATATATTTGCACCAGAGTTACCAAATGACATTTTATACCATGATGTTCCATCCCAGCAATAAGTTTTTAAGTTTCTATTTGTACAGGTTGGACATCCATCTTTATTTATGCTAATCCTAAATTTTAATTGTGGCTGTACAAAGCATTGTTGAGGTATACTTACATCTCTCAGATATGTACCAGCACTTATTTTTAATTTGCTTGTATTTGCTGCATTTAATGGTTTTGCAAAAGTAGGATAAAAATCTCCATTAGCAAATACACTATATTTTGTTGATGTTAGCCAATTGTTATCAAATGCTCTTGTTATGTTTGACCAAGTTGTTCCTGTCCAAGAATAATTTCCTGTATTTAATCCACCACAACTTGTTGATTGCTTAGCATTCTCTTGCCAACAATCATATGTTGCTGCTGTTGCTACTCCACAAAATAAGAAAACACCAAATACAAATAATATTGCTTTATTCATTTTCATCATCTCCCGTTAATTTTATATTTCCACAATTTTTCTTTTCAAAATCTTCTATGTCTACAAATTCAAAATTTTTTTTCATTTTATTGCACCTCAAATCATTTATATACAGCTTTGTTGTACTTTGGGCACTTTCCTTTGCACAACCCTTTCCTAAACAGAGAATCACATGTTGGAAAAAAATCATCTCTACCATATGCATATTCAAGCACTTTGAATTTTACAAAATGGTCATAATTTGTTCCTAATCCATCTGTTCTCTCTGTTCTACTAAAATACTTTTTTGCTATCTTGTTACAAATCGCTGCAGGTAAGCCAATCTCATGACAATAAAGTGCAAATAAATATCTATTGTCATAAGTATCAATGTTGTCTTCAAGTAATATTCTTTTCATACATGGTGGGAAATCACTAATTATGTTATCTGAAATATTTTTAAATGTAGAGTCATCAACATCCCACTCTGGCATTTCTACATTATATACTTTCTTTCTCTCTGAATCAAATGGTATCATATCAATAAGCTCTTCACCATAATATATAAATTCATAACATGGCTTTTTAGCTTTCTCTTTTATCCAATCGAAACCTTTTTCAAGGTCTTCTTCTGTTATTGGTATGCAATATATTCCTCTTTTTTTATCAAATGAATTTGGAAATCTTGCAACTCTTGCAATATCAACACAGTGATGGTCAGTATCACAAACCTTTTCGTTTCCCATTGTCAAATTCAATTCTTTTAATACTGATTCAATTGCATTTAACAATGCTGAGTTTGGATATTTTAAATTATCATAATTCTTTGTAAATTCATAGAGCCAAAAGCCACCTGTACTAAATATCATAAGATGTTTTCTGTTCATCTTCATTAATTTGTAATGTGAAGCTTTTATATTTTCGAATGATTTAAATGAATCTAAATCAAGTGCAATTTTGTCTATATGAGGTTTTGAAAATTTTCCATTATCATCACAATCATATAAACTAAAATAAATTTTGTTCTTTATCTTATTTACTTTATTCAAGAGAGAAAACATTTGTTCTTTATTCTTTACTGTAACTCTCTCTGGAAATGCTACTTGATGATTCCAATATTTAATTAAATCGAACATTTGACACCTTCTTCTAAAATATATTGTAATATATTCTGAGACAATACTATCTTTTTATAAAATATACCATCTATTAACAGTAAGCTATTTTCTTTTTTGAATGTATTTATTTTAATGATGTCCTCTGGATTTCTACCAATCCATCCTTTTACTTCAATATATAAATCATAATCTGGCAAATAAAAATCAGGAAGATAAGTAAAATTTTTATAATAAAATCTCTTTGATTCATATTGCCAAACTATTTTTTCTTTATCAAATACTTTTGCAATTTCTGCTTCCCAAGTACTTCTGAAACTAATACCATTATATAATACTCTTTTTGAATTAGGACATTTTACTCCATACATACCATTCTTTTCACCAATTCGTCTATTCTCTACACTTTTCATAGTTTCTTTAGTTGCCTTTGACAGTTTTTCTCTATGCTCTATTGTAAAAAATTTTCCTTCAGCTATAAGTTGTTTCATTTTATTGCTTTTGTTTATTTTTTCTGTCTGTGATACTATCCTTGGCACTATGTTAATACATTTTTGTTTCCAAAGAGGATTACCATTTCTATAATATTTCATGCTTTCCTTATATTTTATTTTTGTTTCTTCTGTGTGATGTTTACCCAAAAATGGATTGTTTATCTTTGAATTGTGTCCTTGAATATATTTGAATCCTCTTTTTAAAGAAGATTCTAATAATTCATTTCCACAGCCACATAAACATTTAATCATTGTGTTTCGTTTCCTATTGGTGGTTGTTCTGTGCATCCTGTTAAGTCTTTTATTTGTTTCCAAGTTTGTTCTCCTTCATATAATTGTCCATCAAGTACCCAAGTTGGATAACCTTTTACACCAGCAGCAGTACATAATTCTGCATTTTTATCACAGTCAACATATGCTAATTCTGCAATTGCTTCACCAAACATTGCTTTTTGTCTTTGACAGTGTGGACACCATTCTGTTCCATACATTACCATTCCTTTTTCATTCATACAATTCACCATTGTACTTGCATCTTCTGGCAATAATAATTTATCAGTTGAAGTCTGTTCAACTGTCTGAACAACTGCTGGTTCCTTACTACTACATGCTGTCATTAATACAGCTAAAATCAATATTGTTGGTATTATCCATTTCATTTTATTTTCCTCCTAATTTATTTTTTCCATCAAGTGACATGCAATCTCATCTGCAAAATAAAACAATTTTACTTTTATATCATTAAAAGCATCTTCAAGGTCTTTTCTACTTGAATCTTTTGTGTACATGCCCATGTGAAACTGAATCATTTTTTCTTCAAGTTCTGTAAGTTTCAAAAATCTTCTTGTTATAACTAATGACAATACTCCATGTCCTTGTGAACCGACAGAATTATTATATACATATCTTCCATTCTCTCCAATATATAATCCTACCTTGCACAAGTCATGACAAAATGCTGCAATTATTTTAGTCTCTCTTGGAACTTCAAGTTTATATTCATTGCAAAGTTTTACATATGTATTATATATGTTAATGCTATGGTCAACTAATCCACCATCATAATTTGAATGATGTGACATGGCTGCTGGTGATGTAAAAAATCCTTTTTCATTCATCCAATTTATCAATTCTTGCATTCCTTCTCTATTCGTAGAAAGCAGCAATGCTATTACTTTTTCTCTTTTTTGTTCTTTTGTCATTTCCATTTTTTTCCTCTCAATCGTAACATCAATGTCTTGATATGCTTCATATGCTGCTTCTTCTGATTCAAATTCTTCAATAAATTCTGAATCAGACTCACTGTGCTTTATCAAAAATTTCATTCTCTATTATCCTCTATTATTGTAAGTCTTTCAATAAATGGTGGCTGTGTTATTGAAAATGTAACTTTCATTCCAGGATATATTTTCCTTGTAAGTTTAAATAACAATCCTTCAACTTTATTATGAAAAACAAGTCTATAATAGCTTTTTCCTTTTTTACTTACTGCTGGTTGAGCAGACACTATATATACTTCTCTTGTAGTTAATGCACCAATGCCTTTAAAAACTTTATCTATTCCATCTGTTTTATGAGCTCCATCAATAATTTGAATCATGTCAGCATACATTTTCCTGCCATCTTTGCTAAGTGTTCCAAAAACAATAACTGGCTGATTCTCTACAAACTGAATTTCTTTTTGATATAATTCATAAGTTGCAGGATTAACTTGACAAGCAATATTACCTGTACCATCATTTAAATTCAAATATATCATGTGTCTCTGAAATTTATGTATATGTTTTGCAACTTCTGGTCTTATAAGCTTATCTTTATTTATTGTTCCTGTAATTATTCCTCTTAAAAATTGATGTGTTCCTCCAACTTTATCATCAAGTGTTTTAATATCAAGGAATGGATAATCACCAAAATCAAAAGTATGAAAAATATCTATCTTTGGTTTAAGTGTTGTATGCTCAAAAATAAGTTTTGCCCATGTAACATTGTCAAAATCTTCTTTTATTTCTGGTTTATTCATATATTCTGCTTGCTTATTTATTTTAAATTCTCTAAATGCATCAGCAACAACTAATCCTTGAAATAATTTTTCTGATACTTTGCATCTTTTTTTAAAATCAGCAACACTTACATATGGTCTTGATTTTATAATTTTTGCAGCAACCTTTACACCAATTCCACTAACAACATTCAATCCTGCAAAAATTTTTTCTCCAAACAATTCATATGAATAATCTGATTTATTTATATCAGGATACTCAATATCAATATTATTGTTTTTTGCTTCTTGTATGATATCTTGTCTTGTAGTATCATCATTTTCATATTTTAATAATGCTTTATAAAAATGCTTAGGATAATATGTTTTTAAATATGCACACCAATATGAAATTTGTGAATATCCAACAGCATGACTTTTGTTGAATGAGTATGAACCAAAAGTTGAAACAACATCATATAATCTTTCTGCTTCTTCAGTTGGCATATCATGTAATTTATTTGCATTCTTTACAAATTCATCTCTCATTTTATTAAAAGCATCTTTTCCTTTTGACTTTGTAATTGCTTTTCTTGCCATTTCAGCAGTTGCCCATGACATACCACCAACCTGATTCATAATCTGCATTATTTGTTCTTGATATAAAATAATTCCTTTTGTTGCTCTTGTTATTGGTTCAAGAGTTGGATGCATATAATCTATTTTTTCTTTACCACTTTTTCTATTTGAATACATTTGAGACTGTCCTGAATTGTGTACAACTATATTATTTGCAATATATGATGGCTCATCATTAGCCATAGTAATATCATATGTCTTTCTCTTACCAATCGGTTTAATGCTTTTTATTTCTGCTTCAATAAAATCCATCTTTAAGACCTCTTATAAATTCATTCCAATTATTTTTAGTAATATGAAAACATCTCCATCCAAGTGCATTTAATTCTTTATTTCTTCTATCCTCTTCTGCAATATTCTTATCTGTTGGTTTATGCCAAAATTCTCCATCATATTCGAAATCATACATCTTACTTGGAACAGCAACATCTAAAAATCTAAAACTATTTTTTGTTTTTATTCTTAAATTCAATACTGCATCAGGAAAGTATTTTAAAATTTCATTGAACATTTCTTTTTGTTTGTAAGATATTCTACCATTTTTATTTAGTATATAGTTTGGATGACTATCTGGATATTTTTCATGCAATTTTGCTCCCCACCCTATTGCTCCTTTATTGTGTGGTTTACTTCCTTTTTTATATCTTGTAAAAATACCAACAGTTTTTAACCTATCTCCAAGCATTTTTCTTGTATCTGGTGTAAAATTCATCTTTTTTCCTTTATTTGGTGGTATTCTATTTTTACTTGCTTCTGCAATTCTTTTTACTCTATAATCAGTATCAGCACTTAAACCTTTTGACCAAGCATCATGTCCTTTTTTATATCCTCTTACAATCTTTACTGTAAATATCTTATCTCCTTCTTTTAATTCAGATAACATTTTCCATCCATCTTTTGTAAAAAATCTATGTCTATCTGTACATATTATTTTCCTTCCATTTTTCTTAGATGTTCCATAATCAATAATAAGTTCAAAACATTCCTGCTCTCCATTATTGTGTATCTTCTTTGCTTTTGATAAATTTCCTTTACCATCAAATATATTTGGCAATTTTTGATTATGCTGTTGCTGATAAAATAAATCTTTTATTTTTATTTCTCCTTTCTCGGTTTTAATTGCTGTTTGTCCATCTACACAGTGTAGTGCTCCTGGACGGAATAAAGTTGTGGCATCGTACAAATCATTGAATGTTTCAACATTTAATGATTGTGAAAACTTTGTCATACCAACAGTTGAAAATTGAAATATTCCAACTGTATTGCCTTTCCAAAATACATTCTTATATACCACTTCATCATTGAAATTTGTAGGTAATTTTATTCCTGCACTATCAATGCAATCTTTAATTATTGTAAGTGTCTGTAATCCTAAGATATCAAATTTAATTAATCCAATATCTTCACATAATTGTTTTTCCCATTCTGTTGCTATTTCTCCTCCAATCTTTGTTATTGGTAGATAACTTGAAATTTCTCTTTCAGTAGCAACAACAGCTGCTGCATGTATCCCTCTATGTCTTATGTGTCCTTCAAGTGCCATTGCAATTTTTGCTGGCTGTGGATATCTATCAACATAATTTTTTGCTTCTGCAAATTCTGCAAATGTATCTGTCAAACCAAATGATGCTCTTGCATCTCCTCCACTTCTCTCTAATACCATTGAACACACTTTTTCAGTTTCATTTAATGGAATTTTAAATATCCTACCAACATCTCTTAATATTCCTTTAGGATGAAATCTTGCATATGTTGCAACTTTTGCACAATGCTCTTTTCCATATTTCTCACATAGATATTTGTACATTTCATCTTTTCTTATGTCCATGTAATCAACATCAATATCTGGAGCATCTCTTCTTATTTCTGAAATAAATCTATCAAATAATAAATCGTGTTCTATTGGGTCAACTTCTGTAATATTTAGTGCATATGCAGCAAGACTTGCACCAGCACTTCCTCTGCAAGGACCTACTGATATACCATTTGTTTTTGCCCATCTTATCATATCAGCAACCATTAAAAAATAATTTTCATATCCTTTTGCAATAAATCTATTAAGTTCAAGGTCAAGTCTTTCCTTTATTTTTCCATCATATTTATATGGAGTATTTTTTTCAAGTCCTTCAATTGCCATCTTCTTAAGCATATCTGCTCTTGATATGTTTCCAAAATCTATTTTTGGTAATGTATCTTTTTCTCCAGAATTTTTAATCTGAAAATTACATTTGTCAGAGACTTCAAAAGTATTTTTCATAAAATCTTTATAATGCAAAAATTTCCAATCAGTTTCTGGTATTCTTTGCTCTATGTCTTTATCCTCCATTAAATAAAAGCAGTCATCACCATATCCTGCAGTACCATATGGCTTCTTTGTATCAATTGCTTTTATTGCATCATGAAATTCTTTATCTTCAGCCTTTGGATAATGGCTGTCTGTTGTGATTACCGATTTTATTCCAAAATGATTTGCTCTATCAAATAATATTTTAAGTACTTCTTGATTCCTTGTTTCTATTATGTTATGTACTTGCATTTCAGCATAAAAATCATCACCAAACTCGTCTTTAAATCTTTTTATTAAAGCATCTGCTTCTTTCATTTCATCATTTCTTATTAAAGTGTGAATAAGACTGCTTGTACATCCAGACAATATTATAAGACCTTCTTTATATTTAAATAAGTCTTCAAGTAATACTATTGGTTTATAATAAAAATTATCACGAACAGCCATACTATGAAGTTTTAATAAATTTTTCCATCCTTGTTCATTTTTAACTAATACTCCAAGATGATATCTCTTGTCGTCTCCTTCTCTCTTCATATATATTTCACACCCAAGTATTGGTTTAATATTTTTTTCAAGACAATTTTTTTTGAATTCCCATGTTCCTGCCAATGTACCATGGTCAGTTAATGTTATAGCTTTAAATCCTTTTTTATATGCAGTTTCAGCAAGATATTTTGTTGTTCCAAATGCATCACCAATAGAGAATTCACAATGAACATGTAGAGGAACATATGATTGTGGTATTATTATTTCTTCTTCTTTTTTTTCTGTCTCATATATTTTAATAAAATCTGATAAATTTTTATATTGTTCAGCAAATATTCTTCTTATATCATTACTTGCAGAATTACTATCAGACCCAATCATTTGAACAATTCTTGTTTGGTCTACAACTGCCTTATCAATATATCCTATATAATTATAATTTCCTGCTTTTATTTTACAGCAAACATATAATGTAATTTCTGGATGCTTTTGATAATATTCATCATAAATAAGCATATCTTCATCTGACATTGCATCTCTTGTATATATCTTTACTTTATTTTCACCAAGTATGCATTCATCCTTTTGATTTATGTCTTTAAAAAATATTCCTGATTGCTTTGCAAATGAATGTAATCCAGCAAGTATTCCTGATATCATTTCAGTATGACCAAGATTTTCTGCCTTCTGTTGATTGATTAAAAAATTTGTTTTTAAAATTTTATCTGTATCTGGAATTTGTAAAGATACTAAGCTATTTACATTTGTATCATGAACTATATAATAATATTTTCCATTTCTATAAATATCTCTTTTAGGTGTTGATATAAGCTTTGCTCTATCTGTAAATCCTGGAATTCTTACTCTGTCTGAACCTGTTTTAACAAGTAAAAATTTATCATAATTTGCAACATCATCTTCATGAATTATAATATCATCTGAATGAGCAAATGGATGATAATCAACAAACCATTTCTCACCACCATAAGTAAACCTATCTTTATCAATAAAATTTCCTCCAATCATGCTGATAAATTTTTTTACTGCTTCTTCTGATGGCATATTTTTAAATTCAACTTCATTTTTAAATAATCCTTTTTCTACTTCTTTCTGTTTTGGTTGTGGTGCATTCTTTATTAATTCAGCGAAATCAGTAATACCATCTTTGCCATTTTTTATAAAAAAACTGGTAGTATATATATAACCTATTCTACCAGACCATTGCTTATTTTTAAACTCTTTTTCTTTTTCAATAAATTTTGCTACTGATTTGCCAAGACAGATTATTCTTTTTGGTTTTATTTCTTTAATTAATGCTTTTATATATGGTCTAAAATATTCTATTTCCTCTTGGGTTAATAATCTTATTGAATTTTCTGAATCAAGAGGAATTATTGGTAGCGTATTTATGACAGTGTAACTTTTTATTCCTGATTCTTTTATCCAATCATTTAAAATCTTTCCATTTTTGCCAGAAAATGGCTTGCCAGCAATATTATCTTCTCTATCTAAATATTCACCTATAAATAAATATTCTGGCGACTCTTTCTCTCCTCTACCAATAACTATCTTACCTTTAGTAGTTCTGATATTTTCATACAAGGGATGCTCCCTTGCTACTTTTACTAAATCTTCTGCTGCTGTCATAATTTACTCCACAAATACAGTAATTTTTTTCTTTAATAGCTTTTCAAGATATTCAATTTGCTGTTTAAAATATTCAATATCTTCTTTTGAAACTTCTCTAATTACCCAATCACCTTCTTCACAACATATGTCAATTTCACTTCTACTAAAAAACCATTTCCTATCAGCAATTGTAAAAACAACATCAATCCAATCAGCTACCTCTGTGTCTACAATAAGTTTATATTTTGGCATTTCAATCTCAAACTTTTCTATGATAGAAATTATTTCAGACGAAATCTTTTTGTGCTCAGATTCTATTATTTTCATATCAATCATTCCTCTTCAGCAAATTCTTTTATTGCATCAAAATTTTCTACAATCATCTTTGCTTTATTCTTTCCAAATTGGAAAGGAAATTTGTCCTGCTCATCTTTCTTCAAGATAATCATCTTGTTTCCCTTAAATTCTCCTCTTGCTACAATGCTCATTTTGTGTACCTCCAATTATTATCTCTAAATCTATTTTTTCTCCTGGATTTATTTTATCAATTAGTTTATATATTTTATCTTTTTCTGTTCTCAAATTTCCTTTTATTAATATTACTCTACCATCTTCTATTACACGAAATCCTTCTGGCTCATTTATCATTTTATATGTTTCGTCTACACAATATGTTCTTAGTGCAAAACTTCTAAGAACATGTGCAAGATAAAATGCTGAATCATTTTTATTCGTATCTGTCATCAATATAACTTTTCCATCAAGAGATTTGTTTAACATATCAATCTCATAAAACTCCTCTTTTGATGTAAAGTATCTATTGTGTGTCATCTTTTTTCTTCTCCTTTTCAAGTCTTAGTCTTGTTAATTCCATGCCAGAGTAAACAAGCATGTCTCTTAAAGTATCTTCTACTGTCTCATCACCAACAGTATATATCTTGTTTGATTCATAAAATCCTTGTAGTCTTGCATACTTTCTTGTAAAGTTACTAAATATTAAATTTAATGGTTGTTTACCAGAAAAGTAAGCATTTCCATAATCGTGATTTTTCTTTATGAATAAATCACAAGATTTTTGTAGTTCATCAGCAAATGTATCTGCAACCTTTTGTTCTTGCAATTCTTTTCCTGATACTTCTGGTTTTTCTGCTGGTTCTATCATATAAAATGGCATATGGTCTTGATAATATGTTTCATCTTTTATTAAAACAAATCTTTGTTCAACAAAATATGGTAAATCAAAACCACCTTTTACAGTTATATCTTTTGTAACAGTATGATTTTCTATTTCCATGAATGCACCTGTTATTCCATATGCAAGTTGGTATTTATTTAAGTATTGTCCTTCAAAAAATTTCATACTTTGTGAATTAAAAAATCTTTTGTGTGTTGGGTCTTGAAATGCAAGAGTACATTCATGGTGTGGTACAATTATTTCAATTTTTGCTCCCCATTTCATTACTCTCCAAATCTCATTCATTAAATGAATTAAATTTTCTATGTGTTCAAAAGTATGTGCTGTATATATTTCATCTACTGATTCATCAGCAAATGGTAATCTTTCGTGTTCAAAATTAACATTATATTTTGCACCACTACATTTATCAACACTATCAAATCCTGCCTTTGGATTAAATCCACCACCAATGTCAATTTTCATTTTGTCACCTTTGGAAATTCTTTTTTATCTCTATTTGTTTCGTGATTAATACACTTACCTTTCTGATTGTGTCTAGTTTTTCTTTTGCATGTTTCACACATTTGTATCCTTTTCATTTTATTCCTCTCCATGATGTTTCATCATGCTATTTTTTGTATTATTATATATCCTTGGTATATCTATCGGAGACTCAACTACTTTACCATAAGTCATGTTATTTATAGTAAGTGTCTCTGGTACTGTTACTTTTGAACAATCTTCTTTATCAGTAAGTGCAACTATAATGCTAGCAAATATGATTCCAAAACATAAAAATAATAACATCATTGCATTTAATTTATTCATTGTCCACTTTCCTGATTCAAGTTTACGCAAATCCATTTTTACTTCCTCTCGACAAGTTCATTTAATTTGCTTTTTAGCT
>Ga0172379_10002221_pt1 | contig 35229 bp, 24 predicted proteins | sample GrowelOW334metaG_FD_119756 | JGI IMG/M metagenome (GOLD analysis project Ga0172379, IMG submission 119756) | Groundwater microbial communities from an aquifer near a municipal landfill in Southern Ontario, Canada - Groundwater well OW334 metaG | ecosystem: Environmental > Aquatic > Deep... | reverse complement strand
GGCAAAGTGTGGATCGACAAGCTTGCGCAGGCGGCGGGGAGCGATTATTTTAAACAAAAGGACCAGGCGATAAAAAATTACCGCGACAGGCTTGAGACGCTTTTAAGAGGCAAAACCCAGTCCGGCTCCACGCCGCCTCCCGACCCCGGACAGATCACCTGGGAGCTGTTTGAAAGGCTTATGAAGAGCGAGGATAACTGTCCTTACGGGGGCTTTAAATAAGCTCCGGCGCCGGACCCGTTTCGGTAACATTTTAACTGATTCAATTCGGACCCTTGACAGCGGGCGGGACATGCCTTAAACTATGCATACTATGAAACATACTCCGGCGCTTCTGCTTTCGGCCGCTCTGGCCTTTACCTGCACGGCTTCGCTTTTAAAGGCGGAAGAGCTCGACGCCGAGGCGGCTAAGAACGCCGTCATGTTCGACGGAGCAAGCCGCAATCAGACTGAAGCTAAAGCGGCAAACACGCCTTTGATCTCCGCCGACAAGGCGCAACTGGCCGCCGAATTCAAAAAGCAACTGAAGATCGACGACCGCGGCAACCCGGCGGAAAAAGCCGCCCTGGAGGCCATGATCCTGCGCATGATGGACAGCCCCACCGCCAGGGAAGCGGCCGCGCAGTTCATAAACGCCGGAGTGACCGCTGAAATTTCCTTTGAAGACTTTCCCGGCAGCGCAATAGCGACGGTGGACGGCAGGAAAACTTTTTTCGGGACTCTCGGTCATACCATGAGCGGCAAGGACCCGCCCGAAGTTTTACTGAATAAGCTGTTCATGCAGTACGATCGCGATAAAGGAGCGAGCACTCTGGCGCACGAAATGCTGGGGCATGTCCTGGGAAGGAAAAAAGCCGGCGGCGCGATGTACGGCAGTTATCTATATTCCATGCTCAACGAGGAAAACGCCTCGATCATCGGCTGGCTGACGGCGTCCGAATTGGGCGCCGAGCCTAACGATGAGATCTGGGACTATACGCAGGATCCGGATAACTATATCCGCTCGCTTACGGAGCTCTCTCCCGTCTACGCGGTGAATCTCACCCGCGATGAAATGAGAGAGCCCATGTCGGCATATAAACGGCGCCTGGCGGACACGGAAACACACCTGGCTGAACTTAAAAAACAATCCGGGGTGTACGCGAAGGACGCCGAATACATAGACCATTTTATAACGGCGCACAAAATGGATCCCGCCGCTTTCCGGACCATAAGCGACGAGCTCAAAGGGGCGCTGGCTGACCTCCCCGAACAGCAAAAGCTTTCCATGGATATAATACAGGCGCTGCGGGAAATAATAGCCTATTTTTCGAGCGAAAGCGGCAAAGGATTTTTAAGCCGGTTTCCTAAAGACGCCGACAGCCCTTATTTCAGACAGGTGGCCGCCGGGATAACGGAACGGCGCGCAAAACTTAAAAAGATGCTGCCGGTCGGGACGCAGATCGGATCTTCCGCGCCTCCCGATCCCGGCCAGCTCACCTGGGAACAGCTTATCGGACTTGAAAAAAAAGATAGCGCGGGCTGTCCTTACGGCGGAGTAAAATAAATACAGTTCCAGGCGTATTTTACCCTATAAATTTTTGCCTCAAAAATTTATAATGATATAATTGCGTATCATATCATTAAGGACAGTTCATGCCTAAATACCTGATAACCAGCGCCCTTCCCTATGCCAACGGCCCCATCCATTTCGGCCACATCGCCGGCGCGTACCTGCCCGCCGATATCTTCAACCGCTTCCTGCATCAGAAGGGCGAAGAAGCCCTCTATATCTGCGGCACGGACGAGCACGGCGTGGCCATCACCATCAACGCCGAAAAAGCCGGCATTCCGTACAAGGAATATGTCGATAATTATCACGCCGTTATAAAAGGATTTTTCGACAAGCTTAATATCCGCTTCGACCATTTTTCAAGGACCACCACCCCGGAACATCGCGCCCTCGCGCAGGAATTTTTCCTGGAGCTGCACAAAAAAGGCCGCATCAAGCCCGCCGTAGAGGCTCAGTTCTACTGCGCCGCCTGCAACCGCTTCCTGGCCGACCGCTACATCTCAGGCACATGCCCCAAATGCGGCGCCGACAATGTGCGCGGTGACGAATGCACCAAATGCGGAGAATGGCTGGACCCGTCGAAAATAGTTTCCCCCACCTGCAAGGTCTGCGGCAAAAAGCCGGAGATCCGCCAGGCCACCCAATATTTCCTGGACCTTAAGGCTTTCGCGCCCAGGCTCAAAGAATGGCTAGCGGTAAAAAAAGACTGGAAATCAAATGTTAAGAACAAAGCCCTCTCTCTTATAGAAGAAGGTCTTGTGGAACGCGCCATCACCCGCGACCTTACCTGGGGCGTACCCGTACCGCTTGAAGAGGCCAAAGGCAAAGTTCTTTATGTGTGGTTCGACGCGCCGGTCGGCTATATCTCGTCCACAATAGAATGGGCGAAGCTTAACGGCAAGCCGGAAGCCTGGAAGGACTGGTGGTTCGATAAAGAAACGAAGCTGGTGCACTTCATCGGCAAAGATAATATCATCTTCCACACCATTATCTGGCCGGCCATGCTCATGGGCCAGGACAAGCCGTATATCCTGCCGGACAATGTGCCGGGCAACGAATTTTACAATCTGGAAGGCAGACAGTTCTCCAAGTCCGAAGGCTGGTATATAGACACGGAGGATTTCTTTTCAAAGTACGGCGTGGACGCCCTGCGCTACGCCATAGCTTCCAACGGGCCGGAGACCTCGGACTCGCAGTTCACCTGGGAGGATTTTCAGGCCCGCAATAACGAACTGGCCGACAGCCTGGGCAACCTGGTCAACAGATGCTTTTCTTTCATGAAAAAGAATTTTGAAGGAAAAATACCCGCCGCCGCCGGACCGGCGCCGGAAGACAAGGCGCTGCTCGACAGTTTCGCCCCGGTGTTCGACGAGGTGGGCAGGTCCTATTATTCCTACAGGGTCCGGGCAGCTCTTGCGCAGACCATGGCGCTGGCGCACGCCGCCAACAAATATGTGAACGACACCGCCCCCTGGAAACTCCGCAAAACGGACCCTGCGCGCTGCGGCACGGTGCTGAATACGGCCTCGCGGGCGATCATAAATGTCGCCATACTTCTTTATCCGGTCATACCGGATACCGCGCTGAAAATTCTCGCCAAGGCGGGACTATCTCCGGACGGAAAAGCGCCTGAATTTAAACCCTATACCGGCGTTCTGGACAATATGGCACTCGGGGCGGACGAAACGCTTTTATTCGCCAAGATAACGGACGACCAGATAAAACTTGAAGTGGAGAAACTAAAATCCGCCGCCAAACCCCGGTCGTAACGAGCTCCGACGCCGGCAATGCGCCGGGTTTGCGACCCGCACAGCGGCCGGGTTAACGCTGGGATTGGACGCTTCGGGTATAGGCAAGTTTACGAAGGTCGTCCATATACAGCGGCAGGGAACCATAGGTATAACACGTCATTTGAACCCGCTGTCCGGAAGAATTTGTAAATCTCAAATCGTATTTAGTGTTCGGAAATTCTCCGCCCTGATAATCCTGCGCGACAGATCTAATAATAAGGCCTTTTACATCCGGGGACGAGAGCACACAGTCCATGCCGTCCCGGCTCAGATCCAGCCATTTATGCTTCCCGGACGGCGGGTTTTTTGCGTTAAGAACGACGGTCATTCCCGGCGCCGGAATTACTCTCCCCGCCGCCTCCGAAGCGGCGGCATAAACCTCAGCGATGTGATCGTCCGTCCCGTATTCCGCCTGGCATCGTTGCTGGTAGACGGACTCCACAGGGTGATGGCCGGCGGCAAGCTGGACCAATACTTCAACCTGCAAAGCCGTGCACTCTCCTTCATCATTATCGTTATAGCCCAGATTATGAACAACTTCGTGCACCAGCGTTTTTGCGCGCTTAACCTGCCCGGCGGATAAAAATGCCGGACAGAGATAAATGGTTTTATTGTTTTGGGTTTGAAAAGCCATCGTATCCCCCTTGCACACGGGCTGAGAGGGGTCCGCGAACTCGAAATGCAGTTCCAGGCCGCCGCCGTTCGGCGGCAGCTTAACGCCGTCGACATCAATATCCGCGGACATGAACGGCTTTAAAACATCTTCAGCGATATCATCCGGGCCGCCGCGGTTTATATACTTAGTTCGCAGCATTTTAGCGAAATCACGGTTTAAATACGCCGCCCGGGCCATGGCTCTTGCAAAGTCCACGGCTTGCGAAAATCCTGAGACCCTGTCTGAACTTATAAATTGTTGAGCCGCGCAGTTCGGCAACGAGACGCCTATTATGACCGCGGCGGCCGCAGTAATTTTTAAGCGATTTATCGCCATGCTGATACTATCGCGCAATTATTCGGATTTATCCAGGGCACATGTACCCATAAAGCGGCTGACAAAGGGCCTACTTATGCAGGGAAAAAGACAACCTGTTTCAATATGGGTTTATGACAGGAGTCCGGAGTGTATCCCTATCATTAGGGACGCCGGCCGGTCCTATGCGCGCCTTACCTCACACCCAGCGTCATGCCGGCGGAATGCGCCGTGAATTCCGGCGCATACATGGATTGCATCACCGCCGCGCCGATCCGGTAAGTCCCCGGAGTGGTGGGCCTCACCCGGTATTTCAGCACATATTCGCCATGCGGCAGGCTGTCCACGAAGAAGTTGGTCAGCGAATCGCGGGGTTCCTCATAGCGGGACAACTGGTCCCATTTCCAGCCGCTCAGCAATTCTTCGGCTTCAAAACCCGCCCCGCGCGGGTCTTTTATGTGCACATATTCGAACCGGCTGCGGGTGTCTACGGTCAGTTGGACCTCGATCTGGTCGCCGACCGCAACGGTATCGCCCGCCGCAAGAGGTTTCAGCGCATAATTCTCCCCCTCTTTTACGCGCAAAAAATACTTGCGCGCGAGGTTCATCATGCCGGACGGAGAGCCTTCGGCCGGCTTATCGGTAGTATAGACGCCGGTAAGGGAAACGAAAGCCAGGCCGGGGCCGGTCTTTTCGACAACGGCCGAGATGTCCCCCGCCGTTATGCCGGAACCGTATTTAGACCAGCGCAGCGGCCTGGACGCCCAGTCGAAAGGCTGAAGCGTCGCTTCGTCTTTGACCGCGGACCAGCTTATTTTGAATTTTTCCTCTTTCTCCAGCGCGCCGCGGGCGGCCATCACCTCCAGCAGCGAATAGATGGCGGCCGCGGAGGCTTTGGTGGACTTCCATTCGCCGGCTTTGCGGCTGAACAGCAGCCACTTCACCATGCCGGAGATCCTGGGATCGCCCGGCTTTAAAACCAGCAGGGTGCGCAGCAGGAAGGCGTGTTTTTCCACGGTATCGTTGTACCAGAACCAGGAGTTCTTCTCCGGCGTCCAGTAAAGGCCCGAGAGCTCATCCTCACGGGAGCCGTCCATAGCGCGGGCGAGGTAAAGTTCCGCCTTCCTGCGCTCTCCGAGGCGCATGTAGATCCAGGCGGCGTAAGCTTTGCCTAAAGGCGTCAGCGCATTGGAATGAGCATCCGCGAATTCGGACCAGACCCTGGCATAGGAAAGGGCCGTCTTACGCTCCGGCCAGTTCTCAGGGAATGAGGTGGCCACATAGGCCGCGTAAAGAATGAGGGAAGTCCGGCCTTCTTCCGCCTTTAAATGCCCGGGGATTTCGGCCAGGACATACGCCAGCGCTTTTCTTGCCGTATCCTCCGGTATAGCCACGCCGTAACGCGCCGCTTCAGCCAGGCTTTCAAGCGCGTAGAGCGTCATATACAGGTCCGGATGCCCGCCGGGGAACCAAGGGAAGGAGCCGTCCGCGTTCTGGTAGGACTTTAATTTTTCCATCGCCTCCTTTTTTTCGGCGGAGACTATTTTCGGGTTCAGCATATCTATGGCGGGCCAAGAGGACCCGGCGCCTTTGGAGATCTCCTCCCACGGCGTTTCCATCAGGGCCATGGTCCTTGCCGGATCGTCAAGGTCCCAGGCGGGGGTCAGGGTCGTCCGCTTAGGGATCCTGGCTACGGCTTTTCCAAGCTCCGGATAGCGGTTATAGAAGCTGTTGACGACGGCCAGCGGGACATAGCGGTTCAGCAGCTGCTCCGTGCACGCATACGGGTAACGCGCCAGAAAAGGCAGGCTGTTGAGGACCGTAAGGATAAGCTGCGGCTGGATCTCCAGCCGCATGGATTGCAGAACGCGCGTATCGTCGCGCGCGGCAAGCTCTTTAAGTTTAAGTTCTTTCGCGCCCTTTCCGTCCAATGAGGCGGCGGCCGAGGCCGTCAGCCGTTCCCGCGAAGGCAGCACGGGAAGGTCGTTTTCCTGCGCGTCCGAGAACGAACCCGCCCGGACCGCGGCTTTGACCTTATATATGGCGGCGCCGGCCGGCGCGGTCAGCTTCCAATGCAGAGCTACCGCGCCGCCCGCTTTAACGGTGAAAGGTTTGGACAAGTCCCTGAGCGCGAATTTTTCTTCGGCGGCGGCTCCGTCCCGGGCAACGGAAAGCGCGGCTTCGCCGGACAGCGCGGAGCGGCTCCCATTGTTTATCACGGCCGTAAAGACGGATCTATCCCCCTCCCTGAAGAAACGCGGCAGGTCCAGGCGGACCATCAGGTCTTTTCTGGTCGCGGTTTCGGCGGAGAGTTCCCCATGCCTGACGTCCCGGGTTATCATCCAGGAGCTTATCTTCCAGCCTGTAAGGCGTTCCGGCATGGTAAAAGAAAATTTACCGGAACCTTTTACCACCTTAAGCCGGGGATTGAAATACGCAGTTTCGGAAAAATCTTTCCTCGCAGGAACGGAAGCTTCGGCCCGGGACGCAACGGCGGCGTCGGACTCCATGCTCCGTTCGCTCTTCTCCGGCCTCATGCCTTTGTCGGCATAACCGGAACCCAGCGGTTCTCCCGCCGCTACAGCCTGCTCCACAGGAGACGCGGGTTCTTCCATCGCGCCCAGGCTTTTAACCATGGAGCCGCCCCTGCCGAAAGCCCGGACGAGCCTTGAGGAATTTATCCTGAAAGAGGGTTCTCGTTCCTCCTTCATACTTCCGGCGAACAGGTCGAACATGCGTTTAATGAGCCCCGTCCTTACCGGCATGGACACGGGACTCGGCTCGAACAGGGAGGCCCGTCCCTCCGGGGACGACTCACGTTTCGGATAAAGCGAATCCGTCCAGAACCCGGAGTCGGTCCGGTAATATTCCAGCGAGCGGTCAAAGATGCGGACGACGGCTTCGCCGTTAACGGGCCTGCCGGCGGCGTCCAGGGCCTTAAGCGCCCAGGCCGTTCTTTGTCCGGGTTTTACAACCTTGTCATAATCCAAAGAGAGCGAAAGCTCCTTTTCCCTGCGCGGCACATCCGCTTCGGCCATGGCGGAATAGATCTTAAACCCGCCGGCGCCGAACCAGCGTAGTCCGAAGCCGCCGCGATGTTCCGGCCCGACCTTGATCTCCGCCAGCGAAACGCCCCCCGCTGGAATGGTCTTCCTGGAAAGGATAAAATTGCCCGCCAGCACCTCAAGGAACTTAACGCCTTTAAGCGCCGACGCTCCTATAAGGACCCTGGCCGTCTCCCCCGCCTGATAGGAAGCATGTTCGAACAGCGCCACAGGCGGAAGGACAAGAGAGGATTTTTCCACGGAAGGATCGGAGCAGACAATTATCACCCAGCCTTCCGTTTCACCGCCCCACGGATCCGCGGCTTTCAGCCTGAGCCTGTACACCCCCTCTTTAAGCGCCTTAAGTTTTACGGTCGCGGGCGTCTTTTTCGAAAACTCAATGCTTCCGCTTTGCACAAGTCCGCCGTCAGGCGCCTGGCTGAAGGCCTGTTCCAGCGAAGGGGTATGGCCGAAAGAGCCCCACTGCGTATCCGAGGGCGTAAATTCGGGCGCATGATCGATGCTGAAAACGCTGTAACTTCCCTTGCCGGACGCCTGGGCGTCGTTAAGGTCCATCAGCCTGGCCCTGAAAACGGCGGGTTTGCCGGAAGTGTAGAATCCCGCTTCCGGCGAAATGTCGAACAAATAGGCCTTCGCGCCGGCGGTATAGGAACGCGAATCCTCGATAGTGCGCCCGCCGGCATCGCGTGCCGAAACCTCCACCTGGAACGAAGACGGGCAGCCGGTCTGAGCCGCGGTTTCCGGCATAGGGATAAAAGTGAAGCTGAACGCTCCCTTTTCGTCGGCCGCGCATTCGCCCGAGGCCGTTTCCACCGGCTCCGACGCGCCATAGAGCCAGCCCCAGCGCCAGGCGTACCACGGGAAATAGCGCGACCGTTTTATCCTGTATGAGACCTTCGCTCCGGGCACGGGCGAACCGAAATAATATTTGACCGAACCTTCCACTTTCGCGGCCCGCCCGTACTTGAACGCCGACTCCGCGGCTCCCAGTCTGACCTCGAATTCCGGCCGCTTATATTCCTCCACCTCTATGGGGACCGTGCCGCTGAAAGTCCGGCCGTACGCCCTGAGTTCGGCCGTTATGGAATACTGCCCCAGCAGCCTGCCCGCGGGCACGGTAAAGCCGCCGGATGCGCCGCCCAACCCGGTAAAAGGCAGCTGTTTGCTGAAAAGCTCCTGCCAGTTCCGGTCCCTGACCGTAACTTTAAGGGCGTTCTTCCCGTCATAGGTCCTGAACCCGCGCGGTTCGCGGACCAGCGCCGTGATCTTATATTTAACCTCCTGTCCCGGCCGGTAGACCGGCCTGTCGGTTTCGAGATACAGGGACACGGGTTCCGGCACGGAAAGCCCCGTCATCTGAGAACCGCTCCAGTAAGCGTAACCGCCGCCGGAGGTAAGCAGCGGATCTATAGCCAGGTTCTCGCGGGAAGGGTAGGAGACGCTCAATAGATCGGAAAAAACCGCCGAACCGTCCGCGCCCGTGCGCAGCGTCCTGGATGACCATTTGCCCCAGTCGCGGCTATAGAAGGCGTCTATCAGCGCGTCGCCCACCGGCAGTCCCGTCAGGGCGTTAACGGCGTAGAAGTTTAAAACGCCCGCGGCAGTCCGCCTGGAGGGCTTGGCCGGATCGTAAAGGAAATCCTCCGGGTCGCCGGCTACCCCGGAAGTCCCGAAAAGAAGGACCTCGGTGATATTCACCGTCACGGCGCGCAGCAGGGAAGCGCCCGAATTAAAGGACGGATCGCCGGAGGCGATTATTACATACAGGCCCTTTTTAAGTTCCGGTCCCGTGAGATCCCGGTCGGCGTACTGATAGGGGCCTGGATAGCGCATTTCAGTTTCCCAGGACAGGGCTGCCGGCCGCTGAAGGAACCGGTCCACCGTTTCGTCCTGGAGAGAACGCAGGCGTTCCCACCCGTTCCCGGGAGTCCCGCGGAGCGCGGCGAGCTCGTCCGGATCCGTTCTGTAAGCGCGGAAATACAGCTTCGGCAGGTTGCGGACATTGACGGAAAGTATTCCCCTGCCGGGCGGCGGCGCGAACCTGGCGGCAAGACGCAGCTGCGGCAGCTCTATGCGGGCGCGCAGCTGTTCGCACAAGGCGGCGGATCTTGAGCCGGGCGCGAGAGCCTCGGCTGTTTTGCATAACCGTATGGCCGCGGCATAATCCCGCCCGGCGTCGGACAGGACCGCCGCCTCATAAGCGGCCGAGGCGCGCGGCGAAGCCGCCGTCAGGGACCGCGACCACTTGTCAAGCGCCGCCACAGCCGCGGTTCTGAGCGCGGCCGGGTCCTGGACGGAGACCTTATCTCCGTGGGCGAAAGGGATCAGCAGGCGTTTTATCTTCCACTGCTCCGCGGCCGCCTGTCTTCCTTTACCGGCCCTCCCGGCGGCGTCCTCATAAAGCGCGGCGGCTTTTTCGGCCGCCGGGCCGGACCGGTTGTAATCGCTCTTATAACTTTCCGTTATGAATTTCAGGCCCTGCGGAAGGTTTTTTTCTTCCTCAACGGATTCGCCGAGAAGATATCCGCTCCACCGCAGCACGGCGAAATCCCAGAGCGACGGGATGGTTTCGCGCGCCGTGTTCCTAAGGTCCAAAAAATAGATCTCGCCGCCTATCGGGGCATCCGCCAGGGCGCCGCGGATCGCCCAGAGCGCGTCATAATCCTCTTCAATGCGGCGCCGCCATTCGCCGGCGGTCAGTTTCGTAACATCAGAGGCGCCCTGCTGGAGATCGGCGGGAAGGGAATAACCGTACTGGGAAAGGAACTGCCGCCCCAGTTCGGCCCTCAGCAGCAGGAACCTGCCCCGCCAGAGCGGATCGCCGGGGAGTTTAACGGCCGAAAAACGCCGGACCGCCTCTCCGTAGCGGAACAGAAGACCCTCGCATTCCGCCGCTCTGAATTGCGCCTTCAGGCCGGTTTCACCCGGAACCGCCGTCCGCGCGGAATAAAGGCCCAGGGCTTCCTGATAGAGAGCTCTTTCAAAAAGCGCGTCGGCTTTCTTAAGTTCGTCTTCGCCTGCGTAAGCGACCGCCGCCAGCGACATCAGCAATAAAAATATCTTCATTATAAGTCCCCCAGGCCTCTGAACCGCAAGGCGGCCCGGCCTCTGACCTGAAAGTTTCACTTGGCCGGTCTCGCCGGCGCAAGCCGGCGTCCGGCGCGAATGGTAAAAATTTTTGCCGCAAAAATTTTTAATCTTCAAAGTCTCCCAACAGGATCTGCTCCAGCTCCAGCTCTACGCCCAACCGGACCTTAACCTCGACTCTGACCTTTTTGATCAGCGCGTAGATGTCGGAAGCCGAAGCCCCGCCGGCGTTGATGATAAAACCGGCGTGTTTCTCCGACACCCTGGCGCCGCCTATAGCCAGCCCTTTCAGTCCGGCCGTATCTATAAGACGGGAAGCGAAATCCTCCGCCGGGCGCTTGAACACGCTTCCGGCGGAAGGGAAATCCAGCGGCTGATTCTCGGCGCGCCTGGCCAGAACGCGCGCCCGTTCCGCCTCCAAGGCGTTTTTATCTCCGGCCTTGAGCCGGAACGCCGCCTTTAAGATCACGAGCCCCTCCAGACCGGAGACCTTGCGGTACCCGTATTTAACTTCGGACTTTTTAACCGTTTTCACCGCGCCGGACGGAGCCATCACTTCAAAGCTCTCAAGCCGGTCGAAAGCCTCCTGCCCGAAAGCCCCGGCGTTCATAAATACCGCCCCGCCGGCGGTCCCGGGAATGCCCGAAGTCTTTTCCAGTCCGGCGAGTCCGGCCGACACCGCCGCGCGCACGACATTATCCCAAAGAGCGCCCGCTTCGGCGGTGAGGAGATCTCCGGAGATCTCCGTTTTATCCATTTTCACGGTCAGGGCTGCTACGCCGGCAAGTCCCCTGTCGCTCACCAGGATATTGGAGCCCGCGCCGAGAACCAGGAAAGGGACCTTGTTTTCGGAGCAAAATCCGCGCAGCCAGGCCAGGCCGGAGCGCGAAGAAGGTTTCACCAATACCTCCAGCGGCCCGCCGGCCTTATAAGTGGTCACACCCGAAGCGGGGGAGCCGAAAGCGCAATCCGGGCCGAATCTGTCTTTTATCAGGCCGTAGGCGTCAGGCATTGCCGCACATCCTCTCCGCCGCTTTCACCGCCGCGGGACCGGAACCTTTGTCCAGATTCACGAAGTAAACGCCCAGCATGATCAGCAGCCCGCCGGCAAAGGCCGCCGGGGCCACAGGCTCGTTTATCAGGAGATACGCCGACAAAAGCGTGGCGAACGGCTCTATATAGATGAAATACGAGGACCTGACCGGGCCAAGCCCTTCCACCGAATTATTCCAGAACAAATAGGCCAAAGCCGAAGACAGAACGCTTAAATAACCCAGACAAAGCCAGCCCTTGGGCGTTATGGAACCGATCTCCCGCACGCCGCCCGACCATACCCAGACGGGCAGCATGGTCGCGGCTGCAAGCAGCATTGTGACGGTGGTCACCTTGGCCTGCCTCCAGAACACGAGCCATTTCTTGGTCATGACCACATAGCACGCCCAGGCGACACAGGTCCCCACGAAGATAAGGTCCGCCCCGGCGGCGGGCAGGGCCATGCCGCCGGCGCCCGGCCGCGCTTTTGAGAAAACCACCAGGAGCGTCCCGATAAATCCCAACAGAAAAGCGATGATCCTGGGTACGCCGATACGCTCGCCCAACATGGCCATAGCCGCGGCGACCAGGATAGGGGTGGAAGCTATGAGCCAGCCGGCATGATTTGCGCTGGTATAAGCGAGGGCATAAGCCTGCAAATACTGCTGGGCCGACACGCCCAGCACCGACATTAAAAATATTTTCCAGACATTGCCGAATTTAAAATCTGAGCCCCTGAGGCCCGACCCGGTAAGCGGGACCAGCAGCAGGGAGCCTATAAGCGCTCGGAGGGTGACGATGGTGACCGGCGAGATCTCGGTGACCAGGTACTTGGTAAAAGGATAAGCCCCCCCCCACACGACCGTGGCGAGGACCACCTGCAAATAAAGACGGCTGTTTGTTTTTGACGGTACTGCCATAAGGGTGGCGCCACAGCTGTCCCATAGAAATTTTATGGAAACGGCAGGCCTGCAAGTTCGCGGGCCTGCCGGGGCGCACGACACAGGCCGCGGACACGGCAAACGCCCATGGCCGCAGCCTGTGACGGCACGCCCGCGCCTGCCGCGATAGAAAGCGCTTCGTTTTTTGCTTACTTACGGAGAACTTTTTTAATGCGCCTGAAAGCCCAGTCTATCTCTTTTTTGGTGACGACCAAAGGCGGCGCGAAACGGATGACGCGGTCATGGGTTTCCTTGGCCAGCAGGCCGAGACCCATAAGTTCCTCGCAGTAGGGACGGGCCGCGGTATCGAGCTCTACGCCTATAAGCAGGCCTTTGCCGCGCACTTCGATTATATGCCTTCCCTTTATGGTGCGCAGCTGCTCCATAAAATATTCGCCCATCTCATAGGACTGCTCCACCAGCTTCTCCTCCGCAAGGACCTTGAGGGCGGTCCGGGCCACCGCGCAGGCCAGCGGATTCCCGCCGAAGGTGCTGCCATGGTCGCCGGGGTTGAACACGCCCAGAACAGCGCTTGAGGCCGCCACGGCGGAGATCGGCATCACGCCGCCGCCGAGCGCCTTGCCCAGGATGATTATGTCGGGCCTGACATTCTCGTAATCGCAGGCGAATTTTTTGCCGGTCCTGCCGAAACCGGTCTGGATCTCGTCGGCGACGAAGAGGACATTATTGGCCTTGCACAGCTCGTAAGCGGCCTTTAGATAACCTGCGGGCGGCACTATGATGCCGGCCTCGCCCTGGATGGGTTCGACCATGAACGCCACGGTGTCGGGCGTGATGGCGGCCTTAAGCTCTTCGAGATTGCCGTAGGAAACGATCTTAAAGCCGGGGGTGAAAGGCCCGAAACCGTCGCGGTACTGCGGCTCCGTGGAGAAGGAAACTATGGCGATGGTCCTGCCGTGGAAATTATTGGAGCAGACTATTATTTCCGCCTTGCCGTCCGCCACGCCCTTGACCTTGTAACCCCATTTGCGCACCGTTTTAAGGGCGGTCTCAACGGCCTCCGCGCCGGAGTTCATGGGCAGGGCCATGTCGTAGCCGGTGAATTCGCAAAGTTCCTTCAGGAACGGACCAAGCTGGTCGTTATTGAAAGCGCGGGAGGTCAGCGTCACCTTTTTGGCCTGTTCGACAAGGGATTTTATTACCCTGGGATGCCTGTGACCGTGGTTCAGCGCGGAATAGGCGCTGAGCATATCCATATATTTTTTACCTTCGGGATCTTTTACCCAGACCCCCTTGGCCTGCGATATGACTATCGGCAAAGGATGATAATTATTGGCGCCGTAACGCTCGGCTATCTCGATAAGTTTGCGGCTCTCCGTGTGCTGCGTCTGTTCAGTGTCCATTAGTCCTCCAGTATGTATTAGGCTCGTAAGCTGTTAAAACTTAACCCCGAAACCGGCCTGGTAGCCGGCGGCCCCGTGCAATACGCTGTAAGCGCCGAAGACATAGGTCATCGGGAAGGGGGTCACCCTTAAACCCAGGGTATAACGGGTCCCGGTTTCTACGGCGGAAGCGCCGTTGAGCGCGGCCGTGGGGACGCCCGTCACCTCTATTTTCGTCCTGTCATAGCCGAGCCCGGCGTAAGGCTTGATGACCGGAATATCAAAAGAGGCGGAAAGATCAAAGGACATATGGCTGCCTTTGAAATAGGTGTATTTTATGGAATCGTAGAAAGCGGAAACGGCCACATCCGGAATGAACTTGGTAAGGGTCCCGCTTTTCAGGAGCGGATAGCGCAGGCCGCCGCCTATGATGGACAGGCTGGAGTAACTCATCCCCCTTACGGCGAGATCCGCTCCGACTACCGGCAGGCCGGCGCAAGCCTGGAGTAACGGGAGCCCGAAAGCCTTTACATTCGCGCTCCTGAGTATCCTGTTGGAATCGCTGGGCCTGGCCTGCACCACGGCGGAGAGGCCGACATCAAAGCCGGGGAAACCCGCCGTGCGGCCCGAACTGAAATCGGAGCCGCCGATAAGTCCGCCGAGATCCCTGGCGAAAGGTTTTATAAAACTGTCCTGCACCCCCGTCTTAAAATTCGAAAAGGGATCGGCCGCCGCCGCCCCGTGGAACATAAAAACCGCCGCCAGAACCGTCAGCGCAGACTTCGTGAATTTCTTCATAGCGACCTCCAGGCTTTATCCATCAACCGTCCCCCCTATTATTACAAAAAAACACCCAAAATAAAAGCGCCTGAGTTAAAAGGCAGCGTCTACCTTTTTAAAAAGGTGGCGGCCTCTTTACGGCAGGGTCTTGCGGGCACAAGGGACTTTAGGGAAATTTGCAATAGGCTTAAAAACATCGGGGGCCTGGGTCAAAAGCCTGCGATACCCCCGTGCGGATTCTGATAATATGTAGCGGAGGCTTGGTTTATTAGTCTTTAAGAACTGTTCCCGGAACCGTAAGGGCCACCCCCGGAAACCAGCAACTATGATCGGAGGAGAGACACACATGAAATATCTTGCATCGTTCGCGGTCGTTCTATTTTTCGCGCATTCGGCGGCAGCCGGCCAATACTCGGAAAAGCTGACTTGCCGGTCGCTGGACAACAAGGTCGTCCTGTCGGTATCGCTGAATTATTCCGACCGCCGGTTCGCTTTCCGCCGCGGCCGACTACGACGGCATCGAAATGAGCATGACGAAGACGCTGAATTTCACCGTGCTGGAAGGATTTTCAGGCACGCAGGATAACAATACGGCGGTTCAACTTATCCTTACGAATAGCGGAACCCCTGTCCGGACGGCGACTTTCATTAAAGAGATCTATACGGAACGCGGCACAGGTTACGAACAGGAAGTAACCCAGCTCACCTGCTCCAAATAGCGCGTCTATAAGATCAGGCAATACCGAAGGACCGGACCCGGCCTTCGGTATTTTATATCTTCCCAGGAACTCGCGCCGCCCGGCGCCTGGCCTCCGTACGATCAAGTCCGGCACGCCTCCGTCTTTCGGCGACCGCCGGATCCGGTCCGATCCCGCTCACAAAAACCCAATTCTCAAAATGTTATACTTTGGACGCTATGAATACAGGCAAATTTTTGCCCATAACCCCCGAAGAGATCAAGGCCCGCCATTGGGACTCGGTCGACATCGTCCTTGTAACCGGCGACGCCTATGTCGACCACCCCTCCTTCGCCATGGCCGTCATAGGCCGCACCCTCGAAGCCGCCGGCTGCCGCGTCGCCATACTCGCCCAGCCTAAATGGACCTCCGCCGATGACTTTAAAAAATTCGGCAGGCCCCGCCTCTTCTTCGGGATCGCGGCCGGCAATATGGACTCCATGATAAACAAGTACACCCATAACCGCCGCCTCCGCTCCAGCGACGATTATTCCCCCGGCGGCCGCGCGGGACTGCGCCCCGACCGCGCCGCGGTCATCTACGCCCAGCGGGCCCGCGAAGCCTACCCCGGCGTGCCTGTGGTGCTCGGCGGCATCGAGGCCTCCATGCGCAGATTCGCCCATTACGATTACTGGTCCGACAAGGTCCGCAAAAGCGTCCTGCTCGATTCCAAAGCCGACCTGCTGGTTTACGGCATGGGCGAAAGGCCGGTGCTGGAAATAACCGCCCTGCTTAAAGCCGGAACCCCGGTTAAAGAGATCCGCACTGTGCGCGGCACAGCCTACAGCCTCGGACAGCACGAAGCGGGAACGCTTGACCTGACGAACGCGGCGGTACTTCCCTCCTTCGAGGAGGCAGCCCGCGACCGCTTTAAATTTTCGAACGCCACCCGCATGATACACGAGGAGTCCAACCCCTACTGCGCCAAAACCCTTATCCAGTTCTCGGACACCCGGGCCGTCATACAAAACCCGCCGTCGAGGCCGCTGGACACGGAGGAACTGGACAGGATCTACGGCCTGCCTTATTTAAAAAAGCAGCACCCTTCCTATAAGGAGCCGATCCCCGCTTTTGAAACGGTCAAGGATTCCATAGTCATACACCGCGGCTGCTTCGGCGGCTGCGCTTTCTGCTCGCTGGGCCTCCACCAGGGCAAATTCATCCAGTCCCGCAGCCGCGGTTCCATCCTGAAAGAAGCGGCGGAACTGGTGGCCGGGAAAGGCTCCACCCGCTTTATCTCCGACCTTGGCGCCCCGTCGGCCAACATGTACCGCATGGCGGGGCTGGACAGGGGCCTCTGCGAAAAATGCAAAAGGCCTTCCTGCCTCCAACCCGCGGTCTGTCCCAACCTCGGGACCGACCACGGCCCCCTTCTGGACCTGCTGCGCGAGGTCAGGAAGCTCAAAGGCCTTAAAAAAGCTTTTGTGGCCTCCGGAATACGCATGGACCTGGCGATACGGTGCGGGGAATACATCAGCGAGATAGCCGCCCACCACACCAGCGGACAACTGAAAGTGGCGCCGGAACATACCCAGCCCGGGGTCCTAGCGAAGATGCGAAAGCCCCCGAGTTCCGTATTCCTGGAATTTGCCGAAAAATTCCTGAAAGCTTCTTCAAAAGCCGGGAAGGAACAGTATCTGGTGCCCTATTTCATCTCCGCCCACCCCGGAGCGACGCTTACGGACGCGGTCGAACTGGCGGTCTTTCTGAAAGCGCACCGCTACCGCCCCCTGCAGATAAACGATTTCCTGCCGGCGCCCATGGACGTCGCCTCTTCCATGTATTACACGGGGCTGGACCCTTTTTCGCTGGAACCCGTCTACTCCGCGAAAAAAGAAACGGAGCGGCGCCTGCACAGGGCGCTGCTCCAGTATTTCAAGCCGGAAAACCGGCCGTTAATAATTCAGGCCTTAAAACAGATCAACCGCCTGGACCTGCTGAGGAAAATACTATAGTTTTTTATGGCTCCGGAGGGCTTTTACAAGCCCCTCAGCGTAAAGGGCGAACTTTTCGGGACCGAAACCCTTAACGACTCTCAGTTCATCGGCCGTTTTGGGGTTCATCAAAGCGGCCTTCTCCAGGATATCGTTTCCCAGCACGGCTTCGGGCAGCATATTGCGCCTGTTGGCCGTCTCAAGGCGCCAGGCTTTAAGCGTTTTAAAGCGTTCCCTTATCCCTTCAAAATGCTGATTTTTGCCGGCAGGGCGGGCGGGGGCGTGTTTCGGGAACTGCACCTCCGGCGCTTTAAGTCCAAGCTGGATGGCGTCCTTTATCCAGGGCCCGTGGTTGGCCAGGACATAAGTGGACATCCCCTTAAAAATGGAAAGGTTCTCAAGGGCCTCTTTCGGGGCGGTGGCCAGGCGGAACATCAGATCTTCGCTGATGATCTTGAAGGGAGGCCGGTTGCGCTCCCTCGCGGCGGTCTCGCGGCAAAGGAAAAGTTCCCTCAGGACGGCCAGGCCGCGGCCGTTAAGCCGGCGGGCCTCCCTAACGCGGAAAAATCCGTCAGGGTCGAAAACGCTTCTGGAGGGTTCAAGTACCGCCACCTGGGAGAACTCGCTCTTGATCTCCTCAAGTTTTCCCTTTTTATTAAGTTCCTCGGCGAACATGACGCGCAGCTTGTGAAGATAAAGCACATCGCCGATGGCGTAATCCAGCATTTCCTTCATCAGCGGGCGGCGGCCCCAGTCGGCCTTCTGGAATTTTTTGTTAAGCTCGATGCCAAGGTGTTCCTTGACCATGTTCTCAAGGCCGCAGCGCTTGACTCCCAGGTATTTAGCGGCGAGCATGACGTCGAAGATGTTCTCGAACCTGCACGGCATGGCGGCCTTGAGGGTCCGGATATCGGACTCGGCCGAATGGAAAATTTTTTCTATGTTTTTATCGGCGAAAAGCGGCGCCAGGCCCTTGATATCCACGGCAAGGGAATCCACCACGGCGTTCAGATGTTCGCTGGCCAGCTGCACCAGGCAGAGCTGCTCTTTGTAGACATACATGCTGTTCGACTCCGTGTCTATGGAGAGGTACTTATGAGAGCTCAGCCTGGCGGCGAAGGCGTCAAAATCGGACTGCCTGTCTATAAAGGTATAAGGCATGTAAAATATAATATCATATTACAGCCGGGCCGTAGGCCCGGCCGCGATATATGCGCTACATAATTTTTTACAAGCCCTACGGAGTACTTTCGCAGTTCACCCCCTCGCACGGACACAGGTCGCTGTCGGACTTCGGCTTTCCCAGCGGAGTGTACCCGGCGGGCCGCCTGGACGCCGACAGCGAGGGACTGCTCCTTCTTACCGACGACGGCCTATGCCAAAGCCGCATAGCCGAACCGAAACACAAGACCGCCAAGATTTATCTGGCCCAGGTCGAACGGGAAATCACGGCCGAAGCCCTGGAAAAACTGAGAAAAGGCGTAAGGCTTAACGACGGCCCCACCCTTCCCTGCGCCGCCGCGGCCGTGCCCGAACCGGACCTGCCGCCCAGAACCCCGCCCATAAGGTTCCGCAAAACCGTGCCTACCTCCTGGGTGGAAATAGAGCTGAAGGAAGGGCGGAACCGCCAGGTGCGCAGGATGCTGGCCTGCGTGGGGTTCCCGGTTCTGCGGCTCGCGCGGCGGGCCATAGGTCCGCTGACGCTGGACGGCCTCGCCCCCGGCCGGTGGCGCGAACTTACGCCCGAAGAAGCGCGCTGTTTGCGTAAATGAGAAGTGAGATATTGAATTTGTAAAGGCAAAAGAGGCCTCCCTCATTTTGCCGGGGAGACATTCTTATGAGCATTCCACCCAGGATAGGGTTTATCGGGCTCGGCATCATGGGCCGCGCCATGGCGGACAACCTTTTAAAAGCGGGTTTTAATCTCTCGGTTTATAACCGGGACCGGCTTAAAACCACTTTTTTCGCCGACCAGGGCTGCACCGTGGCGCCGACGCCCAAAACATTGGCCGCCGGCTGCAATGTGATCTTCACCATGGTGGCCGATCCGGCGGCCATGGACGCGGTGGTGGAAGGTCCCGAAGGAGTGTTCGCCGCCGGTTTTGACGGGAACATCCTTATCAACATGAGCACGGTCTCGGTCGACTACACGAGAAAACTCCGGGACCGGTGTTTCCTGAAAAGGGTGAAGTTCGTGGACTGCCCCGTCTCCGGCTCAAAACCGCTCGCTGAAAGCGGGAAGCTGATAATGCTGGCCGGAGGCGAGGAAAAAACCGTCGAAGAGGTGAAGCCGCTGCTTCTGGCCATGGGGAAAGCGGTAGTCTACTCCGGTCCGGCGCCCTCGGGCACGGCCCTTAAACTTTGCATGAACCTGATAGTGGCTGGACTTACTTCCGCCCTGGCCGAGAGCGCCTTGCTGGCCGAGCGGCTGGAGATAGACCCTAAACTTATCTTCTCGGTCCTGGGCGAAAGCCCGGCCCTGAACTGCGCTTATTTCAAAATGAAGGAACGCAATATCCTGGAGAAGGACTTCCCGCCGGCCTTCGCCCTGAAGCATATGCTTAAAGACGCGCGGTTCATGATAAGCGAAGCCGCGGCGCGCGGCCAGCGCCTGCCGGTCACCGAGGCCATTGAGGAGCTGATGACGAAAGCGGGCCGCGCCGGAGAAGGAGAAAAAGACCTGACCGTGATCTTGAAGACCCTGGCCGAGGATTATAGAATGTCGTAAGACGACATTCTATCGTACCCGACACGGGATTTAGCGGTCCCGTGCCGGAATTGACGGCAAAAATTTATAATTATGAAAAACGACAGGACCTCCGATCTGCTCTCCATGAAAGAACATGAAAAAGGCTGCGTCATTGAAATTTCCGGCTCTCCCGAAATGACGGAAAAGCTGAAAGCCATGGGGCTGCATCCCGGCAGGCAGGTGACCAAAAGAACGCCCGGGGACTATCCCGGACCGGTAACGGTGGAGGTCATGGGCTCCAGGATCGCCCTGGGCCGGGGCATGGCCGGACGGATAAGCGTAAAGGTACATTGCGGCACGATCCTGCTGACCGGCAACCCTAATGTCGGCAAAAGCGTGGTCTTCTCCCGCCTTACGGGCCTGGATGTCGTTTCCGCCAACTATCCCGGCACGACGGTAAGCTACACCAGCGGCTCGGCGGTGCTGGGCGGGGAACAATTCTCGGTAGTGGATGTACCGGGCGCTTACAGCCTCACCCCCGCCAACAGGGCCGAGGAAACCGCCCGGAAAATGATCCTGGAGGACGGCAAGGAACTCCTTATACATGTGCTGGATTCGACCAACCTGGAGCGCAACCTTTTTTTCGCGCTGGAGCTTATGGGCTTCGGTACGCCCATGATAATTCTCCTGAACAAATCGGACATCGCCAGGCGCAGGGGAATCAGCATCGACGCCGCCAAACTAGAGGCCGCGCTGAAGATCAAAGTGATACCTTTCGCGGCGACTACGGGGGAAGGGCTCACGGCGCTGAACGATTCCGTACGGCTTTTCCGGGCGGGAGGTCTGCCCGCTCCGGCCGCGCCCCCGGCGTCGGCCGATGAAAAATGGCGGTTTATAGGCGGACTGGCTTCGCAGTGCCAGACCATCGCGCACAAACATCCCAGCTTCCTGGAAAAACTTGAGGATTTCACTTCCAGCCCCGCCACCGGCATCCCTTTCGCCTTCATGGCCATGGCGGCAGTCTTCCTGGCGATAAGGACGGCGGGAGAAACCCTCATCAATTACGTACTGGCCCCCGTTTTTAACGGCGTATACATACCCGCGCTGGAAAAAGCGTCGGATCTGCTGCATTTAAGCGGCCTTCTGAAGACCCTGCTGGTCGGCGCCTCTATGAAACCCCTGGAAGATTTCGGGCTGCTTACCACCGGGCTTTACATCCCGCTGGTAAGCGTCATGCCCTATCTGGCGGCGTTCTATCTGGTGCTGGGATTCATGGAGGATCTCGGCTACCTGCCCAGGCTTTCGGTTTTGCTGGACGGCGCGATGCACAAACTTGGACTGCACGGCTACGGGACCATTCCGCTTATGCTGGGCCTCGGCTGCAAAGTGCCGGCCATCCTCGCGGTGCGCGTGCTGGAGAACAGGCGGGAACGGATCATCGCCACGGCGCTGACCCTGGCGGCGGCCCCCTGTATGCCGCAAAGCGCCATGATCCTGAGCATCTTGTCGCCTTACCCGCTCAAATACACCATGGCCGTGTTCCTGGCTTTAGCCGCCGCAGGCGCGGCGGCGGGCCTGGCGCTGAACCGGCTCCTTAAAGGCGAAACACCGGAACTCTTCATAGAGATCCCCCCGTACCAGATGCCTTCGCTCACGGTCCTGTGGTCCAAGACCTGGCTGCGCCTGAAAGATTTCCTGACCGAAGCGGCGCCCATGATCCTAGCCGGGGTCCTGATGGTAAATCTCCTCGGCATAAGCGGCATACTGTCCGTCCTGACCGGCATCTTTAAATACCCCGTCACGCATCTCCTGGGCCTGCCGGCCGAAATGGTCTCGGTTATGACGCTCGGGTTCCTGAGGAAGGATGTCTCCATAGCCATGCTGGCCCCCTTCGGCCTCGGACCCGGGCAGCTCGTGGTCGCTTCGGTATTCCTGACGCTCTATCTGCCCTGCCTGGGAGCTTTTATGGTGACGATAAGGGAATTGGGCGTCAAAGACGCGCTGGGGGTATTCATCCTGAATTTCTGCGCCGCCGTATTATTGGCCGGAGCGTTGAATCTATTGGTATAATAAAATGTCGTGAGGCGGCATTTTATGAGTATTTCTTTTTTTAAAGACATGAGGACGGGACTGACCAGGAACGTCGCTTTTCTGGGCGTAGTGAGCGGACTGACCGATATCTCGAGCGAGATGCTCTACCCGATAGTTCCGATCTTCCTTACCTCCGTGCTGGGCGCGCCGATGAGCGTCGTGGGGCTTATAGAAGGGACGGCCGAATCCACAGCCAGTTTCCTGAAGATCGCCGGCGGACTCTGGTCCGACAAGACGGGAAAACGCAAACCTTTTGTCGTGGCGGGCTACGGCCTTTCGGCTGTTTCAAAACCCGTGCTCGCTTTGGCGGCCACCTGGCATTTTGTCCTGTTCTCCAGGTTCATCGACCGCGTGGGGAAGGGCCTGCGAACCTCGGCCCGCGACGCTCTCATCGCGAACTCCATAGAAAAACAGCACTGGGGCAAGGCTTTCGGATTCCACCGGGCCATGGATACGCTGGGCGCGGCCCTGGGCCCGCTTGCCGCCCTGCTGATGCTGAGCATGATGCCGGCCGGAGCTCCCAACTACCGCCTCATCTTCATAACGGCTTTTGTGCCGGCCCTGCTGGGCGTTTTCGTGCTGCTTTATTTCGTTTCCGAACAGAAAAAAATCATTTCCGGCGCCCGGACTCCCATCCCTTCCGCCCCCTCCCCGGCCGCCCCCCGCACGCCTATGACCGCCGATTTTAAAATGTTCGCCGGGCTCTACGCCATCTTCGCCCTCGGCAACTCAAGCGATGTGTTCCTGATCATGAAGGCCAGGAGCATCGGCTTCACCACCGCCCACGTCATCCTGGCCTACACAGGTTATAATCTTGTCTATGCCTTCCTGGCCGCGCCGGCCGGCTGGCTGGCCGACAAACTGGGCAAGATAAAGACCATGGCCTTCGGCTTCCTGGTCTTCGCCGCCGTCTACCTGGGGTTTGCCGCGGCCGATAAGGGCTGGATGATCTGGGCGCTTTTCGCGCTGTACGGTTTCTACGGCGCCTTCAACGAAGGCATAGCCAAAGCCGTCGTCTCCAACCTGAGCTCGGGAGACAACCGCGCCGCCGCCATGGGATACTTCCAGGGCGCGCTCGGCTTCCTTACGTTCTTTGCCAGCGCCATGGCCGGATTCCTGTGGACCAGATTTTCGCCCGCCGCGCCTTTTTTGGTCGGGGCCTGCTGCGCCCTGGCCTCGACCCTGGCGCTGGCGGTGTGGAGCCGGAAAAAACAGATCGCTTTTTAAAGTTTTTATTTTTGATCCCATTATGACCACACTACTTAAACAGGTCCTTAAACACGAGGTTTATCCGGCTATGGGCTGTACCGAACCCGTGGCGGTGGCGTTCTGCGCGGCGAGCGCGGCGCGGCAGCTCGGGAAAGAAAAAATACTGAAGATGGAAATAAGAACGGACCCGGGCACGTACAAGAACGGCCTGGCCGTAGCCATCCCCAATACCCGGGGCGAAAAAGGCAATCTCCTGGCCGCGGCGCTCGGCGCGCTGATAAGGGAGCCCGGCCTTGGAACGGAGATCTTTAAAAACGTTTCCCCCGCCCTGCTTAAGGAAGCCGGGGCCCTGATAAAAGCCGGCGGGCTAAGACTCACCGCGGATTACGCCCGCCGCGGCATTTACATCGAGGTCCGGCTCAGGACCGCGCGCCATACCGCGCTTTGCGTGGTCGCGGGAGGCCACAGCAAGGTCATCCTGCTTAAAAAAGACGGGAAGACCCTGTTCAAGGGCGCCCCGGCTAAACCCGGCAGGGAGCACGCGGCCTACAAGAACCTGCTCAGGAAGGCTAATTTCAAACAGCTTTTCAAAGAGGCGGAAAAAGCCGACGAGCGGGACCTGGCCTATATAAAAACCGGCATAACGCTTAACCTCCAAGCCGCTAAAGAAGGCCTGAAACTAAAAAAAGTCGGCTACTATATTTCCGACCTGATAAAAAAAGGCTATTTAAAAAGGGACATCCTGTCCGTCGCAAAACTCACCTCCTCCGCCGCCACCGACGCCAGGATGGCGGGAGCCGCGGTAAAAGTCATGTCAAGCGGGGAATCCGGGAACCAGGGAGTGGTGGCCATCCTGGTGCCTTACCTCGTAGGCAAAGCCTTCAAGATAAAAGAAACGAAGGTTTTAAAGAGCATCGCGCTCTCCCACTTGGTGAATTCCTATATAAAGGTCTTCACCGGCGAGCTGGCCCCCATCTGCGGCTGCGCCGTGGCGGCCGGGGTGGGAGCTTCGGTGGCCGTGGTCTATCAGCAGAAGGGCGCGGACCTTAAAGCCGCCACCAGGGCCGTGAACACCGTGATCAGCGATATCGGCGGTATGCTATGCGACGGGGCCAAGAGCGGCTGCGCGCTCAAGGTCGCCTCCTCGGCCGATTCCGCCATCCGCGCGGCCTACATGGCGATAAACGGAGAGGGAATAACGGAACTGGAGGGCTTTATAGGAGCCACCGCCGAGGAAACCATCAAGAACATCGCCCGCATTTCAAAAATGGGCATGGATAAAGTGGACAGGATCATCCTGGATATCATGTCGTCTAAAAACCTGAAATAGGCTCCGGGCATAAGGACTATGGACGAATTATTTTGCGTGCTGCATAAAGATCCCGCTTATTCACCGGAAAGGACCGCCGACTTCCTGGCTTTGGAACGGTGCGTAGGGAGGGAAGAAGCGGCCGCCGCTTTTAAAAAAAGCCAGGGGTTCCTGCTTGAGAACGCCTCACTGGGAAAAGCTTCGGCTTTCAACCTCCGGGCTTCGGCTTTCGGTTTTGAAACGCTGCTTCTGTCGCGGCGCGATCTTAGACCCCCTCCGCCGGCGGCCGCCGTTTTAAAAATAGAATTCAAAACGGAAGGCTTTTATTACGTTTCGAACAGCGTCAGGGAACACCTCCCGTATGACTCCGTAAAAGCCGTCGCGGCCTGCGCCTTCTCCGTGGAAACGCCGCCCAAAGACGCGGCCGGAACGGAAGCCGGTCTGATAAGCTCGCTGCGCGCGCGCTATTTTCCCTTCGCCCTCCCCTTCGGAGAAAAATACGAATCTCCGCCCGTAACGCCGCTGCCTCCGGCGCCGGCCAAGGAAACCGTCTTTCTGGCGGATCTCCTGGCCGGCCCCGCGCCGCTCAGGTTGACGCTGGCCTGCGATACGCACGATTACTCCGGGCTGGGCCCGAAGAAAACCCTATCGAGCTTTGAAAATTTCCGCATTCTTATGGAAGAACTCTCCGCCAGGGCCCCCGGGGCGGTCCGAAATCATTTTTTACGGGCGCTCCTAGAGAAAAAAAACCTCAGCGGACTCAAATACCCTTCGGCCGAAGCGTATGAAAAAGAGCTGGAGTGGCTGGCGACGATACTTAACTAAGAGCCGGAGCGACATCAACAGCGGTATAGTTGTTGTAGGATTGCAGAAACCACCGGGCGGGTTAATTGCGCTTTATCATAGATTAAGGGCGGGGAGAAGGGCGGCCGTGCCGGCCGGCCCGGCCCCGGAAGCCAGCCCCGCCGGCGACCCGCGAACTTACAAGCCTGCCGTTTCCTTAAAAATTTGCGGGCCGGCAGTGCGGCGGCCCCGCTAACAGGTATAATTGTTATTAGGTATAATTGTTATATGGAAAAAGCCGCTAAAGGCAGGAAGTACCTGGCGATACACGCGCATTTTTACCAGCCGCCCCGGGAAAATCCCTGGACCGGCGATATTCCCCCGCAGGATTCGGCCTTCCCCTATCACGACTGGAACGAACGCATCGCCCGCGAATGTTACATCCCCAACGCCTACGCGCGCATAAACGATTCCATGGGCCGCGCCGTGGAGCTGGTCAACAATTACGAATATCTCAATTTCGATTTCGGACCCACGCTCCTGACCTGGCTGGAAAAACGCTATCCGGCTTATTACGCAAAGATCGTGCGCACCGCCGCCGAAACCAGGGCCGGATGCGGCCGGTCCAACGCCATCGCCCAGGCCTACAACCACAACATCCTCCCTCTTTGTTCGTTCCACGACCGCCTGACGCAGGTTCTCTGGGGCCTGGCCGACTTTGAACGGCGCTTCGGTTTCAAAGCCGAGGCCATGTGGCTGCCGGAAACCGCCGCCGACGAGGCCACCCTGCGGCTTCTCATCGACCAGGGCCTGCGCTACGCCATACTCTCGCCCTATCAGGCGGAAAAGATCCGCCCGCTGGGCTCGGAAAAATGGACCGATGTCTCGACCGGACAGTTCGAGACCCGCCGGCCCTACGCCTGGGTCGACCGCACGCCCGCCGGCGAACCGCTAAAAGACCGCAGCCTGACCCTCTTCTTTTACGACGGTCCGCTTTCAAAAGCCGTGGCCTTCGAGGGCGCGCTCAGGAATTCCGAGAGTTTCGCCTCCCGCCTGAACGCGAACTTCGATCCAGCCGCCGCGCACGACCAGCTCCTGAGCCTCGCCATAGACGGCGAAACCTTCGGCCACCATCACAAATTCGCGGACATGACCCTGGCGCACGCCTTCCGCCATGAAATAAAAAAACACGGAATTGAAACGGTCAATTTCTCCTCCTACCTTGACGGCCACCCGGCCGCGCACGAGGCCGAGATCAAAAAAGGCCCGGACGGGGACGGGACCGCCTGGAGCTGCGCCCACGGCGTGCGCCGCTGGAAAGGCGGCTGCGACTGCGGGGCCGAAGGAGCCGGCCAGACCAATTGGCGTATGCCGTTTAGGGCGGCCCTGAACTGGCTCAGGGACGCGGCGGCGGACGTATACACAACGGAAGCGCCGGGCCTTTTCAAGGACCTTTGGCGGGCCAGGAACGAATATCTCCGGTTTTTTTCCTCACCATCCCCGGACAACGCTGAGGCTTTCCTGGCAGCGCACGCCTTACGGCCGCTTTCCCCAGCGGAGAAGACCAGGGCGCTCAAGCTCCTTGAACTGCAAAAGGACATAAATTTCATGTTCACCAGCTGCGGCTGGTTTTTCGCGGATATCTCCAGGATAGAGCCGGTGCAGAACCTGAAATACGCGGCGAAAGCCGCGGCCGCTCTGGGTGAACTGGGGTTTAAAAGCGTGGAAAAAGGTTTTACGGCCATCCTGGAGCTGGCGCCATCCAACAACTCCGACTGCGAAAACGGACGAAAAGTGTACGAAACCCAGGCGAAGGGCACGATGCCGGCCGGAAAGACGCTTGCGGCCTTCCGGCTGATGGAGAAGCTTCTTTTCGGCCTGCCCCGCCCTTCGTCCGCCGAAGCGGCGGAAAACGCGCCGGGCGAGCCCCTCTCAGGTTCCGGACATCTCGGTTTTTTCCTTTCCAAAAAGGGATCCGCCCTCTCCGGCGGGCTTGAAACGGTCACGGGAGAACTGCTGGAACATAACGCTCTTACGCTTGAGGACCGCGCCGCCGCGTTCCTCTACGCGCGGCGGGACGCGGAGCTGCCGGTCATCTGGTTCTCCTCGACCGAAAACCTGGGAGAATTCCGCCGCCTCGCGCACAGCCCCTCTTTCGAGACGCTCAGCGCCGGCGCCGGGGACCTCGGAGCGGAGCGCGTTTCTTTCGACGAGTTCCCGGCCGAAGACAGAGCGGCCGTGATCAAAGGGTTCGTGCGGTCGATCCGCCGCAAGAACCGGGACCTGCTCTCCAGGATCCTGCGCGAGTACCTCTCCGTATTCGACAAGAATCCCAAAACGGGCCTTTCGGACTTTATCGAAATAAAATATGAGGTGGAACTGTACGCCTCCGAGGTCTTTGAGATACTTTTTGACGAGCTTTCCATTTCCCGCGAGCCGGCGCTGCTGGAGGAGATCTACGCGCAGGCCGAGATCCTCAGGCGCCACCAGTTGTCCGTCCGTTTTGTGGTGCCGCCGCTGAAAGCCGCCGACTGCGTCCTGTTCGCCCTGGGGGAGTCGCTGTACTCCCCTTCGCCGGAGAACCTGGCGCGCCTGCTGAAACTGCTGAAAACCGCCCGCCACCTGGGCCTGCACGACGCGTTTTTCCATCTGCAGAACGGCCTGTCGGAACTGTTCGCCGCCGTCGGAGCCCAGCCCGCGCGCTGGGCCCCCCACGCCCGGGAGATAAAAGAGCTCTACGACAACTCAAGCATAATAATAGACCGGTTCTCCATAAAACTGGACGAACTGGCGGCTCTCTCCGACAACCGGACAAAGTAGGTTCGGCCGTACCAACCGTCATCAGGAAGGCCCGGTCCGAGTAACCCGCGCAAAGCGCACCTGAAAAGTTTCAACTGAAACTTTTCAGGTTATCAGCCTGAGTATAAAGACCCATTTATTTATTTTTTTGGCCCGTTCCGGCATAGGCATATTGGTCCAAGGCTGTCCCGATATGTCCCTGATTAGACGGTAGGTTCTGTCAGCCCCAGCGGGAAACTTTTATCCCAAGCGTGTGCGCGCGGCCGCGCGCACAGTCTTCAAAGTTACCTGCAAAACCCTTCGCGGCGCGGAAGTCGATATTCACGGTCCCAAACGCGAGATCTTCTCCGCCAACACCGATATGGGTATAGGCGAGCACGATGGAAAGCTGATAATGATCAAGTCTGAGACCGAGAATTCCAGCAAGTCTCAATATCTCAGGATCACGATCACCGGCCGGGAACGGGCGTACCCGGCGACAATGAGCTTCTACGGGACCGGCAACAGCCAAAACGGACCGATAGACACGACCCAGAACAACCGGTTCAATGACACGGGCGTGATCGCCACCGAGACCCATCTGAACGATAACAACCTCTACTACACGGTGACGGGGAAATTGACCGCGCCGCTTCAACGCCTGGCGGATTTCGCGTCGTGGGCATTAAACACGGATGAAGCAAGCAACTTGTCATTGATCAAGGCCGGCTGGGTAAAGAATCTGTATAAATCCGAGTCGCTCACCGTGCAGAAGGATGGTTCGCTTCTTTACTCGTACACGGCGATACGCAGAACGGCTTTTATGAGCAGCCAGGAGGTGGATGAGAAGGTGGCGTTCCCCATGAGGAAACATGTCAAGGAACAGATCTCACAACTGGAGGTCGAACATCCCGATGTGGACGCCGCGGGGGAATGCAGACTGGAACCGGTCGGAAACAAATAAAATGCCGTAAAACGGCATTTTATCGCATCCGACACGGGGATGGATACATCTCCGTGTCGGCGGGAAACCGGAATCCAGAATAGCCGGAATTAGAGAATAGGAATTATAACTACCAGGAATATCCGCAGATTTCGCCGATTAACGCAGATTAGCCTCTCCGAATCTGTGAAAATCCGTGAAATCTGCGGATTATCTTTTTTGGTCAGGAGCGGGAGCGCGGCCACGGCCGATAACGGGTCCGGCAGCCCCATGCCCCCGGCGCCTGCGAACTTACAGGCCTGCGGTTCCCTTAAAAATTTGTAGGACATCCGTACCCCATCAGGTTGCAGAAACCACCGGGTGGGATAATTACGCTTTATCGTAATTTGGGGCGGGAACATGTTAAATATTAAGTACGCGGCAGGCGAATAATTGGAGCGGGTGTCGGGGGTGTGGGGCTGACGGGCCGTCGCGCAGGGTGAGGCTTGCGCAAGCGCCGAACCCGAGCGGGAGCGCGGCCACGGTGTGGACGATAGCGTGCCCGGCGGCCCCATGCCCCCGGCGCCCGCGAACCCGCAGGCCTGCCGTTCCATCATGGCCTATAGACGGCCGGACTCCCGCTTACGCCCCTTTCGCCGCCCGCTCCTGGGCGCCTGTGGAGAACACCTTGTAATCGATGTGGCTGAAAATATTATCCCGCCACTCTATGTCGGCCAGATATTTTTCTTCGATACGATTGCCCATGATCTGCTCATATAACCCTATGAAGCGGTTGGTGTGCTCGACAAAGCGCTTGGTAGAATAGGTTTTGGCCGTGCCCACGGTCATCAGGAAAGCCCAGTCCGAGGACATCCCCAGCACCAGCTCCCTGGAGCACTGGTTCAGCGCCCGTTTAAGCAGCCCGTCGGCGTCCGGGAACCGGTTGGCCATGTTCACCATGCGCTCCACGGCCTTGTGCAGGTGCCGGTACATCCAGTCGTTGGACGCGTTGAGCCACACCTCATTATAACCCTTATCCCCCCATGAGGACATCGACGGCTGGATCATCTGGTTGTCCGGATGCTTGTCCAGGTATTCGCTGGGAGTGATCATCTTGACCGTTTTCTGGTCGTAATGCAGCTTCTTGAACAGATATTCCAGGAAATCGAGGCCCTCGTACCACCAGTGGCCGTAGAGTTCGGCGTCGTACATGGAGACCACGATCGGTTTTTTGCCGAGGAAATGGTTGAGGTGCTCGATCTGGCGCTCGCGATTGAACATAAAGTTGCCGGCGTGGCCGGCGGCTATCTCGCGCGCCTCGGCCGGGTTATACGCCGCCTTCTCGTTCAAACCGACCTTGCCGGTTATCTTATAATACTTCATGCCTATGTTGCGCCTTACGCCGTCCTGGTGCAGATAGGGCTTCACATAATCGTATTCGAGGTCGTAGCCGAGGTCGCGGTAAAACTCCCGGTACCGGTGGTCTCCGGGATACCCCATTTCCGCGCTCCATACCTGGTGGGCGGATTCCATGTCCCTGCTGAAAGCGGCCACGCCCGAAGGACAATAGACCGGGGCGTACACGCCGTACCGGGGCCTGGGGCTGCCGTATATTATTCCGTGGGTTTCAAGGAAAAAATACCTGATGCCGTTGGCCTTCAAATAAACTTCATCGCCGGGGTTATAGGCGCATTCCGCAAGCCACATTCCCCTGGGCCCGCGGCCGAAGCGGAGCTTATAATCGTCCGCGGCGATCTTAACCTGGGCGTAAACGGCCTCTTTCCTGACTTCCAGGGGCAGGAAGCCGTGCGTAGCGCCGCAGGTGATGATCTCAAGCTTGCCCAGGTCCTGGAATTTTTTAAACCCGTCCAGGATGTTCCCGTGATAGTAATCCTCGTAAAGCTCGCGGATGCGCTTGAACTTGCGCTCATACATCCTGGCGACTTCGTAAAACTGCGTATTGCGGTTGCGGACCACTTCCTTCTCCGCAAGCTCCAGCCGCTGGTTGTAGTAACGGCGGAAGCGGGCGCGCAGAAGCTCGTCCGTCATCATGTTGCAAAGCGGCGGCGTCAGCGACATGGTGACGCGGAAATCGGTGTTTTCGGAGGTAAGGCGTTCGTAAACATCGAGGAGCGGCAGGTAGGTCTCGCACATCGCCTCGAAATACCAGTCTTCCTCAAGGAAATCTTCGTATTCGGGGTGCCTGATGAAGGGCAGATGCGCGTGCAGAACAAGAGCGAGGTAACCTTTTTCTTTATTTTCCATCGGTGGTTTTTATCAAACTACCCGGATCGCGCGGGTTTTCTGGCCGTCAGCCGGATCCGCCTTGTGTCCAATAAGCCGCAGCCGCGTATAACCTGTCCGGCCGGGCGGTTATCTTTTTGTTATAAGGTTTTTCTGGCAACCTGGATCTCTATCTGGCGGGAATCGGTCCCGTCATTGGAGACGGCCTTGATAGGCAGGTCCATATTGCCGTCCGGCAGCGCGAAGCGCATGGAGAATGTGCCGTCCGGGTTCAGCGTTACCTTGCGTCCGGCGACGGTGACCGACGCGTCCGGTTCCGTAGCCCCGTAAAGGATAAGTTCGCAATCCGCCACAAGCCAGAACTTCTTTTCAGCCGCCGCCTCCGGCCGCTGAAGGGCCTGGGAGGAAAGCGAACTGACGCCCCAGGACGCGGCCCTGGAGAACACCGAGCGCAGCATCTCCCAGCGCTGGGCCAGCGACTTGGCGACCTCCCCCGAGCCTTTGCCGATATATTCCACGCCGGAAAGCTGAAGAAGCTTGTCGAAATCCGAGGAAACCGACATCCATTTTTCGTCCGTAACCTCGGAAACGCGGCCGGAAGGCAGGTTGACGGTGTTGGTCTTGACGATGCAGATAAACCGGCCGTCCGGCAGGACAAGACCCACCTCGCAGCAATAAGCCCGGCCGCCGTCCTGGACATTGATATACCAGTTCCTGGCGTCTATCATCACCGGAATGTCGAAATACGCCCGGCCTTGGCCGTCGCTCACGTCATAGACGCGGATCACGGAACGGGCTTTTTCAAAAATATCGCGTCCGTGCTCGCGGGCGAGGTTGGCCTTTGAATTGTCGGTAATTTCCCAGTAGATGAACATCCAGTTGGGATCGCGCGGCAGCAAGGCCGCCTCGGTATTGCCGTAGGATTCCGGCAAAGATTTATAGTCGGAATCAGGCTGAGGATTTCTATTTTTCAGTTGTCCTGACGATGTCATTTTTTCTCCTTAGTGTATGTTGGCACAGGGAGGCGGTATCCTTGATGTAAACCCGACTTTTAAACCCGCCGACGCTGAAACAGCTGCGGCAGGAAGACGGATACCAGGCGTTCGGCCCGGTAAAAAGCGTATAAACCCGAATTACAATCCCCCACTACGCAGAAATTGTATCAAATAAAGCGTCGTAAAACAATCTTTTCTTCCGTAAAATCCTTAATAGATACTGAGCAACCGGGCCACCGACGCCGGATCGCTGATCCCGTAAGCGGCGGCGATATTGGCGCCGGACAACCCCTCTTTCGCGGGCCCGTAAAAAAGCTGGCCTCCTTTTTTAAGGATCACCGCCTTGCCGGCGTATGCGGACATCAGCGCCAGATCATGGGAGACCACTATCACGCCCATACCGGCGCCGGCCAGCCGCGTAAGCAGCTCAAAGATCAGCATTTTATAGTTTATATCCAGGTGCGAGGTGGGTTCGTCCAAAAGCAGGACACGCGGATCCTGGGCCAGAGCCTGGGCGATCAGCGCCAATTGCCGTTCTCCGCTGGAAAGGGAATTAATGCTCCGGTCCCGGAGTTCCAGGATCCCCATATCCTTCAGGATCTCGAAGACACGGGAAGCATCGACGTCGGAATAGTCGCGCCACCAGGACACGAGGGGGCTGCGCCCCATGAGGGCTATTTCAAAAACGGAAAAATCGTAGGGCAGATAAAGTTCGCTGGGAACGAATGCCACAAGGCGGGCAAGTTCGGTTTTTGAATAGGACCGGACATCGCGGCCCAGAAGTTCGACAGAACCCTCCAAAGGCTCCAGAAACCCGCTGACAAGCCGCAAGAGCGTGGATTTGCCGGATCCGTTCGGCCCCACGACGGCGAGAAGATCCTTCTCCTGGAGCTCAAAACCCGCCCCGGCCACGGCCGGAACGCCGTTGTAAGAAAATTTAAGCCCTTCAGCTTTGATCAATGACATAGACAATTCACACCCTCTCCCTTCAGCCCTCAGCCCTCAGCCCTCAGCCCTCAGCCTTCACCCTTAACCCTCAACAGCCAGATAAAGAACGGCGCGCCGAACAGGGCCGTAATAACGCCCACCGGTATTTCCACCGGGGCCGCAGCGGCGCGCGCGACGGTATCGGCCAGGATCAAAAACAGCGCGCCGCCCAGGGCCGAGGAAACCAGCAGACGCCTGTGCGAGGGACCGCAAATAAGCCGCAGGACATGCGGGACTATGAGCCCCACGAAGCCCACGGTGCCGGCCAGGGCCACGGCGGCCGCCGTGGAGAGCGAAGCCAGGGCGAAGAAGACCAGCCGCATTCTGTCGGGGTCGGTCCCCAGATAAGCCGCCTTCTCCTCACCCAGGGAAAAGATGTCGAGGTACCGCCACAGCAGGGCTCCGCCGGCGACCGAAACGGCGACTATCACGCCTGAAACAGCCAGCAGCGCGCTATCCGCCGGGAAAAACCCCCCCAGCAGGAAATACACCAGCGAAAGGGAATGCTCGCGGTAAAGCGTCACAAAAAGCATTATGAGGGCGGTCAGAAAAGTGCTGACGGCCACCCCGGACAGCACCAGATGGGCCGTTGAGGCGTATTTTTTTATTTTAGCCAGGGAATAGGTGAAAAAAGTGGCGGAAAAAGCCCCGGCAAAAACCGTCAGATAAAAAGCCGGGGCCGACCTGCCGATGCCTAAAGCCGAGCAAAGGACCGCCCCGGCCATGGCGCCGGCCGAGGTGCCGAGGATATACGGATCGCTGAGCGGGTTTTTAAGCAAGCCCTGAAAAACCGCCCCGGAGAAACCCAGCCCGGCGCCGACCACCGCCGCGGCCAGGATCCGCGGCAGCCGCAGGCCCCAGATTATCTCAGGACCCGCCGCCCGTACCGCGCCGGTAAAAAGCGCGAGCGCCGCCGCCGCGGCCACCGCCGGGACCAGCCACAGGACGCTAAGACTTCTGTTTATTCTCATTTCGTGCCGGACTCGCGGAGCCAATCTTTCAATTTTCTTATCTCGGCCGCAAGGCGCGGGCCGGGTCTTGAGAACGCATCCCGGTCCAGTCCGGTAAAGACCCTTCCGTTCCTGACCGCCTTAAGGCCGGCGGCCAGCGGCCGGCGGCCGAAATCGGAAGCGGAACCGGAGAGCAGGAGCACGGCGGCGGGGTCTTTTTTCACCACGGCCTCCCAGGAAGCCTGAAAATAGCCCTTCTCCTCGCCGGCGAAAATATTGCGTCCCCCCGCCCGCTCTATGGCGTCCGACAGGAACGAGCGCGCCCCTACCGTCCAGCCGCCTTCGTCCACTTCCAGGTAGATCAAAGGCCTGAGGGTGCCGGCGGGTCCGCTTTTTAACCCCGCTTTCATCTTTTTTATCAGCGCGGCGGCCTCTTTTTTCCGGTCCAGTTCGGCCGCAATGAGGCCTATGGTGCGGTAAATATCCTCCACGCGCCGTTCTTCGGGGAGCTCGACCACTTTCATGCCGGCATTGCGCAGGTCCTGCGCCACGGAGGAGCCCTGCCAGGTCCCTGCGAACACGAGGTCCGGCTTAAGGGAATAGATCTTCTCCAGATTAGGCCGCAGATAGTCTCCGACCTTCGTTATTTCCCTGGCGCCGGGCGGCCAGTCGCAATAGGTGGACACTCCCGCCAGTTCCGTCCCGGCGCCCAGCTCAAAGATTATTTCCGTATAGGACGGCAGCAGCGACACTACCCGCTTTGCCTGTGCGTGGCCGGAGAAAGCGCAAAGGCCCAAAATCGCGAACACGCCGGCCGCCGGCAGGGTCTTACCCGATGTTTTTTTATGTCTCATATTTAGTTTCTTCCGCCGCAATCCATAATTCCCAAAACCGGAGACGAGCGTTACTCGGACGGGACCTAGGAGCCTGTCCGACATAAGGAATTTTGGCTGCAATCGCCGTTTTTTGCCTGCACCTTTGTTGCGCGAAACTTACAGGTTCATTGGAGCCTGCGCGTTTCGCGCAACTTCGGCTCGGCTT
>Ga0172379_10002220_pt1 | contig 35275 bp, 33 predicted proteins | sample GrowelOW334metaG_FD_119756 | JGI IMG/M metagenome (GOLD analysis project Ga0172379, IMG submission 119756) | Groundwater microbial communities from an aquifer near a municipal landfill in Southern Ontario, Canada - Groundwater well OW334 metaG | ecosystem: Environmental > Aquatic > Deep... | reverse complement strand
TTCCTGTCGCTAAAGCTGGTGCTCGAATCCTACGAGAAAGAAATTCCGCTGCGCCTCGAAGGTCTTGAGCATCCGGTGGAGCGGCTGTGCATGGCTGTCCGGGCATATTGCATGGTGGTGGACCGGCTGCGCGACGCGACGGTGCTCGCCTATCGCTCCACCAAGTCTCTCCCTCCCGACCGCCGGGCCCTGATCAAGCAGGATGAAATCCGCACCAACCGGCTGCTGGAGGGCTGCGTGCAAGCCTGCGTCGCCGGCGGGTTCATGCGGCAGGTCAACGAGCAATTGTTGGTGTATCAGTACGTGATTTTCTGCCACGCCTGGGCCCTGAAGAACTGGGCCCTCAAGGAAAAGATGTCGGTCTCCAGATATGTCGACGAGGGCCTCACGCTGCTGGTGGAGCCGTTCCTGACGGCCAAAGGCAGGACTGCGCTGGCCTCGGTCAGGGTGGACACCGGCAATTTCAAGCACGAGAAGAAGCCGCCGCGCCGGCCCGCCAAGTCCCGCGCCCGGAGCTGACCCGGAGAGGGCCCGATGATTACGCTGACGATAGACGGCGCGGTTGCCATGGCGACGCTGAGCCAGGCACCGGTCAACGCCATGAACGACGCGTGGGTGGCGCGGCTCGAGGACATACTTGCGCAACTGGAACACGAGCAGAACCTCAGCGTGCTGTGGCTGCGCAGCGACCAGCGGGTGTTCTGCGCTGGCGCCGACCTCGAGTTCATGCGCTCGCGCTTCCTCACGGCCGAGGGACGTGAGCTGATGATCGCCTTCACCCAGCGGTTACAGCAGGTATTCGAACGCCTCGAACGGCTGTCTCTGGTGAGCATCGCCGAGATCGGCGGCGCCGCGCTGGGCGGCGGTTTCGAACTCGCCCTTGCCTGCGACCTGCGCTACGTTGCCGAAACGGCCAAGATCGGCTTGCCGGAAGCACGACTCGGACTGCTGCCGGCGGGCGGTGGCACCCAGCGTTTGACCCGGCTGTGCGGCCATGGCGTGGCGCGCCGCCTGATCCTCGGCGCGGAAATCGTGACTGGTTCAGTCGCCGTGGATCTCGGACTGGCCCACTGGGCGGCGCCGCTCGCCGAGTTGCAGAGCGCAACGCGCTCCGCAGTTGAGCGGATCGCCGAATTGCCCAAGGCCGCGCTGGCGGAAAGCAAGCGCTGCATCGCCGCCGCCGCGAATGGAAGGCCCGACGGCTATGAGATTGAACTTGCCGGGAGCGCCCGGCTGCTGGCCATGGCGGAAACGCAGCAACGGGTGCAACGCTTTCTGGACAAGAGTGCCTAGCGACTAACTGGCGCGGTCGCCGAATTTCTTCAGAAATTTGGCCAGCTTCGGCGCGACCACAGCCTGACAATACGGCTGGCGCGGGTTGTTGGCGAAATAGTCCTGGTGATAATCCTCGGCTGGGTAGAACGTCGGGATCGGCAGCACTTCGGTGGCTATGGGATCGGCATAGGCGCGGGCCGCCGTGAGCGCCGCGATGCTGCGGGCGGCGACCGACGCCTGCTCGGCGGAATGGGTGAAGATCACCGAGCGATATTGGGTGCCGACGTCATTACCTTGGCGGTTGAGTGTGGTCGGGTCGTGGATGGCGAAGAAGACCTCCAACAGGTCGGCGTAGGCGATCCGTGCCGGGTCGAATCGGACTTGCACTACCTCCGCGTGACCGGTGTTGCCGGCGCAGATATCCCGGTAACTCGGATTTGCGGTGCGTCCGCCGGAGTAACCCGAGACCACCGATTCGACGCCTTTGAGACGCAGGAAGACCGCTTCCAGGCACCAGAAGCAGCCGCCGCCTAAAGTGGCAAGCTCATGCTCGGTCTCAAGTCCCATTTCCGTCCCCTGGCTGATCGATATTGCGCATTGGACCTGTTTCTGTCACACGCGTTCGATGATCATCGCGATGCCCTGACCGACGCCGATGCACATGGTGCACAAGGCGTAGCGACCCTTGCTCCGGATCAACTGATACATCGCCGTGGTCACCAGGCGCGCGCCGCTCATGCCCAGCGGATGGCCGATGGCGATGGCGCCGCCGTAAGGATTGACGCGCGGGTCGTCGTCGGCTAGGCCCAGATCGCGTGTCACCGCCAGCCCCTGGGCGGCGAAGGCCTCGTTGAGTTCGATGACGTCCATCTGCGCCAGCGTCAGCCCGGTCAGACCCAGCAGTTTCTTCACTGCCGGCGCCGGGCCGAAGCCCATGATGCGCGGCGCCACGCCGGCCGTGGCCATGGCGACGATGCGCGCCCTGGGCTGCAACCCGTGGGCCTTGGCGGCCGCCTCGGAGGCGATCAGCAGGGCGCAAGCGCCGTCGTTCACTCCCGAGGCGTTGCCGGCGGTGACGCTGAGTTCGGGACCGTTGATGCCCTTGAGCTTGGCCAATTGTTCCAGCGTGGTGTCGGGGCGCGGGTGCTCGTCGGTGTCGAAAACCTTCGGATCGCCCTTTTTCTGCGCCAGTTCCACCGCCACGATCTCGTCGTTGAACAGGCCGGCGGCGTTGGCTTTGGCCCAATTCTGCTGGCTGCGCAGGGCGAAAGCGTCCTGCGCGGCGCGGTCGATATGGAATTCGGCGGCGACGTTGTCGGCGGTTTCAGGCATCGAGTCCACGCCATATTGGGCCTTCATCAGTTTGTTGACGAAACGCCAGCCGATGGTGGTGTCATACACCGCGTTGCTGCGCGAGAAGGCGGATTCCGCCTTGGGCATGACGAAAGGCGCGCGACTCATGGATTCGACGCCGCCGGCGATCATCAGGCCGGTTTCGCCGGCCTTGATGGCGCGCGCCGCCGTGCCCACCGCATCCATGCCGGAGCCGCACAGGCGGTTGACGGTGGCGCCGGGCACGGCGTCTGGCAAGCCGGCCAAGAGCGCCGCCATGCGCGCCACGTTGCGGTTGTCCTCGCCGGCCTGGTTGGCGCAGCCGTAAATCACGTCCTCGACCGCCCGCCAGTCGACGCCCGGCTGGCGTGCCAGCAGCGCCTTGATCGGCAGGGCCGCCAGGTCGTCGGTGCGGATGGCGGAAAGACTGCCGCCATAGCGCCCGATGGGGGTGCGCACGGCATCGCAGATGAAAGCTTCATTCATGATGTTTCTCCGGTATCGAAAAGTTGTCCCTTGATGCGCGCGGAACGGCCACGGAAAACCGCGACGACATGGCCGTCCTGGTTGCTCACCTGGATGTCGTAGATGCCGCGCCGCTCGCCCTGCTGGACGGCCCGCCCGCGGGCGGTGAGGGTGTCGCCGGCGTGGGCCGGGGCGAGATAGTCGATGTCGGCGCCGGCGGCCACGGCGCGCTGGTTCCAGGAGTTGCAGGCATAGGCAAAAGCGGTGTCGGCAACGGCGAAAATATAGGCGCCGTGGCAGGTGCCATGGCAGTTGGTCATGTCGGGACGGATAACCATGCGCAATGTCGCCGTTCCCGGTCCGACCTCGACCAGCTCCATGCCCATGCTTTGGGAGGCGTTGTCTTCCGGCCAGAGGATGTCGGCGCAGCGCCGCGAGATCTCTTGAGGCGTCAGCTTCGGCATGTTAGTCCCCGCTGAAACGCGCCGGGCGCTTCTCCTTGAAGGCATTGACGCCTTCGCGGTAGTCGTGGCCCAGTCCGATGTCGCGCTGATAAGCGCATTCGAGATCGAGCTGCTGCTCCAGCGTGTTGTCGGCGCTGGCATAGATGGCCTGCTTGGTGCGGGCCAGTCCCTTGGTGGGGCCGCTGCTGAAATGCAGCGCCAGGCGTTCGGCCTCAAGCATCAGTTGCTCGTCGGGCAGGCATTTCCAGATCAGTCCCCATTGTTCCGCCTGCTCCGCCGGCAGCTTGTCGCCGAGCAGCGACAGGCCCATGGCGCGGGCGGTGCCGATGAGCCGAGGCAGGTAGTTGGTGCTGCCTGCATCCGGCACCAGGCCGAGTTTGCAGAATGCCTGAATGAAGCTCGCCGAACGCGCCGCCAGGACGATGTCACAGGCCAGCGCCACGCTGGCGCCGGCGCCAGCGGCGACGCCATTGACGGCGCAGATCACCGGCATCGGCAAGGTCCGCAAGGCGAGCACCAGGGGCTTGTAATGCATTTCCAGTCCATGGCCGAGGTCGGGGGCCGGCGCGCCGGGCGACAGATCCCGTTCATCGAGATCCTGGCCGGCGCAGAAGCCGCGTCCGGCGCCGCTCAGCAGCAGCACCCGCGCCTTGCCCGCCCGGGTATGGATCAGCGCGTCACGCAGTTCGCCGTGCATGGCGGCGTTGAAGGCGTTGAGTTTTTCCGGCCGGTTCAGGGTGATCCGGGCGATCCCGTCGGCCAGCGAGTACAGGATGTTTTGGTAGCTCATGGGTGGAATTAAGTGCCAAATGGATACAATGGAAATGTATCATGGCTGCCTGCGAGCCGATACCGTGCCGCCGTTTGGTCATCCGTTCCGCACGGGACTTCATTCAGGGCGTATCCCGGAGAAAACCGATGTCGCACCTGTTGTTCGAGAAACACAAACCGCTGCTGGCCCAGGCCCTGGTCGCCATCCGGAAGCGCACGCACTGGAGTCCCTATGCGGAGAGCATCAAGGCATACGGCGACAATGCCGTCGAGGACGGGCGCAACGCTTTCGAAGCCTACCGCGATGCCCAGTTTTATCTCGATCAGCCCGGCGTGATCGAGCGGGGCGGCGCCGAGATTTCCCCCTACGGCTTGTCGCTCAACATCAGTTACCCGAAGTGCGGCCCGGATGCGCTGATCGTCGCGGCCAAGGCGGCCATGCCAGCCTGGATCAAGGCCGGGCCGGATACCCGTGCCGGCGTCTGCGTCGAAATGCTTTCCCACCTCAACGCGCACAGCCTGGAAATGGCCCATGCGGTAATGCATACCACCGGACAGGGGTTGGCCACGGCTTTCCAGGCCGCCGGGCCGCAGGCCCAGGAACGCGGACTGGAAGCCATCGCCTACGCCTATCGGGAGATGAAGCAGGTGCCGGAGACGGCGTTGTGGGAGAAGCCGCGGGAGCAACATCCGCCGTTGCGCATCGAGAAGATCTACACCATCGTCCCCCGCGGTGTCGCCCTGGTGCTCGGATGCTCGACGTATCCCACCTGGAATGCCTACCCGGGGCTTTTCGCCAGCCTGGTCACCGGCAATCCGGTACTGATCAAACCCCACCCCAGCGTCATCCTGCCGCTGGCGCTGACCGTGGCGGTGGCCCGGCAGACGCTGAAGGAAGCCGGCTTCGACCCGAACCTGGTGGCTTTGCTGGTCGATGACGCCGACGCCCCGGTCGCGCGGGAAGTGGCCACCCGGCCCGACATCCGCATCATCGACTACACCGGCGGGCCGGTATTCGGCGAGTGGCTGGAAGAGAACGCGCGCCAGGCCAAAGTGTTCACCGAGAAGGCCGGCGTCAATTGCGTGATCGTCGATTCCACCGACGATTATCCGGGACTGCTGAAGAACCTGGTCCTGTCGCTCTGCCTGTATTCCGGCCAGATGTGCACCACGCCCCAGGCAATTTTCGTTGCGCGCGCTGGCGTCAAGACCCAATCCGAGACCATCCCGCTCGAGCAGTTCGAGCGCGATCTGGCGCGCGCGTTGAATACTTTTCTCGACGATACGGCGCGTGCCCTGGAGATCCTCGGGGCGATCCAGTCGCCCGCCACGCTGGCGCGCATCGAAGCGTCGCGCGAATTGGGCGAGGTGATCTGCGAGTCGCGGGCGCTGCGCCATCCCCAGTTTCCCGAGGCACGCATCCACACCCCTCTGTTGCTCAAGGTCGATGTGGCCGACGTCGCCGCCTATGGCGAGGAGCGCTTCGGCCCGATCGGCTTCGTGGTGGCTGCGGAAACTTCGCTGGAAAGCCTGGCGGTGGCCGAACGCATCATGCATCGACAAGGCGCGCTGAACCTGCTGGTGCATTCGACCGAAGGACCGATCTGGCAACTGGCCGAAGAAATATCCCAGCGCGTCGGCGTAGCCTTGTCGTTCAATCTGACCGATGGCATTTACATCAATCAGGCGGCGAGCTTCTCCGACTATCATGCCACCGGTGCCAACCCAGCCGCCAACGCCTGCCTGATCGACAGCGCCTTCGTCGCCAGCCGCTATTTCGTCGTGCAGTCGCGACATCCAGCTTAACTCGCTGAATCACCAATCCACCCCTGTGCCATGAAGGAGCCCGCGACATATGGTTAGCGTCAAAGACAGCTACGAAGCACCCCGTACCCTAACCCCAAAGTCGGGCACCAGTAACCCACGAGCGCAGCGAGGAATTTGTAGCCCCCGCCTGGGTGGGGGGTGGGGGGTGGGGGCACCACCCCTGGTTTTGAACGATTTCATGGCACTTGTGCCCGCCGTTGGGTCTGGGGTACGAGGGTGGCTTACCGACCATGCGAGTTAGAGTCTATTCCATCGACGGCGTCACGCCGGTCGTCCATCCTTCGTCCTTCGTCCATCCTTCGGCGGTGCTGATCGGCGATGTCATTATCGGCCCCGCATGCTACATCGGCCCGTGCGCCAGCCTGCGCGGCGATTTCGGGCGGATCATCATCGGCCGGGGCGCCAACATCCAGGACAACTGCATCGTCCATGGTTTCCCCGAACATGACACGGTGATCGAGGACGACGGCCATATCGGCCACGGCGCCATCCTGCATTGCTGCCACATCGGCCGCAATGCCCTGGTGGGAATGAATGCGGTGGTCATGGACAAGGCCGAGGTCGGCGAATCCGCCATCGTCGCGGCCATGGCCTTCGTCAAGGCCGGTATGGTGGTTCCGCCGCGCTGCCTGGTCGCCGGCACGCCCGCCAAGATCGTGCGCGAACTGTCGGCCAAGGAGATGGCCTGGAAAGTCGAGGGCACCGCGCTGTATCAGCAACTGGCGCTACGTTCCGCCGACAGCATGAGGGAGGCGGAGGCGTTGAGCGCGGTCGAACCCGGCCGCAAGCGCATCGTCCTGGCCGGAATCAAGCCCTTGATTGACATGAAGGCGGAGTGGGCGGAACTGGACCAGGCCTTGCCGCCGTCGGATGAGAGGCCATAATGTGATATGATGATAGGCTATATAAACCTATGATCTTTGTCGGGATTTTCCCGTCTCATGCCGCTCCCACCTGCTGTCGCTTCACGCAAGCGCATCCACACCCGATCGATTGCCATCGAGGGCTGGAAGCGCGACGATCAGTTGTGGGATATCGAAGCCCGTCTCACCGATGTCAAGGACCACGACTATCCGCTGGCGTCCGGGGTGCGCCCACAGGGCGAACCGGTGCACGACATGCGAGTGCGGCTGACCATCAACCGCGACTATGAGATCGTTGCCGCCGTTGCGGTGAGCGACGCCGTACCCTACCCGGATGGTTGTGAAAAGATCGCGCCGGAGTATGCGAAATTGGTGGGACTCAACCTGGTGCGTGGCTATCGCAAGGCCGTCGGCGAGATGTTCGAAGACGTGCGCGGTTGCTCCCATCTGACGGAACTGCTGCTCGGCCTGCCGGCTGCGGCCATCCAGACTTTCGCCAGCGAAATGCGCGACACGGAGGGTCACGATCCCCTCGCCAAGCCTTTCCAGCTTGACCGCTGCCATGCGCTGGATACGACTTCGGAAACAGTTCGGCGCTACTATCCGCGCTGGTATCGGGGGCACAAGACCGGCTCTTGACCGGCCTCATTCACCAACAACCAACTTTTATCGTACGCAAGGAAGACGCATGAAAATTCATGAATATCAGGGCAAGGAAATCCTGAGGAAGTTCGGAGTGACGACCCCGCGCGGCAATCCGGCTTTTTCCGTCGACGAAGCCGTCAAGGTCGCGACGGACCTCGGCGGCAAGGTGTGGGTGGTCAAGGCGCAGATTCACGCCGGCGGCCGCGGCAAGGGCGGCGGCGTGAAGGTTGCCAAGTCGCTCGACGAAGTCAGGGCGTATGCCGGCCAGATCCTCGGCATGCAGCTGGTCACCCACCAAACCGGTCCGCAGGGTCGCAAGGTGAATCGCCTGTTGATAGAGGACGGCGCCGACATCAAGAAGGAATATTACCTGGCGGTGCTGACCGATCGCGCCTCGCAGAAGGTGGCGGTAATGGCGTCCTCGGAAGGCGGCATGGATATCGAGAAGGTTGCCCACGACACGCCGGAAAAGATTCTCAAAGAGTTCGTCGACCCGATCGCCGGCATCACCGATCAGCAGGCCGGGAATCTGGCGCGCGGCATCGGCGTGCCTGCCGCATCGCAGGCCCAGGCGGTGACGCTGATCAAGAACCTGTACCGCTGCTACATGGAAACCGACGCCTCTCTGGCGGAGATCAACCCGATGATCCTGGAGGGCAACGGCAACATCAAGGCGCTCGACGCCAAGTTCAACTTCGACGACAACTCGCTCTATCGCCAGGCCGATATCGTCGCCTATCGCGACCTCGACGAAGAAGATCCGGATGAAGTCGCTGCCTCCAAGTTCGACCTGACCTACATTGCCCTCGACGGCAACATCGGCTGCCTGGTGAATGGCGCCGGCCTGGCGATGGCGACCATGGACACGATCAAGCTGTTCGGTGCCGAACCGGCCAACTTCCTCGACGTCGGCGGTGGCGCGACCACCGAGAAAGTGACCGAGGCCTTCAAGATCATGCTGAAAAACCCGGCGGTCAAAGGCATTCTGGTGAACATCTTCGGCGGCATCATGAAGTGCGACACCATCGCCGAGGGCATCGTCGCCGCGGCCCGCGTGGTGCATCTGAGCGTGCCGCTGGTGGTGCGCATGAAAGGCACCAACGACGAGATCGGCAAAAAGATCCTCAAGGATTCGGGTCTTCCCATCATCTCCGCCGACAACATGGCGGAAGCGGCGCAGAAAATCGTCGCCGCCGTCAAGTAGAAGTTAAGGAAAATCATGTCAATACTGATCAACAAGGACACCAAGGTCATCACCCAGGGCATCACCGGCAAGACCGGCCAGTTCCATACCGAGAAATGCCTGGAATATGCCAATGGCAAGAATTGCTTCGTAGCGGGAGTGAACCCCAAGAAGGCCGGCGAGAAGATCTTCGATATTCCGATCTTTGCGTCGGTCAAGGAAGCCTCTGCCTCAACCGGCGCGACAGTTTCCGTCATTTACGTTCCGCCGCCGGGCGCTGCTGCCGCAGTCTGGGAAGCCGTCGAGGCCGATCTTGACCTGGTGATCTGCATCACCGAAGGCATTCCCGTGCGCGACATGCTGGAAGTCCGCAACAAGATGAAGGCCAAGGTCGCCGCCGGCGGCAAGGAAACCCTGCTGCTGGGACCGAACTGCCCTGGCCTCATCACTCCCGACGAGATCAAGATCGGCATCATGCCGGGCCACATCCACAAGAAGGGCCGAATCGGCGTGGTCTCGCGCTCCGGCACGCTGACCTACGAGGCCGTCGGCCAGCTCACCGACCTGGGCCTGGGCCAATCATCGGCCGTAGGCATCGGCGGCGATCCGATCAATGGCTTGAAGCACATCGACATCATGCGTTTGTTCAACGCCGATCCGGATACCGACGCGGTCATCATGATCGGGGAAATCGGCGGCCCGGACGAGGCGGAGGCCGCGGCCTGGTGCAAGACCAACATGAAGAAGCCCATCGTCGGTTTCATCGCCGGGGTGACCGCTCCGGCCGGCAAGCGCATGGGCCACGCCGGCGCGCTGATTTCCGGTGGGGCCGACACGGCGGAAGCCAAGCTCGAGATCATGGCCGCGTGTGGTTTCACGGTGACCCGCAACCCGGCCGAAATGGGCAAGCTGCTCAAGTCGGTGCTGTAGCGAGATTAGAGCCGCATTCCGGAAGAATCGCCGCGCCGCAGGGAGCGGCGATTTTTCTTTTTGGGATCGACGTTGCCGATTCCGCAGTCGAAACCACAAAATAGGAGTCCAAGCACACCAAAAAAGATTTGACTGACTTGATGCATGACTGTAAGAATTGGCATCATGATCCTGTTTCTATATGGACTTATAACGCCGGAATATGACGTTGTCTCAGCCGCAGCTGCCGCTTCGATGGGGCCCTAGCGAAATGAACAAGAAAACGTTTTGGAAAAGCGACTGGTTCGTTGGCCTGGCTGTCAGTCTGATCGTAGGGATGGCAAGCAATAGCGATCTGCTGCAAAGCCTGGAACGCAAGGCCTATGACATTGGCGTCGGCGCCACCACGCGCGCCCCCAGCGACAAGGTGGCGGTGATCGCGATCGACAAGCAAAGCCTGGACAACATCGGCCGCTGGCCCTGGTCGCGGGAAATCATGGCCGACATGGTCGACAAACTGGCCGCTGCCAAGACCAAGGTGATCGCCACCACGGTGCTGTACTCGGAGCCGCAACTAGATGCCGGGATGGCCTATATCAACAAACTCATCGAAGTGTATGCCCAGGCCGGTGGCGTGGCGTCCGGGTCGGTGGTTGCCGAAGCAGCGCCGCCAGCCGCGAGCGCCCCGCCGGTCGCGGATGCGACCGAGGGGGCGGCGCCGGTGCCTCCCACACCGTTCGCCCAGATCGGCCTTCTGTTGGGCGAAGCGGAGACGCGCCTGAATACCGACCGGCGTCTGGCGGAGAGCTTTGCCAAAGCCGGTAATGTCGCCCTGCCTATCCTGTTCAAGATCGGCGAACCGCGCGGACGTCCGGATCGCGATCTGCCCGAGTTCATAAGGAAGAATGCCGTCAAGGGCGGCGCCGGCGGCGAAAGTCCGCCGATCCCCACTTCCGAGGGAGATGCCATGGTCATCGAACCGCTGGGCAAGGCGGCCGCGGTGATCGGCCATCTCAATACCACTCCCGACGTCGATGGCGGCATCCGCAGCGAACCGCTGGTGCTGGGCTATTTCGACCAGTTGTATCCGGCGTTGTCCCTGATGATCGCGGCGAAAAGCCTGAATCTCGGCGTGGGCGACATCCAGGTCAAACTTGGCGATTCGGTCAAGCTCGGCAACCTGAAGATCGGCACCGACGCCGACACCCGCATGAATACCTTCTTCTACAAGGATAGCGGCGGCAAGCCGGCCTTCCAGGTGGATTCCTTCTTTGACGTGAGAAGCGGCAAGATTCCCTACGATAAATACCGCGACAAGATTGTCCTGATCGGGCCGACCGCCGCCGGTGTCGGCAGCGTGCATCCGACACCGGTATCGCCCGCCATGCCGGACGTGCAGGTGTTGGCGCATTCGGTTTCAAGCCTGCTCTCTGAGCATTTCTTCGTCGTCCCGACCTGGGCTTTCTGGGCCGAGAAGGCGGCGCTGCTGCTGGTGGCAGCCTACCTGATCGCCCTGCTGCCGCGGCTCAAGGCCGGCATGGGGGCCGGAGTCACTGCGGCGATCCTGGTGGCGCTGCTGGCCTCGCACTACCTGTTGATGACTACCCAGTTGCTGTGGTTGCAGTTGATGATACCCGCGACCCTGTTGCTGCTCGGCCATCTGTTGTTGACCACCAAGCACTTTCTGGTGACCGAGCGCGGCAAGGAGAAATCCGAACTCGAGTCCGCCGAATCCAATCGCATGCTCGGCCTCGCCTACCAGGGCCAGGGGCAACTCGATACCGCCTTCGACAAATTTCGTCGCTGTCCGCTCGACGACCATCTGATGGAAAATCTCTACAACCTGGCGTTGGACTTCGAGCGCAAGCGGCAGTTCAACAAGGCCGAGGCGGTATTCCGCTACATGTCCGATTACAACCCGAAGTTCCGCGATCTCGAACAGCGCCTCAACCGCGCCAAGCAGATGTCGGAGACGATCATCCTGGGCGGCGCGACGAGCGGCGGGAGGACCAATGTCAGCATGCTGGACGGCGCCGGCAATGTCGAGAAGCCGATGCTGGGCCGCTACCAGATAGAGAAGGAACTGGGCAAGGGCGCCATGGGCGTGGTCTATCTCGGTCGCGATCCGAAGATCAACCGCATTGTCGCCATCAAGACCATGGCCCTGTCGCAGGAGTTCGAAGGCGACGAACTGACCGAGGTCAAGGAACGCTTCTTCCGCGAGGCGGAGACCGCCGGGCGGCTGAATCACCAGAACATCGTCACCATGTACGATGCCGGCGAAGAGCACGATCTCGCCTATATTGCCATGGAATTCCTCAAGGGCAAGGATCTGATTCCCTATATCAAGGCGGACAATCTTCTGCCGCTCAACAAAGTCATCGGCATCGTCGCCCGCGTCGCCGATGCGCTATCCTATGCCCACGAAAACCATGTGGTGCATCGCGACATCAAGCCCGGCAACATCATGTACGAACCGGACAGCGACCAGGTCAAGGTCACCGACTTCGGCATCGCCCGCATCACCGATTCCAGCAAGACCAAGACCGGCATGGTGCTGGGCACGCCGAGCTACATGTCACCCGAACAGCTATCCGGCAAGAAGATCGACGGTCGCTCCGACCTGTTCTCGCTGGGCGTCACCCTGTTCCAGTTGAGCACCGGCAAGCTGCCTTTCGAGGGCGACTCGATGGCGCAACTGATGTTCAGGATTGCCAACGAACCCCATCCCGACATCCGCACGCTGAAACCGGAGTTGCCGGACAGCCTGGCGGCGATCATCGACAAGGTACTTGTCAAGGATGCCGATCATCGCTACCAGACCGGCGCGGAATTTGCGGCTGATCTGCGCCAGTGCCTGGCGCAGATGGAAAGCGGCGCCGCCTCGAGCGGCGCGCGGCAAGTCGACATCGGCATCTAGGAGAGCACATGGATCTCAGCCAGGCCTTGGAAACCGTCAGCCGCAGCGATCCCGGCATGGTCCGCGCGCACAATGAGGACGCGGTTTATACCAACCCCGCCCTGGGGATTGCCATACTTGCCGATGGCATGGGCGGCTATAACGCCGGCGAAGTCGCCAGCGGCATGGTGACGACCCTGCTCGGCAGCGAGCTGGAAAAGGCTTTTGGCCGGCCGGAATCGCGGGTGATCGACAAGGACGGGCGGCAGCCGACGGGCGGTCTGCTGGCAGCGGAAATCGCCCGCGCCAACACGGCGGTGTATCAGGCGGCGCAAAGCCAGCCTCAGTACGCAGGTATGGGCACGACGCTGGTAATGGCGGTGTTCTACGACAACGCCATCAGCGTGGCGCATATCGGCGACTCCCGGTTGTATCGCTTGCGCGGCGAGGAATTTCGCCAGATCACCCGCGACCATTCCTTGCTACAGGAACAAATCGACAGCGGCATGTTGACCGTGGAGCAGGCGCGCAACTCGCAGAACAAGAACCTGGTGACGCGTGCGGTCGGGGTGGATCCGTCCGTCGAGCCGGAGATTCATGAATATGCAACCTTGCCCGGCGACATTTACCTGCTATGCTCGGATGGCCTCAATGACATGGTCGAAGACGAGGAAATCGGTATGACCGTACAGATGCTTGCCGCCAACCTCGAACTGGCGGCGACGCAACTGGTGCAAATGGCCAACGACAATGGCGGGCGCGACAACGTGTCGGTGATCCTGGTGCGCGTCAAACATCAGTATCCTGCGCCACACGGTTTGGGCGGTTGGGTAGCGCGGCTGCTGGCGTGGTTCAAGTAAACGGATAGGCACGACGGGAAAATCAAGATGGCAAAACTTACACTCAGCATGGACGGCCTGTTGCTCAAGGAGATACCCTTGACCAAGGAGCGGACGACGATCGGACGCAAGCCGCACAACGACATCCAGATCGATAATCTCGCCATCAGCGGCGAGCACGCCGTCATCGTCACCATCCTGAACGATGCTTTCCTGGAGGATCTCGACAGCACCAATGGCACCAATGTCAACGGCCAGCCGGTCAAGAAGCATTTCCTGCAAAACGGCGACGTCATCGAACTCGGCAAGTACCGCCTCAAGTATCTCAGCGAGACGCATCAGCAGGCTTCCCAGGCCGACTTCGAGAAGACCATGATCATCCGTCCCGGCATGATGCCGAAAACGGAAGGTTCCGCGGATACAAAGGCGATGATGGCTGAAACCCAGGCGGGAATGGTCGTGCCTCCGCCACAATCGCCGGATGGACCCACGGCTGGCGGCCACGCGCTCAACCCGGAGCCGCCCGCTGCGCCGCTACGCGGGGCGTTACAGATTCTTGCCGGCGCCAACGCCGGCAAGGAGATGGAACTGACCAAGACCCTCAGCACCCTGGGCAAGCCCGGGGTGCAGGTCGCGGTCATCACGCGGCGCCCCCACGGTTACTTCATCACCCATGTCGAAGGTGCGACGTTTCCGGCGATTAACGGCAAGGTGCTGGATGCCCAGGCGCATCCACTCAACGACCACGACATCATCGAATTGGCCGGCGTGAAGATGGAATTCTTTCTCAAGGATTGATCAGGTGAAAGCCTCGATTGCGGGTAGCCCCCTGAAGAAAAACCTGGTCCGTTATGCGCTCGGATTCGCCATCCTGTTGCTGCTGCTCGGGCACTCGGCGAGGTTCTACCAGATCGGCCTGATCAATCACCTGGATGCCATCATCTATGACGCCAAGCTGCGCCTGACCATGCCGAATAGCATGGATGAGCGGGTGGTGATACTGGACATCGACGAGAAGTCTCTCGCGGAACTCGGCCACTGGCCATGGGGGCGCGACCGCCTGGCGTTGTTGATGGACAAACTCTTCAAGCAGTATGGCGTGCGACAGGTCGGTTTCGACGTGGTATTCCCGGAGAGAGACGAAAGCTCGGGCCTACGAAGTCTCGATGCACTGGCGAAGAAGGAGTTCAAGGACAACGCTTCCTATCAGGGCATCCTCAAGGAGCTGCGGCCACAGCTCGACTATGACGCACGCTTCGCCGCATCCCTGCGCGGCCGGCCCACGATTCTCGGGTTCTACCTTTCGAGCGCCGAAGGCGGCGTCAGCAACGGCGTAATCCCCCCTCCGGTCCTTCCGGCCCGCTCCTTCGCCGGAAGTGGTCTCGAATTCACAGGCTGGGATACCTATGGCGGCAACTTGCCGGAGTTCCAGAAGAACGCCGCCGGCGGCGGTCACTTCAATCCTCTGCTGGATTTCGACGGCATTGTGCGCCGAGTGCCGATGCTGGCGGAATACAAGGGCGAGTATTACGAATCCCTGTCGCTGGCGATGGTTCGAGCCTACCTGAATTTTCCCAACGTTGTGCCGGGGGGCGAGCCGATAGACCCGAACGCGCCGGAAAAGGGCTTCCAAAGCATCGAGTGGCTGGACGTCGGCAACGTGCGGATACCGGTGGACGTGAATGCGGCGACGCTGATTCCCTTTAGGGGCTACGAGGGGAGCTTCCGCTACTATTCGATCGCCGATGTGCTGGCCGATCGCGTTAAGCCGGAGCGGCTGAAGGATCGCATCGCGCTGGTCGGCACGACCGCGCCCGGCCTGAAGGATCAACGCGCTACTCCGGTCGGGGAGGCCTATTCAGGTGTCGAGATGCATGCCAACCTGATCGCCGGAATCCTGGACAACAACATCAAGCTTAAGCCGGGCTTCGTCCACGGCGTAGATCTGACCACCCTGCTGGTTGTCGGCGGCGTGATGGTCTTCCTGCTGCCGTTGCTGTCGGCCCTCCGTGCCAGTATCGTCGCCTTGCTGATGCTGGTGCTGGTGCTCGGGGTGAATTTTTCCTTCTGGCAATACAATTACGTTCTGCCGCTGGCCGCCGGGTTGCTTCTGGTGGCCACGCTGTATGCCTTGAACATGTCCTGGGGCTACTTCGTCGAGTCGCGCAGCAAGCGCCAATTGACGGGCCTGTTCGGGCAATATGTGCCGCCGGAACTGGTCGAGGAAATGAGCCGCGACCCGGAGAATTACAGCATGGCCGGCCGCAAGGCCGAGCTGACCGTGCTGTTCTCCGACGTGCGCGGCTTCACGACGATTTCCGAAGGCCTACAGCCGGACGAATTGGCCACCCTGATGAATGAATACCTGGGCGCCATGACTCAGGTAGTGCGGCGCCAACGCGGCACCCTCGACAAGTATATCGGCGACGCCATCATGGCCTTCTGGGGTGCCCCGCTCGACGACGCGGAACACGCCCGGCATGCGGTGCTGACCGCCCTGGAGATGCAGCATGCGCTGCCGGAACTCAACCAGCGCCTGGCCGCCAAGGGTTGGCCGGAACTGAAGATCGGCGTCGGCGTGAATACCGGCGTCATGACGGTGGGCGACATGGGCTCGCCGGTGCGCCAGTCGTATACGGTGATGGGCGATGCGGTGAATCTCGGTTCGCGCCTGGAAGGGATTACCAAGCAATATGGAGTCGGAATCATTGTCGGCGAAACTACCCGGGAGAAATTGAAGGCCGAGTTTGTCTTCCGGGAACTGGACCGGGTGCGGGTCAAGGGCAAGGCCGAGCCGATCGGAATTTATGAGCCGCTGGGCATTGAGGGCGAAGTGGCCAAGAACGACCTGGACGAGCTGAAGCTGTGGAATCAGGCCCTGCGCTATTATCGCGGCCAGGACTGGGACCAGGCCGAAGTGGCCCTGCTCAATCTGGGGCGCATGACGCAGCGCTATCTCTACGACCTATACACGAAGCGCATCGACTTGTATCGCAAACAGCCTCCCGGTGAAAACTGGGACGGCGTCACGACTTTTGAAACCAAATAGGCGATGAAAGTCCGGGTACTCGGCTGTAGCGGAGGCATAGGGGGGCGCCACTTGCGCACCACCTCGCTATTGATCGACAACGACATCCTGATCGATGCCGGCACCGGCGTGGGGGATTTATCCATCGCCGAACTGTCGCAGATCGACCATGTATTTCTCACCCACAGCCACCTCGACCATATTGCCTGCCTGCCGTTCATGGTGGATACGGTGGGCGAGATGCGCGACAAGCCGCTGACGGTGTATGCCCAGCAGGCTACCATCGAAATTCTCCGCAACCATGTCTTCAACTGGTCGGTTTGGCCGGATTTCACCGAAATTCCCAGCGCCGAGCAGCCGCATCTGCGCTTCGAAACCATCCGCATCGGCCAGGAGATGAAATTCGGCTGGCGCGCCATCAGGGCGCTCCCGGCCAATCACACGGTGCCGGCGGTCGGGTACCACCTCGATTCCGGCCATGCCAGCCTGGTATTTACCGGGGATACCGGCGTCTGCCCGGCACTCTGGCCGGAGATCAACAAGATTACCAACCTGCGCCACCTGATTATCGAAACCGCATTTTCAAATCGCGAGCAGAAACTGGCGATCATGTCCAAGCATCTGTGCCCGAGCATGCTGGCGGAAGAACTGACTCACCTGCAACGCGCCGCGGAACTCTTCATCACCCATCTGAAGCCCGGACAGATCGAGTTGACCATGCAGGAAGTCGAGGAGTGCGTCGGCGAGTTCAAGCCGCGCATGTTGCAGAACAACCATGTGTTCGAGCTTTAGCCCGCCGCCGATGGAAGTCGAGCCGATCAGCGTAGACTTGCTGCGGGGACTACAGCCGCTGGCGCAACTAGAGACTGAAAGGTTGCGCGAACTGCTGGCGGCCTGCCATCGGAAGCACATGGCGCTGGGCAGCGTCCTTGGCGGGATTCTCGACCGCAACGGTCAATTGACTTATATCATCAAGGGTGAGCTGATGCTCCAGTTCGCGGACCGCAGCAGCGCCGTGATCGTCGGTGGATGCGAGGAAGCCCAGCGTCCGTTGGGTCGGTGGGGACTTCCGCCGATCTCGGCCAAGGCGATTACGGACATCGAACTGGTCTTCTTCGATGCGGAGATGCTCGACATCATGCTGACCTGGGACCAGCTGTTGTTGTCGGCGGCGAGGCCGGGCCAGGTGGGCGAGGCGTGTGAACAATACCCCGCTAGCGGCAAATCAGGCACTGACTGGCGCCTGATGTCCGGGATGTTCACCACCCAAAACCTGACGCGCGGGGCTTTCGCCGCATTGCCGCCGGCGCACATCGATCAATTGCTGCAACGCTTCCAGCGCATCATGGTGAAACGCGGCGACGTGGTGGTGCGCCAGGGGGAACCCGGCGACTACTACTATCTGATCGAGAGCGGCCGCTGCCAGGTGACGCGTCTGGTCGCCGGCACGCCGATTGCACTGGCTGAACTCAAACCCGGTGACGCTTTCGGCGAAGAAGCCCTGGTGACGGAAACCACCCGCAACGCCAGCGTGACCATGCAGACCGATGGCATATTATTGCGTCTCGACAAGCAGGACTTCATCGAGTTGTTGCGCGCCCCGCTGCTGCATACGCTATCGCTGCCCGAAGCCCGGCGGCGTGTGGCGGCCGGTGCGGTCTGGCTGGATGTCCGCTTTGCCGCCGAATATCAGTACGATGGCATCGATGGAGCGCGCAATTTGCCGCTCGATGAGATACGCGAGGCCTACACCGCGCTCGATCCGTTGAAAGAATATATCGTCTATTGCCAGAGCGGCAGGCGCAGTTCGGCCGCCGCTTTCCTGCTGTCCAAGCGCGGCTTTCGGGCGAGCTTGCTGGAAGGCGGCTTGAACGCCGGCGTGCCGCGCCAAGCAGAAAATGAAATCGCCAAGGGGACTCCATGAGCGCGGTACTTGATTCACCGCAAAATCCGGCCAGCGTGTCGGACGTAGACAGCCGACTGGCGTTCTTCAAGACGCTCCAGGCGGTGACCAACAAGATCCATGCGACCAACAATATCGACGAGATCATGCTGGAGCTGTCGACGGACATCACCAGCCTGTTCAACGCCGATCGCCTGACCATCTACGCCGTCAGCGAGGACAAGGCGTCGATCGTCTCCAAGCTCAAGACCGGCCTCAACTCCTTCAAGGATCTCAAGCTGCCCATCGCCGACCAGAGCATCGCCGGCCATGTGGCGCTGTCACGCAAGGTAATCAACCTGAAGGACGTGTACGACGAGGCCGAACTCAGGTCGCACCACCCCGGTTTGCGGTTTCTCCAGGAAGTCGACAAACGCACCGGCTATCGGACCAAGCAGGTGTTGGTGAGCCCGATCATCACCGCTTCCGGCGAACTGCTGGGGGTGGTGCAGATCATCAACAACAAGGCCAGCATACCTTTCTCGGCAGTGATGGAGGAAGGCATCAAGGGCCTCTGCGAAACCCTGGCGATCGCCTTTTCACAGCGCAACAAACCAGCCCAGGCCGCCAAGTCAAAGTACGACCAGCTGGTCGCCGATGCCGTGCTTTCGGCACAGGAGCTGGATCTGGCGATCCGCTCGGCGCGGCGCAAGAACCTCGACATCGAGGAAATCCTGCTGACTGAATTTCAGGTGAAGCAGCCGGCAATCGGACTGGCACTGTCGAAGTTCTTCGGCGTGCCCTACGAAACCTACAAGGGCGACCGCATCAAGCCGACGGACCTGTTGAAGAATCTGAAGCGCGAGTATGTCGAGCAGAACCAGTGGCTGCCGATCGAGGATTCCACCGAAGGCATCCTGGTCCTGACGATGGACCCCGAACAGGTGAAGAGCTCGCGTGTCGTAAACAACGTCTTCCCGAGAAACAAGATCGCCTACCGCGTCACCACCATCCGCGAATTCAAGCAGAGCGTCGATCTGTTTTTCGGCAGCCAGCCCGACACCGACATGTCTTCGGTCGGCGACCTGCTGTCCAGCATGGCGGAAGACGGCGAGGAGGGCGCGGCGGATGCCTCGGAAGATGTTTCCGCCGCCGCCGACAACGAACTCGTCAAGCTGGTCAACAAGATCATCGTGGATGCCTACCAGCAAGGCGTCTCGGACATTCACATCGAACCCGCCCCGGGCAAGGAAAAGACCCTGGTGCGTTTCCGCAAGGACGGCTCCCTGGTCAGGTATATCGAGGTACCTTCAAGTTTTCGCAACGCCATGGCCGCGCGCATCAAGATCATGTGCGACCTGGATATCTCGGAACGCAGAAAGCCGCAGGACGGCAAGATCAAGTTCAAGAAGTTCGGCCCGCTCGACATCGAGCTGCGCGTCGCCACCATCCCCTCGGTCGGCGGCGAAGACATCGTCATGCGTATCCTGGCCGCCGGCGAGCCGATTCCGCTGGAAAAGCTGGGCGTCCTGCCGGCCAACCTGGAGCGCCTCAAGGCGGCGATCTCCAAGCCTTACGGCCTGTTCTTCGTATGCGGTCCGACCGGATCCGGCAAGACCACCACCCTGCACTCGGTGCTGAAATACCTCAACACCGTCGACACCAAGATCTGGACCGCCGAGGATCCGGTGGAAATCACCCAGAAGGGTTTGCGCCAGGTGCAGATCAACAAGAAGGCCGGCCTCGATTTCCCAATGATCATGAAGGCCTTCCTGCGCGCCGACCCGGACATCATCATGGTCGGCGAAATGCGCGACGCCGAGACCACCGGCATCGGCATCGAGGCTTCGCTCACCGGCCACCTGGTGTTCGCCACCCTGCACACCAACAGCGCGCCCGAATCGATCATCCGCCTGCTCGACATGGGCATGGATCCCTTCAACTTCTCCGACGCCCTGCTGGGCATCCTGGCCCAGCGCCTGGCCAAGCGCCTGTGCAAGTGCAAGGAGGCCTATGTGGCCAGCGACGATGAAATGCAGTTGTTCCTCAAGGAATACTGCGGCGAGTTGGTGAACACCACGGCATTCAAAAAGGATCCCGAGGCGGGTTATGCGGCGGTCTATCAGGAGCTGGTGAAAAACTACGCCAACGATGGGAAGTTCACCCTCTATCGTCCCAAGGGCTGCCCGGCGTGCAACGACAGCGGCTACAAGGGGCGCGTCGGCTTGCATGAACTGATGATCGGCAGCGATCAGGTCAAGAAGCTGATACAGGAACATGCCCGCGTTGCCGACCTCCTGGCGATGGCGCTGGAGGACGGCATGTTGACCCTCAAGATGGACGGCATGCAAAAGGTGCTGCAAGGCCTGACCGACATGCATATCGTGCGTTCGGTTTGCATCAAATGAGCGCCGACACGCCGGGAGGCGTCCATTCCGACGCGCCCAACGACGATCTGCATTCGCCGATCTTCAGGCGGCTCGAACAACTCAATGCCATCGGCGCCGCGCTTTCCAGCGAACGCGACATCAACACCTTGCTGGAAAAGATCCTGCTTGCCGCCAAGGACATCACCCATGCCGACGGCGGCACGCTTTACCGCGTCACCGACGACGAGAAGAGCCTGCGCTTCGAAATCCTCCGCAATGACACGCTGAAGATCGCCCTGGGCGGCACCTCCGGCAACGCGATCACCTTCCCCAATCTGCCATTCGCCAATAATCTGGGCGAGCAGAACAATTCCATGGTGGCGGTGTACGCGGCGTTGCATGGCCAGACCGTCAATATCGCGGATGCCTATGCCGCCGAAGGCTTCGACTTTTCCGGCACCCGCCAGTTCGACGCGCGCACCGGCTATCGTTCGAAATCCTTCCTCACGGTGCCGATGAAGAATCACGAGAACGCCATCATAGGCGTGCTCCAGCTGATCAACTCGTTACACCCGGAGACCGGCGAAGTGGTGCCGTTCTCGTCGGCGGACCAGAGCCTGGCGGAATCGCTGTCCTCCCAGGCGGCGATCGCGCTGACCAACCGCCTGCTGATCACCCAGCTGGAAGAACTTTTCGAGTCGTTCATCGGCCTCATCAACCTGGCGATCGATGAAAAATCGCCCTACACCGGCGGTCATTGCGAGCGTGTGCCGATCTTGACGATGATGCTGGCCGAGGCGGCCAACGACTCATCGACCGGCGAGCTGGCGAGCTTCCATATGAGCGAGCAGGACCGCTACGAGTTGAAGATCGCCGGCCTGCTGCACGACTGCGGCAAGGTGACGACGCCCGTGCATGTGGTGGACAAGGCGACCAAGCTGCATACGCTGTACGACCGCATCAACACGATCGACACGCGCTTCGAGGTTCTCAAGCGCGATGCCGAAATCGAGCTGTTGCGCCGCCAACTGGCTTTGCGCGAGCCCAGGGACTTGTCCGCCGAAGCGGAACTACAGGCGGCATGCGAAGGGAGAATCGCGCAATACGACGCCGACCGCGAGTTTCTGCGCCACGCCAACATCGGTGGTGAAAGAATGGCGGATGCCGACTTGCAGCGCCTGCGCGATATCGGCACCGCCTACCGCTGGCGCGATGTGAGCGGCGTCGAGTCGAATTTTCTTTCCGTCGACGAAATCGAAAACCTGACCATCCGCGCCGGCACGCTTACGCAAGCCGAGCGCGAGATCATCAATCACCACATCGTCGCCACCATCAAGATGCTCGAGCAACTGCCCTGGCCCAAGCATCTCAAGCACGTCGCCGAATATGCCGGTGGCCATCACGAACGGATGGACGGCAAGGGCTACCCGAGAGGCCTGACGCGCCAACAGATGTCGGTGCAGGCGCGGATCATGGGCATCGCCGACATCTTCGAGGCGCTCACCGCCCGCGACCGTCCCTACAAACTCGGCAAGACCCTCTCCGAATCGCTCTCCATACTCGGCAAGTTCAAGGAGGGCGGACATATCGATCCGGACCTGTTCGATGTATTCGTTCGCCAACGGGTGTACTTGCGCTACGCCGAAAGGTTCCTCGATCCGCAGCAGATCGACACCGTGGACGACAGCCGGATTCCCGGTTACTGCCCTTGATCAAGACCAGCGCCAAGGTGGTTTGTGTGCGCCAGGATGTGACGTTTTTCGGCACTTATTAACGCCAACAGCGGCGTATATATTTCGGAGCAAAATTGACGAGATATTTAGCATTGAATAATCAATCGGTTAAATGTATTGTGCGGGCTGGCACAACGATTGCGTAATGTCCCGCGTGTGACCAAGCACAACGTCGTTTTAACCAACCAGGAGATACACATGAGCAAAATGCAAAAAGGTTTCACCCTGATCGAACTGATGATCGTCGTCGCCATCATCGGCATCCTTGCCGCTGTGGCCATTCCTTCCTATCAAAACTACACCCTGAAAGCCAAGTTCACCGAAGTGACACTGGCGACCGCCGCAGCCAAGACTGCGGTTGAACTGTGCGCGCAGGATCAAGGCGGCGTGGCAACCTGCACTGCCGGCGCGTTTGGTGTTCCGGCCGACCAGGGCGCCTCGGGCTATGTTACTTCCGTGACGACCGTCGCCGGCGTGATTACCGCAACGCCTGCCGCAACCGGCGGTCTGGCCGCTGTCGATACCTATATCATGACCCCGACCTTCGCCAACGGCAAAGTGACCTGGGCCATTTCCGGCGGTTGCAAGACTCGCGCTGCTGGCGCAATTTGCTGATGATCTGAAAGCATTCAGCTGAAAAGGGCCCCTCGCGAGAGGGGCTTTTTTTCGCCTATAAAAGATCCGGCCCGATGGCGGCTTTCAGCACGATTAGGCCGTCGCTTGGTTGAGGGCCGGACGAAAACCACCAAACTGCTCCCTTCCTGATATTCCAGTCCGCCTCCGCTCCGGAAAGCAGCCACGCGGCGAGTCGGCCGAGAGTCGGCTGATGGCCGACCAGCAGCACGGCACCGCCGCTCTTGCCCAAGTCAGTCGGCCATTGCGCCGCGTCGAGCAGATCGGCGACCTCCGCTGTAGTGTCGAGCCTCGGATCGGTTTCGTACGGCAGGCCCAAGGCACTGGCAGTCTGCCGGCAACGTTCGGCCGGGCTGACCAGGATGCGCAGATCTTTGGGGCGATGTTCACCCAGCCAGCCGGCGATCCGCCGCGCCTGATTCTTCCCGCGCTTGGTCAACTCGCGTTTCCGGTCGGACTGGCCTACCGTGGCTTCCTCGGCTTCCGCATGACGCCAAAGTATCAATTCCATGAATGCTCCCCCTATTCGTAACGCAGGGCTTCGATCGGCAGCAATTGTGAGGCTTTCCTGGCCGGGTAGTAGCCGAAGAATATGCCGACCACTGCGGCGAAGCCGACTGCCAGGACGATGGCGGTGATCGACAATTCGGTGCGCCAGCCGGCCAGTGCGCCGACCAGGAAAGAACCCCCAACGCCGAGGACGATGCCGATCAGGCCGCCGATCAGCGACAGGGTTACCGCCTCGACCAGGAATTGGGTGAGGATGTCGCGGCCGCGCGCACCCACGGCCATGCGCAGGCCGATCTCACGGGTGCGCTCGGTCACCGATACCAGCATGATGTTCATGATGCCGATGCCGCCGACCAGCAGCGACACCGAAGCCACGGCGGCCAGCAGCAACGACAGTACACGGGAAGAGGCTTCCTGCGCCTGGAGTATCTCGGATAGGTTGCGCACGAAGAAGTCGTCGTCCTGGCCCGGTTGCAGGCGATGGCGCTGGCGCAACAGGTCCCGCATCTTGGACTCGGCTTCGCTCATGTCGGCACCCTGGCGCACCTTGACCATGATGGAGCCGACACTGCGCGACTTCGCCAGGGCGGCGCCCAGCACGCGTTTGCGGGCAGTGCTGATGGGCATCAGCACCACGTCGTCCTGGTCCTGGCCCATCATGTTCTGACCCTTGCGTTCGAGCAGGCCGATCACGGTCAGCGGAACCTTGCGGACACGCACCACCTGATCGATAGGGTTGGCGTCGCCGAACAGGTTCTTGGCGACGGTTTGGCCGAGCAGGACCACCTTGGCGGCACTGTTCATGTCGGAAGTTTCGAAACCCCGCCCCTCGGCGACCTGCCATTCGCGGACTTCCAGATAATCGGCGGTGGTGCCGTAAAAACCGGTCGACCAGTTGGCGTTGCCGAAGACGACTTGCCCGGTGCCGCGCAAGGTCGGCGCCGCCCCCTGGATTTCATCGACCTCCCTGGCAATGGCATAGGCGTCGTCTTCCGAGATGGTCTGCTGCGAGCCGCTGCCGCCGCGCGCTCCGCCGGAAAGCGCCGAGCCCGACATCACCATGATGATGTTCGAGCCGAGACTGCGGATCTGGTCCTCGACGCGCGCCTGCGCGCCCTGGCCGACGGCGATCATGACGATCACCGCGGCGACGCCGATGATGATGCCGAGCATGGTCAGCGCCGAGCGTAGCTTGTTGATGCGCAGGGCGTTGAGGGCGACGCGCAGGGTGGCGACGAAATTCATGGTGCGACAGCTTCTGCAAGCGGCAGACGCGCCAACTCGCTTGCCGCATCCTTTGCCGCGTTGGGGTGATCTTCAACGACCTGTCCGTCGCGGAAGTTAATGATGCGCCCGGCGAAATTCGCGACGTCGCGTTCGTGGGTGACTACGACGATGGTGATGCCCTCGCGATTGAGGACTTGCAACAGCGCCATGATCTCGATGCTGGTGCGCGAATCGAGCGCCCCTGTCGGTTCGTCGGCGAGCACCAGCATCGGGTCGTTCGCCAGCGAGCGGGCGATGGCGACGCGCTGTTGCTGACCGCCGGACAATTGCGCCGGGTGATGATCCAGGCGGTCGCCCAGGCCGACCTGGATCAGGCGCCGTTCGGCGCGGCCATGGCGTTCAGCCACCGGCGTTCCGCTATACAAAAGGGGCAGGGCGACATTGTCGATGGCCGAGGTGCGCGGCAGCAGGTTGAAGTGCTGAAAGACGAATCCGAGCTTGCGATTGCGCACCAGGGCGAGTTCGTCGCCGGACAGCTTCGACACCTCCTGCCCACCCAGCCAATACTCGCCGGCGGTAGGGTGGTCGAGACAGCCGAGCAGGTTCATGAAAGTCGACTTTCCCGAACCGGAGGGACCCATCACCGCCACGAATTCGCCGGCCGCTATGCTCATCGACACGCCGCGCAGGGCCGCGACCACATTGGTGCCCATGCGGTATTCCTTGACCAGGGAAACGGTACGAATAAGCGGGGCGGACATTTCCGGGCGGAATGCTGGTTCGATTGGCACGGCGACCTTGATCGAACGCCGCCCGACTCAGGGGAAGCGCGGTCCCGCGGGCGTCGCGGCAGTTTTTGAGTTGGCGGCGGTTCCCACGATGATCTCGGCACCTTCCGCCAGATCGCCGGAAACGATTTCCGTCATGCTGCCGTCGGAAAGCCCCAGCGCGACCGGTATGGATTTCGGTTTGCCGCTTGCGTCGCGGACCCAGATGCGCCCGCTGGCACCGCCGCCGCGGGGGGGTTGGAGTGCGGCGTTCTTCGAAGATTCCCGCGGCGGCGCGGCGGCGGCACCCTTGTCATCCGCGCCGCCGCCCGGCTTGAAACGCAAGGCGGTATTCAGCACCTTGAGCACCTTGTCTTTCTGCGCGACGACAATGCGCACGTTGGCCGTCATGCCCGGCAGCAACACCAGGTCCGGATTGGCGGCGGAAATGATGACCATGTAGGTCACCACGTTGGAAACCACCTGGGCGGACTTGCGCACCTGCATCACCGAGCCGTCGAAGGAGCGGCCGGGGAAGGCGTCCACCGTGAAGCCGGCCTTTTGTTCGAGACGGATGCGCCCGACGTCGGCTTCGTCGATGGAGGTTTCCACCTGCATATCGGTGAGGCTCTTGGCGATGATGAACAGTTCCGGCGCCTGTAGGCTGGCGGCGACGGTCTGCCCGGTATCGACGCTGCGCTTGACGACGATGCCGTCGACCGGCGAACGGATCGCGGTGCGCTCCAGGTCGACCTTGGCCTGCGCCAACTGGGATTCCCTCTGCTTCACCACGGCGGCGCTGTTGCTGGCCTGGGCCTCGGCCACCTGGGTGGATGCCAGCGCCACGTCGTAGCCGGTTTGCGCCTTGTCGCGCTCGGCGGCGGAAATGAAATTCCTTTCGACCAGCAGCTTCTTGCGCTCGAAATCGCGCTGGGCATCGGCCAGGCTGGCCCTGGCCCGCGCCAGCTCGGCGCGTTGCACCGCGTAAGCGGCGCGGGTTGCTTCCAGGTCGGCTTCCGCCTGGCGTACGCGGAGCTGGAAAGTCTCCGGATCGATACGGGCGATCAACTGGCCGGCTTTGACCGGGCTGTTGAAATCGACCAGGATTTCCTTGATCTGGCCTGAGACCTGCGAACCGACCTGGACCGACACGACCGGATTGAGCGTGCCGGTGGCGGAAACCACCGCCGTCAGCGGACCGCTTTCGACCTTGGCCAGCTTGAAGCGCGGCTGATCCGCGGAGCCGCCGAGATAGCGGAACCCCCCGTAAGCGCCGCCGGCAACGAGGGCAACGAGGAGCGTCGTCAGGATTACGGGCCGGCGTTTCATGAATCAATTCTAGCCCATGGCGCCGCCGGGATTGTGAGCAAATGCTACCGGGCCGCCCGCGTGCTGAGCCTTCAGGTGGGCGCCGTCCAGTGTCCCGACTTCCCGCCCTGCTTCTCCAGCAGGCGGATGTCTTCGATGTGCATGGCGCGGTCCGCGGCTTTGCACATGTCATAGATGGTCAGCAGGGCGACGCTGACCGCGGTCAGCGCTTCCATTTCGACGCCAGTGCGGCCGACCGTCTCGGCGGTTACCTCGCAGACGATGCGGTGATGCTCGGCGTCGACGGTGAACTCAACGCCGACCCGGGTCAACGCCAGCGGGTGGCACAGCGGGATCAATTCCGAGGTGCGTTTCGACGCCTGGATCGCCGCGACACGGGCGATTCCCAGCACGTCGCCCTTCTTGGCGTTGCCGGCCAGGATCAGCCCCAGCGTCGCCGGCTGCATCGCGATGCTGCCGGCCGCCCGGGCAATGCGGCGGGTCTCCGCCTTGTCGGCGACATCGACCATGTGCGCCTGGCCATGGCTATCGAAATGCGTCAGCGGCGAATTCATCAAGGCAGTCCTCGGGAGCCAATACAATCGCAGAATATTCCAAGTTCCGAAGTGTAAGCAAGTATTTCGACCGCGCCTGGACACGGGAACTCCGGACCGAAACGGCTATCATAGCGGCATGCGAATTCGATCGTTCCTGATATTGCTGATGTTGACGCCGGCGGTGTTGGCGGAAGGATTGCCGGACCTGGGCGAGGTCTCCCAGCGGGACTTCTCGCCGGTGATGGAGAGGCGCGTGGGCGAGTCGATCATGCTCGACATCCGCCTGCACGAACCCACCTACCTCGACGATCCGGAAATCCGCGGCTACCTCAATCGGCTCGGGTCGCGCCTGGTGGCGCAGAGCCTGGAGGCGCGCCAGGATTTCGAGTTCTTTGCGCTGCGCGATCCCACCCTGAATGCGTTCGCCATGCCGGGCGGTTACATCGGCGTACATAGCGGCCTGATCCTCTCGGCGCAGTCGGAATCGGAATTGGCTTCGGTGTTGGCGCATGAAATATCCCACGTGACCCAGCACCACCTGGCCCGGCAACTGAACACCCAAAGCCAGGCGCAGCTGCCGATGCTCCTGTCCCTGGCGGTGGCGCTCCTGGCATCGCGCGCCCACGCCGGCGGCGATTTTGCCCAAGGCGCCTTGATGGCCGGCCAGGCCGCCGGTATCCAGCATCAGCTCAACTACTCGCGCGATTTCGAACGCGAAGCCGACCGCCTCGGCATCCAGTTGCTGGACCGCGCCGGCTACGATATTCGCGGCATGCCGAGTTTCTTCGAGCGTTTGCAGCGATTTTCACGGCTCTATGAAAACAATGCGCCGGGCTATTTGCGCACCCATCCGCTGACCACCGAGCGCATCGCCGACATGGAGAACCGGACGCGGCCGCAGCCCTATCGGCAAGTGCCGGATTCGCTGGATTTCCTGCTGGTGCGGGCGAAACTCCGGGCCAGCGAGGGCATCCCGCAGGATGCAGTGACCGATTTCGACACCCAGCTGCGCGAGCGCAAATTCACCAGCGAGATCGCGGTGCGCTACGGACTGGCCACGGCCTTGTCGCGCGCCCGAAATTTCGCCGGCGCCGAGCGCGAAATAGGCGAGTTGCGCCGCCTCAAGGCGAATTCTCCGTTGATCGAATCGCTCGCCGCCGATCTGCGCAAGAACCAGAATGATTTCGCCGGCGCGCTGAAGATCCTCCACCCGGCCCTCGACCGCTATCCGCAGGAGCGCGCACTGGCCTATGCCCTGGTCGAAACGCTGCTGGCCGACAGACGGCCGCAGGAGGCATTGCGTGTGACCGTGGACGAGCTGCAAACCTATCCGGCCGATCCGCAGATGCAAGGTCTGCAAGCCAAGACCTATGCGGCGCTGGGCAAACGGCTGCTGCAACATCGGGCGCTGGCCGAGGTGTATGTGTTGCATGGGCAATTGATGGAGGCGATCGATCAACTGCAACTGGCGCAAAAGGCCAATGACGGAAATTTCTACGAACACTCCCAGGTGGATGCACGGCTGCGCGAGATCAAGGTGCGCCAGGCAGAAGAAGTCAAAGAGAAGAAGCGCCAATGAGCGCCCGCCCGAAATATCGGCATCGCCGCCAGATCGTCCATGGGGACCGCCAATGAAGATCGAGACCGTGGCTCCACAGCTCGCGACCATAGCGGAGGAGCCCTACTACCAAGCCATCGGCGACGAGACCGCCTTGTTCGAAGCCGCCTACGCGCGGCGCCTGCCGCTACTGCTGAAAGGCCCCACCGGTTGCGGCAAGACGCGCTTCGTCGAATACATGGCCTGGCGCCTCAAGCGGCCCTTGGTCACGGTGGCCTGCCATGACGACCTGACCACGGCGGACCTGGTGGGCCGCTACCTGATCGTCGGCAACCAGACTACCTGGGTCGACGGTCCGCTGACCGCCGCGGTGCGCGCCGGGGCCATTTGCTACCTGGACGAGATCGTCGAAGCGCGCAAGGACACCATTGTGGTGATCCATCCGCTGGCCGACGCCCGCCGCATGCTGGCCGTTGACAAGCGCGGCGAGATGGTGATGGCGCCGGCCAGCTTCATGCTGGTGGTGTCCTACAACCCCGGCTACCAGAGCGTCTTGAAGGAAATCAAGCCGAGCACGCGCCAGCGTTTCGTCGCCGTCGATTTCGATTATCCCGAGGCGGCCGTCGAGGCCGGCATCGTCGCCACCGAAGGCAAGGTCGACGTAGACACCGCCAGGCGCCTGGTCAAGCTCGGCGAATTGACGCGCAACCTCAAGGGCGCCGGCCTGGACGAGGGGGCCAGCACGCGCCTGCTGGTGCATGCCGCGCAACTCATCGGCGCCGGCATCGCCCCCCATGCCGCCTGTACCGCCGCCGTGGCACGCGCGCTGTCCGACGATCCCGACATGAACGGAACGCTCGATGATCTGGTGCGGGCCGTGTTCTGACTTTTGACTTTTGACTTCTGACAGCGATCCTCGATGACCCAGCGCCGCCTGTTCGGTGACGAACTCGGACAACGTCTCGATGAGGTGCTGTTCGCCTCGCATTCGCATCGCTCCGCGACCCGTATCGCCGAGGGGCTGGAAGACCTGAATCGCGACCAGCAGGAGCGCGTCCTGCATTGGGCCAACGTCGCGGCCGGGACTTACGCCGAGATCGGCTACCAGATCGCCACCCTGGCGCCGCAGGCGTTTGCCGTGCTCGACGATGCGGGTTTCGACGCCTGGGCGCTGGCTGGCCTGGATGCCTTCGATCGTCAGGGAGGGCGCGCGGCGATGGAATTGCTGCGCGATCTCGATGGCTTTCGCGCCACGCGCGCGGGCGCGTTGCCGGTGGCGAAATTCAGCGAGGTCGAAACGCGGCTGGCGCGTTTCATCCAGGGATTGTCCGGCCGTCCGCTGAGTCTGAGCGCGGACCCGGATGCCGGTGCCACTGCGTGGACCGACAGCGAGACCATCCATCTGCCGGCGCGCCTCGCCAGCCTGCCGCACAGCGAAGCGAACCGCGGCCTGTACAAGGTGCTGGCGGTGATCCTGTGGGCGCAGACCCGCTACGGCACGTTCGGCTCGGCGCTCATCGATCTCCACGCTGCCCTGGCGCCCTGGCTGGATACCGTCGATTACCCAAGGGCTTTGCGCTGGCTGTCGGCGCTGGAGGCAGTGCGGCTGGAAGCCAGGATCGCCGCCGAGCTGCCCGGACTTGCCGCCGAGATTGCCGCCCTGCGCGGTCCCTGGCCGATCGTGCTGGATCCAATGGTAGTGCGTTTGTCGAGTCTGGATGCGACGCTCGCCGATACCCTGGCGGTGTTATCCGGCTGCATGGCGGGCAGCGAGGATGCGCCGCTGCTGCCGCATCAGGTGAGGATCGATCCGGCCGCCGCCCTGCGCGTGCGTGCGGCGCGCATAGCGCACGACAAGCAGGTCCTCAGCCGTGCCATCAACGCGCTCAAGGGCAGCGGCGGACGCCCCGGCCCGCGCGACGAGACCATGGCACCGCTGGCGGCGGACGGGGCGGCCGTGGAGTTCAGCCTTGGCGACGAAGCCCTGGCGCTGCCGCCCGAGGCCCGCGCGGCGGCGCAATCGCTGCTACAGGATCTGGGCGAGGTGCCGCCGGAGTGCCTGGTCCCCGCCGGGCCGGGCGCCTGGCAGCCGACCGAGCGCAGCGATGGAGGCGAAGGTGTCGCCGGCCAGCGCGAGCCTGACCGGCGCTACGACGAATGGGACTATCGGCGCAAGGCCTATCGCAAGGACTGGTGCCACCTCTACGAAGCGGATGTGGCGCCCGGCGACGCGGACTATGTCGCCGAGGTGAAGCGCCGCCACGCCGGCCTGATCCGCCAGATCCGCCGGCGTTTCGAGATGCTGCGCGGCGAGGATCGCATGCTCGGGCGCCAGGCCGAAGGCGAGGAACTCGACCTGGATGCCGCCGTCGACGCCATCGCCGATTGCAACAGCGGCATGGAGACATCGGAGCGCCTGTTCCGCCGGCGCACCCGCAACGAACGCTCGCTGGCGGCGATGTTCATGGTCGACATGAGCGGCTCGACCAAGGGCTGGGTGAACGACGCCGAGCGCGAGTCGCTGGTGATGCTGTGCGAAGCACTGGAGTCGCTGGGCGACGCCTACGCCATCTACGGATTCTCCGGATGGACGCGCACCCGCAGCGACATCTACCGCATCAAGCGCTTCGACGAAGCCTATGGCACCATGGTGCAGGCCCGCATCGCGGCGGTCGCCGCCAAGGACTACACCCGCATGGGTGTGGCGACCCGCCACCTCACGCAATTGCTGCTGCGTCAGCCGGCCCGCCACCGCCTGCTGGTGACTTTATCGGACGGCCGCCCCGACGACTACGGCGACGAATACCGCGGCCACTACGGCATCGAGGACACCCGCCGCGCGCTACAGGAAGCGCGCCAGAAGGGCGTGCGCAGCTACTGCATCACCATCGACCGCCAAGGCGCGGATTATCTCGCCCACATGTACGGCGCGTCGCACTACTCAGTGCTGCACGACGTGAAGAAACTGCCGCTGAAAATCGCCGACATCTACCGGCGGCTGGTGAGCTGAGCGTCACACGCGGGAAATCCCAGGCCATCGGCCGGCTCAGGAGGCGTTCGCCGCGACTCTGGATCGACGCAACAGCCACGCCAGATAGGCGGCCGCGGCGAGGTCGTAGGTGAGGCAGAACGCCGGCCACCAAGCAGGAACACCGGGATTGGAAATAAGCTGGGCGTGGAAGAAATCGAATATGCCATGCGCGGCGAGTGCCGCGACGACTAGCCACAAATTGCGTTTGAAGCCAAGTACGGTGGCGCCTAGAAACGCCGCCATTACCAATGACTCGACCACGAGCGCCTGCATCGAGCCTCCCATGACCGCAAACAGACCGTAGTAAGAGGCGATCACCGCCAATACGGTCGGATAGAAGGCGCGATCCCTGTCCAGACCAATGACTGTGGCCGACAACGATACCAGCACGGCAATGGCAACTCCGGCGAGATACTCCAAGCAGCCCCCTGTGTCCTGTCAGTTCATCACGCCAGGATTTTTCGAAACAGCACCCGATGCTGCCCCGGCCCGCCGTGATCCAAACTGACGAATACGCCGTCGACCTGGCCGTTGCCGGCATCGAGCTGGAACCCCATGTGCCGATGAAACTGAATCGAGCCCAGGTTCACCGGAGACGTGATGCAACGAACCTCGCTACAGCCCAGGTCGCGCACCACGCCGAAGAAGTGTTCGTACAGCATCCGCCCAAAGCCTTGCCCGCGGCTGTCGGGATCTATGCCCACGAAGTGGATGTAGCCTACTGACGGATCTGTCTGAGACCGGAAGCCGACCAGGAATCCCCGGAGGCGCCGTTCTTCCTCCAGGACAAAGCTCGTAGGCCTGAAATGCTCGAAGAACAAACGTGGGAGCAAGCCGCGCATCGGCCGGCCGCCCCACCAATCATCGACGACTGTTGATACGGTGGCGTAGTCGGAAGGCTCAAGATGTCTCAGTGTCATGGCTGTGGTTCGTCCTATACCGCGAGAATTTGTTAAGCCTCGAACACCACATCTTCGGCAAGCCTGGCTTCGATGACGGGGCCGAAGCTGGTCAGGTTGGGCAGCGTGGCGTTGTGATGGGCTCTTATTTGCGCGCCGGAAGCGTGCCGTTTGTCGTGCGTGGTGTGGGCATCCGACACCAGTACGACGGGGAACCCGAGTGCGGCGGCACGCCGGGTGGTCGTATCCACGCAGAACTCCGATGCGTAACCGCATACGATGAGCTTCTGCGTTCCCAACTCTGCAAGCAAATCCCCGAGTTCCGTTCGGAGAAATGCATCCGGCGTGGTCTTGCACACGGCAAGGTCCCGCGGCTCGACAACGAGACGTTGATCGAGCCGCCACTTCTCCGACCCGTGCTGTAGCGGGCTGCCATTGCATTCGTGTTGAATGAAGACGACCGGAACGTCCGCCATCCGGGCACGAGCGGCGAGCGAATTGACGCAATCGATGACCGCAGCCGCATCGAAGGGCGGGGGCGTCGTTTCAAAGATGCCGCGCTGAACATCGATAACGAGCAGGGCAGACTTCATGGTCGGCGACATGGTACTCAGTCCACGATGAACAGTCTTGCCCCGCCGGGCGTATACGAGCGATGAGGTTCGGCATTGTCCGCAACCTGGTAACTGGTGCCGGGCTTCAGGATGAAATGTCTGCCGTCCTTGAGCTCGGTATGCAGTTCGCCTTCAAGGCACAGGAGGATGTGTCCTTTCGAACACCAATGGTCGGCGACATAGCCGGCTGTGTATTCGACCATCCGGACTCGTATCGAGCCGAAGTGACAGGTTCGCCAGAACGCCGAACCTTGCTCCCCCTTATGTTCCGTCGCTTCGATCCGCGACCAGTCGGTGGTGCCGAAGGGAATGTCTGAGAGTTTCATGGGCGATAGGTCATAAGGTTCGACATTGAAGGTAACCGGCGCAGGCAGATTTCTTCGCCTGCTTCCGTGTGTGTGGAACGATCAGGGCGAGCCATACGCGTCGGGGTTGTGAATTTCCATCATCCGATCCGGCGCGGCGAGCGGCTTGAAGCCGTGCTTCACATACAGGCCGTGGGCATCCCGCGTGGCCAGCAGCATGCGGCGCAAGCCCTGTAGATCGGGATGGCGTTTCACCGCCTGAATGATGCGGCCGGCGAGGCCTCTTCCGCGATGCGCTTCGAGGACATAAACGTCGGCGAGGTAGGCGAAGGTAGCCTTGTCCGTGACCACCCTGGCGAAACCCACTTGCCGCCCCTCGTGGATGACGCCGAAGCATACCGAGTTGGCGATGGCGCGCTCGACGACCGCTTTGGGTATGCCCGGCGACCAGTAGGATTGCGCGAGGAAGGCGTGCATGGCGTCTAGGTCTAAGCGCGAGCGGTCGGTGGTGATTTCGTAGCTTGGCATGGTGGGATATTGGCGGTGCGGTTGAGTGTTATGACTTGGTGCGAAGCCGCCTGAACTCCAGTTGCGCTGGCGCTAGCCATGGAGCGAAGGCGGCCAGCGCTTCCTTATCGCCGATAGCCTCGGCTTGTTCAAACACGTCCGGAGGTACCCATTGCGGAAAAGGTACTTCGCGATTGACGTGGCTTCCCGACGCCGTGTGCTCCTGCGTGATTTGAGCCAGCCGTTCGGGCGCGAAGCGATCGGCGAGCCGGGCCAGCGCTGGCCACAACCGGTGATGAACCAAGGTGAGCTTGCCATCGATGAGCCGGCAGACCAGAACTTGCCCGGACTCGGTGACGGCTTGAAGGATTGCGTAGATATGGCGACTCTGTGGGTGCGCCCACCAACTGCCTTTGATGGCTTCGCCAACGATGGCCTCGGTCAGGCGAGGAGCGGATCCCCTGGCCGAAACGAGGACGACACCGTGTTCCCGGACAAAGGCCAGTGCATCGCCGGCGGTCGCGCACCTGCTCGTGATGCCGAACGTGGAGGTCACCGGCGCTGCGCGGCGTCGTGCGCCAGGATCGTGGTGGTTGGACCTCTGCTCACTCATAGTGTGTCCACATACGTAGAACACGAACTGCTTTCTCTTCGGCAAAAACTTCGTACACCATGCGGTGCTGAATATTGATGCGGCGAGAGTATGCGCCGGCGAGATCACCGACCAACTTCTCGAAGGGCGGCGGGTTTTGAAGCGGGTCGCTGGCAAGAGGCACGAGCAGTTCCTGTGCCTTTGGCTTAAGGCCGCTTGCAGCAAGCTTCTTTGCGTCCTTCATTGCTTGCTTGGCATAAACAACTTGCCAACTCACCACTTA